>Ga0307380_10011738_pt1 | contig 10944 bp, 7 predicted proteins | sample UN3MG_FD_202239 | JGI IMG/M metagenome (GOLD analysis project Ga0307380, IMG submission 202239) | Soil microbial communities from Risofladan, Vaasa, Finland - UN-3 | ecosystem: Environmental > Terrestrial > Soil > Coastal area > Acid sulfate soil | place: Finland: Risofladan, Vaasa | collected... | reverse complement strand
GCGAGCGGTCGCGGTCTGTGCATAATCAGGTGTTGGGAGAAAGATGGGTCTAAAAAATTGGCCTTTCGTATGAATTTGCAGGAAAACTGCCCCAGAAAAGGGAACTCTTGACAGTTCAGGTAGATTGTTGTAGAATTATTGGTATCGTACGGAGAAAATTATGTTTTTTAACCGTGTAAATGGGTAATGTCAGTTATAGTGTATAATGACGATAGAGGTTCAAAAATTGGATTTGAGAGGAAACTAATATGAAAGCTTGTTTTAAAAATATTATGGTTGGCATTTGGGAAAAACTTGTAAGAAATTCTGTATATCATATTTCCAGTACAAACAAAACAAATAAAAGTTCACAAACTCTTAATTTTGTGGTAATTCCGCTCCTGATTTTTTTATTTGCTATGCATTCATCACTTTATGCGAGTTCGATAAATGAAAAGGAAATTCTTACAACTCTAATTGAAGCCATGCAAAAAACGAGTTCTGATTATGGGAGTGGCCGTGGTGTTGCTATGATGGTTTCTGGTGAAAACGGCGAAGAAGAAAAAAAGATGATAGAATTTAAATTCAAGGATCGATCATCCCGATCAGACATATTTTACGAAAAAGATGGGAATAGAGATGGGCTTGAAGTTCAATATACTGCTAATCCTTACAATTCGGTTGCATATCGCCCCAAAGCGGAAGATGCTTGGGTATATGGGGAGCCACAGCTTATTTTTTACAGAAACAAAGAGTGTGATTTACACCCAGAAACTTTTGAGTTAGTTCATGGATATCCAGTACACCGTATACTTTCTTCGATGTTACGTTTAGAGGAACGTAAAAGTGCTCCGATTACAGTGGAGATGAACGAGGAAAATATTTTAATCGCAAAACAAACTTTTGTTGAAAATGTTTCCGGCACTTCAACGCCAAGCAAATACGAACATATTATAAAAATTGATACAAATAATGGTTTTAGGTTGTTATCGTATCAGCAATTTGAGGAAAATCTTGAGGGTATTGGGTCAAAAACTGAAAAGACTGTAAGGATCAAGTGGAAAAAATACGGTTCTAAATGGTATATTAAAAGTGCTAAGGAAACCAGGGATGAGATTGTTGTTCTTGATGATAAAGGAAAATGTATTCCTTCACCTATAACCGTTTCAAAATTTACTGAAATAAACATTCTTGAATATGAGCCAAACGTTAATATTGAGGACATTGAGTTTACTTTAAAAGGATTAGATCCTCCTATAGAAACCAAGGTTACTGATAAGATATTGGGAGTTATGTATTTTTATGGGGGACCCGTATTTGAGGAAGATTTTTTGGAAAATACACTTAGCGAGGCATTCGGTGTTCAAGCTCGTACCAATAAAATGCTTAAGGAGGACAAAAAAATAACACAAAAACAAAAAGACTCTTTATCTGAATCTAATAATGATGGCATAGAGGATTTACCAAAAGATTCTTCTAATAAAAATATTTTGCAAGTTGGGGAAATTAAAAAATCAGCCATAGAAAAATCAAAAAAACCCCCCTTTAACAAATATATAATTATTTCTTTTGCTCTTGTAATAATACTTATTGTGTTGATGGCCTTGTTAAGAGTAACAAAGAATAACGTCAGAAAAAAAAGGGCTGGATTATGAGAGCATTGAAACTTTTATTATTGTTTGGAATAATTTTTAATCATATTCAATATGTTAAAGCTACAACTGAAGACCATATATATAATGCAGATGATTATAGCAATCATGGCGGGTTCATGCCGGAACCAATGTGCGGAGCACGCTGTATGTGGCAAATAGCACATATGCTTAATAGGGAGTGCTCTTTGACAGAAATTGTTGGGATGTGCCATGTCGATAGTTTCAAAGGTAGTTCAATGCAAAATCTTGTTGACTGTGCTAAAAATTTAAGGTTAAACGCAATACCTGTTAAAACTAATTTGGCTCAGCTAATTAAACAACCATGTATAGCTATCTTGTTATTGGATTTAAAAAGCCCAAAATATGAACAATTTGGACATTTTGTTATATTTGATTCTATAGAAAAGGATATGATTAAATTTGTAGACGGTGCGGCGATAAAAAAAATGGCGTTAAAAGACTTTAAATCCATATGGGAAGGATTTGCAGTATTTGTCACAGCAAATAATGATGATTTTGAGACAACCCTATCTTTGTGTTCTCATAGTAGAATAATATCCAAGAGAGCGATTCTAATGGCTTTCGTTACCATAGTTTTAGGTCTTCTGGTGTATTTTATTATATCAAAATTCTTTTATTGTAATTAATATAACAGCACTGGTTTTAAATAAACTTTACGGTGTCAAAAATGCCGTTTGGTAAAATTTGTTACTACCAACGCAAAATAAGGACTCACGAACAAAGTAACACTGTCATCCTATATTCATAAATGCAACAACATGGCTATTAGCATAAACTTTAAGTAGATATAAGTTCTGTGTGGTATTCACATTATAGTAAACTTATCCAAACTGGATTAGGGTTATAATATAGTAAATCGTAACGTTCTGCCTGTCGCCCATTATTGATTAAGTTGTCATTCCCGCATATCAAATAGCCCCCTCTACAACGGCGGTAGGAGGACGAGATAATTGTTTTTTACTTTCCGCAGCAAGAACTAATTAGAACTGGCACCCCACTTTTGTAAGCATTCTGGAAATTGAAGAAATTATTATAATACTATGCGTAGAAACCTTAATTTTGACCTTAACTTCTAAAATAGCAAATCTGAAGGATATCATATTGTTCAATATCCCAACGATTTTAATCACTTTGTTTTTAATAGCGGGTATATATTTTGTTTTTTCGCCTGCTATGACCTACGACTTTGTTTATTATGATGAACAATTGCAAATAATATCTAATCCATTAGCAAAAAGTCTTCAATGGCAGAACATAGTGGATATATTTTCAAGTTTCTGCATTTGTAGTTATTATCCTATACGTTTATTATCGTTTGCTATAGATTATCATTTTTGGGGTAATAATCCAAAAGGTTATCATATTACAAATATTGTGATTCACACAATAAATGTTGTATTATTATTTTATCTTCTGGTACGCCTCTCAAAACTACAACAGACACATTCTCTATCTAATCTTAGACAATCCCATTATAATAATATGTTTCTGGTAGTTATTTTTGGGGCTATCCTTGTATTTGCAATTCATCCGGTCGTTGTGGAGCCTGTCGTTTGGATTGGGGGTCGGGAAGAACTTTTGATGATGTTGTTTGCTTTTGGGGCTATGCATTCTTGGCTTTCGCAACACAACAATCGCTTCAAACCATTCACTTATTCTATCACTTTTATGTTTTGTGTTCTATCTTGTTTGAGTAGCATATTCGGATGTCTTATTCCAAGCGTTTTGTTGGCTTTTGAAATAATTTTTAGAAAAAACCAATCTTTAACACGCATTTTTTTGAAAATACTGCCAATGTTTTTTATTGGAGGCATCTCAATTGTTTTGAAAGAGATAGGGTATATAATTTTTGCAAATTCTAACCTACAAATTCCTTCCGAAACAAGCATAAATAATACAAATTCTGTAGCGGAACAAGCAGTATCTTCAATTTTCATACAAAGAATTTTGATAGTATTTAGTACATATTGGTTGAACTTGAAAACATTAATTTGGCCAACGAAATTGACTCTTATTTATAATAAATTTATTCCTGAGAATATTTATTCAACAGAAGTTATAATGGGATTACTTGGGATTATTTTCATTTTCGTCTATGCTTATCTTGTTAGAAAAAATAAGATACAGTTATTTGGGATTTTTTGGTTTATAATAGGACTACTGCCTAGTTCTCAGATTGTGCCCAACCACATTCCTCGTGCCGATCGTTTTTTGTACTTTTCTGTAGCTGGGTTAACAATGATTTTTTCACCTATGTTTGCAAGCCTTAACCGTTTATACGGCAAGATTGTTTTTGTCATATTTATTTTTATCCTATGTGCTCTAGGTCTGTTAACTGGGAGGCAAATTACGACTTGGTATGATAGTATAAGTGTTTTTAAACATTGTTTGAACATAAATAAAAACGATTATACAGCTTTTTGTAATCTCGGTTTATACCTTCACGATTTCGGAGATATCTCCCAAGCAGAAAAATATATTAAAACGGCAATACGGTTAAAGCCAGATTCAGATTCTGCCTATAATACTTTGGGAAAGATTTTATATAGGAAAAAAGATTATTACAAAAGCATAGAGGCCTTTCTTAGGGCATTGGATTTATCTCCCGAAGATACTCAGATTCGAACCCGCTTATCAATGGTCTTAACAGAAACGGGGAATTATAAAGAAGCATTAAGGCATCTCCAAGAAGCTTTAAGTATTGATCCAAACAATTCAAATGTTCACGATTGTATGGGGGCAGTTTTTGTTGAACGTAAAGATTATGAAAAAGCTATACATCATTTTCAAAAAGCAACTAAATTAGACCCCCATAATCATAGCGCACATCATAATCTTGCTTATGCCTTAGCAAAGCAAGAAACTATCGTCGAAAAGGGCGAAGAAACAACTAAATAAATTTAGTTTATGGTCATTTTAAAATTAAGCCTGCATCTGTCTTTTATATGATACAAAAAAGAAATAATTTTTAGTTGCCTATTTGAAGATTATATAGGGATCTTTAAATGTGAGGTACTACCAAATATGAAAATATCACTTATTTTTAATCCATTTTCTTATAAGTTGCACGAGGAAAATCTGCGAATTGTTCAGCGATATTTCGGACTTTTTCCGCCACTGTCACTCACCTGGGTTGCGGCTATAGCAGAAAAAGCTGGACATGAGGTTGAGATTATTGATGCGAGGACTCTGCGTTTGACACCTCAGCAAGTTATAGCGAGCCTTAAACAGTCTAAGCCCGACATAGTCGGTTGCATGATGACGACATATATGTTTCGTGAGACACTTAAATGGATACAATATATCAAAGAAACGCTTCCAAAAGTTAAGGTTATGGTGGGGGGCTATAACTTACGTGTATATCCCAAAGAATCTGTAATGCCCGAAGAAATTGATTTTGGTTGTTATAATTCCGCCTATTATACCGTTCCCGGATTGTTAGCTGCACTGGAGAACAACACGAGTTTTGATGATGTTCCCGGCCTGATCTTTAAGCGAAATGGAAGCGTGATTCAGACTGATTATGGTGAAGATCCAGATTTCGACAACTACCCAAATCCTGCCAGGCATCTTTTACCAAATGAACTATATGCCGAATTTCCTACAGAACGGAAGAATTTTACCGTTATGGTAACAAGTAAAGGCTGTCCAAGAGGCTGTCTTTTTTGCGAAGCAGGCCAGACACGTTACAATCCTCGTAGTGTAAAGAGAGTTGTTGATGAAATACAAGAATGTTATGACATACACGGGATTCGTGAGATCGACATCTTCGATTACGAATTTCTTATTAACCGCAGGCGTGTTCTTGAAATTTGCAAAGAAATCCAGAGAAGGAAAATCGATATCTTATGGGCATGTAGAGCCAGAATCGACTCTGTGGATGATGAACTCTTGCGGGAAATGGCTGCTGCTGGTTGCGGGAGGATTTATTATGGTATCGAATCTGGGGACCAGGAGATGCTCGACCGGCTCAACAAAGGAATTACACTTGAACAGATTCGCGAATCGATATGGCTTACCAGAAAACATGGTATTCGTAGTTTAGGATTTTTCCTGATTGGTAGTCCTGGCGAAACATACCAGACAATCAACAAAACCCTTAAATTTGCAAATTCTCTGAAGCTTGATTATGTTCAGTTTTCCAAAACAACGGCCAAGCCGCTTACACAACTCTGGCGGGACTTGGTTCGCGATACCTCTTACGACTATTGGCGGGAGTACATTCTTGGTAATACAGAGGAAAAAGTTCTTCCTCGTCCATGGACCGAATTTTCAAACGATGAGATCGATGAGCTTGCCAGAAGGGCTTATATAAAGTATCACTCCAGGCCAGGATTTTTACTGAGGCACAGTTTGCAGGTGCGTTCGTGGTCCGAGTTCAAAAGGAAGTTTTTAGCATATTTAGAAATGGTTTTCAACCAAGAGAAAATTTCAACTGCGGACCCCTCTTTCAAGTGTTACGGTGAGGATAAAGGTAAGCTTAAGTGGTACAAAAAAGCTTCCAAGTGGAGTGCACCTTTTTAGTTTAGTCTGTAGTTAGCAAGGAATGATAGAATGCGAGTTACACTTGTTTATCGTGGGCGTTATCATATTCGTCAGGCACTAGAGCTTGAGACATTAGTGCCATTGCTCCGTTTACATGGACATAACGTAAAATTTGTTTACGATCCGGATACATTTGGTGTTACAGACAATGTTATTCAAGCACCGTGGTTAGCCCGCATTTTCTCCTCTCGGGAACAGATAGCAACAAACATTACAAAAAACGATCCGGAAGTAGTAATTTTCAGCGTCTTACCCAGTACTTACAAATGGTCTAAACAAGTGGCTATAATTGTCAAGGAACATATACCAGCTCCTATAGTATTTTTCGGACTGTTTCCATCACTGGTTCCTGAACGGGTAATGCAGGATGCTTTCGTAGATTATGTTATTCGGGGAGAAGCTGAAAATATTATAACTTCTCTCTTGGAGGCGATTTCTGATAATAAAAAACCTTCTGAAACAGGGAATCTCTGGTATCGCCAGGGAGACAAGGTTCAATACACATATCAAGCTCCATTTGTAAATCTTGACACATTGCCAGTCCCCGACAAAGAATTATTTTATCCGTATGTATCACATTCCTACAGCTATACAACTTTTGTCAGCCGCGGTTGCAGTTACAATTGCACTTATTGCGAAGAAACTTGTATGAAGAGAATTTTTGGTCCGAAATACTTTCGCCGCAAAAGTGTGGATACAGTTATTAAAGAACTGACCATAGCGAAGAAACGCTATGGTTTTAGAGAGGTCATCTTCAAAGATTCCTATTTGTCTGGGAATAAAAAATGGCTGACTGAATTAATGAGGCAGTACTGTGAAGACATTTGTGTTCCATTTAAGTGTTTTTGTACAACACATGGGTTTGATGAAGAAACAGCAAAATTGCTCAAAGGGGGGGGATGTTACTGTGTTGAATTTGGACTCCAAACATGGAACGAAAATATCCGACAGGATATTCTAAGACGCAAAGAGAATAACAAAGATGTTTGTTATGCACTTGAATGCTGTGCGAAGCACAAGCTCTGGTACGATGTTGATCACATGTTTAACCTTCCATATGAAACTCGGCAGGATCACATTGATGGGGCATTTTGTTACCACAAATTACGCTATCTTAATCGCGTAAAAGTTCATCATTTACTCTATTATCCCACTGCTGAAATCGTGAGCCATGGCATAGCCAGTAAAAAGCTGACAATTGATGCTCAAGAAAATTTGGTGGATGGATATGAAAGTGACTTCTATGACCAACAAGACAATAATAACGAAGATAGGATATTAGTTTCTGCATATGGTACTCTCTATAAAATTTTGCCAATTATGCCGGATTCCCTATTACACTGGTTTACAAAACGCAATCACATAAAGCTGCTTCGGCGAATACCATCACCTATTTTGGCCATTTTACAAACCTTGGTAGCAGTGCGAGGTAAAGACCTTAGATTCAAAGCATATCTATGTTTTTACCCAAGAAAGGTTGTTGCTTCTTTCAAAAGAAGTTTGGGACAGTACTTGCTTAACTTATTCTCTATAAAAAATCGAACCATCAAGAAAGTTACTACAGATGAAAACTATTAATAAAAATATCAAGAAATTATTTAAATACTACCTACACTCACGTGGTGCTAAGATATTTGTACACCTTGCAATGTCACTTGTGATACTAGTGGCTATTTACTTCTATAAAAAAATTGATATTGGTACGCTTAGAGCAGAATTGGAAAAAATCAACGGAACAGTTCTTCTGATAACCATTATTTTCTCTGCTGCAATTCATATTTTCATTGGGGCACACAAATTATGGCGAATCATGTGTGCTATGGGTATTGATATAACTTATAGTGAAGCATTAAAAGTAAGGCTAGGAGCAGGTCCTCTTCGTCTCCTTGCCCCACTTGATGCAGGCGAACTGGTCAATATTTTATATTTCTGTCGCCATAAGAATATGCCATTGGGCCGTGCCTCAGGTGCAATGGTTCTTGACAAAGGGCTAAATTTGATTGGTATTACCTACTGGCTCTTGTTAGGACTGATTTTGTTACCAGGCCTGAGTTCATTGAAACAAATACTACTTGTTGCTATTTTAGGAGCCTCTTACATTGCATTTTTCTTCTGTATACCGTTACATAATTTAGTTGTTCACATTACCACTCGTCTACATCCCAAAATTGGCCGATTTACAGAAGGACTTCTGGCTCCGTTTAGAGAATTTTCACCTGCTAAGAAACTGTATTTCCTATTTTATGGTTTGTTTTTTAGCTTGAGGCCATTAGTTGTTTGTTTCCTTTTATTCTATGTCTATGGCATCAGCATGAAAACTGTCCAAATCTTGATTGGTGCTTCGGTTGCGATTATAGCCGGCCACATACCTGGTACATTGGTTGGAATAGGACCTCGGGAATGGGTCATTTCTGAAGTATTTTCCGGCGTTGCATCCACGGAAGTCATTCTAAGTGTTGGAATAATGATGACATTAACGGTTCATATTATTCCTATGATTTTAGGTATCCCATGGGTGCCTTGGCTTGTTAAGAGACTTGCGCTGAGTAATCAGGTGAGAGAACTTCGGCAAACTGCCATACTCCGAGATAAAGAACAGGTTGACTCAAGTGGTAATTCTACAGAAATCCAGAACTCAGAATCTACCTATAGCGTCCCTTCAATTAATTGCCAGTTATTGCAGCCAGAATTAGCGACATCCAAAATCAAGGAAGAACTGCTCCAAAAATCACCTCACTACAATAGCAATAAAGCAAACATCCAAGCGGGTGTGGTAGATTAGGGCATTATGGTTATTCTCGCATGGGAAATGAAATCGTTTAGAACAAACATATAAGGAATTATGTAAGGCAAAATGAATACTACAGATAATAAAACAATTCTTCTCATTAACCCACGGGCAACATATGTCGATGAGATTGCGCAGAAATGTTACCCTCCTATGAGTTTGCTATATCTTGCCTCGGCATTGCGTGAGCAAGGTTTCAATCCTGTTGTACTTGATGCCAATGCCTTTTGTATGACGGATGAGAAAATTGCCGTACAAGTACAGTCTCACAAACCATTGATAGTTGGACTATCGCTTTACTCTGAAATCCTTCACCAAGTTCGTGATATTACCAGATTTGTACGAGAAACATGTCCAACAACTCGCATTGTTCTTGGTGGGCCACATGCTACAGCAATTCCAAGAGAGACAATGGAACAGTTTTCTGAAATCGATTATGTTTTGAGCGGTGAGGCAGAAGAATCATTCCCTATGTTGTGTAGGGCTATAAAGAACAGAAATATCCTGACACAAATTCCGGGGGTCTTTTATCGTGATGGAGATAAAATACTTGAAGGATTACCCGCAAAGTTACCATCTATTGATAAAATACCGGCACCTGCCAGAGACTTAGTAGCGAGGGCATATGAAGAAAAACGCTATTATACGATAATGGTACGGCAACGTCCCGTAGACACTCTGTTTACCAGCAGAGGATGCCCATTTCGTTGTGGTTTCTGCTATAATTTTAGATTTAAATATCGTGGGCGAAGCCCTGAAGATGTAGTAGATGAATTGGTTCGTATTCGGGATCGAGGAATTCGCGATGTTGAAATATGTGACGATACTTTTACTGCAATTCGACCACGTGCGATCAAAATATTTGATTTAATTATCAAGGAAAAACTTGATATTTCCTTCCGGATTAAAAGCCGTGTTGATGTGTTCACAGACGAATTAGCCGAAAAAGCATCCAAGGCCGGTGTTTATCTTGTGGCATTCGGTATGGAATCAGGTTCTCAACGTATATTAGATGCCATGAACAAAAAAACAACTGTGGCCCAGAATGCTCGTGCTTGTGAATTAACTCGAAAATACCGAATGCTATGCCATTCAAGTTGGGTGATAGGGTATCCAGGTGAAACACAAGAAACAATTACTGAGACATTTGAATTTATTCGAAAAAATCATCCGGCAACCGTCAATATAGCAGTGCTTCGACCGTATCCTAAAACCTTGGCATATGAAATAGCCTATGAAAGCGGAGATTTAATTGGCGAATGGTATCCCGATTCTAAAGAAATGCCATGGGTACGTCTGCCATGGATAAGAAAGAAGATGGAACTTGATGATTTGTGTAGAAAGTTGATGCGAAGAATTTATTTTACTCCCTACTATATGAGTTCCTTTGCAAGTCGTATTGTTCGTAATGCAAATTGGATTCTTGCTAAATATGCGATCCAAGAAACAAGAAAAGTCATTAATACTAAACACACTGATTAAGCATATCCCATAAGAATTGCGGATTTATTGAGTGTTTGCTGGATTAATTTTAAGAAATTTATCGAGATGACAGATGAAAATTGGTGCAATGAGAAAATTCGATACCTGGTTAGGAGTGCCCCTATGTTTTTTTCTAACCTTTGTCCGCATGCTTGTAGATAAATTTCGCCCAGTGAACTTGGGACAAGTGCAAAAAATTCTATTTGTTAAGCCTGCTGAACAGGGAGCTACTGTCTTAGCTTATCCTGCTATTATAAAGGCTATAGAAAAAGTTGGACGTGAGAATGTGTATTTTATTGTTTTCGAAAAGAATCGCCCCATCTTGGATGTTATGAATGTCGTACCAAATGAGAATATTATCACGGTACCAACACAAAATATGCTAAGTGTTTTAAGCGGTTTCTTACGGGCTATTTTACGAATACGAAAGGAAAAAATAGACACGGCTATCGATTTTGAATTTTTCGCAAGAAC
>Ga0307380_10011737_pt1 | contig 10944 bp, 7 predicted proteins | sample UN3MG_FD_202239 | JGI IMG/M metagenome (GOLD analysis project Ga0307380, IMG submission 202239) | Soil microbial communities from Risofladan, Vaasa, Finland - UN-3 | ecosystem: Environmental > Terrestrial > Soil > Coastal area > Acid sulfate soil | place: Finland: Risofladan, Vaasa | collected... | reverse complement strand
TAAGGCAGTATCAATTCCCAGTCCGCATCGGTCAGCTGGACAAACTGGCCGCCGTTCAATTGCTGCTCGTCACATTTATTATCCGGGTCGCGCACATAGATTGCTCCGCCCGATGCCAGCGAGAACAGATTGCTGCCCGGGTAAGGTTCCGGAAGCGGGACGATTCGTCCGTTATCGTCAAACTTGATTCCATTGAGAATGACGAAACCGCCCTTTTTCAAAGGGTCGCCGGCCATAAACGACTCAGCGAGAAAATCCAGGCACGTCCCGTTGATCACCGCTTTGGGCCTGCCCACCGAGTTGATGAGGGGGCGCCCCGCCGCATTACCGAGGACGTAGACTTCGCCGCCTTTGGCGCCGTACATAAAAGTCTGGCCTGTGTCACCGTAAATCACAAGTTTGCCGTGTTTGATAATTTGTCCAAGCTGGTCCTGAGTGTTTCCGTGCACCGTGATGGTAAGGCCGTCAATGCCGGAAGCCAGATAATCGCCCGAGCTGCCGTAAACATCGATTGTCACGTCATCGGTCTCGGGTCCAAGCCCGCATCCGACAAATCTCTGACCTCGGCATCCGAACGTGATAAATCGCCGCCATCCTTTCATAAAAGCGTCTCTTAAAATCCCGGCGTCGCATTCATCGCCCTCGGCCGGGAAGCCTGTCGCGTCGATCACGAGAGTCTTCTCGCCCTCCCGCGGCCCTCTGAATGCATCTCGCGTCTGCCAATCTATCAGGCGATAGGAATTGTCGCCGCTCGGGGCCGATTTCAAAGCAGGAAGACTTCTGAACAACCGATCCAGCTCGCAGCGCACAATATGAACGATATGGCTGGCCTTCTTCGAGCCGGTTGCGTATCTTCTGTCGTTGAGCAGCGTCAGCGTCTCAATCGCCAAAGCGGTACTCTTCGTCTCGGTTGCCGCCCCGGCTATTATCCGGCAGGCCGCCCTGATATCCTCGAATGACCATAGGTTGATATTGTTACGCACGTATTCGAACAGATCCGTCGCACTGCCGGCTTTAAGAAGCCGCTCGATTTCCGTCTTGATCTGCGTATCCGGCGACGATGCCGGCAGCTCGGCAGAAAAATCACACGCCTCAGTTCCACCGGGCATCGGAACCTGCGCACCGAATTTATCCGTACACTCCATCCGTATCCTGCCTGATAGGTCCGGCACAAGATTGAATATGAAAGCGCCGCCGTCCGTATGGCTGCCGCCCCGCGCGTTCCAATAGCGGTCGGCAACCGGACAGATTCGATCATCGTCCTTAGACAGGCTAAGCAGCGTCGCATCGATCGCCTGTTTTTCCGAACATATCAGCCCGACCTGCACTTGCCCATCGCTGAAGGCGAATACCTGCGGTCGAAGCATCGCCGTGTCGGTAATGCCCAGTAGCTGGAATTTGTTCTGCCTGGCGATGTTGCGCGCGATGATGAAGAACCAGGGGCCGTCCGGCGAGCCGTGAATGTGCGTGGCCTGGATTGCCCTGTAAATCTTCTGCTTCTCCTCGTCGAGACAATCGAAGTCACGCTCGGTCGTGGGCGCCATTGCCTCGATAATATATTCGAGAGGATAGCGATAAGTCCTTGAGAGCAGGTCGAACAACAGGGCGGATACCTCGGTGTCGGTAAGAAATTGCGAATATATATTTCGCTGTCTGAGGTATTCGCTGACCGAGTGATAATTTGCGAAGTCGCCGTTATGCACGAGCGCCATATCGATACCGGCGAAGGGATGCGCGCCGCCCGGATGCCATACGCGTCCCTTCGTGGGGTAACGTTGATGCGCAATCCAAACATGGGCGCGGAGGTCCTCGATTCTGTAGTATTTCACAATCGCCTCTGCGTAGCCGACGACCTTGAGTATCATGATATTTCTGCCGTGCGAGAGGACAAAGGCCTTTTGCTCGCCGAGCGAAGCGTAATATTCTTGGTTGAGCCTGATGCTGTTCTGATTTACGAACTCATCCTCGGCGTCACGGCGGTCAAGCTGCTGCAGCTCGTTTTCTGCAATGAATTTGTCGAGCACGTTGTCTTTTGCGCGAACGAAATAACGCCTGACATCGGGCGGCCTGACGTGAAGACCATCGACGGATTGCCAGTCTTCGACGGTATCGAGTTCACCGGAGGCCGCGATTTCAAAATTGGCTTTGATGAATCGCTTCTCCACCTCGGGGCGGACTTTCTCATCCAGCAGCGCGATGTGCAGCATGTAATCATCATCAAGCACTTCCCGGCTGACGCCAAGCTGCTCCGGGTCGAATCCCACAGCAGCGATACCGCCGCCCTTGCCGTTGCCGCGATTGTGCATCTGCCTGGAGGGCTCGTAAATGTGCCTGCCGGCAACAGGTTCGGTGCAGCAGAAACCAACAACGCCACAGCCGCCTTCATCGGCGCTCTTTTTTATATCACCGCCAAGATTAAGACCTTCTGCAAGGCGTCCTCTTGAGTGTGTGAGTCGTTCTATTAAATCTCTGCTCATCTTTTCGCCTCCACGTCATTGCTGTAGTCAAGATGCATCAGGAGGTCCGTACGTCCTCTCAGTTCCCGGACGCTGCGTATTCCGAACCTCCGGAGGATTCCAACCAGCTCTTTATGCCAGGCGTTATACAGGTTGATAATTCGTTGCGTGCCCCATTCGATATCCATTTTCTTTGAGAGTACAGGATCGGTTGTAGCAATGCCCCGGGGGCAGCCGCGACCGCTCTCGCAGCGCGTGCATCGAACGCAGCCGAGCGCGACCAGCTCACTCGTACCGACAACCACACCGTCGGCGCCGAGAGCGATGGCCTTGGCGATATCGTGCGAGGTGCGTATTCCGCCGCTGGCGATCAGGGTTATATTATCGCGAACGCCTTCTGCTTCGAGAAAACCATGCACCTTGTCGATGGCGTATTCGATGGGCATCGCGATGTTTTTCTTTGCAATGTTCGGAGCAGCGCCGGTGCCGCCGTAGCCGCCGTCTATATGGACGATATGAGTGCCAGCGGCGTAACTTCCCACGGCGACCATGTCCACATCCGTCGGAGTCGAGACCTTGGTCGCGATCAAAGCACGTTTGTTAATATGCTTGATCCAGTCGATGTGTTTCATGTGGTCTTCGATGGAATACACGCTATGGAACGGGAAAGGCGAGAACAGCGATATGCCGAGAACCGCCTCCCTCATCCGCGCGACGCTGACCGTGTTTTTGTCGCCGAGAAGATGTCCGCCGAGGCCGGGTTTGGCGCCCTGTGCGTACTTGAATTCGACGATCGGCACGCGCTGGATCGTTTCCTCGCGCACGCCAAAGAGTCCCGTGGCGACCTGCGTAATCACGTGGTCGTCATACGGTCTCATTCGTTCCATGTATCCGCCTTCGCCGGTACATGTAAAGGTATTCCATGCCGTCGCCGCGGCGGCCTTGGAAAGCTGCGTAACATTACTGACGGACCCGAACGACATACCGCCGCCGTACCAGGGGACATCGATTTTAATTTTAGGCCGGCCGTCGTTGCGTTTATTCAGCTCGATACTCATATCGATCTGGTCTTCGTCGAGCTTGACGGGCGGCTTGTCGGGGAACTTGAACCTGAGCCGGTCGAAACCGCCGCCGGAATCGCCGCACTGGTATTGGAGTCCGTATTCTTCCGCCGGGGCTTCGCCGGTCTGGGCCATTTTCCACGTAGCCATAAGCATATCCGCCGTCCAGCGGCAATCGCCAAGCCCTTCGGTCATTGGATTGTCGGCCACTTTAAGCGCGCCCTTCGGGCATAACGCCACACAGTAATGGTCGGTCTTCTCACATGCCGTCCCGATACAAAGATGGTTTTTGGGCGAGGCAAAATATTTATAACCCGGCTTGAGTACGTGCACGCCGTAAGGACATACCTCGGCGCATTTGCCGCACCGAATGCACTCGCTGCTGCGGTGAACAACGTATTTACCGATTTCATTGCGGAAACGTGACGGCGCCTCTTTGACCTCGCGGGCCACCACTGCCTGCGGCACACACGTCTTGAGCGTGTTGGCAGGCAGTATTTCCTCAATCTTTTTTTCTTGTACCAAAAAGTCTGCCAAAGGTCTCTTCCTCAAGATCTTCAAAAAACATTGCACGTCCAACGTCGCCGCGCAGACGGCGAGCTTCACGTATTCCCATCGCACCCATCAGTTCTATCAACTGATCGTGCCATGCTGCGATTAAATTTGTCATCCTCCCGGCGCCGTAATCCGGGTCTATGTCTTCGAGCTTGGCCGGGCACGGCATCCCCGGCTCACACCTGTCGCACAATTGGCATTCGAGCGCAATCATTAAAGGCAGGTCGATTGTGACCAGATCGGCGCCGCAGATGATTGCCTTTGCCATATGCTCCGGCAGCGCGATACCGCCGCCTGCGATCAGCGTAATATCGTCCCGTGTTCCGTTTTCGATCAGCGCAGTGTGAATCTCAAGTGTCATATCTTTTATAAACCGAGGATTTTTTGCCCCGATTTCATTGCCATTGAGATCGGCCACAATATGTATAACTTCTACTTCTTCGAAACCGGCCAACTCGATCGCGCGCCCGGGGCCTTGAGAATTCAATTCGACCCTGATAGCCACGACAATCTCGGGATGTATACTCTTGAGCTTCTTTATGCGCTCAAGCACCTTGCCGTCGTCGGCGATTTCCACAAGCCGTGTCTTGCGCAGCACTTTTTTCGGCGGCTCTGTCGCTCCGGAGTCGAGATAGAATGCCACGTGCGGCAGATATCGTTCCTGTTCGGCGTCCTGGAATGGCCAGTCGTTCGGATCTACGATGGCAATCAGGTCGGTGCGTGCAGCCGCCTGCCTGATAACGGTCCCGAGGTCCGGCAGGCTATATTGGGCCGGGCTCATATCAATAATCAGCGGCATCGGCAAGGACAAGAGCGGCGGAAAAACACCGGTCGGTTTTCCTTCTTCAAAAACGAGAAAGGATGGTTTTCTCCCGATATCAACCGATGTGCTGATATACTCGCGCCCGTGAATGCCGTCGCGGGTTGGCCGGACAATTTCCGACATATCGGTCCACATAGCATCGAAGCCGGTCCCGGTAAATGGACCGCCGTAACCGGCGCCGGAAACCGGGATTTTCGCAGTCTCAGCCTGGAGCCATGTTGTTTTTATAATGTCCGGAGTCCAGTAACGGTTTCCCATTCCCTCGTATACCGGATTAATCGACAAACACAGAAGTCCTTTTGTGCAGTCCTGCACGCAGGAAAAGCATCCCCTGCAATCGAAATAGAGGGCGTCAACGTCAGTGAGATTACTGATATAGTCGTTCTCATTTCGATAGCGGTCGTAAACGCACGCTTTTTTGACACAGTTATGGCACCCGGCGCAATCTTCCCGCCAGTCCACGACGCCGTACTTGCCGACACGGGTACGCCGGGGCGGAATCGGTTGTGTATTAATATGGTATTTTTCCGGCATAAGTTCTTTCCTGCGTTTACAATCCGGATGCGGCAAGAAGCTCAGGTACGACAGCTTCTTTGCCGCCGGAGAGAATATGTATTCCTCTCACACCGTTCATATCTTTGACCTTTTTGATTGTCTCGGCACAGATGGCAAGGCCTTCCTTTTTCTGTGCTCCCTTGTCGCCGGCAGCTTTCAATCGCTCTATCAACTCATCGGAGATTTGCATATCCGTATAGGTCTCACGAAGTTTCTCAGCTTCGGCGGCGCTTTCCAGCGGCATAATACCCGCTAAAATTGCTGTTTTTTCGGTAATGCCCTCGCTGACGGCCGCATCAAGCCACTGGCCGAACGCTTCAATGCCGAATACGGCCTGGGTCTGGATGAAATCTGCTCCGGCCTCGACTTTTTTATTTAGCCGGATCATATTGAGTTCGAGCGGCGTTAGATAAGGATTCGCGACCGCTCCGATTAGCATGGAGAATTCGCCTTCGACCTTTGTCCCGTCCAGAAGCACGCCTTCATCGCGCATCTTCCGCACCGCCGCGACAAGCTGAATCGAGTCGATATCGTAAACGTTCGCGGATTCAGGAGAGCCGGTCAATGTCTGGTGGTAGCCGGACAGGCACAGCACGTTTTTGATCCCAAGACATGCTGCTCCGAGTAAATCCGATTGTAGGGCAATTCTGTTTCTGTCGCGTGTAACGATCTGGAACACCGGCTCAACGCCGGCTTTAAGCACGACAACGGAGGCCGCAAGACTGGACATCGCAACTCTGTAATGGTTGTCGGCAACATTAACCGCCAACACCCTGTCACCCAAAGCTCTTGCCGCTGAATCAATCAGTGCACTATCCGTTCCGGCGACCGGCAGGTACTCCGCGGTGAGAATGAAATCTCCACTTTCTATCGCTTTAGCAAGTTTACTATTAGTTTTCATTATAATTGTCTCCCCTGAGCTGCGGACGCTGGTTTTGCCTGATTTATCCGGGCACAAAATTTCCTGATTTTGCCGACAGTCTGTTCTATCCGGCCTTCTTTTACATGAATAGCGGCAATACGGCCCGTACCGGCTCCAATCTCATCGAGCAGTGAATCGACGGCTTCAGCGCGTTTTTCTGCACGCATGTTTCCCTCAAGATGACGGCATTGATCCAACTCGCACGTTACTATTACAACACCATCGGCGCCGGTCTCGAACGCTTTGACCAGGTAAGGAACATCCAACTTTCCGGAACAGGGCAGACCGATTACCTTGAGTTGATGATCCTTGAGTTCATCGCGGCACTGCAACAGCTCCTCTGCATTAAGGCTGTTTGCGCAGTAAAAAAGATATATTTTCAACTCTCGGTTATTCATAATTCTTTACCTGAATATTAATTAAGGGCTGAGACTTTTGCCCAGCTCACTCCGTCACCAACCAAAAAACAGCTCAACCTTCTTTTTCTATAATACTCTGTTAAATCAAATGTGGCACCTATTTTCTTCTAATAGGCCATATAAGTAAGTCTTATACCTAAATAGCACTTACTAATATTTACTATCCGCCAAGCCAAGACCACCTCGTATTAAGTTGATTATTCCAAAAACTGCTTCATTAATGCTGATAAGGGCAAATTTTCTGCAAAGAGCGTGTCTTTTCGCAATTAGGTCAGTTTGCTGCCGGTAGGAATGCTCTTTATAGTTTTTGAGACAAAAAGAAAGGCCTTGAGCAAACCACCTGAAATTTCACTCAAGGCCCTTTGCTTCTCAGAGTCAGCTTCTACTTTAAGAAGAGCATATCTGCGTAAGTCGGAATAGGCCACAAATCCGCATCCACTTCGTTTTCAAGTTTGTCGGCTACAACTCGCAATGCTTCCATAGCCGGGATTACTTCATCTCTGTAGAGTCTGGCTTGCTTCGTAGCAACCGCTACTTTGCCGGCTTTTGTCGCCGCCTTTTCGAGCTGCGAAATATTCTTCTTCATAGCTGCGATCAGGTCGCATACGTCTTTTAGCATCTCTTTTTGCGGCCCGGCGTCAACGCCCGCATCACTTACCGAACAAACCGCATCTGCCAAAAACGATGAATATTCTACACAGGCAGGGAGAATCTGGCGCTTGGCCATATTCAGCATCGTCATTGCCTCGATATTGATAGACATGCTGTATGCCTCAAGCAGTATCTCGGTCCGAGCATGTAATTCGGCTTCCGTCAGAACTTCGTGTTTCTTGAAAACAGCGACATTTTCCTTGTCCATTATGGTCTCAAGCGAAGTGACCGTCGAACGGATATTGGGCAGGCCGCGTTTCTCGGCGTCCTCGACCCACTCATCGGTGTAATTGTCGCCGTTGAAGATAATCTTTCGATGCCTGGTCGCGATATCCTGCAGTATTTTCTGCGCTGCTGCTTTTACATTCCTGGCCTTTTCCAATTCATCGGCAATCCCGCTTAGAACCTCGGCGACAATGGTATTGAGTACGAACATCGGACCCGATGTCGACTGCGTGGACCCGACCATTCTGAATTCGAACCTGTTGCCGGTAAAGGCAAAAGGCGATGTCCTGTTGCGATCCGTGCAATCCTTAGGCAGGGGCGGAAGTGTGGAAACGCCCAGCTTAAGCTCGCCGCCCTGCTTTGACGAATTGGCCCCGCCGACAGCCAACTGATCAAAAATATCGCTGAGCTGATCGCCGAGAAATACCGAGACAATAGCCGGCGGCGCTTCGTTAGCGCCCAGGCGGTGCTCATTGCCGGAATTTGCAACGCTTGCGCGCAGCAGGCCGGAATATTTATCAACCGCTTTTACAACCGCGCAGAGCATTACGAGAAATATCATATCCTCGTGCGGCGTCTGTCCCGGCTCTAAAAGGTTTATGCCATCGTCGGTTACCATACTCCAGTTTGTATGCTTGCCGGAGCCGTTCACGCCGGCAAAAGGCTTCTCATGCAGCAGACACACAAACTCATGCCGGCGAGCAACCTTTTTCAGCGTCTCCATAACCAGTTGATTATGATCCGTTGCGACATTTACCGTCGCAAAAACCGGCGCCAATTCGTACTGTGCCGGCGAGACTTCGTTATGCTGGGTCTTGGCCGATACACCTAACTTCCATAATTCCATGTTCAGCTCGTGCATAAACGATGCGACGCGCTCATGGAGCGTGCCGAAGTAATGATCGTCCATCTCCTGGCCTCTCGGAGAAGGGGCGCCAAACAGAGTTCTGCCGGTCAGAACCAAATCAAGCCTCTCCTTATAAAGGGACCTTTCGATAAGGAAGTACTCCTGCTCGGGTCCGAGCATTGCCGTTACACGTTTGGATGTCGTATTGCCGAGCGATTTAAGAACGCGCATCGCCTGCTTGTTCAGGGCATCCATAGAACGAAGTAGAGGCGTCTTCTTATCCAGAGCATGGCCGATATACGAACAGAAAGCACTCGGTATATACAGCGTGATATTGTTGCCGTCCTCTTTGATGAATACGGGCGATGTGCAGTCCCAGGCTGTATACCCCCGGGCCTCGAATGTTGCCCTCAGTCCGCCCGAAGGAAACGACGATGCATCCGGCTCGCCCTGGCTAAGCTCCTTGCCGCTGAACTCCATAATCGTATTGCCCTGCGGGGTCGGGGATATGAACGAATCATGCTTCTCGGCAGTCGATCCCGTCATAGGCTGGAACCAATGACAAAAATGTGCAGCCCCCTTCTCGACGGCCCAGTCCTTCATCGCGTTGGCGATAACATTGGCGCTGGCAGAATCGAGCGGCTCATTTCCTTCGATCGTCTTTTTCAGGGATTTGTAAACATCCTTAGGAAGACGCGAACGCATCACTATATCGTTAAATACATTTGAGCCAAACAATTCGGTTACTGATTCACCTGGCTTTTTCATGATAAATCTCCTAAAATTTCAAATACTACAATACTTATTCGTTTTAAATCTTTCACGTATTTTGTCAATTTTTATCCAATCGCTTTCTTACCTTTTTCTCCGGTTCGAATGCGAATACATTCTATCAAAATCCAGGCCTTGTTTGACCTGATCAAGGTTCACGCTCTCTACGCCGGCTATCACATTGCCGTTGATTGCAACAGTCATTAAAGCGCCCACTGCACATATTTTCCATATACTAAGTTTTGAACTACGTTGATTTACCATCACTTTTACGTCCTTAATGGGCGGTCAGAACCAGCTCAATGAACATCCTTATCAAACGAACTATTGCTAAAAATACTTAACGATAGTTAAAAAGGTTAAGCAATTGTCATGCCAGGTCGGCCATATGCCATTAAAATGTCCATATGTCTCGTCTTAAAAAGGGTTTACGGCTTTATATATTAAGGTTTCAGTATTTCGCAATATCTACATAATTGTAGTTATTAATCACAAAAGCTACGATAATGTATTTTTTGTCTTTGTAATGAACAGGCCCCGCCATTTCAGACGAGGCCTATTCATCGGCCCAGAGGGCGCGAAGTGATGGTCGCAATAACTTGCACGGAGCTACCCTATGGCCTTGCTGCCAACCTCGCCTGTGCGTATTCGTACGCACTTAGCCAGTTCCAGGACGAATATCTTGCCGTCTCCGATCTGCCCTGTTTTAGCACCTTCAATGATCGCATCAATCGTTCTGTCTACGAATTCTTCATTCACTGCTATCTCGAGTCTGACCTTCTTTAGCAGGTTTACCTCGAAATCGACGCCGCGGTAGCTTTCGTGATAACCTTTCTGTTCCCCACAACCCAGGGCATTTGTTACTGACATCTTGAACACTTTACTCTTATAAAGCGACTGTTTAACGTCCTGCAGCTTATGCGGCTGGATATATGCTATTATTAGTCTCATTGTTCTATCTCCTAAATCACAAGTTAAACATTATGTGGTTGTAAATATCTGGAATCCTGAATAGGCTTCCATCCCATGCTCACCAATATCGAGCCCTTTCATCTCTTCTTCAGGAGTCACGCGGAGTCCGATTGTCTTGCTTATCGTGTAGAACAATATCAGTCCGAGACCGAACGCCCACACAAAAGCAGCCCCGGCACCCAGGGCCTGTACACTCAGTTGTTTCAAGCCGCCGCCGTAGAACAGGCCGCTCTCCATATTGAACAGGCCAGTTGCCAGCGTACCCCAGAGACCACAAACACCGTGAACACTTACGGCACCAACCGGGTCATCGACTTTCAAAACGCGGTCGATAAACATCACGGCGAAGACTACCAATGCACCGCCAACAACACCGATCAAGATCGCACCGGCTGGAGTAACTCCATCGCACGGAGCGGTAATTGATACAAGCCCTGCAAGCGCGCCGTTAAGTGCCATTGAAGCATCGGGCTTTTTCATAATCACCCAGGACACACACATCGCAACAATCGCCCCTGCGGCCGCGGACAGATTCGTGGTCACAGCAATGTAGCCTATCGAACCGTCTCCCACTGTCGTACTGCCCGGATTGAAGCCGAACCATCCGAACCACAGAATGAATACGCCCAGTGCCGCCAGCGGTATGTTGTGGCCGAGTATTGCTTTTGGTTTTCTGTCAGGGCCGTA
>Ga0307380_10011736_pt1 | contig 10945 bp, 6 predicted proteins | sample UN3MG_FD_202239 | JGI IMG/M metagenome (GOLD analysis project Ga0307380, IMG submission 202239) | Soil microbial communities from Risofladan, Vaasa, Finland - UN-3 | ecosystem: Environmental > Terrestrial > Soil > Coastal area > Acid sulfate soil | place: Finland: Risofladan, Vaasa | collected... | reverse complement strand
TTTCCCCGTCTCTCCGTTTCCCCGTCTCTCCGTTTCCCCGTCTCTCCGTTTCCCCGTCTCTCCGTTTCCCCGTCTCTCCCCCTCCCCCCCTCACTCCCTTACCAGCACCACAGCCTTATCCCCGGGTACCAGCCCGGAGAATACAGCAAAATCGCCCTTTGCCGGCTCCCGCTTTATCCCGGGCGTTCGGGAGTTGTAAGCCTGTCCTCCAGTGTCGAGATAGAGCGAGATCAGCGAGCCCTCGACCGCATCGATCCTGAAAGTGAGCTTATCTTGCTCAGCCTGGGTTTCCACCCCATCGGCCCCGCCGAAATACACCAGACACGGCGGGCCTTGCTCTACCGGTTCCACGAGGAGGATTCTCGCCGCGCCCAGGGTAAGGGTGACCGGCAGTTCTTTTAGATCATCCAGTGAGTAAGTCCGCTTGTCCAGATAGCGCTTGTTTATCAGGTCCACTATCCGGTAGTTCACACCGGATTTGAGACCCAGGCTCTCCGGCTTGTGGATCTTGAGGGTCTCGCTGCGGCTAGGTCTCTCTTTGCCAGACTGAACAGGAGTATCCTGGGAGATCAGGAAACCCAGGTGCAGCATCAGGCGGCCGTCCCGCGCGAATGCTGTCACCTGCGATCCCGGCTGAGTCATGCCCAGAATCCAGCGGCTGTCGAAAGCGCTGAACTGGCGGGCCTTGTTGACTCCGAAAAAGCGCAGGATTTCCCAGTAGCTGCGGTTGAAGCCCAGCTCGGACCGGGGGTCCGCGGCCAGCCAGTCCTCGAATATCCGCTGGTTGCCCCAGCTTTTTGTCAGGCGGAAGGAGAAAGCGAAAGTGGCGCAGAAATTGAGCATGTCGATAGCGTCCTGGTAGGCGCGCCACATGATAACAGACTGCACGCCCTGGCGCTTGCCGTTCCAGGTGCTCATGATCGTCTCGCCGGGCAGGACTAGAGGGTTGTTGTTCTCGCCCAGCAGGCGCATGTCGAACCAGGCCAGGTTTGTCGAGGAGATCAGGTTATTCGAGTTGAGGAGCATGATCCCTTTGCCGTCAGTGTGGCGGGCCACGACCCGTCGCAGCCGTTTGGCGAAATCGTGGTAGCCCTCGGTGACAAAACGGCCCAGGTATCCGTCGCAGCCGTGCCGGGGGTTATTGCAGTGGCGCGTAATGAACCAGTGGTCCACATAAAGGCCGTCGAAATCGAACTGCGAAAGCAACAGGTCGCACTCCCGCTCGACATGGTCCCGCCAGCCCTCGGCGCCGAAACACATCAGGGTGGTCTGCTGAGCGAACTCGATAGCTTTCGAGCACATCCAATCCTCGGCGTGCTCCTGGTAACCGGGGGCCTCGAAATTATAGTCGGAGAAAGTGACATAGGGGATCACTTTCATGCCATAGCTGTGGGCCGTATCCAGGAAGCGGCGGATTTTTTCCGGGTATGTGGGGTGGCTGTAATCACCGGAGAAGTAATTCGCCCCGCCGATTATCAGGTTCACTCCGATCATGGCCCACTGCCTGACCAGTTCATCATCAGGGGGCGACCAGGGCTCGGTTTGGCCGCGCCAGCGCACCATCCTGATCTGGTGCGGGCCGGGCCAGACAATGCGCGAGCTGTTCAGATCGTCCCTGGGCAGTTTTGGCGGGGTAAGCTGCATAAAAAAGGTTTTGGAGCGCTCCCGGCCCGGATTCAAGGGATAAGCGGTGTTGCGGATATCGAATTCCTCGAGCTCGAGCCCCTGTTCTCGCATGTAGATCTGGGTGAATATGCCCTCACGGCCCCGCGAGTCGTGGGCGGAAAGTTTGCGGCCGTCCGCGGTCTCCACCTCCCCTGTGTCGACCCGCCGGCCGTCCTCGAGTTGAATGCCGGAGTCCCGGTAGCCGCTCCAGCGGTCTCCGAAATCTTCCTTGGAAAACTCGATACCGGTCAGCGGGTTGCCCAGGTGAAATACCGGGTTCCAGTGGGACAGGAGTACCGGTTCATCCGGCCCGAGATGCTCGATAGACCGGGTAGGAGCAGGCCGGAGGTCAAAAGGAGGAGCTCCGAGATCCGAGTAAGTGGAGATGAAATCTGCGGCGTCCCGCGAGAAAAAAGCATGGTTGAAACAGTGCCAGCGCAGCTTTACCGGCTTCCCGGTGGAAAGCTTCACAGTCACTTTGGTGAATCCGTCCACCTCGAATGCATACTCTACCTCCCAGGAGAGAGGCGCCGGTTTTCCGTTTTCAGGCCAGGTGTAAATCCCGCTCGAACGCACCTTAACTATCTCAGGACTCGAGCTTACCAGCTCTGTAACCGTACCGGAGCTTTTAAGGGCATCCAAGCGGCAGGCTCCGGTCAGGCCGCCGGACCAGAGCAGGGGGCGTATTTCGAGCGCTTTCTCGAAACTGAACCGGCCACGGTCTCTGCCGCCTGTGCGGCTTGCGAGCGAGTCGTTCTCGGGCATCAGTCCGATATAGGGATTGGGGAAAGAGGTGCCCGCGGCCACGAATTCATTGCCCAGCGCCCTGGCTGAGATAATCTGGCCGCTTCTGCGATCAATGACATAAGTGAAAGTTTCGCCTGAGACCTCGATCGCACCTTCGCTCTGTTCCACTTTAAGCGGCTCGTATATTCCATATACCTTTCCGCCGTATATATCGGACACTGCAGATCCAGCCTGCTCTATTTTCGGGACCGGTGGGGAGCAGCAGACAGCAGCAAGGAGAAATAATGGGATCAGCCTCGACATTTTCAGGTCTCCTTGATTGGAGTGAAAAAGAGGTTTGTGGCTCTATACATAGAGAATTTTTCAGTCAACAGGCGATACCTCAAGCAGCAGGCATTCTTTGAATGAACAGCGGAGCTCGGGCTTGTCTCCTGAGACAGTGCCTAAATCAAGGCTGCTGGCATAATCGGTCACGCGATAGGTCTTGCCGGGCTCGAGACCCCGCAGAACCAGGGGCCTGATCCTGCTCCAGCGCTCGGCGAAAAAACCGTAGTAAAGGATACCGTTTTTCCGTACCACATGTGCTTCCGGTTTGTCGAAAGCGATATCGTAGAGGTTCAGGTACTCGCCGCTGCTCAAGAGGAGGCGCTTGTAAGTCTCGAACCAGCGCCGCCATTTCTCACGCTGCTCCGGGGTCAGGTCCGAGTAGAGAGTAGTCACCTGGGCGCCGGTCGCCACGGCGCTTTCGAAAGATTCCGGCACGGACCACTCATCCCACTCGTCCATAGGGATCTGGTAGCAGTCTCCCACGCAGAAAGCCGGTCCCCGAAAGGCTTTCTCGACCTTGATCCGCCGCCGCATCTGGTAGAGGTTCACCGGGTCGGAGGCATTGGCCACATTATAGTAAGGCATCTTGAATGGGTCGTGCGGCAGGGAGCAGATACACATCTCGACCGGGCAGCCTGGCTTGAGCCTCTGGGCGGTCTCGTAAATGGCCTTGAAAAGCTTGTACTGTCCGGTAAAAGAGTCAAGCGGGGACCCGTGTTCATGGGCTGGATTGAAGCAGGGAGGGGCGGCGCTCAGCCCGGTGGTGTCGATATAGAGCCCGTCGTAGTCCCAGTCGGTGAGGATCTTTTCCACCAGGCTCACAATATAGGCCACGGCTTCCGGGTGCTCCGGGCAGAGGTAGAAAAGCTTGCGCTGGCATTTGGGACAGGAGCCGTCCTCGTTCCAAATCAGCCATTCCGGGTGCTCGCGCGCAAGCTCTCCCTCGGGGCTCACCCCCTGGGGGTACCACCAGAGGCTGGTCTGAAAGCCCTCCTGTTTCAGACGCTTGACAAATTCGCGCATATCCCGGTCGCCGCCCGGGAATTTCCCCGGAGCGGGGTTAGGCTTCCAGTCACCGTAGTATGTAAACCAGCCGTCATCGAGCATGGCCATCCGGATGCCGAAGCTTTTCAGCTCATCCAGCGCGCCGTAGATTTGTTCGAGCGTGAAATCGAGGCCAAAGCCCCAGGTTTTCCAGTAGGGATCATAACAGGTCTCCGGAGAGCTGAGCGGAATGTTTACCCCTTGCGCGCGCAGGATGTCGCCGTAAGTGCGGAGCGCATCGTGGAAATCGAGCCGGTGGAGGATCAAGCTCGAGCGGACAGTCGAGACAGCCTCGCCCGGAGCGAGTGTGGTTTTCTGGCCGAAACGGGCCTCCGGCGCCTGGGCCAGGCATACCTCGACCAGGCCGTCCTTTGCGGTTTTCACCGGCAGGCTGATCCACTGAGGGGAGCTTTCCGCGCTGGCTATTGCCAGCCCGGCCTCCGGAGTCCAGAGACAAACCAGCGGCGTGCCGCCGCCCTCAGGCTCGGAGGGCTTCAAGGTCTCAGCGCCCATGAAATTAAGGCGGTCCGTGTCGCAGTCTATCCAGATCAGCGAATAGTCCTTTCCCCAGCGGCAGGCCGCACCCTGGTATGAGGCAAAACGCCAGGGCGCCTCAGAGGGGCTCACCAGCCGTCTGTCAAGACAGTAATAATTACCCACCAGGCGGTCGATAGTGAGGGTCTCCTTCCCCAGGTTGGTAAACTCGGCCCTGCCGATCACCGCATGGGGGAATTTCTCATAGAAGCAGAGTGTCACACGCGACTGGATTTTAACTCCGCTGTAAAAAGCCTCGCCGTACTGGTCGGCGGAAGCATGAAGGGTGATCCGTCTGCCCGGGCCCAGAAGGTCCGAGATCTCCTCAATCTCGAGCTTGTTCCAATCAACTGCGAAACCGTTGATCCAGAACCCGCCCAGCTTGGCGTGGAACGCGGGCCTGAGCGGCCTTTCACTCGAAACAAGGCTCACAGGACAGTTGTCCACAAGCAAAGCGGGTTTGATACACAGGCAATTGCTTATATCCAGGCGGATCAGCCCGTTTTCCACAATCAGCCCGTTTTCTTTAAGCGTGGTTTTAAGCTCCATCGCTCATCCTTTGTTATCTTCGCTATTGGTCTTCCGGAATAATCGGTAAAATTTTGCAGTGATCCCGCGTGATGTATCACCCGGCCAATCACCAGAAAAAAAGCTCGATCTATTTAAAAAGAAGCCTTGTGCCGCAGCCCACGAAATAGATCACCATCCCGCCCACTCCCAGTAGCGATGCGTGTGCGCTGCCCATGCCTCCGAGCAAGATTCCCAGGAAAAAGAGCGCTCCGCCGGCGATTATCACCCCCAGGGTGATCTTGCCCGGCACTGTGCGGGGGATAATCGAGTACCATTCCTCGGCGGTTCCCTTGTCGGAGCGGCGGACCTTTTCCACCTGTTCCTTGTTCGGAGGGGAGAAAAACCGGCTGACCAGGGGCGTGATAACCAGCGAGCCCACAAAAGCGGAAACTGTTATCCACCAGAGGAAATCAGGCAATGAGTATTTTTGGCAGATATAGGTGGCGATCCCTCCGCAGGCAGCGCCTCCAAGGTATCCGGCGATTGCGCCCTGCTCGTTGATCCTGCGGCCCTTGAGCCCATAAATGATCGCCACCACGAAAATCGGGGTGTCGAAAACACCGACCAGTGACAGGAAATTCTCGACCACGCTGCGGCCTGAAGCCATGGCAACTATGGCGAACAGGATCATGAGGCCGGTCATTACCACGGTCATATACCTGGAAAACCGCAGTTTTTCATCCCCGGAGGGCTCACTCTTATACAGCCGCTGCCAGATATCCTTGGCCACCACCGTGGCCCCGGCGTTGAGCTCGGCGTCGATAGTGGATAGCTGCGAGGCCAGAAGGCCCACAATAAAAACACCCAGCAGGCCCATGGGGATGCTGGAGACATAAAGCTGGGTCATGATCGCATCCGGGTCCATGGTGGAGGCGGAAGCATTGAGGATCGGCGCGGCCAGCCCGGCAAAGAAGTGGAACGGGTTGACCGGGGTGAGGATAATTCCCACTAGCACCATAGCCACCACCAGAGTCTTGACATTTTTCGAGCCGAAAGAGCGCTGGATAATCCCCTGGTCGCAGCAGAAAGCGCTGATCCCAAGGAACAGGATAGCGATAATGAACTTATAGTCGAACTTGCCGGCAGGGGGTATGAAATTCAGGAAACCGGGCTGTGAATGCTCGAATATCCCCGGCATCCAGCCGACCTGGGCGGCAACGAAAGTGTAGCCGATCAGCGTGGCCACCAGGATCAGGATAAACTGGACCGCATCGGCGAAAATGACACTGATCATCCCGCCCTCGAAAGTATAGATGCCCACCACCACAGCAAAGATTATGATCCACCAGTAGAAATTGATTTGCGGCACGATCACGCTGCCCGCCAGGCCCATAAGATACATCCCTAATCCGAGCTTGCCTGCGCTTTTCAAGGCATACATCACCGCAGTGATCGAATGGGCCCTGCCCCCGAAACGCATTCCCATGAACTCGGGGATTGTGGTCAGGTTCAGGCGACGGAAGCCGGGCATAATGAACAGGCCGCAAAAAGCGAAAGCCATGTTCCCTGTCCACTCGTGCCAGATTATGCTTACTCCCTCTTTGGCCGCCTGGCCGGCTTCGGAAATGAAATTGTACATCCCCAGGTTGCAGGCCGCCAGCGAGCAGATCACCAGCGTCACCGGCATGGCCCGGTTGGCGAGATAAAAATCATCCGTGTGGGCCACGCTTCTTGAGAGCAGCTTCCCCAGGCCGAGCATGAAACCCAGCCAGACAAAAATAATTATGATGTCGAAACTTCCCAGCATACGGACTCCAGTTTAGTTGTTTGGAATTCATCGGACATTAAAAAATGCCCTGCTTATAATTGTCACTTTGACTCTTCGTGGTGCCTGCCCCGGTAAAAATCACTGAACGCTTTTATAGCGCCCACTGCAATCAGCACGATAACCGTGATCACAAAGAGATAAGAAAAAACTTCATACCAGTGCATATTTACCTCGGACTTTAATTTTCCTGCAGTAGTGAAAGTATCTGGAATTATTTTATTCGCCGTTAAAGCCAGGCCCGCCTTGGCCATGGATCAAGGGACCACTGGAAACGGCTGTCCTGTATGGTTCCGGATTGATCCAGTGCAGGCAGACAAGGCGGAACGCTTGCTCAAGTACTGTAGCGGCATGCTTTGGCTTCATCCGCATAGGCTTCGAGAAGCGGCAGATCGGCATCAAAGAAATGGTCCGAGGGGCACAGGATATAGCCTCCGCCCTCACCGGCCTCATCGAAACAGCGGCGGACCTCCCTGCGGGTCTCCCCGGGCTGGCAGCCCTTGAAATAATGACCCTGGTCGAACCCGCCGATCATGCAAACCTTGTCACCAACTTTCCTCTTGGCCTCCTTGAGGTCCGTGTCAGCGCCCATCGAGGGTGGAGTGAAAGTCTCGATGGCATCCGGCTTCATGGCCGCGAGATTTTCGAGCAGCGGCATGATCCCGCCGCAGATATGATAGACTATCCTTTGCCCGGCTTGGTGGGCGAGCGCGATAATCTCGCTGTCGTAAGGGGCCACAAATCGCTCGAAAATATCGGGCGAGATCACGGTTGATGATGCCGAGCCGCCGCCGAGCTCGAGAATATCATAGCGCGCACCGGCCAGCGAGGCAGCGAATATTTTTTTCCGTCTCTGAAGGATTTTAAGCAGCTCGTGTACCCAGGCCGGGTCATCGAAAGTCTCCATGATCAGGCGCTGGGTTCCAGCCAGGCAGCAGGCGTCCTGCCAGGTGCCCGGCTGGCCGAACACATCGAAACAGCAGATATGCCCGCGCAAGATACCACGCTCCCCGAATTTCCCGGCCACCCTGTTGACTCCCTCCACATCGCATTTCGGGGCGGTTGCATAACCGGCGATAAGGTCAATATCGGATTTCTCCTTGATCAGTTTCTCGCTGACCCAGGCGGTATGCCGGTCGGCCTGGATAACCATGCTCAGCGTGCCCTTGGGGGTCACGAAACGGTACCGGGTGGTCTTGAACTCCGGGTGGGGGATCTCCTCCCATTCCACCCGCCAGTTGTCAGTCGAGATACGCCTGCTTTCGAGAAACCCGGGTTTTCCCTGACAGGGATCGTAATATTCGCCTGCTTCCGGGTCCGGCCTGTGCGGCACGGTCCAGGTAATTGCATCGAGATCGAAACGATCGAAAAACTCGAGCGAGCCCGCTCCATCCATGTATTTGTCCAGGAAACTCGGCATCACATGGTGGGTCGTAGCAGGCAGCCGGTCCGGAATTTTTCTTTCCAGGGCGGCGAGAAGCCTCTCGCGGGAGGTCATCATCAGTGCTTTGTCGCTTTCGATCTATAAAGTTTCGCCCCGGGTTACAGGCAGGCGATCTGCAAACCAGGCTGCGGGAGATTTATAGAAAAATATCTTTCTTGATCTGCATGTATTTACCATGCTCCTGCTGCCATTTCTCCGGTATCCTGTCTTCCGGGTCGACTACCACATAGACCCTGTGGTGGCCGGTAAGACCTGTCACATCCCATTCAACCCGGGCGATACCGAACTCGCCGGCCGGAATGGCAGGGATCACTGCCTCGCCGATCATGTTTTCATCGAGCCGGGAAACATTCGGCTGTTTGTTGTAAAAGCGCACCATCACATTCCGCGCTTCGCGGGCCCGGGGCAGGAATCCGTAAAGATTCTGGTTGCGAACCATGGCGCTCAAGAGCACTTTATCGCCCCGGCGCTCGAAAGTGACGAAGGAGGGATGGATCAAAACCAGGTTCGCCTTGTTATAGACTGTCAGGTCCCGGCTGGTCAGGTTGTTGTTCTCATCGCTTTCCGGTATGCGGTCCTCGGGATCGACCTGGACGAAAATTGTATTGTGAGTATAGCCGACCATTTTTTCGCTCCTGGCAATCGAGAACCCGCTGGATGCATCGACCTGCCGCTGGACAGCATACCAGCCGACCCCGGCCCTGACAGTTCCACCGGGCGCTATCTCGTCAATCACCTGGTCCATCCCGATTTTCACCCCGCCCCTGGCAGGATGGCCGTCGTAAAAGCGCACCGCCACGTTATTGGCCGGGGAATCGCCCCTGTTCTGAACCAGCGCGGTCAGAGTTATCGAATCGCCCTCTGCCGGACGGTCTTCGGAAAAGAGAATATTCGTGTCTTCAAGCCAGTTGTAAGTGACTCGACGCTCATGGCTGCCTCTCGAGCGGTCTGAATAGAAGACCCGGTTGATACCTTTCTTCAGGGGGGGAAGGATCATCGGGCGGTAAAAGAGATCGGTCAATATGCGGATGCTCCCCAGAGCGGCATCTGAGGCGGTTCTCTCAGCCCGCAGGCTAAAACGCAAAAGATAGGAGTACTTATGCGGTTCGTACCAGGTAACCCGCTGGGTCTCCTCAGTTGAGACTTTTGCCCTGACTGCCCCAGTTTCCCCTGGTTGCCAGAGGGTGGCCCAGGTTTTCCCTTCATCTGTCGAGATGTCTATTGAAAGGTGGTCAGCGGTACCTCCCCTGAAACCGGCGGCCTCGATTTTTATCGAGGGAATGAAATAGGGAGCCCTGATGCGGTATATAACATAGCCTGTATCGTTTACGCCGGAGGGTTGAAATACCGGGGATTTTCCGCCTTTTGCCCGGATGCCGGAAAAATCGTGGGCCTGGCTTTTATACATGGCGGGGTCTATCCGGGTCTCGAGAGTACCGTTAGCGTAGATTACCGGCGGGACTGTCATGGCCTCGCGCCCTTCGGAGGGGTGGAGCCTGAGCCAGTGCGGCGAGAGGTCCTTGCGGTTCCACCATTTGCCCTGGTTTGTCCAGTTGAGAGTCAATTTTTCACCTGCCCTCAATGAAAGGCGCCCATCCCACTGCGGACAATCCCTGTTAAAGAGCTTTAGATTGTCGAAATGCGAGTTGAAGCCATCGTACCAGTCTGAGGCTGCATTGTAATAATTGGTCATTATGGTGAAAAAATCCCAGTGGCCTGATAATCTGTTATCGTAATCCAGCGCCCGGCGGATCAGGTTGTCATCCCTGTCGAGGTCGATCAGGGAAGCCACGGTACGGTTGTCCCAATTCAGGAAATACCCGCGCAGGCGCGAATCGTACATGTGCCATTGGTTATCGTAGTAAACTGCGGTGATCGTGTGCCCGGAAGGCATACGGATTACCGGGTTGAGAAAGACCGTGGGAAATCCGAGCGCTTTCCAGAGGGCGTTGAGAAACAGGGCGAAATTGCCGCAGTAGCTGTAGCCGTAAATGCTGATATACTCCAGGGGATCGTCACATCCCCTGCTTCCCCGGTCGTATAAGCTGTTGATTGCAAAATAAAAGCAGGCTTTGACCTTTTCCTCGTCAGTCATGCTATTTTTGGTAAGACTGTTGGCCAGGGCCTTTATGGAGCTGAAATCCAGGGCGCCATCCACCTTGATCCTCACATCTTCCGCAGGCCCGGTAATCTCGATACTCCGGTTTACCGGCGGGGTTTGGCCCGAGACGTCGATTGTGAATTCGGCTTTCGGGCCCTTTATCACTTCCTTATGCACTCTGGGAACCGGCGTCACTGCGAGGTCGACTTGAGCAGCCGCAAGTACGGCGGATGTGATCAAGAGCCAGATAAAAATGAGTTTGACTTGAGAGCGGCAGGACATTGGAAACTTCTCTCCTTCTGAATGAATCTTTCCTGATGAAAATTGAGCGGGCCGAACAATCGAACACCAAAAGATCCGAAACATTTATAGCTCATTTGGGCAAGTTCGAGTCGGACCACTCCCTCCACTTTTTGACATCGATACCGTAATTCTGGCCGGTCAGTTTAGTGAGGGCTTTTGCCGCTCCCCAGCAGGCCCAGTCACTGCCTTCCTCGCATACATGGTTCCGGGGGTCGGCCAGGGCCTCGATCAGAGACTCGACAGCCCGGGTGTCGCTGAGATCGCCCAGGGCTTCACCGGCTGAGCCCCTGGTGAACATCGAGCCGTTCCGGAGCAGGTCGCGCAGGGGAGCCATGGCCGCGCCGTCCTTGTTGCGGGCCAGGGAGGCGGCTGCAGATAGCCTCACCCGCTCGTCCGGGTCCTCGAGGCCCTGAAGAAGAATCTGTTTCAGCCGCTTGTCGAGAGT
>Ga0307380_10011735_pt1 | contig 10945 bp, 9 predicted proteins | sample UN3MG_FD_202239 | JGI IMG/M metagenome (GOLD analysis project Ga0307380, IMG submission 202239) | Soil microbial communities from Risofladan, Vaasa, Finland - UN-3 | ecosystem: Environmental > Terrestrial > Soil > Coastal area > Acid sulfate soil | place: Finland: Risofladan, Vaasa | collected... | reverse complement strand
CGCGGGTTTCGCCGGCGGCTTTATCTATTGGCTGCTGGCCGGTGCCCGGGCCTGACCGGCGCGGCGAGCCGGTCGTGGTCCCGCGCCGCGAGCCACGGTTCCGGGGTGTAGTGTGTGACCGTGTCGCGCCACGCGCCGTCGGCCAGAGCGCGTAGCCGCCGCCTGAGTGCAAAGCCGCCCGCGCTCGTGTCCGGCATGGTCGTCGCTTTCCTTGCGCGATCCGTACCCCGTTCCATCGCGTCACTCCTCATCACCGCCCGCATTCGACAACGCCGATGTCGTCTCCGGGTTCCGATGAAAACTTGCGCGCGTCACCACAGCACCGTCCACAGCTTGTGCACTGATGGAAATCAGAACTGTCATGCCATCGTCGGCGAATCGTCACAGATGCGCCGCAGAAACTTCATCGCAGCCACACCGAACTGTCGTGGTCGGACACTAGCGTCGACCGGGGATTTCGGAATTCGGGGGGTGCCGTGGCGCGCGGCTGGTTGTTCGCATCGATCGGACTTGGCGTTGTTCTGGGGGCGGTGTTTGCCGCCTATCCGCTCATCGACCTCGAAGTCGCGCGGCTGTTCTTCGACGATCGGAAGGCAAATTTTCCCATCGCCATGACCTATGAGTGGAATCTCGTCAGGCAGATCGCCAACTGGAATCCCCTGGTGCTGCTCGTTCCGGCCCTGTTCGCGCTTCTGCGCAAGATCGTCTTCCCAGGTTCGAAGATGCTGATCGCGCCGTCAGTGGTCATCTTTCTCATCGGCTCGTTCATCGTCGGACCCGGCCTCACCTCCAATCTCCTCTTGAAGGAGAACTGGGGGCGGCCGCGGCCCAATGCCGTGCAGCAATTCGCGGGGGCCGCCGACTTCCAGCCCTGGTGGCGGCCGGGCGGCGCCTGCGAGCGCAATTGCTCCTTCGTGTCCGGCGAGGCGAGCCAGGCCTTCTGGGTGGTGGCGCCGGCGAGCCTGACGCCGCCGCAAGTCAGGCCCATCGCCATGGGGACGGCCGTGGTGTTCGGCGCATCCGTCGGCGCCATGCGCATCGTCTTCGGCCGTCACTTCGTCAGTGACGTCATCTTCGCCGGCATCATCACCATCGCCATCGTCATGGGGCTCTACGCCCTCTTGCTCGAGCCCATCATACGCAACGACGCCCGGCTCGAAAAGCTCATCGAGCGCGGCTCCGTGGGTATGCATCAAAGCATCGGGGCGTTCCTGGCCGGGGCGGGTACGGCGCTCGCCCATGCCGGCAGCGCCATGCGCCATACCGGACACACCCTGCACAAGCGCACCGCCTGCCTCTAGGCAGATACGAAAAACGCCCGGCTCCGTGTGAGGAACCGAGCGCTTTTGCGTCTCGAATCTTGGTCGGTGCGGACTAGTAGCAGTAGTCCCAATAGCCATGGGTCTGCGCCGGGTTGGTCCAGTACCAGCACACATTGTTAGCCGGCGCCCGCGGCGCGGCAGCCATGGCGACGATGGTGCCGAGCGCCACGCCGGCAATCACCGTGCCGTAATAGGGCCTGCGATTCCAGCCACGCACGTAGACCCGGCCGCGCCGGGGACCAACGTAGATGTGCTTGTTGCCCTTCCACTTCTTGCCGTTCCAGTTCTTGTTCTTCCACTTCTTGACGTGGGTCACGAGCGGCGTCACGGCCTCCGTGCCCGTCTTGAGCCCAGCCGGGGACAGGGCGGCAGAAGCCAGCTGCGGCACGGTCATCCCAAGACAGACAAGGCCCGCCACTGCGAGCCGAGAAAAGAATCCGGTTTTCATCGCGTCTCCTCCATTTTTCGTCGCCCACCTTCGCCCGGCGTCGTGGCGTATTTGAGATGCGCGGCTCTTGCTCAAGAAACTTCGCCTATAGTCTCGCCAAAATTCAATCCTTAGATTGTGCGCCGGCGCGAGGTTCTACCATGGAGCTCACGAACAGAGGGTTTATGGCGCAATGAAGCGAATCATCGTCCTTTCGGGCTTGGCGGTTGCTCTCTTTCTTTCTCTTGTGGCGCTTGAGGCTTTTGAGAACTGGCCGGATTTCACGATCGAAGAACTGCTGTTCGATCTCTTTGAGATCGCGCTATTGGCGAGCGCCGTGGTCGCAACCGCCTATTTCTCCTTCGAGATGCAAGGGATGCGGCACGAGCATGCCACGCTGCTCGGCGATTTTGCCCGAGCCCGGGCCGAAGGTGACAGGTGGCGGGAAACCGCGCGCGCGCACATTGACGGTCTTCATAACGCGATCTGGGAGCAGTTTGAGCGCTGGCGCCTGACCCCCAGCGAGGCCGACATCGCGCTTCTCATGCTGAAGGGCCTCTCCCACAAGGAGATCGCGCGGCTACGGAACTCAAGCGAAGCGACCGTGCGCCAGCAGGCGACGGCGATTTACAGCAAGTCCGGCTTGGCGTCGCGGGCGGAGCTATCCGCATTCTTTTTTGAGGATCTCTTCATCGCCAAGCGCGGCGACTCACAAATGTCATAGGGCGCCGCAGAAAACCGGCCGTCTCCCGCCCTCACACCTCTTATCGCATCTGCCTGATTGTCGCTGAAGGGGCGCTCCCACACGGTCCTCCGGACGATGGGACGCGGCGATGAGATGGATACTGAGGGTACTGCGTGAGGCCAAACCCGTGTCGCGCGGCTGGCTGCTTGCATCAATAGCCTCGGGGCTCGCAGCGCTTGCGCTCGGAATTCTGTTTGCCGCCTATCCCCATTTGGACATTCAGATTGCGGCTTGGTTTTTCGACCCCGACGCGGCGAAATTCCCGATGGCAAGTACTTATGAGTGGAATCTCGTCCGCCAGATCGCCAACTGCCTCTCGTTCCTTCTGCTGCTTCCAGCACTCTTCGCCCTGCTTCGCAAGCTGGCCTTCCCAGGCACGCCGATGCTCATCGCCCCCTCGGTCGCCATCTTTCTCCTCGGGTCCTTCCTCCTGGCACCGGGGCTGACCAGTAATCTCGTGCTGAAGGAGAATTGGGGCCGGCCGCGGCCCAACCACGTGCAGCAATTCGCCGGCGCCGCCGAATTTCAGCCCTGGTGGCGTCCGAGCGGCGCTTGCGAGCGGAACTGCTCTTTCGTATCGGGCGAGGCGTCTCAGGCCTTCTGGATGGTCGCGCCCGCGAGCCTCACCCCGCCGCAAGTGAGGCCCGTTGCACTTGGCGCCGCCGTGGTCTTCGGCGCTTCGGTCGGAGGCTTGCGCATTGCCTTTGGCCGCCATTTCGTCACGGATGTGCTGTTTGCAGGGGTGCTGACGGTCCTTATCGTCGCGATGCTCTACCGGCTCTTGCTCAACCCGGTCCGGCGAAACGACGCGCGCCTTGAGAGAGCCATCGAGCGGACCTCCATCGCTCTGCACAACGGCACAGGCGCACTCCTGGCCAGGCTCGGCACGGCGCTGGCCCATGCCGGTGGCGCCTTGCGCCAGACCGGACAACACTTGCACAAGCGCATCGCCTGCCTATAGTCGCGGCCAAGTCAACACCTTGGCCCACAAGGCCGTTCCCGAGGCCGCTTCCCATGAAGAATGACATCAAGAAGGTGGTGCTTGCCTATTCCGGCGGGCTCGATACCTCGATCATCCTCAAATGGCTGCAGGAGACCTATTCTTGCGAGGTCGTGACCTTCACCGCCGATCTCGGCCAGGGCGAGGAGCTCGCGCCCGCGCGGAAAAAGGCCGAGATGCTCGGCATCAAGGAGATCTTCGTCGAGGATCTGCGCGAGGAATTCGTCCGCGACTATGTGTTTCCCATGTTCCGGGCCAACGCGCTCTATGAGGGCGTCTACCTGCTCGGCACCTCCATCGCCCGGCCGCTGATCGCCAAGCGCCAGATCGAGATCGCGAAGCTGACCGGCGCCGACGCCGTCTGCCACGGCGCCACCGGCAAGGGCAACGATCAGGTGCGCTTCGAGCTCACCTATTACGCGCTGAACCCCGACATCAAAGTGGTCGCGCCCTGGCGTGAATGGGACTTCGTTTCGCGGAGCGACCTCATCGAGTTCGCCGAGAAACATCAAATCCCCGTGTCGAAGGACAAGCGCGGCGAGGCGCCCTTCTCGGTCGACGCCAACCTTCTGCACTCATCGTCGGAAGGAAAGGTGCTCGAGGACCCGAACGCCGAGCCGCCGCCTTACGTCTATCAGCGCACCATCGCGCCCGAGGACGCGCCCGACAAGCCAACCGTCGTCACCATCGGCTTCAAGCATGGCGATCCCGTCTCCATCGGCGGCAAGGCGATGTCACCGGCGACGCTGCTCACCAAGCTCAATGAGCTCGGACACGACAACGGCATCGGCCGCGTCGATCTCGTGGAGAATCGCTATGTCGGCATGAAGTCCCGCGGCATCTACGAGACGCCGGGCGGCACCATCCTCTATGCCGCGCATCGCGCCATGGAGTCGCTGACGCTCGACCGCGAGGCGATGCATCTGAAAGATAGCCTCATGCCGCGCTACGCGGAGCTCGTCTATTACGGCTTCTGGTTCGCCCCGGAACGCGAGATGCTGCAAGCGCTCGTGGACAAGAGCCAGGAGCATGTCGAGGGCGAGGTGAGGCTCAAGCTCTACAAGGGCAACGTCATCGTCATCGGCCGCAAGAGCGACAAATCGCTCTACTCCGACAAGATCGTCACCTTCGAGGACGACGCCGGCGCTTACGACCAGAAGGACGCGGAGGGCTTCATCAAGCTCAACGCGTTGCGCTTACGCCTGCTTGGCAAGCGGCGGTTGTAGAAAGCAACCTATGCGGGCTTGTTCGTGACAATCCGGCAACAGCCCAAAGTGGTTTGTCGACAAGCGGACTTTTCCCGACCTGCCAAACCCAGTCCCTGCTAGCGTTTGCTTGCGGCGTTTGAGTAGCCCGTTCGGGCCTGGGGGAAGTACTAGTGGGTTTGCCGAACGTCGCTGCGCGCGCTCGTGTGATCCGTGGCGTCTTGAACGCCGTTCCCTTTACCGTCTTCGCCCTCTTGCTGCTGGCGCTTTGCGCGATGCCATTTCATCGCGCCCACGCGGACGCCTTCAGCTCAATCAGTATCTACAAGACGATTGACGGTGGTGGCCCCGACGGCACCTTCTCGTTCAAAGCCACGGGCGGACTGCCATCTACATTCGCGATCACCACGCTCATGGGACAAGGCGAGCGCCAGCTTGGTGAGCTTCTTTCCGGCAGCTATACGATCACCGAGGCCGAGACCCCCGGTTTTCAGCTGACCGCGATCCAATGCAAACAGTCGGGAGAGAATTCCAACGTCTCGATCGATCTCGCGAATAGGCGAGTCTCGATAGCACTCGCCTCCGGCGAGAACGTGAGTTGCTCCTTCACCAACAAGGAGGGTGAAGCACCCCCAAGCACGAAGACCAGCATCACCATCGTCAAAAAGGCGATCAAGGGCTCGGGCACCTTTACCTTCGTGTCGGACACTGCGGCACTCGCCTTCTCCCTGACCACGGGCGACACGGCAACCAAGGGACCGATCACGCTGGCTCCCGGGAGCTACAGCATCCGTGAGCTTCAGAACGTGCCGTTCTTTTATCTCTCCGACATCACCTGTAACGATCCCGATGGCGGCACCAGCACCAGCGTCGACAACGCCACCGCGGTCATCGATCTGGATGCCGGCGAGAACATCACCTGTACCTTTACCAATATCGATCCACGCCCGCAGACCAAGGCGGTCATCGAGCGCTTCCTGCATCACCGGCTGACCGCGCTGCTCGACGACGAGCCCGACCGCCCGCGTTTCATCCGCCGCTTCCCCGGCTCGGTCTGGGGTGGCGGGCCCGGCGGCGGCGGCACGAACAGCAGCCCGTTCAATCTCGCCATGAGCGAGGCGGACGGGAAGGCCAGCTTCTCCACCAGCCTCAGCCAGATGGCGAGCGCCATGGCGGGCGTCGATCAGGCGAAAGAGCAGCAGGCCATGAGCCTCGGCAGCGCCGCACTGAACGAGCGGCCGGGGACGGCGCCCTATAGCGGCGTCGACATTTGGACCGAGGCGCATTTCACCGCCTTCGAGGACGACATCGGCAACGGCAACGCCGACGGCGATTTCGACATTCTCTATGTCGGTGCCGACATCCCGCTGACCACGAACCTGCTGGTCGGCATCCTCGGCCAGTTCGATTGGGCCAAGGAGCACACCAAGCTCGACGGCAGCAGCGCCGAGGGCAATGGTTGGATGGTCGGGCCTTACCTTAGCGCCCGAATCGGTGAGAACCTGTTCTTCGATTGGCGCGCCGCCTGGGGTCAATCGGACAACAGTGTCACCCCCCTCGGCACCTATACCGACAGCTTCGATACCGACCGCTGGCTCACCACCGCGCGCCTCACCGGCAATTGGACGTCCGGTAATTGGCGGCTGACGCCGTCCGCCGCGTTCAAATATGCCGAGGAGCAGCAGAAGGCCTACACCGACTCAAATGGCATCCTGATCACGGGCCAAACGGCCACGCTCGGCCGCATCGAGTTCGGACCTGAGTTCGGCTATCGCTGGATGCTGGCCGGCGGCACGCTGATCGAGCCGCAGCTGGCGCTCTACGGGGTATGGAACTTCGATCAGGGCGGCAGCCTCCTGGTCGGCGACACACTGGTCACGCCGGACGACTTCACCGGCCGCCTCGAAGGCGGTGTGCTGGTGCAACTGCCCAAGGGCATGTCGTTCCGCGGCACCGCCGCCTATGACGGTCTCGGGTCAAACGACTACGAGGCGGTCACCGGCAAGGTGTGGCTGAACGTCCCGCTGAACTAGTCACGGCCCAACCCATCGGGCATCATCCCTCCCCCCGCTCGGGAGAGAGAGCCCATGACTTGGTCCGACAAACGCATCCTCGATCTGTTCGGCATCGAGCTGCCGATCCTTCAGGCGCCAATGGCGAATTCGACCGGCGTCGAGATGGCCATTGCCGTGGCGGCGGCCGGCGGGCTCGGCGCGCTGCCTTGCGCGGCGCTGACCCCAACAGAGATCGAGGCGGGCGTCGCCACCTTCCGGGACCAGGCCAAGGCGCCGCTCAATCTCAATTTCTTCTGCCACGAGGAAGCGCCCGCCGACCCAGAAAAGGATCGCGCCTGGCTCGCACATCTCGCGCCCTATTTCGCCGCGCTTGACGCCGAGCCGCCGCCGCTTCCGCTGCCCGGCGGTCATCCTCCGTTCGGCGAGGAGACCTGCGCGGTGGTCGAGGCCCTTCGTCCCGAGATCGTCAGCTTCCATTTCGGGCTGCCGCCTGCACCGCTCTTCGCCCGCGTGAAGGCGACCGGCTGCAAGACCCTCTGCTCGGCGACGTCGCTGCGCGAGGCGAAGATCCTCGTGGAGCGCGGTGTCGATGCCATCATCGCCCAAGGGTCGGAGGCTGGCGGCCATCGCGGCATGTTTCTGGAAACCGAAGCCGCATCGCAGATCGGCACTTTCGCGCTCGTCCGTGCCATTTGCGCGTTCACAAGCCTGCCCGTGATTGCCGCGGGCGGGATCGCTGACGGAACGGCGATCGCCGCCGCCTTCGCGCTCGGGGCATCGGCCGTTCAAATTGGTACGGCGTATCTCCTCTGTCCCGAAGCGTGGACGCCTGCCGCGCACCGCGCGGCGCTTGCCGACCCGGATCGCGAGACCGCCATCACCAACGTGCTGACCGGCCGTCCGGCCCGTGGCATCGTCAACCGCTTCATGCGCGAGCAGGGCTTCATCAACAAGGACGCCCCGGACTTTCCCTATGGCCGGCCGGCCATTGCGCCGCTCCGGGTCAAAGCGGAAGCCGAAGGCGCGATGAACTTCTCGCCGCTCTGGTCGGGTCAAGCCGCCAATTTGCCAGCCCCCATGGGCGCCAAGGAGCTTACGCGCCACCTGGCCCGCGAGGCTGAGGCCTTGCTGGGCTAAACGGCCGCCGCCCACGCCGCAGCCGAAGCAGGCCCCGGTGCATAGGTCAGATGCGGCAGTTCGCACAGCTCGCCGCCGAGATAGAGATGATGCCAGAGCTGGGTGGCGACCACGCCGCCGAGCGCAAGGCTCGCGATGTCGCCGAGCTTGTCACCCTCGCCGCGCGCCAGCAGCGCGCAGTCCCGCTGGACGGCGTCGGCATTGAAATATCCGGTCCGCGCCAAGCTCTCCGGGCTCAGCAGGTCCCGAACGAAGGCGGGCGGGTTGGCGAGGAAGGTCTCGGCCGTGGGCGCCCGGAACATGGCCTTTCGCCGCCAGGCTATTTCGCGGGGCAGCAGCCGCTCCGCCGCGCGCCGCAGCAAGTATTTGTCGCGGACCAGCCGCCGAAGCTTCCACTTCGGGTGCGTGCGGGCGGCGAGTGCGATCACGTTCTCGTCGAGAAACGGGTAGCGCGTCTCCACGCTGTTCGCCATGGCCACCCGGTCGCCCTTCTGGCTCAACAGCAGACCGGGGAGAAGCACCTTGTAGCCGACATACAGCGAGCGGTTCAGCGGGTGCCACCGCGCCATGCGATCGACGTCGAGATGGAGGTCCTCGTAGGCCACGTAGGCGCCAAGCTCTTCCTTAAGCCCAGCGCTGTAATAGCGGTGACGCGACCGCGCCACGAGATTGTAGACGACGGACTGGGCGTGCGGCCCGCCGATCATGGCGTCGATGCGGGCGAACTCAGCGAAGGAAACATCGGACGCCGCCCATTTGCGCGCGACCCGGCTGATCGCCGTGCTCGGGCGAAAGCCATTGCCGATATCGAGCCGGCGGGCGATTTCCCGGATTTTGAACCAGACATAGCCGGCGAAGGCTTCGTCCGCGCCCTCGCCGGTGAGCACCACCTTGTAGCCTTGCCGCCGCACCTCGCCGGACAGCACCAGCATCGCCGCGCAGGCGGTATCGAGCACCGGACTTTCCGACGCCGCGGTGAGCGTCGCATAGTTGTCGACCAGGATGCCCGCGCCGCCATCGACGACCGTCGAATGACCTCCGATCGCGCGCGCGGCTGCAAGCGCCTTGTCCGTCTCGTCCAGTCGAGGATCGGGCACGCGTAAGGTGAAATTCGGCAGCGCCGTGCCTGACACACGCGCCGCGGTGGCCAGTACATAAGCCGAATCCACGCCGCCGCTAAGATAACCGACCACCGGCACGTCGGCGCGAAGTCTCACCTCGACGGCGCGGGCGAAGGTCTCCTCGAAGGCGTCGATGGCCGCTTCGGGATTCGCTGGATCGTCCTCCTCGCCCCAATCCGGAAAGTCGAGATCCCAATATTTGCGTTCGACGGGCGGGGCCGCCCGCTGTTCGCCCCAGCCGAATTTCAAATAATGACCGGGCGCAACCGCCTGCACGCCGTCGAACATGGTGCGGCGGCCGCCAAGAGCGAAGAAGGTGAAGAGATGGTCGAGCCCCCGCGGATCGGCCTTGGGCGCAACGGCGCCCGAAGCGATCAGAGCCTTGATCTCCGAGCCGAAATACAAAAAGTCGCCTTGCTGCGACCATAACAGCGGGCAAATGCCCACCCGGTCTCGTGCCAACAACAAGACGCGGCGCTTGAGGTCGACAAGCGCGAAGGCGAACTGTCCCGTGAGGTGCTCGAGGAAGCCTTCGCCGTGCTCCTCGTAGAGATGGACGATGATCTCGCTGTCGCTCTGCGTGCGGAAGATGTGACCCTTGGCCTCGAGCTCTCGACGGCGCTCGGGAAAATCGAAGAACTCGCCGTTGCATACGACGACGACGCTCTGGTCCTCGTTGAAGATCGGCTGGTGTCCGTTGCTCACACCGACGATGCTGAGCCGCCGGCAGGCCAACCCGACGCCGGGCGCGACAAAGAACCCATCATCGTCCGGCCCTCGATGCGCGAGCGCATCCGCCATGCGTTGCAGCATGGCCCGATCAGGCAGACGCCGTCCTTTGAGATCTAGCACACCGGCCAAGCCGCACATCGGGTCTCCTTCGCGCTCACGAGCGCGGGTTGGCGATCAAGGGCACCGCATCCAATCGCTCCTCTTCTTGCGGACAAGCTTTGTCCTAAGAAGGGCGCTACTCGGGCATAATCACCGCATCGCCCGGCATACCCTCGAATACGCTTTCCTTGACGCCGAAATTCGTGGCCAGCAGGAGATCGGGCGTGCCCGCCATCCATGCGGTGATGGAGACCGACTGATACGTGCCGTTATTGAGCACGATTACCACTTCGAGATCGTCGTCGCCGGTATTCTCGATGTAGTGGCCATAGCCTTGCGGCACATAGCCCACGTCGCCCACGCCGAACTCGTCTGTTCGTGCCCGCCCGCCCGAACCGAACACGGTCATGCGCGCGGAACCCTTCAAGTAATACTGCCACTCCGCCGCATTCGGATGCCAATGCATCTCCCGCATGCCGCCGGGGTGAATGGTGAGCAGCGCACCCGTCATGGTGGAAGAGATCGGAAATTCCATTTCCGACGCGACCCGCATGGTGCCGCCGGGAAAGGGCTCCGGCGCTTGGGCCAAGAGCCGATAGCGGTGGGTGAGCGGCGGCGCGTTCAGCGTGCCGGGCTCAGGGTCCTCCGGCAGAGGCGGCGGCACCGGCCCCTTGGCGATATAGACCTCATGGTCGGGGAACTTCGCAAAGGCCGAGACCGGCATGCCGAAATTCTTTGCCAGCACCTCATGGGGGGTATGTCCCAACCAGTCCGTGATCGAGAACGTGCCGAATTCCGAGAAATAGCCGTTGTCGAACACGAGGATGAAGGTACAGCCGCCTTCGAGCCCTTGGATGGAATGGCCGTGGCCGCGGGGGAAGTACCACAGATCGCCTTCCCAAAAATCCACCACCTCCGCCTGGTTGTCCGGGTCGATGGTGGTGACGCGGGCGCGGCCATCGATCATGTAGGCCCATTCGGCGGCGTTGGCGTGCCAGTGAAGCTCGCGCACCGCGCCTGCCTCGAGCGTCATGTAGACGCCGGCGAGCTTGTCGGACACCGGGAACTGGACGACGGTCGCCTCCTTGGCGGTCCCGCCGTCGAACTGCTTGGTCGGCTGCGCGCCGAGCGGATAGCGGAAG
>Ga0307380_10011734_pt1 | contig 10946 bp, 6 predicted proteins | sample UN3MG_FD_202239 | JGI IMG/M metagenome (GOLD analysis project Ga0307380, IMG submission 202239) | Soil microbial communities from Risofladan, Vaasa, Finland - UN-3 | ecosystem: Environmental > Terrestrial > Soil > Coastal area > Acid sulfate soil | place: Finland: Risofladan, Vaasa | collected... | reverse complement strand
TACGGGTCTTGGATATCGTAGGCTGGCCCAATCATCTCGCTAAGCAGGTGTACCTTGCCCGTGTCTCCCTCAAAGTTGCGCGCGATGGTCTGGGCATGCTGCCTAGTCATCACCAGGATCAGATCGGCTTCATCTACTACGGCCTGAGTGAGATTGCGGCCTCGATGCTCGCTGATATCCAGATCCTGTTCTGCCATCACTTGGCGCGCGTAGGCGCTGGCCGTTTGACCCTCGAGGGCCCAGATGCCCGCTGAGCGGACGCGAACGTGATGGTTCATCTTGTCGCGGATCAGTTTGTCACGAAGCAAACCGACGGCCATCGGCGAACGGCAGACGTTGCCGGTGCAAACAAAGAGCAGGGTCTTGTTGGCGGGCATGGGGCTGAGATTCCTCCACTGAAGGTCAACGCTGGAAGAGGAGGCAATTGCTTGCCTCCTCTTCTGGGGCTAGGGGAGTTCGGGTTGCAGCAATCCGTAGTCGCCGTCCCTACGACGGTAGACAACGTTCATCGAGGCAGTGTCGACGTCGAAGAAGATGAAGAAATCGTGGCCCAAGAGTTCCATTTGTTCGACGGCCTCTTCTTCGTCCATGGGCGTCACGGCGAAGCGCTTGGTGCGGACAATGCGAGGTCCGACTTCCTCTACCGAACCGGAATCCTCAGGTAGTGCGGCGCGCGAGCGCTCACGTACTCGTATCGGCTTTTCTTTGTAGCGCTTGATCTGCCGCTGCAGCTTGTCGCGCACGGTATCAATGGCGGCAAAGATGTCAGAACTCCTTTCTTCAGCGCGCAGAATCGTAGCGTTGCTGTACATTGTAACCTGGACAACGAGGCGATCCTGGCTGCTTCTGGACTGCTGCAGTGAGAGTTCCACGCGGGCTTTGTCGATAGTGGGGAGGTAGCGGTCGAGGGTGCCAATCTTCTTGTGCAGATACTCTCTCACAGACTCGCTGACGTCCATGTTCTTGCTCTTGATGATTAGCCGCATTCCACATCGCTCCTTTCTCCGTTTGGTGGGTGCACCTCAAGACAGAGGAATAGTGCTCGACTGTGGAGCGCTGGTACTGGGGTGCAGGATTGCGCGGGGATCGTGTGTGTCACCATATCTGCTTCTATTGTACCGCGTTTGGCGACAAATGTCAATGTACTGTGGCTGAGAGCCTACCCATATCCGGGCTACCGCCACCACGGAGCGTTTTCCAGGCATGGGGGCTTGCCAGCGGTGCGCTCGCCTTCCCTGCACGTGCATGCAATTGCCTACCCCCATGATGGACCGGGGCTGTGCACAATTCGTGCGCCTTAATGCGGTGGAGCAAGAGGCTGAGGTGTCGTGCTCAAAGAACTCGGGGCTCAGGCATCTTGTGCTTCCCTGGCGACTGTGCTATACTCAACTTTGCGATGGAAGAAACTGAGTTGACCCCTCAGCAACAGAGCCTCGTCACGACCCCGATTGGCGAATCAATTTCCGTGTTCCTGGAAGGGCCCGCAGGTTGCGGAAAGACTACAGTCGCCGTGCGCCGTATGCTACACCTGCTTGAGGCTGACGTGAGGGCAGACCGCATCCTGGTATGGGTGCCGCAACGTTCACTGGCTCGCCCGTTCATCGAGGTACTGCGGCGACCGACGGTGCCTGCTGGGACGCGTGTCGATGTACTCAGCTTGGATGGTCTGGCACGACGCACGGTGGATCTGTTCTGGCCTCTGGTTGCCGAAGAAGCTGGTTTCGCTGACCCGACCCGACGACCCGTGTTCCTCACGCTGGAAACAGCACAGTACTATATGAACCACGTGCTGGAACCGCTTGTCACTGAAGGCCTTTTCGGCGGCGTGACCGTGCACCGCAACCGACTGGTGAGCCAGATCATCGACAACTTGAACAAGGCAGCCCTGGTTGGTTTTCCGCACACAGACATCGGCGCACGGCTGATTGCCGCTTGGAGTGGTCCCAGCAGCCGCGAGAACGTGTATCAAGCAGTCCAGCGTGCGGCCAGTGCCTTTCGTGGGTTCTGTCTCCAGCACAACCTGCTGGACTTTTCCCTCCAGGTAGCGGTGTTCATGCGACACGTGTGGCCACAGGCGTGGTGCAGGACCTATTTGCTGCGGCGCTACCACCATCTGATTGCGGACAATCTGGAGGAGGATATTCCTGTCGCACACGACTTGCTGCGGCTGTGGCTTCAGCATGCAGCGTCTGCACTCTTGGTCTACGATCGAGATGGCGGGTTCCGGAGCTATCTGGGTGCAGACCCTCTGGGAGCCCATGCTCTTGCTGATTCCTGCACACAGCGGGTCACGCTAGATGAGTCGTTCGTTTGCTCGCCGGATATGGAGGCATTGGGGAGTACGCTGCACCGCCAAGCAGGAAAGGTCCCTGGGCAGAGAGTCGCTCCAAGCATTACCGATGACACAATAGAGCAGACGCTCAGACAGATCGAGGTGCGCTTTCACCCGGAGCTGGTGCGCGGGGTGGCCGACGAGGTGCGCAGACTTGTCGTGGATGAACAAATCCCTCCGGATGAGATCGCCATCCTCGCCCCGTTTGTGGGCGATGCCCTTCGCTTTGCATTGATGACCGACCTGGAACGTCGCGGCGTACCTGTGCGCTCCCATCGCCCCTCACGCGCTCTGCGCGACGAGCCGGCGGTACGCTGTCTGCTGACGTTGGCGCAGCTCGCGCATCCGCAGTGGGAGATGTGCCCCCCGCAGCAAGACATGGCTCAGGCTCTGCTGCAGGCCATTGAGGGGCTTGACTGGGTTCGTGCCGCCTATCTGACAGGTATCGTCTATCGTGTCAGGGACGGTCACCCCAGCCTGGCCTCGTTCGACCAGCTAAGGCCAAACGTGCAGGAACGCATCACGTTCGTCCTCGGCCCGCGCTACGGCGATTTGCTGCGCTGGGTTGAGGCGTACGGCTCACAGCCTGCTGTGCCGCTGGACCACTTTATTGGCGCTCTGTTCGATGAGGTGCTAGCCCGCCCTGGATATGGCTTCCACAGGAGATTGGACGCAGCCGCGGCAGCGACGGATCTCATCGAGTCGGTGCGCAAGTTCCGCTGGACCCTGGACGTGGCCAGCGTCGATGAGCTGGGCATGCGCTACGTGCGGATGGTCGACAGCGGTGTGCTGGCCGCGCAGTATGTTCGCCAGGGACAGAGAGCAACACGGAACGCGGTGTTCATCGCACCGGCCTACACCTTCCTGACCGAGAACAGCCCGGTCGACTATCAGTTCTGGCTCAACATCAACAGTCCCGCGTGGGGACGCCGCCTGTACCAACCCTTGACCCACCCCTTTGTGCTTACCCGGCACTGGCTGCCTGAGCGCAAGTGGAGCGAGGAGGACGAGTTCCAGACCGGACAGTCCATGCTGTTGCGTGTTGTGCTGGGCCTGCTGCGACGCTGTCGAAAGCAGATCTACTTGTGCACGAGCGAGCTGAATCCTCGTGGCCGCGAAGAACGAGGGCCGTTGCAGCAGTGGGCACAGCACCTGCTACGCGAAGCTCACCGTGCACTGGAGAACGGTCGTGTTTGAGCCACGGAGAGCACAACAACAAGTGCTGGACTATCAGGGTGGCATGATGGGCGTCGCAGCCGTCCCCGGCAGCGGAAAGACACACGTGCTTTCAGCTCTGGCGGCACGACTGGTGGCCGGCGAGGTCGACGAGCGCCAGGAAGTGCTGATCGTGACCCTGGTGAACTCTGCGGTGGACAACTTTGCGGCGAGGATCGCTCGATTCCTGCGGGAGGAGCACAAGCTCCTGCGCGGCGTTGGCTACCGCGTACGGACACTGCACGGTCTGTCGCACGATATTGTGCGCGAACGCCCCAGCATCGTGGGACTCGCGGATGACTTTGCCATCGCCGATGACAGAGAGGCGGGTGGCATTCTGAATGAGGCTGTGCGGGCCTGGCTTCGCAGCCACCCGGAACTGCTGGAGACGTACCTGAGTCCCGATGCCCAGGAGTGGCAGGTGCGCAAAGTGACTCGCAAGTGGTGGCCAGAGCAGATGACCAGGACGGCAGGTGCCTTCATCCGGCGTGCCAAGGACGGCCAATGGACGCCTGAGGCGCTCCGAAGCTGGCTAGAGTCTTCTGACCGGGACATGCAGTTGGCCCGGTTCTGTGTGGATGTGTACGCGGACTATCAGCGCAGCTTGTCCTATCGGGGCAAGGTGGACTTTGACGATCTGGTTGTGCACGCCATCTCTGCGCTGCGGCTGGACAGGGACTACCTGGAGCGCCTGCGTGAGCGCTGGCCGTTCATCCTGGAAGACGAGGCCCAGGACTCGAGCAGGTTGCAGCAGGAGTTGCTGACCTTGCTGGCGGGCCCGAACGGGCACTGGGTGCGCGTGGGAGATCCAAACCAGGCGGTCTTCTACACGTTCACCACGGCAAACCCCCGCTTGCTTCGCGATTTCCTGGGTCGAGATGACGTGAGGGCGGTCGATATGTCAGAATCAGGACGCTCTGCTGGCCCAATCATCGACCTCGCGAACTATCTCGTGGACTGGACCATCGACGATCATCCCCTCCAGACCGCGCGCTCCGCCTTTCGCCGACAGCACATACTGTCCACAGCCAAGGATGATCCTCAGCCGAATCCGCCTCAGGCAGAGTGCCGAATCTACTTTCACGTGCCCGAGCTCACTCCGGACGGAGAGCTCCGGACCTTGGTGAGTTTCCTGACCAAATGGGTGCCGGAACACAAAGACCTCACTGTGGCGGTCCTGGTGCCGGACAATCGTCGAGGAGAGAGGTTCTCAGAAGCGCTTCGTGACAAGGGACTAGAGTGCATTGAGCTGCTCAATAGCACGGCGCCAACGCGTGAGACTGCGCGCATTCTAGAGGACATACTCAGGCACATCGCGGCGCCAGCCGATCCCAAGCGGCTGGCGCCGGCATTCTTGGCCTCCCTTTGGCAGGAACAATCAGATGTGCAGCGGAAGCGGTTTCTGCAGGGGCTAGCGCGACGTTTGGCAAAGTGCTCCAAAGTCGAGGACTATCTGTGGCCTCGGCTGGGCGTGGACTGGCTGAAGGAGCAGGACTTGAGGGAGGACGAGGAAGGCCGCGAGTACCTGCTCGAGTTCCGGCGGAAAGCCCAGTACTGGCACAAGGCCGCCGAATTGCGCATCGACCAGCTTGTTCTGACCCTGGCCCAGGAGCTGTTTCAAGAGCCGGCTGATCTTGCGCGAGCCTATCATTTTGCGGTCGTGCTCCGCGCTTACGGCGATGCGAACCCACGCTGGGGGCTGAAGGAGCTGGCCAATGAGCTGGGCCAGGTCGCTCGCAACGCACGGCGCTTTGTTGGACTGTCCGCGGAGGATACGGGCTTTGATCCCGACCAGCACAAGGGCCAGGTCGTCGTGGCCACGATGCATAAGGCAAAGGGGCTAGAATGGGACCGCGTGCACCTCACTGCAGTCAACAACTATGACTTTCCCTCTGGCACAGAGTTGGATACGTACAGAGGCGAGCCCTGGTACCTGCGCGACGAGCTAAACCCCGAGGCTGAGGCACTGGGGCAGTTGGAGACGCTGTGTCCTGGTGGCTCAGCCTACGTGGAGGGAGAGGCGTCGCGGCTGGCACGCCAGGACTATATCGACGAAAGACTGCGACTGCTATACGTGGGCATCACACGTGCAAGGCGGGAGCTGGTTGTGACGTGGAACACGGGCAGGAGTGCAAGCAGTCCAAAGCAGCCTGCGCTGGCTTTCACGCATCTGCGCACCTATTGGGAGCAGCAAGGTGAGCGGGAGAAGACACAGAATGCCATTGCCTGAGGGTTATGTTTTCAGTCAGAGCAGCCTGCAGGACTATGTGGACTGCCCACGACGTTTCCAACTGCGGCATATCGGGCGCTGCCGCTGGCCTGCGCCCGAGACGGCAGACGCACTGGAGTTCGAGCGTAGGATGGAGCAGGGCAGCGCTTTCCACCGCCTGATGCGCCAGTTGCACACCGGCGTGCCGGCCAAGGTGCTGGAGCCCGTAGCCAAGTCCGATCCGTGTCTGTCCCAATGGTGGAGCAACTACGTCCACACGCCGCCCCGAGATCTGCCTGACGAGGTGCGCCTGGCCGAGACGACCCTGTCTGCGCCCGTGGGCGCCTACCGGGTGGAAGCAAGATACGACCTGCTCGCGGGCAAACGAGAGGGGCGCTGGGTGATCGTCGACTGGAAGACGGGCCAGCGCCGCAGCCGCCGGACGTGGCTGACCCAGCGACTGCAAACGCGCATCTATCCGCTCGTGTTGGTCAAGGCTGGAGCCACGCTGAATGGGAACGTCCCGGTGTCTGCCGAGCAGGTCGAGATGCTCTACTGGTTCCCCGAGTTTCCTTTGCAGCCCGAGCGCTTTGTCTATTCTGCTGAGAGCCTGGCTGAAGACGGCGCCTTTCTCGAGGAGCTCGTTCGCGAGATCGACGCGTGCTCTGAGGACATCTTTCCGCTGACAGAGAACGAGCGTCTCTGTCGGTACTGTGTGTACCGCTCGCTGTGCCGCGACAACGTGCAAGCCGGACCCCTGGATGCCTGGGAGGATGAGGAGCGGGCGGAGGCGGATCTGGAAAGCATGGACTGGGAGAGCATTGCGCCCATCGCTTTCTGAGAGATCCAACCACGGAGGCACGGAGTCTTTCTGGGCTATCCTCTGTGTTCTCTGTGTCTCTGTGGGAGAAGTCGAGGTAGGGCATGAAGTGGCTAGAGCCGCAAGAGGTTGAGGTCCCCGCGGAGCTGCAAGCTGCCGTCGGCGGGCATTCTCTGGTCGCACAGGCTTTGGTGCGCCGAGGGCTGGTGACACCTCAAGCGGCGCGCGCGTTCCTCGATCCCGCATGCTACGTGCCGGCGTCGCCGTTCGATCTGCCCGACATGGACAAGGCTGTCAATCGCCTGCAAGGGGCGCTGGCCAGGGGCGAGGGTATTCTGGTGTGGGGCGATTTCGACGTGGACGGCCTGACGTCAACGGCGTTGCTCGTGGAGGCACTGCGTGAGCTAGGTGGCCGGGTCGAGTGGTACGTTCCCGACCGCCAGACAGAGTCGCACGGCCTGCACTGGCGCTCGCTGCAGCCGTTCCTGGGGCGCGGCATACGTGTCCTGCTGACCTGCGACACAGGGACTTCCGAGCACGAGACCATCGCCCTGGCGCGCAACATGGGCCTGGACGTGGTGGTAACCGATCACCACGACCTGCCAGCCAGACTGCCCAAGGCTCAGGCCATCGTCAATCCCAATCGCCTCGATGAGAGCCACCCGCTGCATAATCTAGCGGGGGTTGGCGTGGCCTACAAGCTAGCGGAAGCACTTGGAGTGCCGGACCGCGGTCTGGACCTGATGGCGCTGGGCCTGGTGGCTGATGTCGTTCCGCTGCGCGGCGACGTGCGCTACCTGGTGCAACGCGGCTTGCAGGCGCTCCGCCAGACGAAGCGGCCGGGGCTGCAAGCGCTCCTGGAGGTAGCCGAAAAAGATCCCGGCACGCTGACGGAAACGGATATCAGCTTCTCCCTGGCGCCGCGTTTGAATGCCCTGGGTCGGCTGGCCCAGGCCTCGGTGGGCGTAGAGTTGTTCTTGAGCCAGGACCTCGCGCACGCACGCGCCATCGCCCACAAGACGGAGGCGCTGAACGTGCGGCGCCAGTTCCTCAGCCGCCAGGTTACCAGAGCCGCTCAGGAGCAGGTGCTGCGGAATGGTTCCTTGCTGTCCAGTCCAGTGCTGGTGCTCACGCACCCAGAGTGGCCTGGCAGTGTGCTGGGCATCGCCGCTAGCCGCCTCACGGAACGCTATCATCGTCCAGTCGTGCTCATTGCCACTCCCCCAGGTGAAGCAGCGCGTGGGTCGGCGCGTTCTGTGCCCGGGGTTGACATCCGCTCGGCGCTGGCAGAGCATTGTGATCTGCTTGATGGGTACGGAGGGCATCCCATGGCAGCTGGCTTCTCCATCTCTGCGGACCGCGTCCCCGATCTGCGGCGTGGGCTGGTACGGACGGTGGCCGGGTTGGTGGGGGAGGCGCCTCCCGAACCAGAGCTGCGCATCGAAGCCTACTGTTCACTAGCTGAACTGAACCTCGAGCTGTGCGAGGAGTTGTCGCGGCTGGCGCCTTTTGGAGCCGGCAACCCGGCCCCGATCCTGGCCACACGTGGTCTGCGCGTGGCAGCACAGCGCACCATCGGACGAACTGGGGAACACCGCCGCCTGAAGATCGAGGACGAAGCCGGAGACACAGCCGAGGTTCTGTGGTGGCACAGCGAGGACTTGCGCGTGCCAGAGGGCACGTTTGACCTGGCGTACGTGCTGGACATCAACGAGTTTCGGGGCCAGCGGCGTTTGCAGCCGGAGTGGGTTGATGCGAGGTGGGCGGAGAGACCGGCGATTGAGCTGACAGAGCCAGCGGCGGAGTTGGAGGTGGCCGACTACCGGGGCGTGTTGGATCCGCTGGCTGCCCTGCGTGCCCTGTGGTCAGAGGAGATGCAATTGTGGGCTGAGGCTGTTGCCGTACCGGGCTTCACCCCGCGCGAAAGGCATGAGCTGCAGCCCGCGGGTGACTTGATTGTGTGGACCACACCGCCGGGACCGCAGGTGATGGCGGACGCGATGGAGCGGGCGGAACCGTCGCGAGCATATCTGTTTGCGACGGATGCGGGGCTGGACGCGCTGGTCCCCTTCTTGCAGCGTCTGCTGGGATTGGTCAAGCACGGGCTAGGCGCCCATGAGGGGCTGCTGGATTGGCAGAGCCTGGCGGCGGCGATGGCTCACCGTGTCCGGACAGTGCAGGCGGGTGTACGGTGGCTTGTGGCCCGGGGATCCGTGACTGTGATCGAGAAACGTGGCGCGGCCGTGATCATCACCGAAGGCGGTGTGAAGGACGAGGATGACGAGAACGTTGCGCGCTGTGAGCTGGAGGAGCTTCTCCGCGAAACGACGGCCTACCGGGCATACTTTCGGCGGGCGGATGCGAGGAGACTAGTTGGCGGCTAGCTGTGACCGGTTATCGGTTCTCGGGTGCCCTCAGCACGCCTCAGAGAGCGTTCTTTGTGGCTCGGAGACTCTGCACATGACGTGCATTCTTTGTGTCGTTGTCTTCTTGTGGTAGGATAGTCCTACCGACGGAGATCTGCATACGGGCAACCGGTGAGTGTGGAGGGCGAGCATGTCACAGGAATACATCATCGGCGTAGACCTGGGCGGCACACAGATCAGGGCCGCCATGACTGACCGAGAAGGCACTGTCCTGAACCATACGCGCCGGCTCACGTTGGCACCTGAGGGACCAGATGCAGGGCTGGGCCGCATGAAAGAGGCCATCCGGGAAGCGCTGGGCAACGCTGGATGGGACACTGTCCTGGGTATCGGGATTGCTGCTCCTGGACCTCTCGACCTCGAGATGGGCACCATCATTCGTGGCATCAACCTGCCCGCATGGGATAACGTGCCGATTCGTGACATAATCACCGAGGAATTCGGAGTGCCGGTGTATCTCAACAACGATGCCAACCTGGCTGCGCTGGCCGAGCACCGGTTTGGGGCGGGGCGTGGCTGCTCCAATCTTGTCTATCTGACAGTCAGCACTGGGATTGGCGGCGGCATCATCGTTGATGGGCGGCTGCTTCTGGGTGCACACGGGTGGGGCGGAGAACCGGGGCACACCATCGTAGAACCGGCCGGCCCGCCCTGCACCTGCGGCAGCGCGGGCTGCCTGGAAGCGATGGCATCGGGGCCCGCCATTGCGCAGCGGGCCGCAGGCCTGATTCGTGAAGGACGCGTCTCGTCCCTGTCAGAGGCAGTCCACCGTGGCACGGAGCTCACCGCAGAGATGGTCGGTAAAGCCGCACAGCAGGGAGACGATCTGGCGTTGGAAGTCATTGGCCGCGCAGCATACTACCTTGGCATCGGCGTCGTGAACCTGATCAACATCTTTGACCCCGATGTTGTCATTCTCGGCGGCGGCGTGAGCAAGCTGGGACCGTTGCTATTCGATCCCGTTCGTGCGATGGTGCGCAAGAGTGCGCTCACGGAAACGCAGAGGGAGACGCCCATCGTGCCCGCTGCGCTTGGCGACCAAGTGGGCGTCCTGGGTGGCGTGGCTCTGGTGATGACGGAACAGTTGGACCAGGGCGGTCGGTGATGTCCAATCCCGTGTCGGCGAGACCCTTTGCTTCGCTCAGGGTCAGAAGCGGAGATAGTGATGGGTGAAGAGTCGAAACAGAAGACGGTTGTCGCCGGATCGCTGGGTGAATGCGTGCACGTGGCAGGCGTTATGCGCTTTCTGCGCCTGGCGCGAGCTGCCGGTTGGCGTACCGTGTTCCTCGGCCCAGCTGTGCCCATCGAGACCTTTGTGGAAGCTGCGGCTCGCGAGCACGCGGACCTCATCGGTGTTTCGTACCGGCTGACCCCGGAGAACGGTGAGCGACTGCTAGGCGAGTTCGCGGAAGCCGCTGATGACCTGCGATCCCAGGGTGTACGGTTCGTCTTTGGTGGCACGCCGCCTGTGGCCGAGCGCGCTGCTTCCATCGGCTTCTTTCATCAGGTGTTTGACGGGAGTCAACCTGAGGAGGTGGTGCTGGCCTATCTCAAGGGGCAACCTGTGGTGCAGTTGTCGGAGGAAGATATCCCTCAGGATACGGTCGCTCGCATTAGGTGGAAGGCGCCGTACCCGATCCTGCGCCATCACTTTGGGCTGCCGAGTCTAGAGGCCACGGTAGCTGGCGTGGCCCAGATCGCAGAGGCACGGGTGCTGGACGTCGTTTCGCTGGGCATCGATCAGGATGCCCAGGCAAGTTTCTTCCATCCCGAACGTCAGGATCCAGGGAGGCGGGGTGCCGGCGGCGTGCCTGTGCGCTCTCCCGATGATTATCGCGCTCTGTACGCTGCAAGTCGTCGTGGCAACTACCCACTGATGCGTTCCTATGCAGGCACAGATGACTTTCTTCGGCTGGCAGAGATGTACGCGGACACGATCAACAT
>Ga0307380_10011733_pt1 | contig 10946 bp, 10 predicted proteins | sample UN3MG_FD_202239 | JGI IMG/M metagenome (GOLD analysis project Ga0307380, IMG submission 202239) | Soil microbial communities from Risofladan, Vaasa, Finland - UN-3 | ecosystem: Environmental > Terrestrial > Soil > Coastal area > Acid sulfate soil | place: Finland: Risofladan, Vaasa | collected... | reverse complement strand
CTTGCATCTTCTATTCTTGGCTGATCTCCATATTCCATTACGTGATCCAGGGCTGATATTACTAAGTTTTTTTTGCCTCTGAAAAGCTTTTTTATTCTTAGGTTTATTCCATACATATAATTCTCCCCTGTTCTTATTGAATATTATCTTTTCATCTTTTTTCTAACATTCCTAAAAAAGATAAACTATATTAAAAATAACAATCAGAAAAACTATTGAATATACCAATCAAAATTATATCCTGGATAGGTGATTTTACAATCTAACAACTTTCCATCCCATTATCCTTCCCGAAGTCCATAATCTTATCTGCAACTTCACCGTATACTATTGCTGAATGATGAGTGCCACCTATCCTGCTGAATTCAGTTAAAAATCCTCTACAGGTATAGGAGGAATAAACCAACCTTTGGTTTTATCATTACTTCTCCTCTTTTTTTAGCATATATAAAGCCAACATGAATAATATATTCTTTATTCCTTCTAATTCTTTAATAGATCTTGTCATCTTCTTTAACAAGTATACTAATAAATTTAAGTCTACTGTATATAAAATTATCTTCTTTCTTTGACATCTCCATAATAAATTATTTACTAATACCCTCCATATTTAATTCCAGTTTCAATATATGCTTTTACATTATCTATAGGAGTACCATATTCAAGATAATCTGCAGTCTGGAGTATATATTTACCTCCAAGTTTACCTATTTCAACTGTCTTTTTTGTAACTTCTCTAACTAAATTAATTGAACCCTTTTGAAGAACATTAACCTGGTCAATATTACCTATAATTACAAACTTTCCATCTGATTTCTCTTTAGCCTCTCTTAAATCCCCATCTCCAAGAGGTGGAGGAGAAAAAGGCTCTACTATATCTGAGCCTAATTTCTTATACGAATTAATAAGATCCATAATTTGTCCACAATTGTGATATATTGTCCTTACACAACTACTCTTAGCTATTTCTATATATTTTTTTTCATATGGAAGAACGTATTTGTTATAAAACTTAGAACCTAAAAATGCTCCTGGAACATTACCCCCTATGCTTACCGTATCTATACCAGAACTGCAAACTGCTTCAATAAATGGGAATGTTCTTTTTATACAGAAGTCCATTAATTTTTCAAAAAAAAGCTTGTCTGTAAGAAAGAGTGAATAAAGCATATTAAGATCTATTAAGTTTGATGCTGCATTAAATGAACCCCCTGGAACCCATATCGAAGTTATACCATAATCACCAAGATAAAATTTTACTTTAGTTACTATTTCTTTTACTTTTTTTGGATAATCTTTATCCATAGGTGGCTCATATTTAATAGCTACCCTAAGATCTTCAATAGTTTTTATAGGTTTTTTTGTGCAGGCATAGCTAAAAGTTCCAGGAGCTATTTCTGAAATAGAAAATTCCTGGGAAAATTCTCTTTTGGGAGTTTTTATTGAATAACTCTTTACCAAGCTATTTCCTCTTCTATATTCTTTTAAAGAAATCTCCCAATTTTCAGTATTAATTTCTGTATTAAGCCCACCATATGATATCCAGAATGGAGTCAATTCATGTAGCATTCTAAGTATTATGTCTAACCCTAATTCTTTTTCTAGATCAATAAGTTTAAATTTACATTCAAGAGGATTATCCAAATTAAGATCTGGGCAAGCTTGCTTAAAGAAATTCCCCTCATCATGTATAAATAGCGATACAGGGACTCTATCTGGTATATCTCTATTAATTACTTTCAACAATCTTTCTCTTGATTTCATTTATTTCTCTATTAAAAATGATATAAATTTATATTGAAATCCCTCTTTTTTAACTCATCATTTAATTTCTTCTTAGAACAAAAAGCAATTAATGATAGTGTATTATAAAACAGTTACTATAACCTCTATTGCATCTTATATACCTAGTTGAATAACAATATTTTCTAACATGGTCAAGGGTTGAAATAATTAAATTTCTTACTTTTTAAAAAATCTTTTAACAAAGTACTTCATTTATGATATTAATTGGTTTTTTTGTAATTATCTAGTAGAGATTAATAATATAAATTAAAAAATAACAAAATTTTATTTTTAATATTTAAATGTTGAAAAAATTAAAGCATCTATATTTTCTTCTGGTGTTTTCTTAATTATTTCACCACCAGGACATAATATAAATGCTCCCTTTCTTGCATCTAAATCTTTCATTAAATTTAGACATTCTTCTTCTACACTCTCTGGTGTACCATTAAGTAGATTCATGGTACTAACATTTCCACATAAACATATATTTTTGCCAAATTTTTTTCTAATTCTTCTAAGATTCACTTTAGAACTCATAGCAAAAAATACATTTACACCAAGCTCAATTAAATATTCCACTAAATATTCAGCTTGGTCTGCATCACTATGAAACCATCTTTTGTACGAGCTTTCCATACTTTCATAAATTTTTTTCAAGTAAGGATATACAAATTTTTTGAAATTTTCTGGACCTATCATTCCTGGATAATCATCACCAATTAATACTCTATTTCCCGGTAACTTTCCACCATTTAACTTTTCTTCCTTTCTAAAAATACTTATCATTGTATCAGCACATATATCTACTAGTTCTTTCACCCATTTTTCATTTGTATACATATCAGTTAATAAGTTATTGGCACCTCTCAAAAGAGCTGCAGTATCTAGCGGGCCAATACCCGGATAAAACCCTGGTTTATAACCCTTTGATTTTAACCATTTATACTGGTCAATAAGACTTTTTAGAATTCCTGTATTAAAATCAATCTTTTTTAATTTCTTAATATCGTCATAGTCATTTAATATTGGCTTAACCCAAGGAACAGATTCCTTTTCATAATACACCTCTCCTCCTAAAGCTGAAGCTTCTGTAATAACACCTGGATCTAGAAATATTCCAGTCAAGCCATAACCAGCATCCTTACCAGCACCATAAAACCTTTTACTTAATTTCAATTGTGAATCAAGTTGAGCCCTTTTATTCATAAAATACACATCGTTATCATAACCTGCAAAATTTGCAGTCCAATAACCTCCAAATGTTAGGTAAATAGGTACCCTATCAACTTCTTTTTTATCCTCTGCCAAAGCAATCCTTTTAGAATTCAGTTTCAAATTCTCAATCCACTCTTCTTTAATTTTTATAGTTAACATAGACCTCCCTTTTGTTTACCTGATTATATAGTTTTTAATATTAATATTCATATTGCTCTTCTTATTGATTATATATTAGTATTATAATATCTATATAAAACTATAGACATATGAGCTACTATTTATTAATTTATCTTACAAAGCTAGGATGCCTTATAATTTGTTTACAATTATATTGTCTTAAATATATTTTTATTACAAAACGTTTACATATATTCTCTGTTCGCAGTCCTATAGACTATAAACACTTAGGTTTAACAGTACGTTTCAATTAATAATTCTTAAACTATTAATCTTACAAAATTCTTCTATTTTGCTCTTAATATCTTCATAAATAAAAATATAATGATTTGCCAATTGATTTTCTGCAAACATTTCACCATTCACCTCAAGATTAAATACCAGTGTTGACATACCATAACCCAAAGATTCAATAGGTTTAACGTTTCCATTACAAAAATGGAAAATATAACTACCACTTCTATCATTTTCTACTCTACCAATAGTCACTTTACCTTCTTTAAATGTATAAGAAGATATAACCCCTCCAGTAGTTTTGCCATCTTTACTTATTCTCGTATTTTGAGGAAGCAATGTAACTTTGGTTTTTTCTTTTGCACAGCTATGAGGGCTTAAACCACAGTGAGACATTAAAAATCCACCTTCCTCAAGTTTGTAAATATCTCCAAAGTATAATGGTGCATTTTTTTCAGATAGATATTTCATTATTATCATAGTAATTAGTGCATGTATATCACCTTCATCGGTACACATTATCCCTTCATCTGTTAGCATTGACAGAGGCAGGCAAGCTGTACATCTTAGGTAGGTAGAAAATTCATGTTGGCACTTCACAGAAACACCTTTCCAATCTGCCTCATCTATCATATCTCCTAATGCTATATACATTCTTATAGATTTTTCCAAAGAGCCATTTTCTATTATTGTATTATCTATTTTACATCTTTTTTTAAGATCATTTCCTATCTTTGCTATTTTACTTCCGTCTACTTCCTGCATTTTTTTATAAAGAATATAAGAATCTGCAGAAGAGTCTATCTCTGTTCCAAATACCTTCCTTATCTTCTGCTGATCAAAGCATGTAGTATAAATTCCCATTGAGCAGTAACCAATAAGCCCTACTTTAATCTTTTTCATTAATCTTGACACATAAGAGGCTCTTATAAAATTAAGAATCTCTTCTATAGCTTTTCTATCACCAGGAAACTTTTGAATTGCCTTAAATTTAAAATCCATCTGCCACATTGCATTTCTAAGTACTGTAAATGCAGAGTTAGAGCCTAAAAAATGTCCCTGGCTTATCAGTTTTAAACTTTCAGGAAATCCCCAAAGTAAGATATTTTCACATCTTATTTCTTCTAAAGGATGGCAAAGTGTTGGTGGTTCTATCCAGTTTCCTGGAACTATTACATATGTATCTAGATCTTTTCTCTTTAAATCTATAATTTCTTTTCTTATTTCCTTATCAGTAGCAAGTGGTTTGTTGTTAAAATAAACTTCTATATCTTCATCTTTTAATAGGACAACCCCTTTTTTTAATAGGTTAAGTGAAAAACTTGAAGGTTCTCTTATGTGTGAAGCCAAAATTATTCCAATTCTTGGTTTATTAGCAATCATATAATAACATCTCCTTTAATTATTTAAAGAAACAATAAATTTTATAATAATATTTTTTATAAATTTATAGGATAATTTCCATATTTTTTAACAAATTCTACCATCTTATATAAATTTCTTTCATGAATTATAGTAGGTTGAATACAGTGAGCACTTCCTATTAGTAATCCTCCACCTGGTGCTACATTCTTTAATAACCTTGTGAGTTCAGAATAAAGTTCTTTCTCAGTTCCAAAAGGAAGTATATACTGATTATCTACAGTCCCCCAGAATGAGAGTTTTTTACCAAATTTTTCACTTATTTCAACTGGATCCATACATTTAGGTTGAATTGGATTTAAGATATCTAAACCTATTTCAATAAAATCGGGGATTATTGGTTCAATATATCCATCACTATGATGCGCAAATAATATATTTTTATTTTTCTTTCTAAGCTCTGAATAAATCTTTGCATATCTTGGTTTAAAAAATTCTATAAATTGCTCTCTGCGAATAAACATTCTATCCTGCATTCCAAAATCATCACCTGTACAAATAACATCCACACCTATTTCAACTAATCTTTCCCCACATTTAAGGTAGAAATCTGTAAGCTTATCCAGCAGGTCATTAGCAAAGTCTTTATTTTTAATTAAATCAACAAGCCAATTCTCCAAGCCCCTTAGATACCATGCATTCTCATGTAGAGTACAAGCTATACCACCTACAATAACATAATCTTTTTTATATTTTTTTATAAGGTCATGTATATTTTTGTATCGTTTTTCATCATACGGATCAGGAAACTTATAACTATCATATTTTTTTATATCAGACAATGGGTGATTAATCATTTCTGTATATGCGCCACCCTCATGTTTAATTTTCCTCCATGTTATACCCCATTCATCTACATATTCATTCAAGTCTTTTAAATAAAAACTACTTGCTACTCCAATCCATTCTAATAGCCACTCATTTCCAGCAGCTATTTCTGTATCATATCCTTCTGTATTAGTTTTTTTACCAATTTTTTTTAGAACTTCAGGTGTTAGAGAATTATATATCGGTACCCTATCAGGTTCTTCATGATTAAAGGCTGTTAAAACTCTTTCCCTACTTTTCATTGCTCTCCTCTTTAAATATCTTTTAAAACAAACTAACTTTATTCTAAATTCTTAATATAAGTTTTATACTAAACAAAATTAGGTTTTCAATTTTAATTCAAAAATTATATATCCCATACTTATGAACCCCCTTTTCTCTGCCTGCTTTCACAGGCTTCCCAGATACTATGGGATAGTCCGACTGCCGGTACATATTATGTGCTATCTTGCCGTCTATAGGCTTGATAGTGCAATCAGAGCGGGATTGTACCGGCCCTCCCGAGTTCATCATAGACTCCTCTTGACATCTTGACACGGTCTTAGACCCCGTCGGGCTCTCGTAGCCTTGCCCGTAGTGGCTATGAGAGTTCTGTCTGCTACTATATGAACAGTATCGACCACCGACATAATGGATTATTTCGGGGCTGAATCCCTTCACTTGCGTTGTATCCCGATGTCTCCTGCCTTCCAGCTTCATTTAGTTTGTTACCTCCCCAAACGTGGAATTTAGTATTGGACTGGTGGTTAACCTTTGTCCAAGTTGGACTTTCACCAACCAGAGTCTATATGCTTTACTCGGCGCACTCATAAAACTCCTTTTTAAATTTAAATATTTAAAAAAATATATAAATAATATTATGCTGATTAAATTACATATTATTAAAAACTTTATCAAATTTGCATTGATAATTTTTGAATGTTTTATTAGCTCTATAGATATTCTTTTTCAAAGTTTATTTTTTTTAATTCATCTCTAAAAGATTCTTGCTCCAACTTAGTAAACCTCTTTATAGGAAGTGTATAATATCCAACTGTAAATCCGATCATCTCAAGAATATCTTTCACAGCAGTAAAAGCATCATACCTTAACATTATATCTATTACTTTATTTACTTTAAATTGAGCATCTTGTGCTCTTTTTATATTACCCGATATAAAACTTCTATACAATTCTATATATATTTTTGGCATTACATTATAAGTTAAACCAATTCCTCCATCAGCCCTCATAACTAATCCAGCCAATAATGTTCCATCGTTTCCAACAAGAACATTTATATTTCCATCGTTTATACTTTTTATTTTTCCCATTTCAAAAAAGTTATAATTAGTCCATTTCAGCCCTATCATATTTTTTATTTTCATTATTCTTTCCACCATTTCCAATTTAGAAATAGAATCTCCAATTGAAGATAGTGAGTATATTAACATTGGCACATCTGAAGAATCTGATAATGCCTGATAGTACTGCATTATTTCTTTTTGCCCATATTTATAAAAAAAAGGAGGCACCGATGATATTGCATCTACACCAGTATCTGATGCATGTCTTGCTAGATTCATTGCTGTTCTCAAATCAATTGCCCCTATATGATCTATTACAAAACCTTTTCCTTTTACTGCATCCACAGTGATTTCTACCATTACTTTTCTTGCTTCAGGTTTCATAACTACACCTTCACCTGTCGTTCCACAAATGTAGAAACCATTACATCCTTTCCCTAAGTGCCAATTAAGTAGCTTTCTTAATACTTTTTCTCTTACTGTACCATCCTCATTTAAAGGGCTTACTAACGCAGGTATTATTCCTTTAAATTTTACATTACTCATCTTTTCCTCCTATATAATTTTAATAAAAATAATCAATTAATTTAGAAAAATACCATATTTTTAAAAACAATAAGAACTCCAGAAACACCACTGATAAGTAAACCCTGACCATGAAAATTTATACCTAAATAATAAGCCCTTACAATAGCAGATATTCTACCTGCAACTTCACTCATTGGTGCAAGTAATGTGAAATTTCCATTTTTCTCAATTGTCTCGTAAGCTATACAAATAGATTTTGAATCTATAAGAGCTTGGGTCAATTTTTTATTAGATGAGAGATGTAAATATGTAAATATTATTTGATCTTCTTTTATAAGTGAATATTCCTTTTCAAGAGGTTCTTTTACCTTTACTATCATCTCAGATTGCTTATAAATTTCTTCAATAGAGTTAATTATTATAGCACCTGAATTAGTATATTCTTTATCACTATACCCACTTCCTTTACCTGCCAAACTTTGTACTAGTACTTTATGACCACTTTCTACAAGTTCATTTATACCAGGAGGTGCAATAGAAACTCTAAATTCATTATCTTTTAATTCCTCTGGAACTCCTATAATCATCTTATCCACTCCATATTTTTTAATATTAATCAATATACTTATAGATATTTCTACAATTTTTTCTACTAACTTTTATAATTTTCTTAAACTCTTTATCATTTTTTTCTGGATAATCTTCTCTATGATGGGATCCGTGGCTTTCTTTCCTTAAAAGAGCTGATTTTGCAATTAAAGCAGCAATATTTATCATTGACTTTAAGGTAAAATAATTCTTTATATCAGATCTCTTGTTAACTTTAAGCAAGCTAATCTTTTCGATTAGTTCGCCCTCGGGTTTATTAATTAACTCCTTTAAGCCTTTTTCTCTTCTACAAACAACAAGCTCCCTGGATACAATATCCTGAATTTCATTTTTTATCATACCGTAAGTCAAATTTCCTGTTTTGGAAAGCTTCACACTATCATTTACCTCAGATAAAGCTTTGTCAGTATTAATCTTAACTGAATTTTCATTTTTAGAGTATAAAGCAACATTTTTGCCTGCTATCTTTCCAAAGACCTGGGTTTGCTGCCATCATATTGCCTCCCTGCCTGTCTGCGCCGTGAGGGCCACCCATGACTTCACCACAAGCAAACAATCCATCTACTTCGGACATTGTATTTACATCTACATAAATACCACCATTGTTCGCATGAGCACACAGTGCAATTTCAATTAATTCCTTTTGTATTTTTATTCCTTTCTTTCCCAACCATTCATACCATTTGATAGCTCCATGAAATTCTTTTTCAATATTATTAATATATTTTGGAAGATCTTTTAAATCTACATAAATAGCTTGGTTCTTTGTACCTCTTCCATTTCTTATTTCAGAAAAAATTCCAAAATCATAATATTTTGATATAAGCCTTGAGGTAAAAGGTCCATGTTCTATCCTTTTTTTAATAATCTTACCAATAGACAAATTTTTTGGAATATATTTTTCTATAAAAGTCTTTTTATTGATATTTAATATAGGAGGGTTGTATACAAATACCTTTTCTGAGAAGTGAATCTTCTTGGGAGCAAGAATACCATAAATATATTGTATGTACTCCATATTTATTAGTGATGCTCCAGCATCAAGAGCAAGTCCATATCCATCTCCAGTTAGTTCTGGTGAATTCAAGTTATGTTTAAAAATTATAGACCCACCGCCACAGGCAAAAACTACTGCTTTTGATTTTATTAAAACTAAATTGCCATTTTTATCAACATCAATAGCTCCGCCGACTTTCTTCTTCCTGCCTATTTCTTTCACTATAATTTTCACAACATTGAAATTCTCCATTACCTTTACTTTTCTTTTTTCAATCTCTTTTTTAAAAGTATTTTGAATATTTTCAAGATCCAGTGCTGCAGCAGCAGGTCTTTTTATTTTTGCAAAACAACAAAGAAAGTCGTAAAATTCTCCATTGATTTTATTAAACTTTATTCCCATCCCTTCAAGGTCATGAACTCTTTCAGGAGTTTTCTCTATTAAAACTTTCGCGAGATCTGGTTGGACCATCCCTTTCCCAACTTCAAGTATTTCTTTTAAAAAGTAGTCACGGGTGTTGCCGTTCTTTTCTTCTTTTAAAAATTGGAGTCCCCACCCATCAACTAAAGGGAAAAACGTAGAACCGGTCTTTGTAAATTTCCCCTTACATGCCACAAGCACATTTGAATCATTATCAGAAGCTTCCATCGCAACTCTAAGTCCAGCCCCACCTGTACCTATAACTAGAACACCAGTTGAAATTTCATCATAAATTTCTTTAAAAAAACCAGTGCTACGCATTCAATCACCAAACCTCATTTAAATCATTTTATTATTTATATAAAATGTGAATGTAATTAAAGATTAACCTCGTAATTATGTAATATTTTAATTGTAATACCATTTTAATTAGCCCTTTACAGCACCTTCAATTAGTCCTCTTACAATTAATTTCTGGAACCCCAGTGCTAAAGCGATAACTGGTATACATGAAATTACGCCTGCTGCTAGTACTTTTGATATTTCAACATTTTCACTATTAACAAAAAGACCGATATACACTGTAAACACCTGAGCATCCATTCTTGTTAAGACTAGAGGTATTAAAAATTCAGCCCATGAGGATATAAAAACAAAAACTGCTACTGCTCCAATACCAGGCAGAGCAAGTGGAATAATTACTTTTATTAAAGCTTCAAGCCTTGTGCAGCCATCAATCAGTGCTGCCTCTTCCAAAGAATCAGGAACAGTATCAAAAAAAGCTTTCATGACCCATATCGAAAAAGGAAGGAGATAAGCTGTAAGAACTATTATAACAGCCAAAATCGTATCGTATAGTCCCATTTTCGTAAACTGAAGATACAAAGGAATCAGTATAGCCATTGTAGGAACCATAGTAGCAAAAAGAAACATAAAAAGAATTGTATTTCTCCCCTTTAAATTTGTTCGTGATAGTGGATAAGCAGCAAGGCAAGCAAATACAGTCACTATTATTGTAGTTGTAATTGCTATCTTTAAGCTGTTTATAAACGATGCCATTACTCTTTTTTGACTTGTTAACAACCCTCTGTAATTTGCAAAAAGCTCACCTGATGTATTCCATTCATTTGGAAATATATGAAAGTTAGGATAATTATTAAGATATATTTCGTGCTCACTCATAAATGAGCTTAAAACCATTATTATAAAAGGTATAAGTATAACAAACATTGCAGAATATAGAAGGAAATAAAACAATATCCTGAATAGTCTTTTCTTTCTTCTAAATAATAAACCAGCCATTTATACTCCTTTACTTCTATTTATCAGTCATATCTTACTTCTCTATAAGTTGTTCTGTAATAAAATATACATATTATAAGTATTAAAAATGATATAAAGAATGCCATTGCTGCTCCTAATCCAAATTTCATATTCCT
>Ga0307380_10011731_pt1 | contig 10948 bp, 6 predicted proteins | sample UN3MG_FD_202239 | JGI IMG/M metagenome (GOLD analysis project Ga0307380, IMG submission 202239) | Soil microbial communities from Risofladan, Vaasa, Finland - UN-3 | ecosystem: Environmental > Terrestrial > Soil > Coastal area > Acid sulfate soil | place: Finland: Risofladan, Vaasa | collected... | reverse complement strand
GCCTTGAAGTCCTTGCCAAAATGCCGATGTTGTGCCATAATTCCGACTCCTTTCATACTACATTGCCGACAAAATTATAACACAACTTACACCTTATATGCTGGTCTCAATTTCGGGGAGTATTATAAATACCCAGATTCAACCCATGATTATTACACCTACGATGTTAATGGCCGATTAATTGAAACATATCAAGATGGTGGGGCTGAAATGGTCGCATACAGCTACGATTCTATCGGAAAAATCACTATTACAGATGCTACCGCCAAGCAAAGTACACTATATTTAGGCGTAGGCGGTCAGGTTGCCAAAGTGCGCGATGGACAGAACAATAACATCCATATGGGTTATGACAATAACTTTCAATTAAACCAGATGACTGGAGCAAGCGGACAGCAATATAACTATTCCTATGACTCCAAAGGCAATGTAACTGATGTCGAAGATCCTTTACGTAAAAACACTTCCTTTTCTTACGAGCCGTCTTTCAATAATTTGACATCATTTGTTGACCCCAGAAGCAATGGCATCAGTTATAGCTACGATTCTTCAGGTAATCTAACCTCAATTACTTATCAAGATGGCACAATTGAATCATTTACTTACGATACCAGCGGGCTTGTCTTAAGCTGGACAAACCGTCGTGGAGATACTGTTACATATACTTACAATACACGAGGCCAATTAACCGGCAAGGATTATTCCAACACCACAGAACCTGAAGACTGCAATTATGTTTACGATGATACAGGAAATCTGATTTCAGCAAGTGATCCCTGCGGTACTATCACAATGACCTATGATCCGAATACTGATTGGCTTGCACGGATTGATTATCCCGGCGGCTACTACTTCACTCTCCAGTATGACAACCTCGGTCAACGCACACAACGAACCGACCAAAATGACAACGTAGTAAAATATGTCTATGATACGGTAGGCCGTCTGGATCAAATGACTGATGGCAATGATGCGCTTGTAGTCGATTACGACTATGATGTATCTGGTCGCTTAAGCCTTAAAACGCTGGGTAACGGCGTCTATACGACCTATGAATATAACAACGCTGGCCACCTGACCAGCTTAGTCCACTACAAACCAAACGATACTATTCTCTCCAGTTTTGATTACACATATGATTCTGATGGCCGACGAACTTCAATGACTACATTGGATGGCACATATACGTATAACTATGACCCCTTGGGCCAGCTCATAAAGGTAACCTATCCTGATGCCCATGTCGTCAAGTACATCTATGACGCCGTTGGCAATCGCATAGAAGTTATTGATGATAGTGTATCAATACCTTACACCACCAACAACATGAATCAATATACCGATGTCAATGGTACAGTTTACACCTATGATGCCGACGGCAATATGAAAACCAAAACTGAAGGAGGTGTAACTACAAGGTATACATATGATATCGAAAATCGCTTGGTGGGTATCTCAACACCCACAGATACTTGGGACTATTACTATGATGCAATGGACAACCGCATTGCCACAAAACATAACGGTGCGATAACAAATTATATCATCGACCCGGTTGGCCTTAGTGATATAGCGGTTGAATATGACGGCAGTGGAACGCTCATTGCCTGCTATGACCACGGTTTCGGCTTGCTTGCACGCACTGACCAGACTGGAATTTCTGCTTATTATACTTTTGACGCCATTGGCTCAACCAGTGAAATAACTAGTGAAACTGCTAGCATTCTCAACAGCTATACCTATGGCCCATTTGGGCTTTCGCTGACCAAATCAGAGGCAATTCAAAATCCATTCCAGTTCATCGGTAAATACGGTGTCATGCACGAAAACAACGACCTCCAATTCATGCGAGCTAGGTTCTATAAATCTTGTTTTGGGCGATTCCTTTCCGAAGATCCGATCGGGATCGCAGCTGGAGATATAAATTTCTACAGATATTGTATCGGAAATCCAATAACCAGATTAGATCCTCTGGGATTAGATACATTTGGTTGGTTCCAAGGAATTCGTCGCAGGACGGACCTGGTAAATGAACTACTCGCTGATCCACTAAGTACATCAAAAGATTGGGACGATAAATACGTCAGGGCAAACCAACAAATCGTCAATAATACGAACGGGTTCATTAAAGATTTAGCGGGTTTGATCAATTACACTCGCCGACCTTTAAAATTTGAAGATTTATTAGATTTATTAGGACCTTTGGGCTTACTGTGGAATGCCGTCCGAGGCAGTGGCCTCCTTTCAGACCATCGCGAAGCAATCGGCGAAGTTAACATACCTTACCCCCAGACTGAGCCATTTGGCGATGCTGATACTGGTGTAAGCCACATGGTAGACCCCAGCGACAAATTGGGTTCGGCTGGCTTTGGGGATGCAAGGTTTATCGATGCAGATAATTTACTGGCGTACAAAATCCGTTTCGAGAATGAGCCGGACGCTACCGCTCCAGCTCATATTATCAGGATTACTGACACCTTCGATACAAATCTTGACCTTAGTACATTTGAGCTTGCAGAGATTGCTTTCGCTGGTCACACCATAGTAGTACCAGAGGGCCTGAACCATTATGAGGCGGCAGAGAACATCGTTGTTGATAACGAGTTTGTCATCGCAAAAGAGTTGAGAGTTGAAATAGATATTTGGCTGGATATCAGTTCGCGAGAATTGACATTGGAAATGATCGGGCTTGACCCTAATACCGGCTGGCTGCCTGAAGACATTATGCTTGGAATACTTTATCCCAACGATGATACGGGCCGAGGTGATGGTCATATAAGCTTTACAGTAAAGCCTCTCCCCGATCTTGCAACCGGCACCCAAATCACCAACAAGGCAAGTATAAAGTTCGACTGGAATGATGAGTTAATCACTCCGCTGGTATTGAATACCATTGATTCAGCACCAGCAGTCAGTCAGGTTAATTCTTTACCGGCCGAGGCAAACGATATTTTCATAACTATCGATTGGAGCGGTGTAGACGATGGTTCGGGTGTCGCTCGTTATGATATTTATGTTTCAGACAACGGCGGTGACTATGTACTTTGGTTGGGCGATACAACCAATACTAACACGACGTTTATCGGAGAACATGGACATACTTATTCATTTTACAGCTTAGCCACAGATAACGTGGGCAATACTGAAGAGGTGCCAATAGCTGCCGATGCCAATATAACTCTTTATGACCAGGTTCCACCTCAAGTAGTAAATGTGGTTGTAAATGAGGGCCAGGCTCAACGTTCCAGAATTGGTAAACTTGCCGTTCAATTCAGCGAGCCTCTTTCCGTCGACAAGAACATCTTGACGCTGTATAACAATACTATAGGAGCCCCTGTTGACTTGTCAGGTTTAACTGCTGCAGATTTCATTTATGTTGAATCAATTTATATGGCTATGTGGGAATTGTCGGATGTTAACCTTGTTGATGCCAATTATACTGCCACCATATTAGCAGCCGACGTTAATGATGGAGGCGGTAACCATTTGGACGGCAATGGTGACGGCACCGGCAGAGACAATTACACTTTCAATTTCTTCAAATTATTTGGTGACTTTGACGGTGGCTCAGATGTTGACTTTATCGACTTCTCGGCATTCGCACAAAAATGGCTGGACACTGGTTGTGCTGAGCCATACTGGTGTGATGGAGCGGATTCTGAGCTGGATGGTGATGTAGATGCAAATGACCTAGCCGCATTTTCCAATTGCTGGCTTAGAGGCGTAGAGTAATTGGCTTATGTTTTTCTGATGGTACGATGGGCATAAACGAAAGACGGTAATACCATTAAACACATTAAACACCCTCAAACACAATCACATAAGTGTAAATCAAAAGTGTAGTACTCGAAATTTTTCGCGCTCCAACTCAACTTAGAAATGGTACTCGCCAAAGGATTTCTCTATAAACCAGAATACATGAGGATCGCCTGCAAAAATTGCACGCAGCCTTCGGAGTGGTTTTCAGGGTTTTGTCTTGTTCATTGGATATCACAAATACCCCAAACACAATAGAACCTGTTAAACACTCTTAAATACAATTCCAAAACTGTAAGTCAAAAGTATTATGGTCCAATTCTTATCGGTTTTTGTAGACGACCTCGACCTTTGCGCGGCACAGCAACATTATTCAGCGTTTTTTCGAGGAGTTTGCTCTCCGACGGGGACGCAGAGTCAAGGTGGTTTCCAAGAGGAACACCTTGGCCGTCGACCACCACCATCCACTTCGTGCCCTTGCCCCTCTTGGTCTTACCGACGCATCTGCCCCTTTTTTTGCCGGAGCAAAGCTGCCATCAACAAATGCCTCTGACCAATCCAACTGGCCTTTTCATCAAGTTCCGATAGGAAAGCTCGCCAAGCTTCAAGCCAGATGTCTTGTTCCTCCCAGAGCTTGAGCCTTCGCCAGCAAGTAGAGGCACTTGGGTATCGTTTTGGCAAATCTGCCCAAGGGGCTCCGGTTCGAAGGATCCAAAGAATGCCCTCGAAAACTTTGCGATTATCCGCCCAGGGTCTGCCTCCTTTCTTACTCGATTTTGGTTTTGGCAATAACTCTTCTATTCTTTTGCCATTGTTCGTTTGTTAATTTCCATCGTTCCTTGGCCATAGAAAAAACTCCTTTCGATGACCAAGTTTACATAAGCTCTTGCCGGGCGCAAGTTTAAAATCCATAAATATTTAGGTTATGAAATGGCTTGTAGTAAAATCCCTCGTATGCCCACAGGTAATTATGCTTATAGCAAAAACAGGGCTGCCCCGTACCAAAGACAGGGTCGCTCTAATATGCAACCGAACTCTTTTTTATTATAAAACTGGACAATGGGGTTTGGAAGCTTACAGATACAAGTATTCCATTGATAAAAACCACAGAAATAGCAAACCTTTATATATACGAGCCACTTTGTCGTGAGTAAAAATGACATTGGAAGGTTTACTAAACGAAAGAGGACCATTGAATAAATTATTTTTTGAATTTGACTCAAAAACAATACAGCATGCATTTGAAATTACAAATGATAGAAGAACTCTGGAAAATGAATCCGAAAGAGAAGGGCTGAGAGATAGGTACTTCTGGACAGCAGATTCTTCGATGTATAGAATCGAAAATGGAAAAGCTATTTTGTATTTTGGCGATGTGACTACTAATCTTGTTTTTAATAATGCTACAGAAGCATTTCAACAATTGATACAAACAAACAACTATGTACCTTCTAGCAAAGACATTCAAACTATTATCAAAAAGGCTAAATCAGGTGATATATTAAGAATAAAGTTATCAGAGCTTAACCTAAAAGGTAGTTGTATTGAACGACTATATTTCGAAATTGATACTGCCAACTATGGGGGGCTTAATGGAACACAAAGAAAGCTGGCAGAAAAGATTTACGGTCAGGAAGAAGATTTTGAGAAAAATATGAAAATGCTCAAAGATGCAAATATTAGAACTACACAAATAAGTGTTCTAAATCCAGAATATATTGAGACGTACGTTGAAAAAGACAGTGCGATTGTGAGAACTACCAAGATTTGCAGCTTTCGTGTACGTTCTGAATTTTATGCTAATGAATATTTAGTAGAGAATCGCTCCAATGTTTTACGTGGTGTGCCCCGAATGACCGAGCATGATAAGAAAAAAATCAGCGAATTCTACGAATTGTTAAAAAAGAAACCTTGTGCACAAAAAATAGCCGCGGATATGTTAAATATTGAAATAGCCGCTGAATTGTCAAAAGTGTTTACTCTTTATTTAGAAAATGCGCATGAAAAATAATCATTACAATTCAGTGAACTTTAGCCATTTTTAGAGACCTGTCAGTGATAAAAAAGAAGCCGACACCCCGATATATGAAGTATCGAAACAATATATTGGGAGGTCGGCATGGACGCTATATCTCTTGTATCGGCATGGAACAACATAATCCTTCAACTTTGCTATATATTCACCGAGCCTACGGCTCAAACCTTCCGGCAGATCATGCTTGGCTGGATTTTGCGAAGAGGACCGGCTACTGTAACCGGTATGTTTCGCACGCTGGGCAATCTGGCGGACAAACACTGGACGGTCTATCAGAAGTTTTTTTATCGGGCCGCATGGTCGCTCAAGGAATTGTGTCGAGCGGTTTTGATACAAGTGGTTTATCCATTGATTATAGAATCTGGTGTGCTGGACGAATCCACAGGCAAACCAATAGCCGATATGGCTATCGACGATACCACCGCCGCAAGATGCGGCAGACATGTAGCCCATGCCGCGTGGTTCAAGGATGCTTCGGCCAGTGGTTCTTCGCACAAGGGAACGGTTATCCACTGGGCGCACAATTGGTTGGTCGCAGCGATTACCATCCGGCTGCCGAAGTGGGCGATGATTCGATGGGTTTTTCCCGTGGCTTTTTCTCTGTATCGAAAACCAGCAGATTGTACGAAGGAAGATGTCTTTCGTACACGTCAGGAACTGGCGGGCGAGATGATCCAAAATGTCGCACAAGCCCTCCCGGAAGTTCAATTGCGGGTTTCCGCCGATGGACAATACGCCAAGCAGCAAGTTGTCAGGGTATTGCCGCAAGGTGTGAATCCGGTCAGCCGGATTCGCAGGGATGCGGCGATTTATCGACTGCCTTCCAAACGAAAAGTCAAGGGCAAACGCGGGAGAAAACCGAAAAAGGCAAAGCACATGCCAACCCCGCAAAAGATAGCTGCTTATCGAAATGCAGGCTTCAAAGAGATAACGGTTCAAAAGCAAGGCTATCAAGTAAAACGCATGGTTTTCGGGATAACATGCCTGTGGTATCGCGTCTGTGGAGATGTTCCGATCAGGATGGTTATAGTTCGAGACCCATCTGGAAAGGAAGACGATGACTTCTTCTTTTGTACGGATGCGAAAGTTCCTGACGAACAGATCGTACAGCGGTATTATGATCGCTGGGGCGTTGAAGAATGTATCCTGGAGGCAAAACAGTATATGGGATTTGAGTCCACATGTGGCTGGTGCGGTAAAACCGTAAATCGGCAGGCTGCGTTGGCGATGATATTGGTTAGTTTGGTGAAAGCCTGGTACGCACGATGTGCGGTTGATGAACCGTCTCTGTTGCCGGAGACCATGCCTTGGTACGAACATAAACGGCATCCGTCCTTTTTGGATATGTTGTCTGCCTTGCGTAAAGTTTTGTGGCAGCATCGAATTTCACCCAACTTGAGGTTTTCGCACCAAGTTAAAGAATTAATTGAAAGCGTTTCTTATGGCCTTTTCGCCGCATAACAAATGGCTAAACCGTACAATTCATTAACACAGCGGTATTTCTGTTCACGCCGACCAGACGTTCTGTTTTACGTACACCACAGCCTTCACAGATATGACTCAGCAATGAGATGGCCTTTTTCTCATCAATTCTTATACGGAACAGCGGCGCGCCTTTTCGTTCTGGAAAATCGTCTCTTGCATATTCGGCAATATAGTAGCCGGATATGGTTATTTTTGCCGAATCTTCCGCACGCCGACAAACTATTTGCGTTGCATTTTCCATAATGAGGACATTTTTGTATTCTGGCAACAGACTTTTGAAAGAGCTTACATTGGTTTGTCACCTGAATTTAACCGCTTATGGGACAACGACTTATCCCTCATTCAGAATATCGACAAAACAAGCACAAAGTATTCAATTACGTTAAGACACAAGGCAAAAACGGGGGGTAGTTAAAAAAACTCTTGATAACTGGCGTGGACTACATATAATACGAGTAATGCAGGATTCTGTAACTCTGTTTTTCAAAGAGATAGAGAATGTTTCCGAATATTTTTGGGCTATGTAATAGAAAAGCTGTTTTCTACCCAGTATGGCCGGTGCACTATGGGTCGGTTCGATGTGGATGATGCCAATAACGAAAAGCAAGCGTGAAAGGCTGAGTAATCCCGGTCAAATTCGTTTTGGTAGAGCCGCAAAACCAGTATTCAACAGCTTAGTTTGGGTAATTGTTTATTATTAGAGATAGCAAAAAGCATTTAGGACCTATCCCAAAACCTCAATTTTTGGGTTAATATGAGTCGATATATGGTTCATGGACATTACAAACGAACAATGGCAACGGATTGCAAAATTTATCCCCAAGCCAAAAGCACAGCCTGGGAAATCAGGACGGCCGCCACAAAACCCAAGAGATGTCTTCAATGGCATCCTTTGGATTTTGCGAACCGGTGCCCAATGGGCAGATTTGCCGGAACGGTATCCGCCGAAAAGCACCTGCCATCGATATTTCCAGCAGTGGAACAAATCGGGGGTCTTTGTCAAAATACTTACGGCACTGGCCCAGGACTTGAAAAAACGTGGCGGTATAGACCTAAGCGAAGGTTTTATCGATGGAACTTTTGCTCCTGCAAAAAAAGGGCGATGGTGTGGGCAAAACCAAAAGGGGCAAAGGAACCAAGATTATGGGCATTGCAGACGCTTTCGGTCTTCCTATCGCCGTTGACGCAGGCAGTGCCAGCCCGCATGAAGTAACTCTTGTTGAAGATACTCTTGATGCTTGTTTTCTTGAAAATGTGCCGGAAAGGATGATCGGCGACATGGCGTATGACAGTGACCCGCTGGATAAACGTTTGGCCAAAGAGCGCGGTGTTGAGCTGATTGCTCCCCATAAGAGCAACCGCGTGAAACCAACGACCCAAGATGGTCGGGTATTGCGGCGATACAAAAAACGATGGAAGGTGGAACGGCTGTTCGCATGGCTTCAAAACTTTCGTCGACTTGTTGTTCGTTATGAATATCATCTTGAAAATTTTCTCGCTATGATACAACTCAGTTGTATCGTCATCCTGCTGCAGAGGGTTCTGGGATGACTTGTAGCAACATTAATAAAATTCTCAACAAACTTATTGTCATATGTAAAACTTTAGGTAAACGAGACTTGCTGGATAGATTAAATCGCTGGTATGTAAGTTATATTCGCCGAGCGCCATATTTCTCTAAGCGACTGTATTTAGACCACTTGTTTGGGGCACGTTGTATCGTGAATGTGAGTTACTTACTCATTTATGCTGTAGTATTCGTAGCGGTGTTATTTCTAAAGGGAAACTTGGATAAGTTACTAGAGGATAATTACAAAGGACTTGCAAAGCTGGCATCATTACTTGAAGATAAACATCCATGGGATGTATTGGTGGTGTTATTATTCAATTGGATATTAATTTCACGCCACTGCGAGAGTATGTACATCTTTGCATCTGGGAAACCGATTCGAATGTTAATATGGTCATCACTGCCAACCATTGCATACTTTTTTTTGGGTATATACATCTTGCCTCTACTGCTTATTCCCTTGCCGTTCTCATACTATGAACTGATGAAACCACGTTCACAACCTAATATTCGCAAGCTTTTGAGATCGGATATTGAGAAGATACTTCGCTATGATGTTCATAATCTCAGCGACTGGAACAATATCATTCAAATAAAAAATTTATGTCAATGGGATGTGATGGCAGTTTCACATATGATAGCTGATTACAGTAGTTTAACCAAAGAACTAAAAGACCCAACAAACGGCGAAACTCTCTGGAACATTTTATTGCAGAGATTACAGGGCATTGAAAGAGATGATGATAAGATGATAATTAAAAATACAGAAAGATTGACAAATTTAATTAGAGCAGTTGGATATGTGCACACTTCATTTCCAAAATTGTAGTCAGAAGAGTATCATTAATGCAGAAAGCATTAAGGGTGCTCACCAAGGTTGGTTTACATGTCCCAAATATTCTGGATGTTCTTTGCCAGGAAGCCCATGTAGCACACCAAACAGGGAACACCTATTCATTGTTGATCACTCAAATCAAAACACTATTACAAATATACGAAATATACATGGTGCGATGGATAATCATTCCTTTCTATTTTGTTGCACTAAGCTACATCCGCCACAATGTAAATGTGAGTTGCGAAATCTTATAGATGGTCAGAAATCGAAAGAAGAACTTCTACTTTGGGATGAGAAGTACCGTAACAATACGCTTCGCTGTATCCATAATATTCATTTACCAAATACCAACGATGCAAGACAAGATAAATATATCAATACAAACTCTATATTGGCCAATACCATAGGGTTAGTAACTCATAAGTACCTGTTCAATTTTGGACAGGACGGAGGTTTAGACAGCAGGCTTTGGTGTGCACAGTTCTGGTTTTCTTATTTCGTTTTCAAATTACAGCTCATGAACGACTCCGATAATACCAGAGTTGGATGTACATTTTGGAAAAAGGTATGGGAAAAAGAGTTCTCTGAAGATTTACTTAATACACTTATGAGTTACAAAAGAAAATGGATAGATGGGAGTTGGCATTCATCACTAAAAGACTTTGCTACTGCAGAGGCTGGGTCATATGCTCTGTGCTGTGCCATAGAGGATCTGTTTGCCAATCTGAAAACCGAATTAAACGATGAATTGTTTACACGCACTGGTTTAGAGCGATGCATAAAAGAGTTAAAATCGTTACTTCAACAATGTGGTAGTTTTATCGATAAATGCAATTCTATTATCGGTAAAGGGCACTTATCCCAATATGACATTAAGGGTTTAATGACTCCTAACATAGAATGGTTAGGTCAATTTTTTGTGGACTACTATCGTGATTATCGAAAGGTCATTAAGCCGAATTTTTCACAGTGGGCACTGCGTTTTTGGCTTTGGAGTATTCTTGGACTTATAAAATTTCGCCAGCAGGGGTCCTTTCAACAGGAAGAAGCTCATAAAACGATTAACTACCTCTTAAGCATTTTCATAAGGAAGGCACAAACAAAGAATGAGGCATTGAAAGTATTAAAAAGAGCATATAATGAAAAGCCACCACTCAAAGCGTATGAAAATTATCTGAAAGATATCATAGGAAACGTGTGGGATACTTTAGTGGAGTAAATAAAATGTCTTACCCTTTTAACTTAATCTTTCCAGAATCTAAAG
>Ga0307380_10011725_pt1 | contig 10951 bp, 10 predicted proteins | sample UN3MG_FD_202239 | JGI IMG/M metagenome (GOLD analysis project Ga0307380, IMG submission 202239) | Soil microbial communities from Risofladan, Vaasa, Finland - UN-3 | ecosystem: Environmental > Terrestrial > Soil > Coastal area > Acid sulfate soil | place: Finland: Risofladan, Vaasa | collected... | reverse complement strand
AGAGATGGAAAGCCACCTGCGGAGGATGATCCGCATCGGGTTTGCACCTTCCACCTGCGCTCATCGGCGAGCCCCAGCCCCTGAACCTGGAGACCCAGATCACACAAGTAACCGGCGGGCGCTACAATCGCCCGCCGGTGTCATCCAACACCGTCTACACCAACTGGACCAAGGCCGCAACGAACTACAGCTCGATCCCAACAGTCATGGAGTAGCGTCCGATGCCGGTCGCTGCGGAGACGAGCAGTGACGGCGGAGCATCAACCACTCCACCGGGAGAAAGGCCCAAGAGCCTAGTACGTGACCTTCGGCGGAAGGCTCTTGGCCTGCTGTACCCAACCCCGGACCATGCCCAGGGTGGGCAGCCTGCGCACCAGTTGCTTGGCCTCATTGGTTTTCACCATGGCCTCGTAAAGATGCTCTGGCACGCGGTTCCGCAGTTCCTTGACCGTTTCGACCCCCGCCTCCTCCAGCAGATCGGAGTACTCTTCGCCGATACCCTTGATGCGCATCAGATCAGCCAGATTGACCCATTCCAGGATCAAGGCGTGACCGATTCCGCTCTTGTCCTCCAACTCTTGCCGGCCGCCGGGAGTGGCGCCCGCCGTCAATAGCGCCTCCACGGTGGCAATCCCGGCCGCTCTCAGCTGCTCGGCATACACGGGGCCAATCCCCTCTATAGTCTCCAGCTTCGTCATCACTCCCTCCATTCTCCGATGCTATCAGTCACGCGCATTACTGACGCCTTCCGTGGCCGCGGACAGCAATTGCGTCACCATCTCCACCATCTGCACGCGGCTCGATGCGTCCCACTGATCAAAGATATCGTTCACCTTCTCCATCAGACGGCGTATTCTCTTCACCCCTTGCGCGACATGGCTCTGAGCTTCCTTGTCTCCCATGTCTCCGCTGGAGAGGGCATACTTGCCAGCTTCAGCGAGTGCCCAATCCAGAAGCACCTCAGCTTCGTCATAATCCAGAGCCGGGGTCACAATCCCGCTCTCCAGGATCATCTGCGCAGCTCGTTGCCTTCGCTCCTCCAGCACTGCTTCCGAGACCATCGCCGGACCTCCCCCTCCCCCCTAATGAGCCCATTATAGCAGATTGCCTTGCCAAGCGTCAAGGATGGCTGTGAAGGCGTCGGCCCCAGATCTGTCGCCCGTCTACGACCTCGAGCTCCAACGCACGACTGTGCAGCATCCCCACTAGGTTCGCCGAGAGGTCGTTCATGCGCTCGTTGAGAGCAAGACCGAGAGGTGGTATGATATGAATCGCAATCCTTTACGAGGCAGACTACTGATGGCTAAGGAGCGCCCAGCATGATACCGGTCAAGTTGAGCATGCGCAACTTCATGTGCTATGGCGACCAGGTGTCGTCGCTGGATTTCTCCGGCATCCATCTGGCCTGCCTAACAGGCGACAACGGCCACGGCAAGTCCGCCATCATCGACGCCATCACCTGGGCGTTGTGGGGCAAGGCACGCGCTCCACGAGATGACCAGTTGATTCACCTCGGCGCGAGGGACATGGAGGTGGATTTCGAGTTCCTTTTGGCGGACGACCACTACCGGGTGCTGCGGCAGCGGCAGAAGAACGGAGCCAAGGGCCACACAACCCTGGAGTTCCAGATCCTCGACGACGAGGAGTTTCGTTCTCTCACGGGCAACAGCATGCGCCAGACCCAGGCAGCGATCACCGAGACCCTACACATGGAGTACGAGACCTTCATCAACTCGGCGTTCCTGCTCCAGGGTCGTGCCGACGAATTCACTTCCCATCCACCGGCGGAGCGCAAGCGCATTCTGGGCGAGATCCTTGATCTAAGCCACTACGACAGACTGGAGGAAAGGGCCAAGGGGCGAGCCCGGGAGGCCGAGGGACGGCTGCGCGAGATAGTGGCGACCCTTTCCGAGATGGAGAGGGAACTCGCCCTCAAGCCGGAGTACGAGCAGGGACAACAAAGCGCAGAGGAGTTGTCCTCGCGACTGGCACGCAACTTGCGAACCGAGGAGACGAAACTACGAGAGCTGCGCGAACAGATGAAAGAACTCCAGCTGAGGCAAGACCAGCTCAGGGAGCTTTCGGTCGAGAAGGCGCAAAGAGACTCCCAACTTCAACAGTCAGCGCAGGGAATCCAGCAGACCCTGGAGAGGATCTCTGTCTACAGGAGCATCCTCGACCAGGAAAAGAGGATCGAGGACGGCTACGCGGCTCTCGTCGCCGCTCGGGAGACCGATGAGGGACTCTCGCGCAAGCTTTCTCAGCAGGTCCGCCTGAAAGAGCAGCTAGCCGCTTTGCAGCGAATCATAGACGCAGCCAGCAGCCAGCTCTCCGTCGAGCGCCAGAAGCATTCCAGCAGAGTCGCCGCTCTGGAGAAAACCCTGAGTCAGTCAGAATCGGCAGAGAAGAAGCTGAGAGAGGTCCGTGCGAAGCTTGGCCGACTCACGGGAAGGAGAGAGGAAAGGGACAGGCTCCTCACGGAGGAGCAGCAGCTGTCCAACCAGATAGCTTCCTTTCGGGACCAGAACGAGCAACTGAAGTCGGAGATGGAGCTGCTCAAGGAGAAGCTGGATCTCCTCGAGCTGGCGGATGCATCATGTCCCCTCTGTGGGACCGAGCTCCAGGCGGAGGAGAGACAGCACATCAAGCAGAGCTACGAGCGTGAGGGAAAGCATAAGGGAGATCTCCACCGCGAGAACTCCGCCTCCATCAAGCAACTGGAGCAATCCCTTGGCCAGACCCGCGACGACAGAGAAGCCGCCGATGCCGAACTCGCTGTTCTGTCCTCTCTACAGGGCGAAGAGGTCTCCTTGTCTCAAGCTCTGGACGGAGCGGAGGACACCAAGACGGGATTGCAGGAGGTCAAGGCCGAACTCGCCCTCGTCGATCAGCGACTGAAGGAAGACGACTTCGCTCAGGAGGAGCGACAGCGGCTTGCCGATCTCGAGCGAGAGATCGAGTCCGTCGGCTACGATGCCGAGAAGCATGAAGAGATACGTCGTGTGGTTGCAGAGACGGTCCACTTTGAGAAGCAGAAGCAAGAGCTGGATGCTGCGCGCGAAGGTTTGAAATCAGAGACAGAGCGACACCACGAGAGGCAGCAGCATCTGGCCAGCCTCCAACAGGCTCTTGGCGAACTCTCCGTAAGAATGGAGGCTCTCGCCACCCAGCTGACGGGGCTCGAAGAGGCCACGATTGGCCTGGATGATCAGGTACGCCTGGTCCAGGAACTGCAGGTTCAGGAGGCCGATGCCCGCGTTCGGCTGGGCGCAGCCCGGCAGAGACTGGATCACTGCGCCTATCTGGAGCAGGAGAAAGGGAACAAAGAACAAGAGGAGAGAGAGGCTCAGGAAGAAAAAGCCATCTACGATGAACTGCGCCTCGCCTTCGGCAAGAGGGGCGTCCAGGCCATGATCATCGAGGCGGTCATCCCTGAACTGGAAGAGGAGGCTAACCGCCTGCTCGCTCGCATGACCGACGGCAGGCTGAACGTTCGCTTGAAAAGCCAGCGGGAGACTCTTCAGGGCAAGACGGTGGAGACCTTGGACATCGAGGTGGCTGACGAACTCGGTCCCAGAAGTTACTCTCTCTTCTCGGGCGGCGAGGCCTTTCGCATCAACTTCGCCATCCGCGTGGCCCTGTCCAAGCTGCTAGCTCGGAGAGCAGGAGCGAGGCTCCAGACGCTGATCGTAGACGAGGGGTTCGGCACTCAGGATACTCAGGGCCGGGAGCGGCTGGTAGAGGCCATCGGCTCAGTACAGGACGATTTCGAACGCATCCTGGTCATCACCCACATCGAGGAGTTGAAGGACTCCTTCCCCGTCCGCATCGACGTGTTCAAGACGCCGCAGGGCTCGCAGATCTCCGTTTCCTGAGCGCCGCGCTGCCGGGCGATCACCCATCTGCCTGGATAGCTCACCCTAAGGGCCTCTCTTCGCAACCCGCCAGCGGATCATCGCCTCATCTATCTGACTGCGCAGGCCCCTGTGATCCTCCACCAGCAGCACCAGTGCGCTCTTGAGGAACATGCGGGCGTCCATCCACAGTCTCAACTGGCGACTGGGCAGTGGAAGCAGCTCCACCTCCACCACCACCGCCGGCCGCTGCCAGAGAGGATTGAGAAAGCTGCGAGACGAGAAGGGCTGTCTGGAGGGAGGGAATAGGGTGCCCAGGGATGCGGTACGAGTCCGGGAAATGGAGTCGTACGACACATGCACACGATACAGAGGTACCTGAATGAGCAAACCATCCTCGCCGCACTCCACGCGCGCCAGCCTACTCATGACAAAGGTCAGGAGAATAAGAGTCACTGAGAGAAGCGCGGCCAACACCAGGGCCAATTGCAGGTCTTTCAGCGAAGGATGGTCCCAGACCAACAAAACCACCGAGACCAGCAACAACCAGACAGACGGCGTCCCATAATAGCTGGCCAGCCGTCTGTACAGCAGCAGAGGATGGCTCCTTCTAGCAACCCTGCTTCTCGTACTCATCTCCCCTTGTGCGCGTAGTCACATAGAGCGGCCAGGTTACAGGTATCGCACTGGGGTCGCCGTGCATGGCACACCCGGCGTCCGTGGGTAACCATGTTGACGTGGAAGTCATAGATCGCTTCATCGGGCAGCGCGTCCCCCAGTATCTCGTGAGCCTTCTCGGCCGATGTGCGAGGCGCGACAAGGCCCAATCGCTGGCTGACACGCAGCACATGGGTGTCAACGGGCAAGACGGGTCGTCCAAGAGAGAACAAGAGCACACAAGCCGCCGTCTTCGGTCCCACACCTTCCAGAGAGATTAGCCACGCCTTCGCCTCGTCGAGGTCCATGTCTTTGAGGAAATCGAGATCTACCTCCCCCCGTTCTTCCAGGATAGCCTGCAACGCCCTCTTGATCCGAGGGGTCTTGATTCTTCCCAGACCACCGGGCTCGATAGCCTCAACGATGTCCTGCACATCACCTTGCAGAAGCTCACCCCAGGTGGGAAACCTCTCCTGAAGCCGGGCGAAGGCTCGGTCGCTGTTGACGTCGGAGGTATTCTGCGAAAGGATGGTTCGCACCAGCTCGCTGGTTGCATCACGGTGCGGCTGCCACTCGTGATGCCCATACTCCTCCAGAAGGAGCGAATGCACAGCCATAGTCTTGGGTCGCGAACTCACGGAGCTATCCTTGTCTACCCGATGGCGGTCGGCGCACGCATAGCCACCAGTCTCCACGGCCCACTTTTCGGCCGCTCCCCGGGCATCTCGGCTGCAGAGACCCAGGCAAACATGAAGCGTGTCCAGGATGACAGAAGCTCGCCACCTACGAGCAAGAGGCGGGACCCCGGCGGCCCGCCTCTCTACATGTTACCCGATATCTGTACGGCAGGCAAGACTGATGCTGTTTCCACCTACCGCCGACTTCGCGCCAGTTTCGGGTCCAGTATGTCCCTGAAGGCGTCTCGAATCAGGTTCCAGCCCAGCACAAACAGCAGGATGGCCATTCCAGGGTATAGCACGGTGTACCAGTACTCAGAAAGATTGGGAATCCAATGGCGCGCGTAGCTTATCATCTGGCCCCAGTCGGCGTATCCTTTGGATACCCCGACTCCCAAGAAGCTGAGGGCCGCGAACGTCAACACATAGGTACCTAGGTCCATCGAGGCCACCACCAGGGTCGGAAAGATCGAGTTCGGTATCACGTGCCTTAACAAGATCCGTCCGTGACTGGCCCCCAACGTCCTCGCCGCTGGCACGAGGGCCCGCAAAGGAGCATACCACGCGACCGGCAAGAAGGGAACCGACACTGGGTTGTCTCGTTAAGCAGACTCGCGCTGCAACAGTTTCTACGATATCCGCTCCTGTCATCCAAGCACGGCCGCCAGTTCATCGTGGTCAGGGACGGTGGTCTCGACATCGCGGATGGGCCGGATGAGGTAGCCGGCCAGACTTACCGCTGCGGTCAACACCCCCGCGAGCACCATCATAAGCGCCATTCCCGCCCCTGGCCCGCTCCCTAGCAGACCGCTGAACACACCGACCAGCGCGCCGCCCGGCTGCATAGCCGGTTCGAAGACCTTGTCAGCCAAGGGACCAGCAAGCAGTATCCCCAGCGGCCCAGCGATTTGGGCAATCAAGCGCCGCACAGCGAACACTCGACCCTGGACATCTGGCGCTACCTTGGCTTGCCAAATCGCCTGACTGCATCCATTAATGATCGGCATTAGAAATCCATCTGCGAACCCAGCGGCCGCCCACAGGGGCAGCGCGCGGCCCAGCCCCATCAAGGATGCCCCGGCCAAGCTTGCGACAGCCATGCCTCCCAATATGCCATGGATGCGACGCCGGGGCCCGCCCCAAGCACTCATCGTCAGCCCTCCCACGACCCCGCCGACGCCAATGATGGAGAGCACCGTACCCAGCACCTCAGCGTTGTTCCCTGTCCGGGCCAGGATCATGGGATTGATGAGTACAAAGAAGAAAGGTGAAATCAAATTGGTGTTCAAGAAGATCAACGCCAGACCGAGTAGGCCAGGCCGCTGCAAGATATACCGGAACCCGTAGACCGACTCCTTCCACAGAGAACCACGCCCTTCCTGCCCTGCAGCGGTCACCGCTGGCTGTGGGATGTGGACGAAGGCCAAGGTGCCGAGGGCGAAGACGAAGGTCACCACGTCAATGGTCAGTACTCCGCCAATCCCAATGAGGCCGATGAGGGTCCCAGCCAAGATTGGAGCTCCGATGCCTGAGACAGACTCGAGCAAGGACATCATCCCATTTGCCCGGCCGTACTGCTCCTTCGGAAGCATCGTGCTGATAGCTGCTGAGTAGGCCGGCCATTGGAAAGCCTCAAAAGCTGCAGCAAAGGCCCCGGCCACATACAGATGCCAGATTTGCAGATACCCAGTGGTATAGAGCAATAAGATGGCTACGCTGGAAGCGCCGGCTCCCAAGTCGCTCAGCATCATCACCAGCTTGCGGTTCCAGCGGTCAACCAGGGCGCCAGCGATGGGGCTCATGACCACCGTCGGCCCGAAAGAGAAGAAGGCAACTAGAGCCAGCGCCGTGGCTGAGCCGGTGATCTGCCAGGCCCAGATGGTCAAGGCGAAGCGGGTCATCCCTGTGCCCAGGAAGGACACCATCTGGCCAAACCAGACAATGGTAAAGGCCGGCATACCAGCCGGCCGCTTTCGAGCAATCTCCACGCGATCCCCTCTTATCCTATGCCGACGCGCGTGGAAGGCTATGAACGTGTGCCGAACCCACCGAAGGGTCTCCTTTTAGCCCGGCCCCGTCACTCATCACCAGTAGCCCAGGTCCGCAAGCGCATCTTTGATGGGGTCGGTAGTTGCCAATTGTAGTGCGCCGGCGATGTATTGCCCATACTGACTGAAGAATATCACATGCCACTCCGAGTGTCTTCCTTCCAGGGGTATCAGCAAGCCATCGAAAGGCACCAACCGATATTGACTATGCATGGAGACTAACTCAGGGTAGGTCAACTCGATCACCGTGGCCTCAGTCATGTACTCCTCAACGGTGGACTCAGATAAGCCAAGGTTAAGATAACCCGTGCGCCGGGAAAGCGATTCATTGATGGCTTGCACCAGAGGAGCATAGTCCGGCGAGTCGGGCGTGACTACTGCCTCCTGGCCAGCACGATAAATCACGATCTCAGAGGGCATCTCCTCGAACCAAGGCCACCACCACATGAAATCACTGTTATTGACCGCCATTATACTGTAGTACACGACACCAAAGAAGAGCACCACGATCAGAATGGGTTGCCATAAACTGATCCGGCGACGTGCTGCACTCATGTCATCCCTCCTCTGTATCCTCTATCAGTTGTGACCACAAAAAGACTGCTGGCGCCATACTGACCGCCAGCCCGTCTCCAAATCGTACTCGATTGATTTGTCCTGCTATCAGAAGGCAACCGCCCCTCTGGGATCACTGCCTCAATCGTGGGTCCAGAGCATCCCGCAGACCATCGCCGATGAAGTTAAAACAGAGAGAGGTGATGAAGATGCAAAACCCGGGGTAGAGTGCCTTCCAGGGGTAGAGCCACATGTCCTCCTGGACATTGGATAACATATTTCCCCAGGTCGGGGTAGGAGGTCGAATGCCGAAGCCCAGGAAGCTCAGCGCCGCCTCTAAGACGATGAAGTAGCCCACCAGCAAGGTGGCATCTACGATAATGGGGGCCATAGCGTTGGGCAGCATGTGGCGCAGGATGATGCGCAAGTCTGAAGCGCCCACCAGCCGGGCAGCGTCAACAAAATCCCGTTCCCTCAAGCTGAGCAGCATGCCCCGCATCAAACGCGCCGCTTGCAGCCAGCCAAAGACAACCAGAATGAAAATCATAATCAGCACCTGCTCAGCCTGAAGGTCATTTATTACCATCAGCCAGCCAGTGAACCTGATAATGGGAGAGGGTATAGCGAACCACAAACCTCCGGTACTCAGGATGGCGGACATCACCAATAAGACAGGCAGCAAAGGTATCGTCAACATGAAATCCAAGAACCGCATCAACAGCGTATCTACGAAACGGCCGTAGTAACCCGCCAGAGCGCCAACGATAATTCCTACCAGTTCACTGAATATGGTGGCGGCAAAACCGACGAAGAGGGATATGCGACCGGCATAAATCAGGCGAGTAAGAATGTCACGCCCCAATTCATCGGCGCCCAACCAATGGGTGGCTCCAGGCGCCATGTTTGCTTCCGCCAATACAATCTGATCCCGCGGGTAAGGAGCGATGTAGGGAGCAAGCAAGGCTATGAGTAACAAGACGACAAGAACGCCCAGGCCGGTAAGCGCAAGTCTGTGCTTCCGAAAGTGTCGCCAAAAGAGCGAGAGTTGACCTTCCTCTCGAACCGCACGCCATTCGGCCGGTGCCCCTTCAAGTTCCCCAACGGCCACAGACCACCTCCCAAACAGCTAAGAACCTCACGTGTAAGTGATACGTGGGTCTACAACAGTATAGAGAACATCCGCCACCAAATTGGCCAGTACCACCAGAACCGCGGTGACGAAAAGAAGAGCCATCACCACCGGCCAATCGCTCTGGGAGAGCGCGTTGATATACAGTCTCCCCATCCCCGGCCAGTTGAACACCGTCTCCGTCAGTATGGCTCCCCCGAATATCCCCGGTATCTGCAATGTGACGATCGTCACCAAGGGGATCAAAGCGTTCTGGAAGGCGTGCCGCCCGATAACGATGCGTTCCCTCAAGCCCTTGGCCCGCGCCGTCCGCACGTAGTCCTCTCCCAGCACCTCCAGCATGCTGGAACGTGTAAAACGGCTCCAGCCAGCCATGTAAAGCAGGCTGAGCACGATGGTGGGCATCACGAGATGCTGCAAGTGATCCGGTATGCTTCCCGCTCCGGCACCGCGCAAAGAATATGCGTTGCCCGTCGGCAAACCCGGCAGCCCGTAGCGCGGTAGAGTGAAGGCGAAGAACATGATCATCAGCAGCCCGAACCAGAACACCGGCATAGAATTGCCGAAGAAAGCCGCCGTCGTCGCCACATAGTCGAACTTCGAATACTGTCTCACCGCCGAGATCACCCCTATCGGTATCGCCACCACAAGCGATAGAACCACCGCTGAGGTCATCAGCAACAACGTGTTTCCCAACCGACTCTTGATCAAATCGAAAACCGGCTGCGCCTTGGCCACCGTCCATGATTCGTCCATGTCCCCAAAGATCATGCCTCCAGGTATCGGCCGCTCTCCAAGCTCCGGCCAGTTGAAGACAGGACGCACAGCACGAAATATGGGGTCGCCATCGGTCTTGGGCCACCCTACCAGCCACCGCGTGTATCTAATGGATGCCGGCAGGTCTAGATCGTAAAACCGCTCCAGGCGCTTGATGTTCTCCTGGATCTGCTGCCCCGAGGTCACTCCCCTGGTCTGCTGAAACCGCAACCCGGATAGCGGCCCCCCGGGAACCATGTTCAGAATCGTGAAGATGGCCAGCGAGGAGAAGAAAAGCACTACCAAGAGTTCAAGAGAACGGCGTATTAGATAGGCAATCATCTTTCACAGCTCCCAACTCGGATTTCCAGGCAAGCTGCGGGATTCGCACCGCCATAGTTCAGAGTGGCAGCGCCCGAGGGCGCTGCCACTCCAGAAGTCACCACCGCGCTAGAAGCTTATTCGGTCGGTATGAGCCAATCACCCGCTTCCCAGGTGAAGTAGGGCTCGGTTGGGTTCGGGTGGATCTCGAACTCCGGAACGGAGCCAAAGATCTCCAAACGGTTGAACAACGGCAGGGCAGGCAGTTCCTCGGTGTAGATCTGCTGTTGACGCTTGTACGCCTCGAACCGCTCTGCCTGGATCAGCGTGCCCTCGGTCGCAAAGACGATCAGGTCCGAAGCCTCAGGGTTGCACCAACCCATGCTGTTCTGACCCGAGTAGTCGCCGATGAGGTCGAAGCACCGATCCTCTACGCAGAGCTGGGCCGGCGCAGGCAGCGCTATCTGATCGCAAGCGTAGAGCGTGCGGCCTCCGGGGTCGAGCTCACCCACCCAGGCGTACTCGCCGAGGTCGTAGTCCGCCACCGTCAGGCCGGTCTCGTCGCCGAACCAGACGCTACCCGGTAGCAGATCAATAATGATCTCGATACCGCAGTCGGCCTGATTCGCCTCGAAGAGCTGCGTCAACCGCTCCCTCATCACGTTGCCGGAGGTGGTGCGGATGCTCAGACTCAAGCGCACGCCGTCCTTCTCACGCACGTCATCGGCGCCCACCACCCAGCCGGCCTCCTCCAGCAACCTCATGCCCTCTTCAGGGTCATAGGGGTAGATGGTGAGGTTCTCATCCCCTGCGTAAGCCCACTGAGTCGAGGGGATCCAGCTGTTCATCACGGTGGACTTGCCGGCGTAGATGTTGTCCACCATCGCTTGGCGGTCCGTGCAGTAGGCGAGGGCCTTGCGCACCGCGAGCTCCTTCAGGATGGGGTGCGGCTTG
>Ga0307380_10011722_pt1 | contig 10955 bp, 10 predicted proteins | sample UN3MG_FD_202239 | JGI IMG/M metagenome (GOLD analysis project Ga0307380, IMG submission 202239) | Soil microbial communities from Risofladan, Vaasa, Finland - UN-3 | ecosystem: Environmental > Terrestrial > Soil > Coastal area > Acid sulfate soil | place: Finland: Risofladan, Vaasa | collected... | reverse complement strand
AGAAATTTCAGAATTCCCTCCATCTCTGGAGAGAGCTCCGCCTCCCTGGGACGTTTGACAACTGGGGTCAGTGTGCCATCGAAGTCTAAAAGGAGGAGAATCCTCTTAGCCGAGCATAATCTCCTCTCAATGTTTTGCCAAACATTGAAAACATGTTGCACAATACTTATCCTTTTAAAGGGGACAGCGACCATTTTTCTAAAAAAGGAGAGGCTACTTTTTCTCCTCTTTTCACCCTCTAGTGAAAAATGGGGTCTAACGGAGTCTGACCCTTTTTCTTAGAAAAATGGTCGCTGTCCCTATTTTATAGTTCGCTTAACTGGAGGATGAATTTCCCTGCCCATTTATAAATGTTATTTTCCAGGATGACTTTTTGCATCTTTCTTACTCGCCTTTTTCTCTCCTTCTCCGACATTTTAACTGCAGATAAAATCGCATCAGCAACGCCTTCAGTGTCAAAAGGATTTATCAGGACAGCATCTTTTAATTCTCTTGCCGCACCTGTAAACTGGCTTAAAACGAGCATTCCTTTAAGGTCTACATTAGCCATATTATACTCTTTGGCAACTAAGTTCATTCCATCATGGAGAGAACCCACCAGGCAAACGTCGCAAGCGCGATAGTAGGCAAGGTGCGTTGTATAATCGATCCGGCGATTGATGATGACAATTGGATACCAGTAGCCAGAACGGTATTTCCAATTCACCTCTTCAGCCAGGGACTCGATATCATCTATTAATTGCTTGTAAGTCTTGATGTGCAATCGGCTAAGTGCTCCCAACTCAAGGAAGACGAACCGTCCCTGGTATTCAGGATACTTCTCTAAAAATCTATCCACTGCTCTAATTTTTTCTAAAATTCCCTTAGTATAGTCAACTCTGTCTATACTCAAGCAGAGAATTTCATAGGGAGGGTCTATCTCTTCCGGAAGACTTTTCATTTTCTCTTTCACTTCTTTGGCATTAGCCATCCGTGAGATACCTTCGGCATCTATGCTGATGGGGAATGGCCTTACTAAAGTCTTGTGATTTTTGTAAGTGACGGAAGACTCTTCACGATTGACTTTGGCTTCCAGTTCCTGCCTTACGGTATCCAGAAAGTTGAGGCAATGGTAGCGAAGGTGGAACCCCAGAAGGTCATTAGCTAAAAGCCCTTCCAGGAGTTTCTTATTCTGGGGACATATCCTGAATACCTCTGGGTTTGGCCAGGGAATATGCCAGAATAGAGAGACAATTGCATCAGGGCTTTTCTCCTTTATAATCTTAGCACACAGACTTAAATGGTAATCCTGGAGCCAGACGAACAATTTATTATCTCTCTTCTCTTCGAGAACAGCTTCGGCAAACTTCTGGTTGACTTCCTGGTAATACTCCCAATGGGAGGCATTAAAAACTGGCTGGCGATAAGCAATGTGGGATAATGGCCAAAGAACTTGATTCGCATAGCCGTAATAGAAACCGTTCTCCTCTTCCTTGGTCATCCATATACGCTTTAAACTATACTTCGGGTCCTCAGGAGGAACCTTAATTTTATTATCTTTATCTACAACATCCTTATCAGCATCACCGCTCCCATGGGCAACCCAAATGCCTTTAGAAGCCTGCATTATCGGGTCCATGGCAGCAGTGAGCCCTCCAATCGACTTCACGCATCTGACCTTTTTCCCTGAATATTCATGAACATATGGCTCCCTGTTGGAAACCACAATAAAATCATAACCGCCAAATTTGTTCTTTATTGTCTCCTCCAGGTCCTTCTTCTTCCACATTACTATCTTACCCCTTTCACTTCTGCGGTCAGCGATAGAATGACTTATATCTTCTAAGTATTATACACTTATTGAATTCCCCTGTCAACTTTTAAGCCTGTTTAATTTAATCTTTTTGCTCTTTGTCTTTCTAATTTAATTATAATCTTTATCAGTCGACCAATTTTTCTATTTTCCATATTATCATACTTATCCTTCAATAGCTCTTTCTGGCGACGAGTAATCTTACACTTATCTGTGGTAGCGCTGAATAAGTCACTCAATTCCCAGAAGAAACTGTGGAGAAGCTCGTGAAGAACCAGATTCCTGAGCCCCTTTCGGTTCATCTTTATAGAATCCCAGATACTAAACCTGAGATAGATATTCCTATTGGCGTTATCCACATGGACTAATGCGTAACATCCCCTCAAATCATTATCTTCACGGGTTGTTTTAAAGCGGGAAGTAATCCTGTACTCACCCAAATTGAGCAACCTCTTATAATCCCTTATCATATTCTTTATCTCTTTCTTCTTTTTTTCTTCTTTCATCGCTGACCTCCCTATATAGTAACAGAATTTTACCAAAAAAATTGCCGAATACCCATCCGGACATCGGCAATTCTGTTTAATCTGGTGGCGGGGGACCGATTCGAACGGTCGACCTCCGGGTTATGAGCCCGACGAGCTACCAGACTGCTCCACCCCGCGTCCATTTATCATATAGTAATTTCAAAATTCTATCCGGCTTTACGAAACGCAGACTAAAGTCTGCTACTCCAAACGCCCCGACAAATCGGGGCTACTCCAGACATTCTCCGTGCCGGAGGCCGGACTCGAACCGGCACGGGTATTAAATACCCATTGGATTTTAAGTCCAAGGCGTCTGCCAATTCCGCCACTCCGGCAAACCGCCTTTTCATTATAAGAAAATAGTTACATTCAGTCAAGTCATTTTTCTTCTTGAGGTTCGATAAATCTATACTTGGTTTCTCCAGGTTTAATCAATCCCAGTTCTCTACGTGCCAGTCCTTCAATATATTCGGGGTCGTTTTTCATTGCTTCCAGTTCTTCCTTTAGCCCTTTATTCTCTTCTTCCAAACCTGTTATTCTTTGCTTTAACTGAGTAATTTCTTTATTTAAAATTAACAAAGTTTGAAAATTCTTATTGGCGAAAAGAAATATAAGTATACCAATTATAACAATTAGGATTAGTATCTTCCTATGAACTCTCTTTTTATGGATACTTATCCGCATTCTCTAAACCTTAAATTTTATCACGGGGTTCTTATTTGCCACTCATAAAATTCTGCTTTTTCTCCCAATTCCTCTTCTATTCTCATCAGTCGGTTATACTTGCATAACCGTTCCGACCTGGCAGGGGCACCGCTTTTAATCTGTCCAGCGTTAGTTGCCACTACTATATCGGCCAATATGTCGTCTTCTGTCTCGCCAGAACGGTGGGAGAATAGACAGGTATATTTCGCTCTCTTAGCCATCTCTACAGTATCCAGCGTCTCGGTCAGAGTTCCAATCTGGTTGGGTTTAATCAGAATAGAATTTGCTACTTTTAGCTCAATTCCCTTCTTGAGCCTCTTCCTGTTGGTGACAAACAGGTCATCACCGGTCAATTGTATCTTCTCACCCAACCTCTTGGTCAACAGTTTCCAGCCGTCCCAATCGTCTTCAGCCAAACCATCCTCAATGAAAATTACAGGATATCTTTTAATCAGGGATTCATAGAAATCGACCATCCCTGAAGCATCATTTTCTTTTCCTTCTGCTTTTAAAATATATTTACTACCATTATAAAAAGAGGATGCTGCAGCATCAATGCCTATGTAGATGTCTTCCCCGGGTTTATATCCCGCCTTCTCAATTCCCTGAACAATTAACTTTAGAGCCTCCTCGTTAGATTTCAAATCAGGAGCAAATCCGCCTTCATCACCCAGAGCTGTGGATAGATTTTTTGACTTTAATATCACTTTTAAATGATGGTAAGTTTCCACAGCATACCTCATCGCTTCACGAAAAGAGGGTGCACCACTAGGTATAATCATAAATTCCTGGAGGTCAACATTATTATCAGCGTGTTTGCCACCATTGAGAATATTTAAACAGGGAACCGGGAGAATTTTAGCATTGGGACCTCCTATGTACTGATACAAAGGCAATTCCGCTGTCTCGCTGGCGGCTTTGGCGCAGGCAAGAGAGACTCCCAGAATCGCATTTGCTCCCAATTTTGACTTATTTTCAGTTCCATCCAGCTCAATCATTCTCTTATCGATGGAAACCTGTTCACTGGCATCTAAACCATACAGGGCTGGACCGATTACATCATTTACATTTGCTATTGCTTTCTGGACACCTTTGCCCAGATATCTTTTCATATCGCCATCCCTGAGTTCTACTGCTTCATGTTCTCCTGTTGATGCTCCCGAAGGAACAGCTGCCCGACCCATTGCGCCCCCTTCTAAAATTACATCCACTTCAATGGTGGGGTTTCCCCGGGAGTCCAAAATTTCTCGTGCCCAGACATCAGTAATTGTGGTCATATTTTACCTCCTTAAGCTCTGGAGTCCTTGCGAAAGCAAGGTCGATTTCATCCCTCCCTTTCGGGAGGACTCCAAAACATTCCCATGTCAAAAAATTCCTATGCGATGAACGAACTATCTTTTAATTCTATTTTCCCATATCATCATGTAAATCTTTGCCACCAGGTATCCCAATCCTGCCCCGAATAGAACATCGGCGGGAAAATGTGCTCCCACATAGACTCTGGAAAAACCGATAAGTATAGCCATTACCCAAAGGAGGGTTCCCAGCTGGGGAAACTCTCCCGAGAGAAAACTGATTAGAGCAAAAGTTGAAGCAGTGTGTCCTGAGGGAAAGGAATGTGCCCTGAGAACAGGACCTAAAATATGAATATCAGGAAAGACTGCACTTGGGCGAGGTGAAGGAAAAAAGTACTTAATCATCTGAACCAGAATTCCTGCGCTTATCAGGATTAAAACCAACCAGAGGAACTTTCTCCAACCCCGCAACCTCCACAACCCCAGCGCCACAATAGCTAACACTGTTCCGTCTCCACAATAGGTGATGGGAAGCATTATAGTATCCAGCCAATGGAAATGGAAATTGTTTATCTGGTAAAAAAGAAAATTATTTATTTCCGGCAAAAGATGGATGATGACTCCCAGAACCACCAGTACAATACCGAGAAGAATTTTTTCTCTTTTCACTTCAGCCCCTGGAAATTCTCACAATAGTAGAGGTAGAAGGTACGCATTTCCTTCCCCCCACGAACCAACGTCACTTCTTTCACAAGCTCAATCTTTTGAAATCTGTATATATCGTTTGGATCCTTAAAATATCGACTGTGTGTTACATAGATTGCATCTTTCCCTTTAAGTTCCTCTACATCTTGCCAGAAATCGAACTGGCTCCGGCGATGAGGACTAAAAGTGTATGCCTCTTTCCGGGTGGCAAAGCTCAAGTGGGCTCCATTCTGATACCTGTCGGTTAGAAGAAAATCAGGTTTCGGTAATTCCTTCTCCATCTCATCTATTGCCTGACTAACTTTGTCCCATCCATAAAGGTCGTTAGTGATATCCTGTTTGGGAGGAATGGGAAGAAAAGGATAGAATGTTTGTCCTATTGTTATACCCAAGAGAAGGATACAAATTAAGAAGTTTATCTTTAAAAAACTCCTCTCTTTCCTGGCAAGTCCTCCTGCTACAACCCCTCCCAATATTCCCCCGATATAACCAAGTGCAGGCCAGTGGGGCTTAAATGAACGTGAAACGAAACTGTTCAAAGCAAATAAAGCAACTAAGGGAAAAGAGGTCAAAAAGAGATACTGGTATTCCCATATTTTCTTTCCAAAACCTATTTTCACTAAGCGATAGAAACCTAAGCAGGCATAGATAAAGGCTAAAGGAGCGAGGTAAGTAAACTGGGCCCCTATGAACTGGAGAAAGCGAACAAAAGAGAATCCTCCTCGATGGCGAGAAAGAAACTGGAATTGAAAAGATACCCAGTCGTGTTGATAATTCCAGATGATTACCGGAGAGAAAACAATTAACCCGATTAACAGCGCAATGTAGGGTTCCTTTCTTAGTAGCCAGAATCTGTGCTTATTGGAAAATATCAAGTAGAGAAATATGAGTCCTGGCAGAAGGAGTCCATTATATTTACTCAGGCCACTCAAGCCCACTGCCAATCCTGCCAGATACCAGTAGTGAGACTTCCTCTCCTTTAAAGCCCTGTATACCAACCATAGCGTTAGCACCCAGAAAAGTCCCAAAGGTCCATCAGGGACAGTTACCGTTCCACCTACAAAAAAGATGGGGATAAACAGAACAATAGTCGCCGCCCAGAGCGCCTCTCTCGAGGAAAACATCTCCTTTACCCACTGATAGATAACTATAATGAACAGTGTGACAGAAACCAAAGCTCCCAGGTGTACCGTAAAGAAGCTTGTGCCTAAAATCCGTGTAAAAAACCAGATGATGTAAGCTACCATCGGAGGATGGTCATAATAACTGAGTGCTAAATGATTACTCCACACCCAGTAGTAAGCCTCATCGTCACCCACGCCCATATATAAATTCATCAAACCATGAATAACTGTTACAGCGCCCAGGATAATCCAGAATCTTCTTTTCATTCTTTCTTCTTAACCATCATTAGATCTAACAGGTGTCCCAGGTTCTCCGAAGCATTAATTAGCAGGCTCCTACTTTTTCCCATAGCTTGTTGAAGGCTCATCGGCATTGTGGTAGTGCTGATGAGTCCTTTAACTCCAAGTCTATATAAATCTTTAGCTTCAGGCATAATCGACCCGGCAATGCAGACAACAGGAACTCTATACTTTCTCGCCATTTTTATAACTCCCATTACCGTTTTGCCGTAGAGCGTCTGACGGTCGAGTTGACCTTCGCCAGTAATAACCATATCAGCCTTCTTGATTTGTTCATCCAACCCTGCTATTTTCATTACTAGTTCTACCCCATTTCCCATCTTTGCACCCAGGAAGGCATAGAGTCCTGCTCCCAACCCCCCAGCCGCACCAGAGCCGGGAAGATTCTCCACCGAAATAGACAATTCCTTTCTTATCACCTTAGCAAGATGGGAAAGTCCCCTCTCCAGCCTTTCCACCATCTTTGGCGTTGCTCCCTTTTGTGGTCCATAAACGCGGGCAGCTCCTCTGGGTCCTAAAAGGGGATTTATCACATCAGAGGCAATAATGAACTTTGTTCTGGGAATCCTCTTATCCATAAATTTGAGATTGATCTTCTTCACTTTCTCTATTTCTCTTCCGCCAAAACCGATATCTCTCCCCTTACCATCCAATAATTTCGCTCCCAATGCCTGGGCCATTCCACATCCACCGTCCACCGTTGCTGAACCACCAATTCCAATAATAATTCTCCGGCAGCCACGATTTAAAGCATTTGCAATTAACTCACCCGTCCCATAGGTGGTAGTCAAGAGAGGATTCCTTTTCTTCAGTGGAACTAAAGCCAATCCCGAAGCAGCCGCCATCTCAATTATTGCTGTCTTTCCATCACCGAGGATTCCGTATCCCGCCCAAATTTTCCTGCCCAGGGGACCCTTTACTCTACACTTCAAAGAACGACCACCTGTTGCCAGAACCAGTGCTTTAACAGTCCCTTCCCCACCGTCAGCCAGGGGAATCTTTTCTATTTTGAATTTAGAATTAGCTTTTTTTAGACCCCGCTCAATGCAATCACATACTTCTATCGCTGAAAGGCTCTCTTTAAAAGAATCGGGACAGATAAGAATTTTCATCTTTCCCCAATTAGTCTCTTTCCTGCTTCCTTCAGTTTCTCCAGTTTTTCAGCTTCATGAGCCTCAATATATAGCCTCACCACAGGTTCTGTGCCGGATAATCTAATTCCCAGCCAACTCCCATCAGCCAGTATGAACTTTAACCCATCGAGATTAACTGTCTTATCTACTTTTAAGCCGGCAATCTCTTGAGGTAAATCCTTTTTAAGTTTCGCTTTGAGGTTTTCCATCTCATCTTCCTTCAAATGGAAATTTATTCTATCGCTCAAAAAAAGTCCCACTTTTCCATATAAATCGTCGAGAATCTCTCCAATAGATTTTCCTTCAAAAGCGACCATCTCAGCAATTAACAGGCAGGCCAGAATGCCGTCCTTCTCTGGTATATGTCCTTGAATTGTCAATCCTCCGCTCTCCTCTCCTCCGATAACCATACCATTCTGACACATCACCTGGGCAATATATTTAAAACCAACCGGCGTTTCTTTCACCCGGATATCGTGAATCCCGGCAATAGCATCAACAAACGAGGTAGTCATAACTGAACGGGCAACTACACCTTTCCAGTTTCTCGTCTTCACCAGGTGATTCAAAAGAAGGGCTAAAACCTGATTTGGCGAAATGAACGTACCATCCCTATCTATAATGCCAAACCTGTCAGAGTCACCATCCGTAGCCAACCCCAAATCGTACTTTTCTTCTTTGACCGTTTTGACCAACTCTCCCAGATAGAGAAAAGAAGGTTCCGGCGGAGAACCACCAAAGAGGACATCCCTCCAGTTATGGAGAACCTTGACTTCACAGCCTGCTTGTTTAAGGATAGCGTCCAGATAGTCTCGCCCCGTCCCATAAAGGAGGTCAACGGCAATTTTTAGCTTCGCTTTCTTTATTGCTTCCAAATTTACAAGTTCATTAATTCTGTTTATATATTCTAATCGCGGGTTTACATATTCAATCAGTCCCTTTTCTTTTCCCTTTTCCCAGGAGATATCTCTTACAGAAGATTCCCCTCCCATAAGCAAAGCACAATTCTTCTCAATAGCATTGGTTGTCTCCGGGAGCGCTGGGCCACCCCATGAAGGAGAGAACTTTATCCCATTGTACTCCGGAGGGTTATGAGAAGCTGTAAAATTAATTCCTCCCAGCGTTCCCCTTTTTAAAATCTCATAGGCAAAAGCTGGAGTGGGAACATCCCTTGTTGTAATAAGTGCCCTTATGCCATTAGCTGCCAGAACCGTTGAAGCTACTTTTGCAAAATTTTCCGACATAAACCTTGTGTCGTAACCGACAACAACCTCTCGCTTATCGCTTGTTACTTGTTCCTTGATATAGTTGGCTATAGCCTGAGTTACTAACCTGACATTGCCAATGGTGAACTCGTCGGAAATAACTGCTCTCCAGCCAGCTGTGCCAAATTTTATCTGTACCATTTCTCTCCATCACTAAAATTCGTGCAACTGATTATACCACATCCCCTCTAAAAATTCAACCATACCCCGCCGGACTTTGTGTCCGTAATGGTTTTGGTAGTGTAGGGGCTCGTCCCCGTAAAAAATACGCCCATAAAGGGCTACACTACAAAAAACCGTCTATTCTTTGACAACAAGGGTCCTCTGGAAATGTTGCAGAGTCTTCCCCCGGGCATATCTAAAGGCAAAAAATGAACCAGTATGTGTAAAGGGTAACCAGATTAACTCAGGCTCGCCCACACTAGACCAGAATTCTAAGGTACAGTCCCGAGGAACAACAACATCATTAACTGTATTAATCATCAAAACAGTTTCTGGAGAAAGCCTTCCCATATAGGTGAGTGGATCGATATCTTCTAACTTCTGAGAAACCAATTGAGAAAACTCTTCTTCTGTGAGTCCTTCTTTTTTCATAACTCTTTTTCTAAAAGAGCGAATTGTCTTTTCTCTCGATTGGGAAAAGAGTTTAGCCAAATTACCTCCGCCCAGGATAAACACAGAACTCTTTATCCTCGGGTCAGTCTCAGCCACAAGAGAGCTTAAGAAGGCGCCCAGGCTCGCTCCGGTCACCCCAATCCTTTGTGGGTCTATCTCTTTCTGGCTGACCAGCCAATCAATACTCCTTTTAGCATCGATAATAGTTTTTATGAATCTTCTTCTGACAATCTCCAGGTCTCCCTCACTATCCAAAAGTCTCACTACCCTTTCCAGTCTCAAACAGTTCATTCCCCGACGGACGAGAAATTTTGCCATTTTCTTGGAAAAGAAATAGTTGCCTCCAGCTATAGGCAAGATAACAATTGCCGGCGACTTCTCTTCCTTTTCCATTTGATAATAATAACATCTTACCGTGTTATTCTCTCCGGGAGCGGGTAGCGCTGAAGGAAAAGTGACTTTCTTAATCACATAGCCTTTCTTTCTTCTAACCAGCTTAACTTCTACAGGAAAGTCCTCCTTCGCATAATTGAAAGGAGAGACATCTCTAATCTCTTCCACCATTTTCAATTCTCCTCTTATCCCTTTATAGGGGATATGGGCGCAAGAAGTAGTCAAAACAAGAACAGAAAATATTAAAATGCTATAATTAACAACAAATTTCAATTCGCTTTTCCCTAAAATAGATTATCGTTCCCATTTAAAAAAGCACACCTCTTCGGTGTGCTATAAAAATTGGCAGGCCTGGAGGGACTCGCCCTTCGGCCTCTCCCTTTCCTCCCTCGGCCTCAGGGTCCGGCTCGCTCGCTATCGACCTCCGGTCTCCTCCTCCCATTGGTCGGCGCTCGCGAGCGTTCGAGTTGCCAATGAGGATTGGGAGTTTTTATTCCTTTTCCCAATTATGCTTACAAAAATTGGCAGGCCTGGAGGGACTCGAACCCACAACCAACGGTTTTGGAGACCGCTACTCTAGCCAATTGAGCTACAGGCCTACTCTATCTTACGCTTTTGTTATCTATTTTACTTCCTTATGAATAGTGTGTTGGCGACAGAACCTACAGTACTTCTTCAGTTCCAGCTTCTTGGGATTCTGCTTCTTTCTCTTTTTATTCCTTCTATATGTATAATTTCGTCTTTTACATTTGCTACAGGCAAGACTAATAGTCACTATCTCAGTTTTAGCCATTCTTTAACTCCAATTCCTTTACTGCTCCTCACATTTGAAAGATAGTTTAGAGGAGCTATTGAATTTTTTAGCCAAAAAACGAAGATTAGATGTCATTGCGAGCGACTGAAAGGAGCGAAGCAATCTCGAGATTGCCACGGTTTCGCCTTGCAATGACATCTTTTAAATTTATTTTATTACTTCTGAAATTACTCCTGCGCCAACAGTGTGTCCGCCTTCCCTGATGGCAAACCTCAACTCCTTCTCCATAGCTATGGGAGTTATCAACTCTGCCTCAATGCTCACATTGTCTCCAGGCATCACCATCT
>Ga0307380_10011719_pt1 | contig 10957 bp, 8 predicted proteins | sample UN3MG_FD_202239 | JGI IMG/M metagenome (GOLD analysis project Ga0307380, IMG submission 202239) | Soil microbial communities from Risofladan, Vaasa, Finland - UN-3 | ecosystem: Environmental > Terrestrial > Soil > Coastal area > Acid sulfate soil | place: Finland: Risofladan, Vaasa | collected... | reverse complement strand
CTGAAATCAGTAGCTTCATCAGTACCATATATGAAACCTAAAGAAGCAAGCATATCACCTTCAGCAGTAACACCCAAACCAGTTCTACGACCTTTAACGGTCATGTCTTTAATATTTTCCCATAATTTGATTTCATAGAGTTTGATGAATTCATCTTCAGGGTCTGCCTTGATTTTAGCAAGAATGGCATCGATTTTTTCGAGTTCTAAATCTATAATGTCATCCATATATCTCATGGCGGTAATAACATCTGCTTTGAAGAGTTCCCAATTAAATCTGGCTTCTGGTGTGAATGGATTTATAACATACCCAAATAAATTAATTGCAAGTAAACGGCAACTATCATAAGGACATAAAGGAATTTCACCACAAGGATTGGTACTTACCGTTTTAAAACCTTGGTCGGCATAACAATCAGGAACGCTTTCTTGGATTACTTTATCCCAGAAGAGAATCCCCGGTTCGGCTGATTTCCATGCGTTGTGAATGATTTTTTTCCAGAGTTTTTGTGCATCAATTTCCTTGGTGACTTTAGGTTTTCCTATAATTGGAAATGCCTGTGTATATGGTTTCCCCTGTATTGCAGCTTCCATGAATTCATTGGTGAGTTTCACTGATACATTTGCGCCAGTAATTTTACCTTGCTCCATTTTAGCGTCAATAAATTTTTCACTGTCTGGGTGTTTAATAGATACACTCAGCATAAGCGCACCTCTTCTGCCATCCTGTGCCACTTCTTTTGTGCTGTTTGAGTATCTTTCCATGAAAGGCACAATTCCTGTACTGGTAATTGCGCTGTTTTTTACTGGACTTCCTTTGGGTCGGATGTGAGATAAATCGTGTCCAACACCGCCCCTGCGTTTCATTAATTGAATTTGTTCTTGGTCTATTTTTAATATACCACCATAGCTATCGCTATCATCTTTATTTCCAATAACAAAGCAATTAGATAAAGATACCACTTGGAAATCATTACCAATGCCTGACATTGGAGACCCTTGTGGTACTATTCGTTTAAAGTTTTTTAGTGTTTCATAAATTTGTTCTTCTGAGAGAGGATTTTTGTACTTTGCTTCGATTCTTGCGAGTTCTCTGGCAATTCTTCGATGCATGTCATCGGGGTTCAGTTCGTAATAATTGTTTTCGTCTTTTAGGCAATACTTTCTTATCCAAACATCTGTCGCCAGTTCATCGTTTTTAAAGTATTGTAGTGTTGATTTTTCGACTTCTTGTTTGGAATAGGTTTTGAGGTTTTTTTCCGTCATTTAAATAATAATTTTTTATAATTTTATGTTTGCAAATATATCGAATGGCTTCCATAAATACAAGGTTTAACCCATAATTTTTCAAAAATAATTTAATATTTTTTAAGCCTATGAAGCAGAGAATTTTACGGAAAAAAATAGTTTTTTTTAATTTAAAATCACCGAATTCCGTTTCAAATTTTTCTTGTATTTATATTAAAATCTTATTTTACATATAAAAAAATCAACATGATTAACGAAGAACAAGAAATCCAAGAAGTCGTAGAAGAATTAATTAGCGATTGTAATACGTATTCTGAAAATCTGAATCGCCTTAATGAAGAAGGTGTTCAACAACTCAATGAAGATTTATGGGAAAAAATAAAATATGGTTTATCTAAACTTGGTAGATACAAAGCAGGTGGAAAGATATTCAGAAAAGGTAAAATCGACAAAGCTGCTGCTACACAAATCAAAGCAATTGTAGATAAAAGGGGTAATGAAGTGATTCAGGCATTGGATGCTAAAATCAAAGAAACTAACCCTAAATTCCCAAACAACGAAAAAGAAGAACAATTCTTAAACACTATATTGGAAATCAGTGCGGTTTATGATTCAATTGTTGCCTCAACACAATTAAAACCCGAAGACAAAGGATTTTTACCTATTGATGTTGCGAATGGTGTAATTGAAGACCTTGCTGCTTATGTTAAAAAATATCTTGATGTTGACCTTGCTGCAGTCTATTCAACAATGGATGAAGAAGTAGACGAAGCTGTTGTGGATAAAGATTTTAATATTACTGGAAAAGGTTCTACTTCTGCTGATGCAGCTAAAGCTGGTCAGAAACCCGATGCCAATGCTGTGAGGCAGCAACTTCAAGCAAAAACTGGTGCTGATGCAACTGCAAGAGATTCACAAAGAATGCAAACACTTAAATCAAACAAGTTACCGCTTGTTTTAGCTGGTGTTGGTACTGCTCTGGGTGCTTTGGGTTGGTTAGCACAAACAGATTGGATGAGCAATTTGCTTCAGAATATATTTGGTGGCAACACCCCGGGCGTGGATGCCATCACACAAACAATCGATGGTGGTGCTGCTGACCCAAATGGTATGGTACACTGGATGTCAGAGATAAATACTGCACAGGGTGGTGGTGCTGTACAAAATATGGGTGATGTTGGGGAATTCATTAATGCTCATGGTGCTGAAAATGTTTCACATATGTTTGACGGTAATGGTGCTGGAATAGGTTCAATGGAACAGGTTCAGAAACTCCAAGAAATAGTTACCAGCAATCCAAATGCAAGTGTGGGTGAAATATTTAAACCAGATAGTCCGATTTTTGGAGACATGAAAATGGGTAGAAATGTATTTGGAATTTCCAAAGCTGCTCGTTTTGTAAGTACTGTTGTTGTAAAGCAAGCAGTTAAAGCTGGTGTTGGCGCAGGTGTTGGCGTTGCAGCCAGTGTTGCTGGTGTTGGTGCTGTATTAGTTCCGCTTGGAATTGGATTGATTGCTACTGGTGCATTGGTGAAGGCGATGAGAATGAAAGGACAGAAACAATCGAGAGCTAAGACACTAAATGATTTATTCCAATCAATACAACAACTTAAAGGAACTGCCGAAAACCCACCAGTTGTTGACGTTACGGGTGAAGGTCCTGCCGATGATGTAAAACCAGAAGAAAAGAAGCCAATGTCAACAGATGATTTATATAATCAGTTGAAGAAATTCTTCCAGTTCGTAAAGAATAATGAAAATGTTCTTGGTGGTGGTGAAAGAAGACCAACCAATGTTAATAGAACGAAATTCCCAACAACAAAAACAGTTACAAGAGATAATGTAGGTAAATTTATTCCACCAAAAACCAAAAATGTTGCTCCGCTTCCAGAGGGTGTTGAATTAGCTGAAGGCAGATATATTCAGGACAAGAGAACCTTGGAATTTCTGAATAAACAAAGTGCTTTTGACAAAGTTAAGAAGTTCGAAGAATTTTTAACCAGAGTTGAAACAATTAGGAATATCGTGAGAAAAATGAAGAATACTGGCGATAAGGTTCTTGATGGTCAGGTTGCTAAATTAAGAAGTAACCCAATTATGACTGCAGATTTCACTAAATTATTTAATGCGCCTTCCGATAATCCACAGGAAGTTAATTCTTTGAAATATTTTATTGATGACATGTTGAAGTCATTATACTCAGGTCAGTTCAAATTTATGAATATCATTGATAAGATTGGAACTCTGGGTAGTAAAGGCAATATCAATAAGCTCGAAGAAGCAAAAGGATATAATATGGATGACCCCAATAAGTCATTCAAGAAAGACGCATTAACCAAAGAAACATTTAAAAAGAATTTAATTCCTTTTGTTTCAGAACTCGTGAATATCTTCCAATATCTTGATAAGAAGAAAAATATGGCAAGTGCTCCAGTAAAAGGGGAAAAACCGCTTAAAGAAGAGGTTGAGAGAATGCTGGGTTTGAACGAGCAAATTGAAAAGATGAAACACTTAATGAGGTTTTAAATAAAAAGGGGGTGTCGTGAAACACCCCCCCAAAAAAACGGAAATTAATACAAAACAGAAAAGTTTTTAATTGGTTATTGTACCAGTTGAATTTGAGGTAAATACTATACCTGCTTCGTCTTCTGGCTCATCTTTTTTATCTTCATCATCAATAAGCGATTTTGACATTTTCTTGAAATTCTGGTCAGTTGAACTCATACTTCTGTAAGACACGCTTGCATTATTTAATGTCATTGACATGTTAGCAACGCCATCTGCACTTGCAGTATAACTATATGTGTTTCCAGCACTTATTCCAAAACTTGTTCCGACTGCGAAAGCATCTTGATTAGCTGCAAGATAAATGAAATTCCAATTATCTTTCTCACAATCCTTAATAAGTTTCTGGATGTTATCTTTGGTATATTCCCTACTATCGTTCTCGTGACCATCAGTAACAACACACACCAAAACTTTGGCAGGTGCTTCGTCACCTAATTTAGCGAGTCTTGCTTTATCTGCATTGATTGTTTTACCAATTGCATCATAAAGTGCTGTCATGTTTCTTGGATACCACTCTTTAGAGGTAAGGTCTTTTGCTTCTTTAATATCTACGTTGTCGTAGAGGATTTGATAGTTGTTGTAGCTATCGAATAGCGCAACAGTAATCGTTGCTGCATCAGGTAATTCTCGTTGTTGTTTTAGGAAGGTATTAAAACCTCCAATCGAGTCAGACATTATACTTGACATCGAACCACTACTGTCAAGAATACAGATAATGTGGGTTTTTTCGTTAGTTGACACATATTCGGTCTTCGTAACGGTGGTTGTAACAGTAGTTACTTTTTTCTTTTTAGCCATTTTTATACATAAGCTTTATATAAAGTTATTTTTCCCAAATATAATACATCTTAATTTAAAATGCAAGGATTATTTTTATTTAGACTAAATAAATTTTATTGGGACTATAAATACCTCAAATAAAAAAACCTGTCAGTTTCCTAACAGGTTTGTCCGCAGGGAGGGATTCGAACCCCCATAGCCTAATGGCGACAGATTTACAGTCTGCTGATTTCGCCCACTTACCATCCTACGGTTGGTGCATTCGGTAGGAATCGAACCTACGTCACCAGATTAAGAGTCTGGAGCATATCCCCTTTGCTACGAATGCTTCTGTGGGAATGGTTGGACTCGAACCAACATGCCGAAGCGGGAGTTTTACAGACTCTTGGGTATTCCAGCACCCAACATTCCCAATTAATTTATCCATTACTTATATTCACACTATCATAGTCGCTTGAGATTTCTTCGCCTTCCAAGCGTAGTGTCACGCTACAACTAATATATCTGCTGTGGCATTCATAGTTATCATTCATTACTATTTCAATACTCAGATTTTCACGTAGAAAATCAATAATTTCAGTTCTTTCCATCATTTCAATTTTTAGTCGTATGAACAGGACTCGAACCTGTATGGACAGCCTTGCGGTAATGTGCCCTCTCCCCATGTCTTGGATAGCGTTTCCCTTTTCGCCATCATACGATGTTGTGCACCCGGTAGGAATCGAACCTACGTCATCTGGTTAAAAGCCAGAGGCATATCCCCTTTGCTACGGGTGCGTGTTCTACTTTATTTTCGGGACATTGGATAAAAAGTAGTAAAAAACCCTAAAAGTGACCCCTCTGGGACTCGAACCCAGAACTCCCACCTTAAAAGGGTGGTGCTCTACCAATTGAGCTAAGAGGTCATTACATATCGACTGTTGGTCATCAGACGGGACTCGAACCCGTGCACAGGGGTTAAGATAGCATGTGCATTCCCTTGCTCTATCCAACTGAGCTACTAATGCAGCCGATATGTCTACTCATGTTGATACTCATCTCCAGTAATCATTTGACTTACTTGCTGGTTTCCAGATTTTGTGCCTGTCAGAACCTTCCTCTGCTCACGCTTTTTTGGTTGCCCATGCTATCGTTACACGCCATCCTTTCACCAGTTTTCCATCAAACTTTCGTTTTGATTTTCACTTCACTTTCAAATCTTCAAAGAACTTATCAATTTATACCTGTTTTTCAGGGGTAATACCCGTTTTTCATAAAACCTATCCATTTTTAAACGTTTTTCACGGATAATAAACGTTTTTCACCAAAACAAAAAACCCGACTCTTACGAATCGGGTTTCTGTCTTACGAACACAAATATCATTGCTTATCTTTGCGTATTGGACATAGAATTCCCGATTCTCATAAGTTGTTTCTTATAAGTTTTTTTACCGTAATAATATGTTCCAAATGTTCTCATTTCCTTTTACTTTAGATTGAAGCTACAAAACTATAACATAAATACGAGAATTCCAAATAAAAATGCAATTATTTTCAAATTATTTTATTTTATTATTTCTGTAGTCGATAAGAAAATTCCTTAAATCCCTTATTTTGTCGATTGGGGTGCTATTTCTAAATGCGTTCAAATCGGTTAGTGTTAAATCCATATCTTCATCAAATAATTTTTTCCAATGATTAAAAGCACCCTGAAATTCTGGATATTTTTGAATAAACCTTTCAAATGCTGGTAAATTTACTTCTCCACCAGTGAAAATTTTTGATTTTTCAATTTTTAATGGGTCGATATTACCTTCAGTATCGAATATTGATTTAGCTTCTCTGAATCCTTTAGCTATTTCTTCTGCAGTGGCATATGGATTCATTAAAACAAGTTCTTCAAATTTAGATAAATGATGTGTTGCAATTTCATCACCCAATGTTGGTATTATTAATTCTTCAAATGCCTTTAATTTCATATCAGCAATTTTCTTTCGTTTCAATAATATCATATCACGAGTTGTCATTTTTATGATATTATCAAGATTTTTTAGAAATTGTTCGCTTTTATCTTTTTTTAACCAAGCCGTAAAACCTTCTGGGTTATTTCTGAATTCGTCTTGTTTTGAATTCCAATCAAATGAATGTTGATAACGACCATATTCGTTATCAAGAGTATCTCTGACTTCAGGAGGAAACGCATCAAAATCGACCAATTCTGGTGATTGTTGGTTAAAGCTTGGGTTAACTTTCCCCATCACCTCAAATAATCTTTGCTTACTATTGCTCTTCATACTAAATTTTTTATAAATACTACTCAACTAATCTAATTGTCCAATAATCTGCAGACGCATTGAGAGTTGTCACATACCAGTAAGGCAAGTAGAAATATCCACCAATACCCCAGCTATTACCCCAGCTATTTCTAACGATAAGACATTCTTTACTATCATCATAACCGACAGCCGTTACTGCGTGTCCACCAATTGGTCTTTCATTAGCGTTTGGTACTGGTACATAGCCTGTTCTCGCAACACCATCTGTCATCATTGATTCATAAATCATGAAACCAAATACAACTGGATAACCATCAGCAAGACAATGCTTGACTTCATATAATGTGTGTGGACTTAATCTCAAGTATTCCAAAACCTGATTATCTAATGCTGCCTTATAACAACAATCACATGGCTTTACTTTGAATTTGCTTTCAATGTACTTCCATTTATCTTCAGGACAAACACCGTCTTTAACCATCGTCTTAATCCCATCACGAATCATTGCACCAGCATCTTCGTTAATAGTACCTTCCATTGCTCTTTCATTATAATAAATGAAAAGTCTTGACGGTATAAAATTTGATTTATTCTGTTTCATTTGCCCAAACTGAAATGCAGCACCAAGAGCATTTGCCGTACAACTACCAAGATTTCCTTGATTATATACTGGTGGGCATTGTGTCCTCATATCTATAAGTGTTGGTAATTCAACTGGTGCAGTTATTTTGAATTTAAAATCCCTGTGGTCAGGTAAGTCACGTTTCCAGCCGAATTTTAATGCGGGTGTTGATTCTTCTTTGGGTTTCTTGAACCAATTAAATAGTTTCCATTTTCTCATAATTTCTGTTTTAAATAAATACTTAAAATCCGATGATTATTTTCGGAACAATTCAAGTATTTATGGAAAACAGTAATCATATGGGAAATTTTATGTTCGAACTTAGTGAAGGTCGTGAAATAACAACTGTTGAGGATTTTCTTCAACTTATGGATAGTGACCCACAAAAATATTCATTTGGGTATGTGTATTATACATATCCAGCAGCAATGCCTAAAACTTACATGGGGAGAAAAAACCCAAATCCGCTATATGCCAGAGTGTTCAAGCACAAACCATATAAATTTAGATGGGAAGAAACATATCGAGAAGTAATGTTGCGCAATGACCCCAATTTTGTATTTAAAGGCGGTAGAGCTAAATATAAACAAGCGGAAGGATTGAAGTTCATGCAGGAAGGACCGAACGGACTCTATTTTCCAATCGTACCTCAAAAGGATGAAACATTTCATACTATATATACGGTGGATTGGAAGCGAGTTCCATATCAGGAAGTCGCTCCATATATAAGTAAACCTTCTGGATATATACCACCAACAATTAAATGTTTGGAGGGGCGCATAGCTGGTGTTGCTGCTGGTGGTGCTACATTAAGAAATCCCGCATTCGAGTTTCAATACGAGGGAGACGGTCCGCAAGCAGAGAAATTCAGATAAAACAAAACGGCTACCATCACAGTAGCCGTTTTTTTATGCAATATACTCGAAACCATCCTTAAATGGCTTGCTGTATACTGGTCTTATCTTCTTCCAGATAATGTCAGTGTATGACCTTTTATCGTACAACTTAAACAATATTGACGAATGTTTTGTCTTTATCGCTTCCATTGCAAAATCTTTACGGTCAGTGATTCCATTTATGTAGTGTATCCTCACAAATTCTAATAATGCCTGTCTTTCGACTTCATTGAATTCCACCTGTAGTATTTTTACGGTTCTCTGTAACCAGTTGTAGAATTCGTCTGGAACTCTGTCAAGCAGTTCATCAAAATTATAGTTATTCTTCAAATGTTCCCAAACCGTGAGGTTTGACACGTTTGTTAAAATACCGTGCAATCTAATATATTCTGTGAACTTTACCTTCACCCTGAAACCATTTTCGAAACGCACCACGAATCCTTCTTTATTATCTTCTTCAAGTGCCTTCAATTCAGCTAAATCGTTTATGTTTTTCAACTCAAACTTTTTAACGACAGTGAAGAACTTAGAGCAATTATTTATTAGGTCTTCGTGTGTTGCTTCAACACCTGTTTCAGTTACTATCCTTCCAAGTAACACCAGTTCTCTCTTATCACCGTAATCCACAACAATACGATTTTCTGGATATATGATTTCGAATAAATATGTACACTTGGTATTCAAGTGACCATAGATTTTCGCATCAATCATTTTCTCAGCTTCGAGTGACTGTTCAGATATAAACGAACCTCTTGAAGCTACAATCCAAGTCATACGTGGTTCGTAATAAAACACAATGATAAGTGACCCATCCATTTTTTCAAAAATATTGAATGGCATTGACATATCAATTTCTGATGGGTCATGTTCTTCGTAATTCTTGAACTTCTGGAACGGACGTGCTAAGATATTACCTTCGGCATCAATCACCATTCCACGACAAGACATAGTATATTCATCCCAATACTTCTTTGCCTGAGTCTTAGGCGCATAATTAAGTATCCAGATATCATACTCTGGGTGCTTGTTCTTGATAATAAGATTGTTGTCGATGTATGTGTTTAACACATTCCAATCAACTTTTGCTAAATATTTCATAATATTGTTATACGGAAAATTCTATTGCTTTGTTACAAATAAATAGAATTATTTTATGAATAGATAAATGGGTTCGTATTTGAATTTCTTTGCTTTATCACGTAAGTTAACATTAGATAAAGCCAATTTAAATTTCTTTACCATTCTAAATCCAACTTGTTCGGCAACTTTAACCATATCGGCTTCCAATTCGTTTCCTTTGATGTCGGCAATGTTAATTAACATTAAACCATCATCCTTTAACCCATAATAACAGTTTTCAAATGTCTTTCTCAGAAATCCTTCAACCCACGCTTCTTTGTTGTCGAATTTCATATAGCTTTGTGTTGGTTCGTCACTATATTTCTCCAAGTCAAAATACGGTGGAGATGTAAAACATAAATCAAGACTTTTTTTATGCGGTTTAAATACCTCACTTCCATCTTGACTAAGTGCGTAGTTAATTGAACCACCGAAGTCTTTCCCAAGTTCAACTAATCCATTATAGGTTTCAATTGATGGTTCGGTTGCAATATACATTTTAACTTTACTTGCAATAGCACCAAGAAATCTACCACCCCAGCCAGCAGACATATCCCAAACCACAGCGTTCTTGGCAAAAGCATCATATATTGCTGCTGCAGCCGTTGGTCTGAAATTGGAAACCCCTTGTACACCAGTGTAAATCTTCAGCATCTTACGAATACCAGAATCAGACATATATGTACCCATTTTCAGTCTTTTACGAATAACCTTTTTGAATGTTTCGTCATCCATAAATGCTTCATAAGGTGTTATTTTATTTCCACACTTAACATCAAACGCATGTGGAAAATAAGACCAAGCCAGTCCCAGACCGTGCATGGTTTGTTTTACAATATCATCTTCAAATAATTTGCTTCTATCATAGGCAATTAACTTATCGAAGTCCTTTTGTCTGGATTCCATGTCGGTTGGATAATATGGGAAACCATGCACCCTGTAATACGTAAATATCGCCAGCACAAATTCTTCTTGTTCATCAGGAGTCATGTTTCTCCAATATACTTCATTTATAACTTTACCAATCATAAGTTTTTGTTGCATATATTATTCCATATTTTAGTTTGGCATTTGGAAAAACTTTTTGGGTTATTTCCAGATAATCCTTCATTGTTAAATAGTGTTGAAACGTGCCTGATTTAGTCACTCCAGAGGCTTTATTTGGGTTCATATAGGTTGACCTGACAAATACCATCCCATCATCCCTAATTGCCTCTAATGCAAGATTAAGTACGTTAATTTGCATCTCATATTCTTTAATGACATTCAGTACATTAAAAATTGTTACAGTATTTGCACCAAACAGTCTACACGCTTTAAGTACATCATCGTTATGTTTTTGACTTCTATTATATGGGTCAAAAATTAAATTATCGACATCTTTTTCTTTTAATGCTTCTGTCATTAAATCATATTTACCACCACCAATATCAAAATTGATTGTATGTGGTTGCCAACCGAAGTACTTAT
>Ga0307380_10011718_pt1 | contig 10957 bp, 11 predicted proteins | sample UN3MG_FD_202239 | JGI IMG/M metagenome (GOLD analysis project Ga0307380, IMG submission 202239) | Soil microbial communities from Risofladan, Vaasa, Finland - UN-3 | ecosystem: Environmental > Terrestrial > Soil > Coastal area > Acid sulfate soil | place: Finland: Risofladan, Vaasa | collected... | reverse complement strand
TACTTCGATGAAGTCTTCGGATTCTTCCCTCCCGTGGCCGAGCCCCCGTCCAAGCGCCCGCTGCTCACACTGCTGAAGCAAGCGCGCGCATTCGGGTTCGGAGTGGTGCTCACCACCCAGAACCCTGTGGACCTGGACTACAAAGGTCTGACCAACGCCGGCACCTGGTTCATCGGCAGGCTGCAGACCGAACGGGATAAGATGCGCGTGCTGGATGGTCTGGAATCGGCCAGCATTGAGGCTGGGGGCACCCTTGACCGCAAGCAACTGGACCGCACCATCTCCGCGCTGGGGTCGCGGGTCTTCCTTCTGCACAACGTGCACGAGGACCATCCCGTCATCTTCCAGACGCGGTGGGCGATGAGCTATCTGCGTGGGCCCCTCACGCGCACGCAGGTCAGGGCATTGATGGCAGACAGAACACCAGAAGAGACGCCAGCCCCTGCCGCCGCTCGCTCCCGCCCCGGTGTGCGCCGCGACGTCGAGACTCCACTGACAAAGACTCCCGACGGATATAGCAGGGCTGCTCCAGCTCTGTCCCCCGACGTGCCGCAGGTATTCCTGCCCCTCCACCTGACGCAGAAGCGCGCGGTCTCCCGGCTGGCAGAGGAAGTGGGCAATTCGGTGAAGACCACAGAGGCTAGCCTCGTCTACGAGCCCGCGCTCCTGGCCTCGGCCACCGTCAGCTTCGTCGATCGCACGCGCAAAGTAGATGAGGAGAAGCAGGTATGTCTCCTCGTCCAACCAGGAGATCTCGGCGCCGCCGTGGATTGGGAGAACGCCGATCCCGTCGAGCTGGACGTCAGGCAACTGGAAGAGCAACCCGAACCGGACGCTGTGTTCGGCGCCGTGCCCTCCGAGCTTAGCACTGCCGCCAAGGTAAAGGCTCTAGCCAACGACTTTGCTGCTTACCTGTACGCAGAGGAGCGCCTCGACTTGTACCACAACTCCAAGCTCAAGCTCTACAGCGAACCGGGCGAATCCGAGAAGGAGTTCAAGATCCGGGCACAGCAGATGGCTCGAGAGCAGCGGGACGCCGAGGTGGACAAACTACGCGACAAGTATGAGAAGAAACTGGACCGGCTGGAAGAGCGCCTATCCCGCGAGGAACTGGGACTGGCCGAGGATCGGGCAGACTACGAGGGACGCAAGCGCGAGGAGTTGCTCTCCGCCGGGGAATCGGTCGTGGGCATGCTCGGCATCTTCGGCCGACGTTCGTCCAGGGGTCTTTCCACGGCCGCCCGCAAGCGCAGACTGACCACCAAGGCCCTGGCCGACGTCAAGGGGTCCGAGGAAGAGATCGCACGCCTCAAGGCCGAGACTGAAGATATGCGCCGGGAGATGGAAGGGGAAGTGGAGGACCTCGCTGACCAGTGGGCTGACGTCGTTGAGGACCTCGAGACCTACACGGTCAAACCCCGGCGCTCCGACGTCAACGTCCAGCTGGTGTCTGTCGCCTGGACACCATACTGGGAGATAGGCTATGCCTCTGCGCGGGGTAGCGTGACCCACGACCGCGTCCCCGCGTGGAGCTGACAACAGACCCAACCGGCCTATGGCTGCCTCAGGTCCAGTGCTCAGGAAAGCGCCCCTTCGGCCAGGGCGCCATCCCCTCACTGTGCCGTCCTGGCGGAGCGCTCTCTGATGTGGTAGAGCAGCAACTACTGGCCCAAGATTCCGCCCAAGAGATCGTCCAAACCTGCGCCGCCTGCACTTCCGGTGCCACTCAGCAGCATGTCAACCGCGCCGCCAAGCGGTTCTGGCAGCTTCTTCTTGAGATAGCCGAGCACCACCTCCAGCACCTTCTCTGCCATCTCCTCTGGAACCCCGGTCTTCTTGGAGATCAGCTTGACCAAATCACCCGTCGTCTTCGCCTTTTTCGCAGCGCTGCTAGGCTTTGTCCCCAACACGTCGCCCACTTGACCGCTGACCGCAGATGGTAGCTGTCCCTGGAGAAAGCCAGCTACCATCCCCACGCTCTTCCTGGCCTTGTCATCGGAGATTCCGGTCTGCTTGGCAACCAGCTTGATAAGCTCTTCCATCTGCTTCTCGCTTTCCTATCTAGGAGAGCAGTGAGCGAACAGAACTCTGACTGGAGACGCGGGCCGCACCCTCACCGGGGCCGACGTGTGAGATGTCGGCCCGCGCTCCGAGTTCACTGACTACAACCCCTTCATCAAGGTGGCGAGAAGTAGCAGCACGAACGCCACTACCACCAGCCAGAAGCCGAGTCCAAAGGGCACCGCCACTATGGACAGCGATCCCACGTGGATGAGTATACCGATCACCCCCACGACGAGGGCGACCACCCAGGTGATCATCTTCGGAGCGCTCAGTTTCATCTCAACCTCCTCTGGATAAGTGTACCCTTGAGTCTTGGCCGGACTCTCTCGGCCCCGTGGCGTGCCGCCAGTCGTGGAGAGTCCCCCGCACACATCCAAACCCCTAGACGATTCGAAGAACCGGGCTGTACTACCATCAGCGGCCAAAGTCACCACTACGTTATCATAGTGAAGTTGAAGCCGGCTTACAAGGGCTCCATCCCCGCCCAAGTAACCACCGAGCAAGAGTTGCTAACTGAGTGGAACAGATCCGCCATTGTTCGTGCAGCTGCGTGCTTGCAGAGCCAAGAACAACTGCGCCTGCTCCGCCATGGCAGCAGCGTACCCTATGGCGTCGGCGCAGTACGCCTCGACGCGCGCCACACGCACAACTTCCCCGAAGGCTCGGATCCTTCGGGAGGCTCAATCTCTATCTCTGACTCACAAGTCGAAAAGTCCCCAGGTCCAACTGCGCCGGGTCATCCTGGTCGAAGTAGAGCCAACCATCCTCCCACTGCGCCGCGTAGCCCTCGGCGCCGACGACGACCCCCAAATGCTCTCCGCGAGGTATCGGCCTGCGGAGCACGAACTGTCCATCGCTGTCCGCCTCTGCGTAGGCGTAGGTCTGCTCCTCGAGGAAGTCCTGCAAGAACTCCTCCACCGTGACGTCCGGCTGCAGGACGATGAACAGTGCTCCTTCTATCCCTCGTCGGGTATCGGCGGAGGCGATGGTCCCGCTCACGGTCACGCCCTCTTCTTCATCTTCCGCTCGGTCCGGTAGCGTGACCGGCAGGTCCTCATCCCCGTTGAACAGCGTCACCAGGGAGTACGCGTCTGTGGTGCTGTGTCCACCGTAGGTGCTGACCGCGATGTAATAGGTACCGGTTGTCCTGGGCTGGTACTCGATCCGTTCGCTGTCCGTCTCGCCCCAGGAGTAGTCCAGAGTCTCGCCGCTGGAATCCACCAGGAAGAGATCGTAGTCGGCCCTCCAGCTGATGTTCCTCAGCTCTACAATGATGGGGTCCCTCGTGTCCACATCGATGTAGTAGACGTCAACGTCCTCCTCCGAGCTTACGTAGGCTTCGTACAGCTTTCCAGATTCGAGAGGACCTGAAGCCTGACCGATGTTCTCGTTGGGCTCGAAAGCATCCACGTCCCGGGCGGGCTCCTGCTCCTCGGTCAGATAGGCGAGCAGGTTGATCGGCCTAAGCTCATTCAGTTGGCCCACGGACACGGCAGTATCGTTGTCATCGACGACGCCATCGCCGTTGGTGTCCACGATGCGCCGGGCCTCAGCCGTGCCCAGTTGCGTGGGAACGCCGATCAGTTGCCCCTCGGCATTGACTCCCGTCCCCCCGCTATTCCCGCCAGCGATGGTGGTGTCCGTCCGAATCCAGGTGCGCATGACCTCGTCGCCCGACAACTCGGCGCTCTCGAACCCGCTGACCCGCCCGCTGGTGAAAGTGATGTATCCCTCACCGATGGTGGGATAGCCAAAGATGTACAGATCATCACCCAGATGCAGTTCGTCCGAGTCACCTATCTCGACGGCCGTGAGGTCCATGTCGTCCGCATCTACGGATCGGCCGTTCAGGTCCGTCGTGATCTGGAGCAAGGCCAGGTCGAGTTGATGATCGTAGGCCACCACCTCGGCGAAGTACATGGGAGTAGGTGGGCGATCCTCCCTGGTGGTCAAGGCGATGACCAGCGCGTCCATGGGAGCTCCTCCCAGCCCCACCTGATCGAACATGTCGGTAGCCACGTGTGCGTTGGTGAGCACCAGACCATCCTCAGAGATGATGGTCCCCGAGCCGCCCCACACGGGCACCAGCTCGCCCCCGTCCATCACCAGCGAGATGATGCTCACCGCACCTTCCATGATCTCCTGCCGCTGGGCCAGAGGCAGGCCCTCCTGACCGGTCACGCTGGTTGCGGTGAGCAGCGCGGCCAAAAGCAACGCCGTCAGGCAGCCAATCCTGAGCACATTTCGCATGCTTGGCACCCCCTAATTAAAATCCACTCCGGCAAGCATGGAGCGGAAGGTTTCCTGCTCCCGCTCAAAATGCTCCGCCAGGGTAGCGAAGGTAAAGATATAGGCCCTGCCATCGTGAATGGCCACGCTGTCAGCCGCCTGCACCACCACGGGAACGGCAGCCTGCGATCCACCGCCAGTCTCGGCGACGTAGGCATAGGTCATCGTGCTCGCTTCCTTTCCACCCACGATCCCGGTATCGAAGTTCAGGACTCGAAAGGCGGTCAGTTCGTCCCCCTTGGCGATAGATAGGGTCACCAGGAGGTCGTTCTGTGTCAGCGGCAAATCCGGGTTCATCTCCCTGGTACTGAGCGAGAACGTCGGCTTGAACGCGCCCTCACGCCGCACGTCCCTCACCGTGAGCAGTGCGTTCTTGTCAACCTGCTCCAGCCAGCCGGCAGGATACCGCAGGCTCATGGCTCCGTCGTCGCTGGTGAAGGACACCGTCTGCCCCTCGACCCAACCTTTGACTGCCCAGCCCAGCAGCAAGGCCACGAAAACCAGAATGACGACAAGCAACTCATCCAGCCAGCCCTTCAAAGGAGTTGCTCTACTAATCGACTTGGCATGTTCCATCCTGCTCTCCCTGTCCACTCCAATCTACTGCTGAGTTCGCAGTGTCCCCAGAGGATCTGACAACTCAGTCACCACCCGACGCCTCCCCGAAATCGCGGAAGCTGAGGTTGATCCATCACGCCTCAGCGAGGGTCGCCCGGTTCGCCTTGCGCACGAGCCAGAAGAGGACCCCAAGCACAACCAACGCGACCAACGCGGCCAGAAAAAGGCCATTCCAGGGGTTGAACTGTAGACCCCGGACGCTGGCCAGATCTCGCACGAAGACGAAGGTCCCATTCAGCACCGCCGCCAGAGCCAACCCTAGAGGCATCCACCACACCGGCTTACCCTCGAACTTCTCCTGGGCCAGGAAGTAGCCCACGATGCCGGAGAAGCTGGCCTGCGCCAGGGCGGTGACGACGATACGGATCACACCCACCGAAAGGTCCACCCCAGCGTTGGACAATACATAGTGGATGTTGAGCATGGTGGCGTATCCCAGGCCTGCGGCCGTGCCATAGATCACCCCGTCCATGCGCTCGTCGAACTCCCCACTGCCGAACACAGTGTAGCGTACCGCGGCGTACTTGAGGAACTCCTGTGCGAACCCTATGACCAGTATGCCTCCCACCAGTTGCACCAGAGCGCCCTCGTACAACCACTCGGATACAGCAAAGAGGTCATCGACCACAGGTATTCCGATGGCGGTGGCCAGAAGCGCTCCCAGGAAGAAGACGCCGATCACGTACCGCTTGGGCTCTGGCTCCAGGCGATCCAGCAGATAGAAGAAAAGCAGCCAAATGACGGCGGGCACCAGGGCGAGTAGTATGCCTGCCGCCAAGAGCAGGCCCCCGTCCATCGCCGGCTGGGCAAACCTATCCACACCCACCACCACCAAGATGAACCCCACGAGGGCCGCCACCAATACCCATCCGGTGTGCCAGAAGTGGCCTCGCTCGCGGGTAACCCGGGCGTAGTGCTCGGAGCAGTAGCAGCGTCTGCCGATGCTCTTCGCCTCCTCAGCCAACGCCACTTGACAAACACAGCAGGTACGGTCGCTCATGCTTCACAGTCTCCCTTCGGCCTTCCGTCCCGAGAACCTTCTCTGGTGTTACTATTATACCGATCACGCAAGACCCGGTCAATGCCGTGAATCGGCGTTCTCCTTCCTGTCCTCAATGCGCATGATAGCCGGGACGAAAAAAGCCCCAACGCCAAGGCCACCGTGGCCACACCACCGAGATCGAGGTTGTGTCTCCTCACCCATACTACCCATTCCCTCGATAGGTCGCCTCCACGAGAGGAGGAGCTGCCTCTCCGACCAGGGCAGACCGCTCGGCTATCCGCCTCAGGCTAGCTCTCCAGACTATCCCGGAACTCCAGCGCCAGGCGAACATTCTCGGTGTCGAACTTGGGTATGTCCAATTCTTGCATCATGCGCAACGTTTCGGCATCGTTCGCAAAGCCTGAGTGCACCTCCAGGCCCGCTGCTCGCACTGTCCTCACCACCTCCGAGGACAACTGGGTGGGATGGAGATGCACCGCCCTGGCGCCAGCCAGTCTGGCACTGTGCACTGCTACGTATGCCACCACGTCCAGCTTCATCCAGTCCTCAGAGCGCCGTTGGATGAGGTCGGTCGCCAGTCCCGGACAACGCTGGCCGATGTCCAGCAGCAGGGCAGGCTCATACGATGTCACTTCCATCGTGTTCCACAGGTTCCTGAAGGGTTGCAGTTCTCTGGCCATGATCTCCGACGACTCAGGCTCTGGGCCCTTGATCTCTATCTCCAATCCCAGGTGCCCCGCGAAGGACTCCAGCACCTCACGGAACGTGGGGATTCGGAGCACGTGCACAGACTCGCCTCCTCCCACCAGTTCTAGCTCCTGCAGTTGGGCATACGTGTGGGCGAAGATGGGTCCGGACGCACTGGTCTTTCCATCAAGATAGGTGTTGTGGAATACCACCGCCACTCCGTCCCCGCTCAGTCGCACGTCCATCTCGATGGCGTCTGCGCCAAGTTCCAGGGCGCGCTGAAATGCGCCAATGGTGTTCTCCGGCCCTCCCTCCGGTACACCCCGATGGGCCACTATCTCGAAGTTACGCACTCTGCCTCCCTAGTTAATGAATAGCCACCCCAGACCATGATCGGCAGCGAACGAATCCGCCCCCTACGATGCTGCGCACGGTCCAGGCAAGCCTATGCCCAGTGTGGGATGAAGCCTATCCCCTGCCTCCCAGCTTCTCGGGCTGCCACTTCGCTGAAATCTGTCGAACCAGATAGTGAGCAGCGACGCCCACCAGGAAACCCAGGGCCATGTTCGCTACCACCGAGAATACAACCGTGATGCCCAAAACCGCAAGGTCACCTTTCAGGCGAACATCGGTGGCGAACCTGGCCAGTTCCACTCCCACCAAGAGCAGCATGGTCCCGATGATGGCCGCGGGAAAGGCAGCTAGAAGCTGAGCAATCGACGCGGCAAGGAACAGACCCATGAAAATCTCGATCAGTCCCTCAATGATGTTGGCGCCGCCGGTGCGCGCGCCGAAGTAGTACTGGCCCGCCAGGCCTCCGGCCCCGTGACACATGGGCATGCCGCCGAAGAAGGGGGCCACTACGTTCATGATACCCATGTTGAGCGAGAGTTGCCGCTCTGAGACTGTCCGCTGTGGCCAGTAGGTCTTGATCAACGAGGAGGTGGAGATCACGGCGTTGGTGGCGGTGAGCGGGATTTGCGCGAAGCCAGCCAGTGCCAGCACCTGCCACACCTCATCCGCTCGAAACGTGGTCAGTTGCGGAAGGTGCAGGCCAGGGGTTGGGATCCCAAGCAACTGGCCTCTCGCCCACATGATCAGTAACCCCATCAGGACCAGCACGATGGCCCCGGGCGCGTACCTGTTTCGCCTCAGCGCCAGGGCCAGGACCATGGACACCATCCCCAGGGCCCACCACGAGGAGATCATATCGAAGGCCTTGAGCGCCAGCAGGCCACCCAGAGCCACCTGGATGCCCCTGACCACGGCGCGGGGTGTGACCCTGGCTATCCACAATCCATCACACCCGTGAGCCCGAAGCCCAGCCACTCGACGCCCATGGCGAAAGCGGAGGCGTAGACCATCGAGGGAGACCAGCGCTGCGCGATGGCCACCACGGCGAGGACTTTCATGGGTTCGATGGGCAGGGGCAGGCGGTAGAAGAGCCCCGTGCCGATGTTGGCCAGCCCCATCATCAGCAGGAAACCGGCGGGATTGAGGCCGCAGACTGCGATGTAGCCTATGGCCAGGGGGAACAGCGTGCCGAAGTCGCCCATGGACCCGGCAAGCTCTCTCAGATTGAACTCAAAGGACCCAAACTTCACGACAAGTGGCTCAAGTCAAACCAGGACAGTGTCCCTCGGCCTCCGGTCAAAGGCGGACCCCATCGTTCGAAGGCGCACATGTGATTCTCAATCCCTTCGTCGCAAGCGGGGCCTGAGGAAGGGCGTCTTTTCCTTGTAAGACACGTACTCTGGGCCGAATCGCCTCTCCAGCTCCTTCTCCTCGACCAGCTTCGTGTACAGGGTGATCACGACCGGGTAGATGGACGCCAGAGCGATGGCCGACAAGGAACCCATCCACACGGCGATCCCCCCATAGACTAGGGTCGTTCCCGTGGCCATAGGGTTGCGGGAGTAGCTGTATGGACCGCTGGTAATGAGCCGCCGTGTGGCCACCAGGGGCAACGGCGTCCCCATACCCTGCGAGAATTGAAGCCCCACCGTCCACTCCACAAGCAGGAGGCCAGGGACGATGAGTAGTAGAGCAGTTACAGGGTTGATCACCCCGTAGACGAGCCTGGGCAGCCGGAGCCACCGATCCATCCATTCCGCTCCCGCCACGATGAAAGTTGGATAGACGAAAAGGAACAGTACCTGCCCCACGATCAGAGCAAGGATCTGCTGAGCCCTTCCATACTCCCGCTGGGTCACCCTAGTGAACCAATCCATCGGTGCACAACCCGCTCAGCTCGGGGGACGGCCATCACGCTCTTCTCCCGGTGTTCGCGCTCCTCCCGCAAGCGCCTCCACCTTGCGCACGTAGGCGTCGGCATCAAACTTGCGCCGCAGGCCATTGGCGCTCATGTACCGTATCTTGCCAAAGACGGGGCGCTCGCCCCAGGGCCTGTCGTGCTTTCCCAGACACCAGGCCACACCGGTGAACCCGTTGGCGTCTCTCCCGTCCAGCTCGTACTTGTTGTTCAAGTAGAGGGCGAAACGCAGCGCCTCCTGGGGACTCTCCGTCCACTCCAGTATCTTCTTCCCCCAGTACATCCTCATGTAGCCGTGCATCTTCCCGCCAAGCACCAGCTCCTTCTGCGCGGCGTTCCAGTAGGGATCGTGCGTGGCGGCCGCCTCCAGTTCCTCCACGCCGTACAGGTACTCCCGAGGATCGCTGGTGTGTTCCGCCAACGTCTTCCTGCACCACTCTGGGAGGCCCTCCAGACTACGAAACTGAGGGTTGTAATGGACGAAGTTTATGCTCAGCTCGCGTCTCACGATGAGTTCTTCCAGGTAGGCGTCCCTGCCCGGCTTGTCGGTGCGGGCCACCTGCAAGGCGATATAGAGGGGAGAGATCTGTCCGAAGTGCAAGTAGGGGCTCATCCCTGAGAGGTATTCCTGCGTGGGGTCATTCCTCAATTCATCGTACTGGTCCAGCCTGTCGCTGAGGAAGAGCTGAAGGTGTCGCTTCGCTTCTTTGGTTCCCCCTTCGAGGCCCGCCACCCTCTTCACACTCCCATCGATATGGAGTCGAGACAGCACCTCCTCGAGATCCGTGAGGTCGAGAGAGTTGAACTCCATCCCCAACGAATCGAGGGCGAGCTCGGTCTGTGTCAGGGGCTGGAGGTAGTACTCGAGCTTGCGGTGTATCTTGGGCCTGATGGTGGCGGCTGTATACTCCTCCTTGGGCGAGGCCTCTTCCACGGGCACCACCGCGTCGCTCTCCACCTGGACGAGCGCGCACCCGATGGCCACGGCAGCACGATGGCGCCACTCTTTCTGAATGGGCAGGTAGCCGCGGTCCACGACGACCAGACAGGCGTCTCCCGCCAGCTCGATCACGCCAAGCTCTGGTGATCCCTGCCTGACCACCATCCGTATGCCGTGCTCCCGCAGGGACGATTCGACCTCTCGCAGCCCCTCCAGGAGGAAACAGTAATGCCTCTCGTTCCCCTCCGGGAAGTCCGCCGCAAGGCCAAAGAACACCACGAGGGGCTTGCCCAGGTCGTTGGCCTCTCGGATGGCGTACTCCAGGGCGTGGTTGTACTCCGTCCTCACCGAGGCCTGCATCCAGTAGAGGACGTATCTGCCCCCGGCGATCGACGCTCCGTTGAGGGCTATGACTCTCTCCTCTTGGATCAAGCAGCCTCTCCCAGGCTCACCGATTGAGCATCCACACGGAGTAGTTGAGCAGGGATGCGAAGCTCACCCACAGGATGTAGGGGATAAGCAGCGCTCCCGCCGCCTTCGATATCCTCCAGAAGGTCACGATACTGACCAGTATGGCCACCCAGAGGAAGGCGATGGCGATCAGGGCCACGAAGAGCGACTGGAGGCCGAAGAAGATGATCGTCCACGCCGTGTTGAGCACCAGCTGTACGGCGAAGATGCCCAGGGCGACTCGGACCGGACGCTCGTGGAGACCCTTGCGCCACACCAGGAAGGCCGCGATGCCCATCAGCGTGTATAGCGTGGTCCACACGGGGAAGAAGACTGCATTGGGAGGATTGAAGACCGGCTTGTTCAGACTAGCGTACCAGGTGGGGATTGACGCGCTGGTAAAGATAGCTCCAATGCCCCCGGCCAGTTGACACACGACGATGCTCACTACAAGGCGCACTACTTCTCGCAGCTTCCCGCTTCCCATGCCACACCCCCTTCATATGCGCTGGTGATCGTGCCAGTTCGACGGTTCCCACGCTATGCGGCTTCACCGAAGCCGCCCATCATTTGTCGTCATATGTCCGCTGGCTCACAGCCATCTTCGCCCGCGGAAGCCATCATGTTCTGCATC
>Ga0307380_10011714_pt1 | contig 10962 bp, 9 predicted proteins | sample UN3MG_FD_202239 | JGI IMG/M metagenome (GOLD analysis project Ga0307380, IMG submission 202239) | Soil microbial communities from Risofladan, Vaasa, Finland - UN-3 | ecosystem: Environmental > Terrestrial > Soil > Coastal area > Acid sulfate soil | place: Finland: Risofladan, Vaasa | collected... | reverse complement strand
GGCTCGCTACGCTCGCCTCGGAGAATATCCTTCTTTAGATGCCTTAACAGATAAAACATAAAAAGTGTTACCTATGTGTCCGAACGAGTGTAACCCATGTGTCTTTACCAAACAGCATGCTATGCCCCTACAAGCCAGAAGACAGGAGTCAGAAGTTTAAAAGACTCTGGTGATCATTTCCAAAAATATTCTGAATTCTGACTCCTGGCTCCTGAATTCCAAAAGGTTATTAAAAAACTTCCGGTTGTCGTTTGTTCATAATGGTCTGGAGCAGCGACAAGTTTTATGAATAATTCGGATTAAGTGAATAAGATAGCAAACAATAGATATTTTTCAATTATTATAGGGTCACTACCGAAAAAGCCAGCCTGCCCGATTTTATTATTTGGAAATTGGGCATCGGAATAAAGTTAAAGAAAAAACAATAAACTCATACGCTTTGCTTTTCATTTCTATAAGAAAAGAATCTCCTCTTGTGGAAAGGTTTGAATTCTTTGGAAAATATCAGGCTGACATTTTGCCGGCCCTCCCTCGGCTTCTTGTCATTAATTTTAAATCAGGCCTGCCTGTCATAAAGCTTTCAGCTCTATCCAGCCGTTTATCGCCACCCCTTCAAGCTTCGGTCCGCCCTGGTTAAAAACTCCTTCGACTTTTTTCGATCTTATCTTGCCCTTGAAAGATAGACCTTCTCTGATCTCTATTTCACCGTTAACGGCAGATAGTTTCACTGTCGCGTCGGCATCCTCAGGAAGCTCGAAAGTCATATTTCCGTTAATCGTTCCTGACCTCAGGCTCTCCAGCTCTTTCATCCTGCCGAGCCGGGCAGTAATCGAGCCGTTGACTGTGTTCGCCTCCACACGCCCGGCCGGGTCGATCAGGTTAAAATCCCCGTTTACTGACTGACCTTTGAGCTTACCCGAAAGACTTTTCATTTCGATCATGCCCTGGATCACGTTTACCGAAATTTCCCCGTCAAGCCCTTCCAGCTCGAGATCTCCGAATATTGTTTTCACGGTCACATCGGTCCGCCTGGGCAGTTTAAGCTCATAGGCCACTTCTACAGGATACTTTTCAACCAATATATCGGTAATCAACTCTGATACTCCGCCAAGAAAGCCCATCAATTTGTATGTCAATCTCTCGATTATGCCGCGGCTTTCGTATTCTTCCCCCTCACCGAAATCGAGGTTAAATTCTCCTTCAACATTAATATTTCCCTCGGGATACACGGTGCAGATCTCGATTCGGTCCCCTTCTTTTTTTATCTGTATCTTTACTTTTTCCAGCCACTTCCTGGCCTCCTCACCTTTTTCCTCCCCGCTGAATGTTTTCACTGCCACCAGCTCGCATTCCTCCTTGTCCCAGGCGAATAGCTTGACCGGACCTCTGAAATTGAAAAGACTCAGAGAGCCGCCTGAGGAGAAAAAATAGTTTTCCTTGCGGACATCCTCGATCCGGGCCTCAGCCGGGAGCCTGGCTGCAGATAAAGCAGTCAGCATGCAGAAAAAAACGAGTATAAAACGGCAAGAGTTATTCATTTTATACTCCCCTGAAAAGTAAATGAGCTCTGTTTTGAACTCTTTGTCACGTCCCGCTTTACCGATTATCTGCGGATTGCGCATGCTGGAACGTTATATCTCAATAATTTTCACATTGCCATCCACGGTGCTTATTTTAATCAGCGGCCCGCCTCCGTTGATTTTACCGTTGATCCGCCTTTTCGTGATCTCCCCCTGGACAGTAATAGGCAGGTCCACGTTCATCCTGCCGTCAACCGTGGAAATATCCATGTCCACTGCCAGGGAAGGTTTGACTGCCAGAGTGACATTACCGTCTACAGTGGTGAAACTCATATTCCCGCCTGGCCCGATTTCGTCCAAACTCACATTCAGATTGCCGTCGACCGTGGTGAAGTTCGCTGAGCCCTGGAGCTGATCAATGGTTATGTCGCCGTCCACTGTCACTGCTTTCAAAACTCCGCTTACCTTTCGCATCTCGATCGAGCCGTCTACTGCATCGGCTTTTATATCGCCTCCCACTTCTGCAAGGCTGATATCGCCATCCACTGATTTCAATCTTACATCCGTCCGCCTGGGGAGTTTGACCCTGTACGAGACTTCCATTTGGATTTGCAGCCTCTTTACTCCATCAAATATATCGCTCAGACTGAACCCGTTGCCTGTTTTTTTCGGATATTTGGTTTCCACCTCAATGCTGTTGCCTGATTGAATGACTCTGATCTCTATTTTATCCAGCCATTTCTGAGCTTTTTCCAGGCTTGAAAATCCGGATACTCTCTTCACTGCATTGATCTGTACTCTTGGTTCATCCCATCCGCTGACTTCGATCCTGCCCTCCACATTGCTCAGGCTGAAACTGCCGCCGGGCTCGAGAGAGATCTCCCGGTTAAACTCTTCCTTGAATGAGCTGGCGGCTAAATTAGACGGTCCCGGAAACAACAGGCCAAAGATCAAAAAATAAACAGAAAAACAGGTGAAATACTTCATTTTTTCTCCTGTCAATAAAGAATGTAGGTTGGTTAGGGAATGATCGGAGATTCAAACAATAAAACGATAATTGAGCCCCGGAAATTAAGTTAAGGCATAAATTTTCTGTAAAATTGGTTTTAGAGATATATGAGTATCATATTTTTAAGCTATAAGGTTTTTAATGTTTGCGAATGACCTTTTCCGGAATGCCATACTGCCCATCTAACCAGTGCAGCCATTCCTTTTCAAGTTCATCAATAGATTTACCAAAAACTTTTATCCAAGTATCCTCATTTCTTTTTTCTTCCTCAGGGCGTATCTCGAGCTTGAACGCTTCTTTGAGATGACGCAATGAATACGATCTTATAAGAAATTCAATAAAAGACCCGGATACAGGATAGGCGATATGTGTCTTATTCGAGCTACCGATATCTAAGGTGAGCATCTCTTTCACTGGAAACAGCTCACCCTGTTTTAAGTATTGAATAACTTGTAAATGGTTTTTGTCTTTATCAACAGCCTGCGCTTCGGCGTACATGGCTATACCTTCATCCATGAATGAGGTGGAATTTCCCCAATTGCCGTTAATGAGCTCATGGGCGTTTTCGTGCACGGCAAGTCCATAATCCGGTATTTCCCCGTCATAAACCATATAAGTGCTGCCCCCGGACGAAAAGCCCCTACCCCAATGATGAACAAAGAAAAGTTTTGAGTCGTAATCTCTGAAATAAGCAGTAAACGTTTTGCGCCAGACAAGCTTGTCATTCTTGAAAAGATTGAGATTAAAAGCGATAGACTTCTCATTAATATCCGCCAGTTTCTCTATTTGTTCTCTGGAGATGTATGACTCGCGGAAAAAGAAGATGAAATTCTCTGTCTCAATCCGGCTAAATTTACTTTCAATGCTGATTGCCATTTTCGTTATAAGCGCATGCGACCTGACAGATCCATTATTTTTCCATTCATTGAATATATCTGCAGAATCCAGGTAAGCACTTTCGAAAATACTCTGTGCTCCATTTTTGTTTATGGTCACGACCGGTATTTCAGGCGTATTTTCACCATTCATGTCACGATAAATTAGAAAGGGGTATTGCTCTATGTAAGAAAATAGTACAACGGCAAGGGCACCTCGTGATATGGCTTCATTAATCCGGTCTTCTGTTGAAATTTCACTTTCCAACTTTGCGTGAACTCTGTCAGGGAAGTCATAGCAAAACATTGCGATTTTATTTTTAACATCTACGCCATCGTAGCTATCCCACTCATTTTCCTTTACAATACCGTTGCCGATGAAAACAAGAGTACCTTTGACATCAATGTCTTTGCTGTATCTTTCTGAACCGCACGGGGCTCTTTTTTCACTATTCACTACAGGTAAAAAAGGAATCTTCTGCCTGGAACCTCCATCGAAACAGATGTTGCACGAGGCCCAGGGAAGTTCGGTTGCGGGATTGTAAAAATATGCTGTTTTGGGGCCTTGAGATTTTGCCTGTCCGGTTATTAAAAAGATGGTTGAAAGACCACAAAGAATAAAATGCTTACTTGTCGACATGTCTTCCTTCTTGATACTATCAAGATAGTGTAAGCTAAAATGTGATTATCCAGCGCAGGACAAATATCAGCGGTCTTTTGCTCTGAAAAACGGCTTTTCAATATTTAGACCGGCCAGGATTCCAAATATTTATAGACTCTCATGTCCGCCTGAGGACACAATTAACAGGTTTAAAAAATTCCGGCATGAAAACAGAACTGCAATAAAAACCCTCCGGCACAGGCTGAATAGGGCTCTATAATTCTTTTATTTTAACTCTGCCCAGTTCAGTGCTTATTTTTATCAGCGGCCCGCCGCCGTTGATCTTGCCTTTGACCCGGTGTTTTGAAATTTCTCCCTGGACAGTTACTGGAAAATCCAGCTTTATAGAGCCTAACTCTGTGGATAGATCCAGGTCCGCTGCAATGGTTTGAGGCAGTCCAAGGGAAATAGAGCCCAATTCCGAGGACAATTTAATATTTTGATCCGGGTCCAGTTTCTCCAAATCCATTGAAATTGAACCCAGATCCGTATTAGCTGTCACTGAACCATTAATCCCTTCCATGGTGATACTGCCTAAATCCGCCTGGGCTTTCAGGTTCCCTGTCAGCTCATACATCCTTATTTCACCCAGATCCACTTTTGCAGTGATATCACCCTCCAGGTCGCGGACCTCTATTTTTCCCAGGTTATTGTCTAAATTTACATCCGTGACCCTTGGCAGCATTACTTTATAGTTCACTTCCAGTTGGGATTTGCGGCAAGAGAAGTCGGATAACCAGGACAAAGTCTTGAGGAACCAGTGTCTCTCAAACTCGCTATCTCTTAAATTGGGAGAGAATTTCTTGGGGAATTTCGTTTCGATCTTGATACTGCTGCCTTCCTGATCGATCCTGATCTCTATTCTATCGAGCCACTTTTGTGCTTTTTTTTGGCTGGAAACTTTACTGACCTTCTTGACCGCTTGAATCTGCACCTTATTCTGGTCCCATCCTGAAACCTCGATCCGCCCGCAAACATTGTCCAGGCTGAAACTGCCGCCGGGCTCGAATTCGATTTCCCGGGCAAACTCTTCCTCAAATGACTCTGCGGCAATAAGCGTGGGACATGGCTGGATGGCTATCAGGCAAAAGAATGTTATGGGGAGAAAAAAAAGGAAAAAAGACTTCATATTATGCTCCTTATACCAAAGCAGGGACTGAAAAGGCAGTTTTTTCAACCGCCTGGTCACTTTCCACTTTACCGTCCAGAAGGGTTATCACCCGCTTGCAGTACCGGGCGACTTTTTGATCGTGGGTTACCACAATCAATGTTTTGCCATCCTGGTGCAGATGCCCGAAAAGCTCCACTATTTCCGCTCCTGATTTCGAATCCAGGTTTCCGGTAGGCTCATCGGCCAGGATTATCTCAGGGTCATTAGCCATGGACCGGGCAATGGCTACCCTCTGGCGCTGACCGCCGGAAAGCTCGCTCGGCCTATGGGTGGCCCGGTCTCCCAGGCCGACCAGCTCGAGAAGCTCCTTTGCGCGCCGTCTTCTCTGACTGCTTGAGACCTTGCCGTAGATCAGCGGGAGCTCGACATTCTCGAGTGCCGTGGCATAGGCCAGCAGGTTGAAATTCTGAAACACGAAGCCGATTTTCTGGTTGCGGATCTCGGCCAGATCGTTCTTCTTGAGTTTCTGCACCGGTTCGCCGTCCAGACGGTAAACGCCATCGGTCGGGGTGTCCAGGCAGCCGATCAGGTTCATCAGCGTGCTTTTCCCGGAGCCGGAAGGCCCGAGCACAGCGACAAACTCGCCGGCGTCGATCTTGATATTCACCTCATCAAGGGCTTTCACTTTCACGGCCCCCATGTTGTAAACCTTGGATACATTCTCGAAAGTGACCACTTTGCTCCTCCTATTATTCGTAACGCAGGGCTTCCACAGGATCAATTGAAGAAGCGCGCCTTGCCGGGAAAATGCCTGCCATAAGGCCGATAAAACCTAAAATCGTGGTACAGACAAGGGCAAGCAAAGCGCTGAACACAGGCTTGCCCAATAAATCCATGGCCTCGTTTTTGATAGGCACCATTTGAATGCCTTTGACCAGACCTGCCACCAGCCCTATGCCTAAAAGACCGCCGATAGCTACAGTGAGCAGGCTCTCGGTCACGAACTGGCCGATTATGTAGCGCTGCTTGGCGCCAACCGCCATTTTGATCCCGATCTCGCGGGTACGCTCCTTGATCACCACATACATGATATTGGCCACTCCGATACCGCCGATAAGCAGGGTCAGGCAGCCGATAAAGCCGATGAAAATCTGTATCCCCCGAGTGATTATGTCCTGGATTTTACCAGTCTCATGGGTATCCCACATGCTGTATGTGTTTTTATCCTGGGGATCGAATCTGTACTTTGCCGCCATGGTTTGGTAGAAGTTTTCCTTGGCCTTGTCGGTTTCTTCCGGCGTGCGGGGCAGAAATATCATGTTGCTCATGCCTTGTTCCCTGCCATATATCATGCGGAAAGTGGAGGAGGGGATAAATGCCGCATATTCATCATTTCCAAAGTAGCATGAGATCTGCAGCTTTTTTTTGAGCACACCGATAACTGTGAATGGAATATCGTTGACCATTATGGTCTTACCCACCGCCTGCTCACCGTCCGGAAACAGCTTGTCCCTGGCCGTGTTGCCGAGGAAAATAACCCTGCGATTTTTTTCCATATCGAGAGCGTTGATAAACCTTCCTCCCGGCTCGGGTACCAGGTTCCGCATCTCTTGATAGCAGGGATAGACAGCCCTGTAAAGTGCCGAGTAAGTGCGTCCGTCTACCTTGAGAACATTGTCCCACCTTGCATACTCGGGGCTGATTTGGGCGATCTCCGGTACATTGCGCCGGATGGTTTCGATATCATCCTCGAGCAGACTCATCTCCCTGCCTGTGCCGAAACCCGCAAAAGGCTTCGAGGTCTGGCCGGACCAGACTACGACTATGTTCTGGCCCATGCCCCGCATGCCCTTTCCCAGTTGTCTGTGCAGCCCCTCGCCGACCGAGAGCATGAGCACCACATTCGCGCTGCCCCAGCAGATAGCAATGATTGTGAGGAACATCCTCATCTTCTCTTTTTTCAGCTCGTGGAAAAACTGCATCACTATATGCATCTCAGAACTCCAGGGCTTGGATCGGGTCCATGTTGGCCGCGCGCCGCGCCGGGGCGAAGCCAGCAGCAAACCCGATCGTTCCGATTATCGCCAGTGTGACCATGGATACCAGGGAGCTGATCTGGGGATAGCCGACATAGATTGTCGCCTGTTTCAAAAGCGGGGTGTGGAAAATACCGACCACACTGTATGAGAACGCAAAACCCAGCACTCCACCAATTGCCACGATCAGGAAAGTCTCGACCATAAATTGAAGCAGGATGGTTCGCGGAGTCGCTCCCAGGGCCATTTTGATCCCCACCTCCCTGCGGCGCTCCCGGACCACGATGTACATGATATTGGCCACACCGATTCCGCCGACAATCATTGTCAGGATACCGCCCAGGGCCAGAAAAATCTGAAATCCCAGGAAAAAATAACTCAGCATTTGTTCACCCTTGGTAGTATCCCACATAAAGACAGCTTCCTCATCCGCAGGGTCGAATTTGTGTTTCCTGGCTAGAACTTCATAGATCCCTTTTTTCATCCGCGGCGTGTCCACTGGATCAGCCGCCCTGCAGATAAAGCGCTGGATATTTCTTCTGCCGAATGTCGCACTGTAAGAGGAATAAGGCATATAAGCATTGTTCTTGTCCCTTCCCCCGTAAGAGCTGGTCTGGGCCTTATCCTGCATTACGCCTACCACAGTGAACGGGGTACCGTTCAGATAAGCAACTTTCCCCACTGGATTGGATCCCTTGCCGAACAGCTCATCCCTCAGCTCGTTGCCGATAAACACCACTCTGCGTTGTTTGTCCATGTCCAGCCTGTTGATAAACCTTCCCCCCTGCTCCGGGATCAGGTTCCGCAGCTCCCCGAATGACGGGTAGATGCCGGAGCACCTGACATTGCGTGTCTCCCGCTTGTAGTTCATTTTTACATCCATACCGGCCTCGGGAGTGATAAGCTCCATTTCCGGAATCTTTTCCTTAAGCAGGGCAATGTCCTCTTCCCGGTTCGGGATCCACCGTCCGGTGCCCATGCCCTGGTAAGCCTTGGTGGTCCTGTTGCCGCCGAAAATGAGAATGTTGGTCCCCAGACCGTGCATTGCCTTAAATGAATTAGCCTTCACGCCCACGCCGAAAGCAAGCAGCAGCACCACTGCAATCGTGCCCCAGCAGACGCCGAAAACAGTCATGAAGGTGCGCATTTTCTGACGTTTCATGTCCTGGTAAAACTGTCCGATCAGCTTGAAGTAATACATAGAGACCTAAACCAATTTATTAAGATTAAAAGGTATCTTATTAAATATCATAGAGTTAATTTATCATCTAAAGCAATTTGCAAAATCCGATTCAACCTTTCGCCATCAGGCTGGATCTTACTTGATCTCTTTAGGCGGTTCCTCGATCACCATGTCACCCTGGGCGAGACCTTCCGCCACCTCGGCTTTGAGACCGTCGGAGAGCCCGACCACTATGGACTTCTCCACCACAGTGCTGTCCGGCCCCATGATCTTCACGAACGCCGAGTCGTTGCGGAAAGTGATCAGCCTCTCGGGAAGGGTCGGTATGTTCTCTTTCTTTTTGATAATTACATCCACATTCGCCGAATAGCCAGCCCTGAGCACATTCGCACCTTTGCCGGTTATCCTGATCTTGATATCGAACACATTGGCATTTTCTTTCTTCCGGCTTTTCGGGCTGATAAAGTAGAGTTGGCCGTTCAGGGTATCGGCAGGCAGGGCGCCGATACAGATCTGGGCCGGCATGCCCTCGGTGAGCTTGCCCACATCGATCTCATCCACTGTGCCTGAGAAAATGAGATCCTCCATATCGGCGAGCTTCATGAGTTCAGTGCCTGGCTGGTAGGAAGTCAAAGGCACAACCGGGTCGCCCATGTTGACCAGCCGCTCCAGGATCATACCGCTCACCGGCGCGCGGATGATGCTCTCGACATTCCTGTTCCCGATCATGGATTTTCCCTTTTCCATAAGCTCGAGTCTTTCCCGGATCTGCAACTGTCTGAGATCGGCTTCCTGATAGTTTTTCTCGAGACGCTCGAATTCCTGTTCGGCAATCAGGGATTTTGTAAGTAAATCCCTGGCCCGCTCAAGCTCGCGCGCTGTGTTCTTGGAGTTGAGCCCTGCCAGCTCCAGCTGCCGACGGGCATCGGCAAGCTCTATGGGAGTAGGCTCGGGTTTCACCGACATAAGCGGCTCGCCCTTCTTGACCTTGTCCCCCACATCCTTGTAAAGAACTTCCACAATGCCTGAAACCTGGGACTTGACCACTATTTCGTGCTTCGGACCGATCTCGCCGATCGCCAGGGCTTTCTCCACTATCGTTCCCTGCTCAACCGGCACGCGGGTCAACTCTTTCCCCTTACCGTTTGATCTTGCTCTGACAAAGAAAAAGACAGAAAGTCCGATAACCAGGACCGCCAAACCTAAAATCATCAACTTTTTCATTTTTAAAACACCTCGGGTTAAAGTTATGCGTACGCGCAGAAAAATTCCTTTATCAATAAGACTCACAACCAGTCAAAATAATTTCATTTTTTTTGGATATTTTTTATGACATGGATTCCTTGTCTGTCGAGATGAGAAAAACAACAAAAAAACACCAATTATTGACTCGACCGGCTAATTTCATTATCTTGTTGCTTCCAGAAAAAGTGCGCTCATATCTTTTGGAGAAGAATTATTGCATCCGGTTATTTTAAAGCTTGGACCGCTCGAGATTAAAAGCTATGGTGTGATGCTGGCTGTCTCCTTTCTGGCCGGCTACTTTCTGGCCCAGCGGAGGGCGAAAGCTCACCGGATCGATCAGGCCGTACTGCTCGACCTTTCTTTTTACATTCTCCTGTCGGCTGTTATAGGCTCAAGGGTTTTTTACGTGATAACCCACTGGGAGCAGTACTCGGCGAATCCTCTGGCCGTATTTTACCTCTGGGAGGGCGGCCTGTCGATGATGGGTGGAATTTTGTTGAGTCTTTTGGTCTGTTATTTTTATCTTAAAGCGAAAAGTATCGGTTTCAAGTTAATGGCAGATATTCTCGCGCCCTCGATTGCCCTGGGCATAGCTCTGACCAGAGTCGGGTGCTTTATGTACGGCTGCTGCTACGGCCTGCCGACAGAATTGTCATGGGGCGTGCATTTCCCTGTAAATTCCGCTGCAGGGAGCCACTTCCACGAGGCCATTCACCCGACACAACTTTATTCCTCGGCTTATGGAATCATTATTTTTCTGATTCTACTGGTTATCGAGCGTAAAACTCCGCCAGCCGGAGTTTTGTTCGGATCACTGATGGTACTGTACGGCATGGCGCGCTTCACAGTCGACTTTTTCCGCTATTATGAACCCGAACAGTTCCTGATCCGGACTCCGGTTGCGCTTACCAACAACCAGTTGATCTGTATTTTTCTATTCTTATTCGGCGTTTATTTAATAGTATCAGGCCTGAGGTCCAAAACTGCGGGAGCCTGAACTTATGCTTGGCCTCCAGGCGGCAGATTCGCTTTTGGATTTGTTTTATCCCCCCGGCTGCATGGCTTGCGGCCGGAGTGTGAGCGGTGCGGATATAGTTTTGTGCCAGACATGCCTTAAAGGCCTGGTGTTGCTTTCTGCGGAAGGCTGCCCACGCTGCGGCTCTCCAGAGGAAGAAGATAAAAAATGCATCACCTGCGGGAGACTTGCCGCCGAGCTTGAAACCGTGCGTTCGGCAGCCTGGTTTATGGGCCCGGTTCCCGAACTGATCCACCGTTTCAAATACCAGGGACTCCATCGTCTGGCGCTGTTTTGCGCGGAAATC
>Ga0307380_10011713_pt1 | contig 10962 bp, 14 predicted proteins | sample UN3MG_FD_202239 | JGI IMG/M metagenome (GOLD analysis project Ga0307380, IMG submission 202239) | Soil microbial communities from Risofladan, Vaasa, Finland - UN-3 | ecosystem: Environmental > Terrestrial > Soil > Coastal area > Acid sulfate soil | place: Finland: Risofladan, Vaasa | collected... | reverse complement strand
GGTTATTGACCGCTTCATAGCAGATGCCCCCTGCTGGTTAGCTGATGGAGGCAGGATACTGCTTGTTCAGTCCTCGCTCTCTGACGTAAACAGAACCCTCAAGCTGTTCAATGAGAGGAACTTACGAGCAACTGTTGTCGCTCAAGTTAAGGTTCCTTTCGAGAGCATAGTTTTGGTTGAAGCACAATGCTAGATGTTCTGACTGAGAATTAACCCTAAAATTCATTCCCTTTTACTAGAGATGAAAGCGCTACAAATCCAGTAACCCAAACTATAAACGTGGAATACCACACTGGAAAAACCGTTTCGTAATTGCAGATGATGCCATGATAAACGGAAACAAGAAATAGCGATAGCCAGCAACCAGCAGTCCAGCAGAGCTTCATGTGCTTCATAATCCGTACAACGTTTTGTGCATGTAAAAGAGTTCAGAATTTCAAGTAATGTTCAAGAATAATGATCTAGCGTTAAGCTTTCACTCGTCCAAAGTGGAAACATCTTTCATATAATCCTCTTTTCTGTAATCATAACGTATATTTGGTTTCATTGGTGTTTTGTTATGTGGGTGAGTGTTATGTCTGAATGTTGTGATTGTGGCGGAAAGATGACGGAATATTCTGCTAATGTACGGGTTTGCCAGAAATGCAAGAAAATCCCAAACATAGACACTCTACTTGATTTGCTCAGGGAAATGGGCGTGAAAGAAGAAACCCTCAAGAGCCTCAAACAGGACATACATTTTTCGCCCGTATAAATTTCGCAGATCGCACCTTCAATCATATTTGTAGCCTAATAACAGCTGATTGTTGAAAACAATAATTTTCTGAAAAACACGTCCACAAAATACCGGCTGGATGTGCGGAATTTCCTAAAGCTTATCGCCTTAGACCCCTGACTTCACAACTCTGTTCAATTATCTTTTTTCCATCTGTAACTGACGCTAAACCAATGTATAAGCGAAACTATTTTTTGGGCTCTGTCTTTCTTTCAAACCGCCATGTTCTGAAATGGAACATAATTACGTCTTTTGTGCAAGGATTAGACGCGAGATATTCTTTGAATGATAAGCCCTTGTCTAAAAGAAACTCTCGAAAAAGGGAATCTTCGTCAACTTCGACAGAAAAGCGGTCTTTAATTCTGTAGCGCACTCTGAAACTCTGTGGGCCCGTAGGTTTTGTCTCCGCCAATTCCACTCTGAACTTTTTGTTTATGGTTTCTAGCTCATAGATGAAGTCTTCAAAGTAATCTTGTGCACCACAACTCTGGCAGAAAGTTCCCTCAAACTCGATGATGAACCCGTCTTTCTCCACTTCAACAAGTTTCGCTGTCGCTTCAGGGCTTCGGTACCTGTTGTAAACTTCTATGGCTCTCAAAACTAGATCCTTTAAATGGGCGGATTCTATTTCCGTCATCAAGGTCGCCATTAATAGCCTGAACTTTTCGGATATTTCAAGTTTTCCAGATTCTCTATATTAATTATTTTGTTGCAAAACAAAAACCGAAGTTTCATTTGATTGCTTCAAATTTTACTCTTTTTTCTTCTTCAGTTCGTTTAGCTAATTCCATGGATTCGAGTTGGCACAACCGCATATGAACATATGCTCTCGCATATCCCAACTTTTTGGCTATTTCTTTTGGTGTTGTGGGTTCTTCACAACAGTAAAGGGTTACATAAACTTTTTTCAGTGGGTCATTGAGTTTAACTGCGGTCTCCAAAACCTTTCTAGGCAGTTTCTCGGTATCTATATTAAACGTCATTTTCGGATCACTAGAACTGTTATTGTCGTCAACATCGTTATCAATTTGTTTTTGTTCATTTTCTTATTCCTGTTTACTTCGTCTTTGGATACTATTGTGATGTTGTGATTAAAAGAGTTTCCATGTGAGGTATGTTGACGGTAAACTGTTTATGTTGTTGCTGAACCTAGAAACATGAATGGGAAACTGGTGTAGCATCAAATAACGAGTGTGACCTAGCTTTTTTGTTAGATGTAATTTTTTTAAGAGAGAACAGCGAGGTTTGTTTGTTTGCCCCTGAGGTGTGACAATTGCATTACTATGTTTATATTCTTCGTTGTAAGGATGGCAGCTACTATACTGGACACGCAAAAGACGTGGAAAGGCGATTTGAAATGCACCGGAAGGGACGAGGGGCTAGATATACCCGAATGCATGAACCTGAAAAACTGGTTTATGTCGAGGAGTTTGGGAGCCGTGGCGAGGCTATGAGGCGAGAACGACAAATAAAGACGCTTAGCCACGACAAAAAACAGCAACTAATAAGTAACAACAACAAATCGGGTGCCTGTTAACAAAAGCTGTAACGTGAATAAACCCATAAAATGTCAATGATAATGGAAAACCTAAAAAAGTGGAGATGCTGTGAGGGCTACGAGAACCATGGTACTGTATGTGGTGTATAGAGCTCCCATAGAATCTACGGGCAGAAGCACTATTCCCAATCGTTTAAAGACACTTGGCTGTAAGCAGGTGCATAGAGCATTCTGGAAAATCGACGAAAAGAAATTACATCAAGTCCTAAAAGTGCTTGAAAAAAATCAGCCCATACTTTTGAAACGGTTAAGGGAGATCAAGAATCCAAAACTTGCCAAAAAGAAGGAATTCGCTGGGCTCGGAAGCTTGATAGTGGTGACTTTTGCGCTTCCAAAAGGAGCAAACAGAGAGAAGGTGAGAAATTTTCTTAGACGCGCACCATGCATACGTTTACGTCGTTCTGTTTACGCTTTCTCACAGAAACATTCCATTTATGAAAAAGAACCAAAGCTTGTTGACGCTTTGAAATTAGTTAACTTCATTAGAGAGCTTCAAGGAAACGTGAAAATTATTTCGCGAGCAGTGATCGTAAACACGGCATCTGTTGAAAGGCTTCTGCAAGAAACTAGAGAACGCGTTGAAAAAGGCGCCGTTGAGATTGTCAGTTCCTGCAAAGAACTCTACATAAAAGCCCGCACTGAAAACGATTATGGGGCACTACGTGACCGTTTTTCTAGAATCAAAAGGAGATTCTTAATTCTAAAGAAGGTAGCCGCCGTTTATGAGGAGTGGCTGAAAATAGACTTTTCGAAAAGCCTGATGAGGGCATATCATGCTCTAAGAAAGGTTAACTCTGTAATCAAACCTACATGAAGTCATAAAAAAGACTTGGCGCCTGAACATTTTGGATAAAGGGTTTAAATGCAATCATGAGAATATGATATGTATAGTCGTCAAAGACTTCGGGGATTCTACATCTTTTAGCTTCCCGCGGAATCAACTGCCTGTGTCAGGATGAAAATGGATAAGTCAAAACTTTCAAACAAAATTAGAGTGGTCTCAAATCCTAAAAAACTTGAGAATTGCACAGAAAAGCGCCTACAGTTTTACACAAATTACGCGTCGGCGATTTCTGAGACTTTGAGAAAACCTCTGTTCCAGAAGTTTCTACAATGGATAATTAAGAGGGAAAACATTGAGAAAAGGGCGGTCAAGGATATTCAGGTTATGGTTTTTCCGTTTCAAAAAGAAAATGGAAAGTCCCTTGCTGGAAGATGCAACAGCGATGATGGCGTAATCCTCATCTTTCCAAAAAGACGGAGCTTTTTTCAGAAGAAACTGCAAAATCACAAGAAAGAGAAGGTTCGTTTTTATCTCAAAAGCAGAGCCATGGCAGCCTTGATACATGAGCTTCTTCACATGAAATATGAGGGCAATGAAAGCGAAGTGAGGCAGCTTACAAAGAAATATTTCGGCATCTTCATCCGCCACCAAAACTCTGACGCCCAGAACGTGTATAATGTCCAGAAGATGTTATTCGCGTTTTAGGTCGTATTCAAGTCCGCTGTTGCCTTGGCGCATATTTTTAAGCGGCTGATAACGGTCAATTGTCTTGTTTTCTCCTAAATTCACAAGTAATTCGGTCAATAAACCCAAAATGGAGTCGCATAGACAAATAACGGAACTAAAAAGCCTTAATTTATTTTAGTAGGTTGAATAAAGGTTTTTTGAAGACAAGGAACTAATTTCTGGGTTAATATCCTGAACTAAGCTGTTTTTGTCCCCATTTTCAGGTGCATAACTCTTATTTGATTTTTTGCAAAGTGCTCTCAAGGAGCCTTCAACAGGAGGTGAAAAATATGGTGTTCGAAGAAGACGAATGGGAAGATTGGGAAGAAGAGGAAGAAGAGGAGGAAGACTGGTAAACACTCCACCAGCGAACTGCTCATTCCTGAGGGGCAGATGATCTGAATCCCAAATAATCTAAAAGAAGGACAACACACAAAACCGGCATGACCATGCACAAACTGGATTTTTTATTAATCATTTTTTATGTATAAGACGCCATATACGAAACTGATGGACACCAAAAAAGAAGAAAAGATAACGGGCAGAACGCGCTATCGTCGTCTTCTGTATAATCCCATGATTACCGCTTTTTCGATAGTATGCTTTTCAACTTTGTCTAGAAAGTTGCGTTTGTTGACTCCCTCTAAATGTTCAACGTCAAGCGCGTAGATGGTGAAGAAGTATCTATGAGTTCCTGACGGCGGGCAAGGTCCCCCATACGGTTTTTTGCCGAAATCGTTTCCCGCCTCTTTGGCTCCCGCAGGCAAACTGTTCTTTTCAATCTTTCTTAACTCCTTGGCTATATCATACACTAGCCAGTGAATCCACATTCCTCCCGGAGCATCAGGGTCAGTGACACTTAACGCAAAGCTCTTCGTTTCATCAGGAACATCATCCCATGAAAGCTGCGGAGAAACATTTCTTCCGTCACAGGTAAATTCTGAGGGGATGCTGCCGTTATCTACAAAATCTTTACTCATCAATTTCATCAAATAATCCCCAAACTAACTGGGCAATGTCTAAAATAAAAAACTTGTTAGCACACATGCTTTAACCAAGTGTGACAAATTATATCTAGGTAAACGTGCTTCAGTATTAAACAAAGTGTTGGGGGGAAGATTTTGGGGGAGCAACTTCGAGAAGTCGGAAGAGTGTCGCATTTCTTTGGGCACATTAATGTGGCAGTTATAGAGGCAACGGACACCATTTCGGTCGGGGACAAAATAGCCATCAAGGGACCTACCACAGACATTGAACAAACTATAGACTCCATGGAAATAGAACACGCGAAGGTTAAGCAGGCAACAGCGGGTCAAAGCGTCGGAATGAAAGTAAAAGATCGCGTAAGAGCGAACGACACCGTCTACAAGACAAACTGAACATTCTAATTTGCTACAAAAAGCTTTGCGTCACTACATCTTTTGGCTTCATAAGAAATATCTTCAGTATCGTCCGAGTTAACTAGAGAAGGTGATTCTATGTTGGAGAAGTTGACAGACTCGAGCCTCCAGAACCTCATCAGATTCTTGGAGATTACAGGAATTCTAAAGCGAACACAAAGAACAGGGTGGGTCGAAGTTGGAGTATACCAGCCCGAGTCCGTTGCAGACCACACCTTCAGAACAGCATTCCTCTGTATGCTATACGCAGACATGGAATCCTTAGACCCACTAAAGTTGCTGAGAATGGCATTGATTCACGACCTCCCCGAAGCCATAATAGGAGACTTGATGCCTTCACAAAAGACCGCGGAAACCAAAGAGAACGAAGAAAACGCCATACGCCAGATAGTCAGTCTTCTGCCGAAGATGCAAAGGGAAAACTACTTAGCAGTTTGGAATGAATACCGAGAGGGAAAAACGAAAGAGGCGAAAGCCGTGCGGCAGCTTGAGAAGATTGAGATGGCTCTGCAAGCTAAGGAGTACGAAAAATTTGGTTCAGCAAGCAAAAGTTTGGAACGGTTCATCAAGTCTGCGAAAGACGCTACTGCATTGCCAGAGTTGAGACGGCTTCTTTCTTGTGTTTTGGAGGAAACGTAACATGAGCTTTAGGGAAAGGTGGACAAAAGAGTTCACGAAGATGCTGACAGAAGATGAAAGAAACGCTTTCAGTTTATGGCTGGAGTTTTCTCAGGGAAAAATCTCGGAACCCGAATTTCAATCCAAGCTGGACATGAAGATTATGCCTAAGGTGCTTGGCAAAATGAGTGCAGCGAGAATGAACGCTCTAGAGGACGAGGTTGAACGGCTGAGAAAAAGAGTGGCAAGTTTAGAAGATAGGGCACGCAAAAAGTCCTGAAACAATTCGGCTTAAACGGAATTATTTGTGAGTAGGCTTGTGAGGCTTGCTGTCACTGCCCTGCAGCCTGCCTGAATGTTGTTGTCGTCTGGACTGCCGTTTTTCTCTTCTTAGAAAGTCGCCTATGTCCAGAATGTTCTTCACAGCAACCTTACTCGCGTCAGGCGCTCCACGAAGATTATGCATTATTTTGCCGAATCCCAAACATTCATTTTGCTCATTCAGAACCAGTGCATAGTCGCCTTTTTTCAAGTTATTTCCCTCGAGTATCCCCTGTTGGAACATGTCTCTTCCACAGATGAAAAGCCAAGCCGTCTTCTTGTCAACCACCAGCTTGTTCGCTTTACCCTCCGCAATCATTGCTAACAAAAGAAAACTAGGAAAGAAACTAGCACCCTTCACTGCTCCAAGATAGGCGCCAGCATAGAAGAAACCCTTTGGAACCTGCTGTTTCAGATGCTTAGATAGCATGTAATACCTGTTTCTGTTCCTGACTATACGGCTCTCATCTAAGGGGATGCTTGCATCGAATTGCGCCACAAAATCGTTAATTTCCTTCATTATCCACACGCCTGCTTTTTGAGTTTGCAGACAAAGAAGCCTTGAGTTTGGTCTGGCCAGATTCTCCTGCACTTTTCTATGGAGCGGTCAAGTTCTTTGCCGAAAACGTTTGTTAACCCTTTTTCTCCGTGGCACTTGATGTCTTCAACTTTAACATTCAAGGCTCCTATCGCCCAGTCTATGTTAAATTCGTTCTCTTCGGGCTCCAGTGAACATGTGACATAAACTATTTCTCCGCCATCTTTCGTGACTTTAACTGCTTCGGTTAAGATTTGCCTCTGCCGACGAGAATTCTTGTATACATCTTCGATGGTTCTTTTGTTGAACCAGTCCCTGTCGGTTATAAAATTGCCTGAACATGGAACATCCAGAAGAACACAATCAAATTTCATGCTCAACTTTGAGGCTTCTTTTGCGTCCATATTATAAACTGCCGTGTTTGTTACGCGGCTGCGTTCCAGCTGGTTTGCGAGTGCAAACATTTTTCGCTCTTTAAGCTCAAGGGCAACGATTACGCCGCTGTTTTTCATGAGGTTAGCTAACTGAACAGTTTTTCCGCCCGGAGAAGCACAGGCATCAAGAACCGTCTTATCTTTTAGTTCAGTGAATAATGTGGCTGGGATTTGGGCGGCTGCCTCCTGAATCGAGTACAAGCCCAAAAGGTATTCTGCTGTTGCACCAACAGAAAACCTGCTTTTGAGTATCCAGTAGCCGTCCTCGAGAAAGGGAATCTTTTCCAGCGTTACTCCCAAGGATTCCAGCCTAGAAACAACAGTGTCCCTGCTGCTGTTCATGGTGTTTATTCTGATTGCTTGCTTGAGCTTGACTTCATTGTAGGTCCATCCGAGATTCTTGTAGCGATTAACGAAAAATTGTTTGCTAGACATCAAAGGAATAGAAGGTATTGGGTTAAATAAGAAGTTGGTTTTTGTTGTTCCTTGTTTTTTCAGAAAAAAGGTTGTTTTCAACAATACACTGTTGTTAGTATTCAAATATGATTGCGTTTTCCTTTTTCGATTTCCCTGTTGTAATATAGAAGCATACAATTAATTGATTCAGAAAAGGCAGTAGTAAGAAACTGTCTTTTAGGTTTATAATTCTCCTCTGTGCCATGCCTTTACAGTTTCATAGCAGAAGATTGTGGCGAATATTAGTGTTGCAGCTGTGGAGAAGAAGTATTCGCGGTTGATGGTGTTTGGTCTGAGAATGGTGAGTTCGATTAGTAGCACTGCAATAGCGAATGCAGCGTAAAAAAGGTGTTTTGGAATAATGAAGCGGCTGACTAGTACACTGTGGTCTAGGATGAACCTGCTGACAACATAGTCGCCTTGTTCTCGTTTCACAAGACCCGTTTCTTCTAGTTTGGAAAAGTGGTATGCTACTACTGATGGGCTGCTTAAGTTTAGGGCTCTTTGAACTTCTCGGATTCCAACAGGCTTATTGGTCTTCACCAAGAAACGATAGATTTCAAGAGTAGTTCCCCTTAGGGCATCTTTGACGTCTTCGGCAGTCAACCTGTTCACTCTTCTTAATAAAAGACGGGTGAGAATTTAAGAGCTAGCCCAGTTCAACTAAATGTATCATCAGGGAATTGTAAGAGCTTATCACAAACATACATTCTCAACATTCATATTACTCATACATCAGAATAAAAAAAGGGAGGGGTAGTTGGATTTTACATGTGAACTGTTGATTGTCCTAAATAGTTCCATAAGTCCAAAGTGTATAGCCGTAGACCCGTTGAGGTCGCCCAACGCCTACTGTGAACCTTCCTCTGTAACTGGTTGTTTGTCCGATATTCAGATCGCTCCAGTTACTTGGAGGCGCTTGATCTCCAATAGTTACACCGTTTAATGATTGCCCGCCTAAGTAAGTGTAGCCAGCAGGAGCATAATCTCCACTAACTAATGGCTTCCAATTCCCATTGAACAGGTAAACTGTAGCACATAAATTATAGCCGCTCTGAATTCCGCCTATGTTAGTGTAAAAGCCACTGAAATGATTCGCTATAAAGTCGTTGCTTTCAACAACAACATTGACTTGGTTTCCAGTTCTTACCCGTGTGCTAGTATCTGCGGTATATGTCCAATATAGGGTTTGGTTCCACCACCCTTGCCATCCTGAACTAGTATCGTATCTGATGTACATATTGTAGAGTTGACCCGTATTAGCATCCGTTATGTACCATAATCCATCGTCAATTTTTTGATTGGTACTTAGATCCCATATATTGTAAACAACTGCCCGCCCTACTGGGTTTAATTGCATCGCAAACTGATAGCCCATGTTGTTTGAACATACTGTTAAAACGTTGGTTCCAACATAGCTTCCAGACGTGCCAAAGGTTTCACTGTTCCATTGTCCAAACGTACATACTCCCCATACGTCATAGGAGCCAGCAATTTGCTGTGGGTTAGCGTACATGCCTACTGCCCATGTTTCTGTTTGTTGTTTAGTTTCTTTTGATGTTATCGTTGTTTGGAGGTATTTTGAAGGCACCTGTATCCATATGCTGCTGTTGTACTGCAACCAGATGTGTGGAGAATTGACGTCCAATCCTCCATGTAGATAATCCGGTACTGTGGTAGTGCAGTTGACGATAATTGAAGTCACATCAAAGACTGTTGGAGAATTTGGATCTGGAAGAGCCTCGTCCATTGATGATACTTGTTTTCCACAGTAGCGAAGGTCAATAACAAGACCACCTTCATTCTCGTATAATTGTTTTGGAGTCGGAAGATTTGGCCATGTTGCTTTGATTTGGTCGTTTGTCAATGGGACATCCTGCCATAATTCTGCACCATCATCTGTGCTTGAATTGATAGCATTTGCTTGGATCAAGGGTGTTGCTGAGATTAAGACTAGCAAAGTAAGAGTCAATAGCAAACTAAATTTTTTTCCGAATTTATTCATCTTTTTTCCCTCATACTTTTTTTGAAAGACTTTCAGTTACACAATCAATAAAACGATATTTAGTTCTACGTTTTAGTACGTTTGTTCGAAAGATTAGAACAAACGGTATAGAAATATAGCATTAAATAACAGACTACAAGTAAATATAGTGAACAAGTAACCTGCTAAGTGAGTTTGCACAACTTTGAGTGAAAAAACAAAAATTACAGTTGGAGTAATTCTTGCTTTGGTTTTAGCATTTTCACTAGCTGGAATCAGTTACTATTTTCCAGCATCCAACAAAAACAAATTATCAGTTGTGGAGTTATCTGTAGGGAACACTTCTTCTCAACCTGGTACATACATAGTCACTGCAACAACAAATCAAACGCTTTGGGTGTACCTCGGAATAATCGGTTTAGTTGCATTTGCGGCAATTGTTGTTGGAATAATGTTTGTTACTAGACGAACAAAAAGTAAAGTAGCTTATGAAACATAGACAATTTACAGTTTCTCGGTTTCAGTAAACCTTGCTTCTTCTAATCTGGATTCCTTTCTCCAGCGCTATAACGTCAACCAAATCCTGTATGCCTGAAGTCTGAAGTTTTTTCTCCATCACTTCCTCTATTTGGAAGACACCCGCTGGATTGTTCATGCTTACAAAGATTTGAACCGGTTTCCGTTCTCCCTTCTCGATTTCCACCTTGGTGATAGAAAGCGCAGAAAGCGAGTGAATGTCCACCTTTCCTGTTCTGTAAGGAATTCTGGTCCTTCCATGAGCCATGTCCGTTCCATCGGCTACCTTTGCTGCTCCAGCCTCCACACTTAGGCACTCAATTCCATCTTCATGAGAAAAAATAGTGTGCAGTATCTCAGACTTTAATCTCACCGCAAGACCCACATCGTCTGGGTAAACCTTCCGAAGAAGCCTGTCCAAGATGGGATTGGCTATCACACAGCCATGGATGTGATGGTCAACACGGTGAATGCTGTTCCCCAAGTCATGAAGATATGACCCACAAAGAACAACAACTTTAGCATCTTCAAGAGAGCAAACGTTGTTTTGGATCGTTGTGGGCTTGACTTCCTGTGTTAAGAGGTCAAAAATTTCTAGGGCGCTTCCCGCAGCGATTTTTGAGTGGACTGGACCGTGATCATTGTATTTTAGCCGTTCCACCGCCATAACGTTGGACATGCGGAGCGTGTTCTGGATTTCCGTGTCTGTCTCCAGCAGCCGAAACATCTGTTCAACTTTTGGTTCTTTCAGATGAGAGTGTATCAGATTTGCGGAAACGACAACCATTCTCTGTTCACCCTTCTTAAACTATAGAAGTATCACATAAGAATCTTAAGCACAAGCTTCAGGGC
>Ga0307380_10011712_pt1 | contig 10962 bp, 8 predicted proteins | sample UN3MG_FD_202239 | JGI IMG/M metagenome (GOLD analysis project Ga0307380, IMG submission 202239) | Soil microbial communities from Risofladan, Vaasa, Finland - UN-3 | ecosystem: Environmental > Terrestrial > Soil > Coastal area > Acid sulfate soil | place: Finland: Risofladan, Vaasa | collected... | reverse complement strand
GCCTCGTATTTAGTTTCAAAAGATAAAGTTCCCTGTGAACTAACTCTAGCAGCTGGAACAGTCAAACTCTTGACAAACTTTTCCATAACCATTCGTTCGGCTTGAGCTTCTAAAGCTACACCTTTGTATAAATCTTGTAGATCCTCTCTACCACTTATGCCTTTTTCTGTAGTAGTTTTAGCTTGAATTCCTTTGTACAATTCCTTTACTATATCGCCCATTTTAGCAACAGACTCTTTAGTCAAACTACCAATTTCTTTGTATACTTCAGATGCCATATCCTCTTTGTCTACCGGAGTAGCCATCTCCCGTCTTACAAACGCAGCTTTAAATGCCCTTACTAAATCTCCAGGAGTAGCTCCTGTAGCTGCTTGCTCTCTAAATGTAGACGACAATTCACGCCTTAAACCTCTGACATCAGCAATTTTTACTTCCCACTCTCTCCCACCCTCACCAAGCCTAAAAGCTTCACCAGATGAATCTTTCCATATTTCCAGGCCCTTGTTCATACCTTTTTCTAAAGAAGTAACCATGTTTTTTTGTAAATCAAAAAGTGATTTAGCTAAATCGCCCCATATACGGAGTATTTTATCACCCACTTCTCCACCAGCAGGGCCCTCAATACCATATTGACCAGCTTCTGCTTTAGGTCTTAGCACAGTTTCTTTATAAATCCTTGTTTGTAGAGCAGACTTAACTCTTGCTAAATTTTCTACACTCACAGCTTGTTTTACTATAGACTTAGAAGCTTCTTCCATTTTCTTACTAAGCGTGTCTATAGAATCAGCTGATGCAGCTACCTTTTGGGTGCCAGATTTTAAATTTTTATAAGCATCTTGAGTAGCGGCTGAAATACTTTCTAATAATTTGTCCAGCATAGCAGACACATTGGATTGAACAGCCGTAAGTTCTTCGGTACTTTTATCTAAAGCTTTTAACAAACCAACATTTACTTTTAAATCAGTAGAAGCATCATGCATAGCATCGCCTAAACTTTTAGCCTCTACACCCGCTAATTGTAGATCTTTATCAAATCGTTCTAACCCATGCGGCTTTAATTCTTTAAACTCGAAATTTTTTCCCATTCGTTCTGGAAAATTATGTCTAGCTAGTTTTACAGTGTCAACAAATTTGTCTACAGCTGAATCTATTGTGATGCCAGCTTTATCAAAGTGTTGCTGTAAAACACGTAAATCAAAATCAGCTATGTTATGCCCTAAAACCACCTCAGCATCTTTTAATACTTCAGCAAGAGAACTTAGAGCCTCACCAATTTCTTTGGATCCCTTTCCAGTTAGCTTTTCAAATGGTATAGCTATTCTTTTTAATTCATCTGCCACATCTTTTCCAGCTTGTTTGCCACTAGGAAGTGTAGTTAATTTTTCAGTGTATTCAGCCTTAGTTTTTGCTGGCGGCTTTATATAAAGTGACTTTGTCTCAGCCTTTCCCGACATTAAATCTGATAATGTGCCCTTCTGATAAGCTATTTGAGTTATAAAATTAGCAGCAGCCTCTTTACCAAACTTAGCAGCAGAAGTTTCCAAATCAATAGCTACAACTATCTTATCTTTTAATTCTCTTTTTATTTTTTCAAATTCCCCGCCCATATCTTTCAGAGCTTTACCAAAAAGTTTAGCATCCGTAGTAGGTTTATAGCTAGGTTTGGCAAGTTCACCGGTTTTAGGAGGTTCTTTAACTCCTACAGCTTTTGACAAACTTCTAACAGATTCAGCTAATTTAGATATATCTCTATTTTGAACTGATAGTTCTTTAATTAATTTATCTACTGCATTATATACATCCTTTCTACCAGTTTGATATGTCTCTGATTTACCTATATTTTTACGTAATTGAATAAGTTGCCTAGTAAGTGCCTCAATTTCTGGATCTGGTTTAGGTGCTTTTGCAACAGCCTGCGCCGCTGTCCCCACAGTCTTAGTAGCTGTCACTACAGCATCAGTTATAGCTTTAGGTAAATTTTTAAAATCCGACTCTAAATTCTTTATCAACGACTTAATCTCTACAGATAACTTATCCATACGTTCAGCTGATACTATACTTCCTCTAACAGCTCTAGGATCAGCTCCGCCAATTTTCTGAGCAGTTTTCTGAACGGAGACAGACCTATTCAATGCCAGCTCAAGTGACCCAAGACGATTATTCAACTTGGATAGATTAAGAGCTAGTTCTTTAGCAGATCTATCAGCTTCTACGTTTTTTATTGGTTCTAATTGGATTTTGTAGGTGTCCGGCAAAAGTCAGTCCTCCCATGGATTTCCATAGACTTCTCATTAGATAAATTATATAGGACTTGTCCTTGCCGTATGTGGGGCTTATCTACCCCGGCGAGTTTTTTTCTTGATTAAATTCCTATCCTTTATAGCCTGGGCTTCCCTAGGCTTATCATACTCTATATCTTCATATAATTCATTGGCTTTAGTAACTATTACTTCTTGACTATCGAACGCCGACAACTTACCTGTTCCTGATTTTCTTTTACTTTTTCTGACAGCTACATCTTGTGTGCGTTCTTTGTAATATGAATTTAGATAAGCATCAAGTGCTTCATCATCTTCTATAATATCTTCATTGGGCTGATCTTCTGGCATCATTTCATAAATATTCTGATAATAATGGGACCAGTAAACCAAATTTAACATATCACTAGAATATTCTGAAGTCGGAACCCCAAAAAGGGGCTCCGATGTTTTTGAACTTGTTACATATCTAATTCGCCATAAATTATTACGAGCTATTGCTCTAATCTGTGAGGTAGGAATACCGCTATAAAATAATATAAATTCAGAAATAAGTTTTTCTCTAAATTTAAGCCCTGATTCATTAAGAAACTCTTCGTATTCAGTCCAATACAGCTTATCTGTATCAAAATTATAACAATGAGACCAGCATAAATAAAGCAATTTAGCTTCTTCAGCTTTTGTTTCTGCTGTCATGGAAAGCTTGGATCTTTCTTTATATTCTATTACCCTTATCTTAGCTTCTAACTCATGGATAATTTCTTTTATTCTATCTTGATTGGCTTTAACTCTAGTAGTTTTAGCTAGTAAAATCTTTTGGCCTTCGAGCTTTGATTTCAACGAATTTAAATTTTTTTGATCTTCATCACTAATTATTTTTCGTTCTTTAAGTATTTTCCGCATGTTATCTACGGAAACTAATCCTTCATCTATAGAATTTTTATACTCGCACTCATAAATTCTCCTAGCTTTCATCATAGTATAGACATCGGGGTATTTGAATAAAACAGTTTCACCCTCAATATCAACTATTTTTACTTGAGAGCATATCTGCTCTAAGTATTTTTCTACTTCTTCATGAGTTAAATCCATAAATTACTCCGAAGATTTTTCCTTACTAGAACTTTTTCTTGGTTTAGATTTTCTTTTAGCTTTAGATATTTCTTTTTCAGCACTAGCTTTTTCTAATTCCGCAAGAGCTTCTGTAGCTTTAGTCTGAATTTCTTCTTCTATCTCCCTTATAGCCATTGCTTCAGGGGTCTTCTCTAAGAAATCAGAAGCCAAGCCTTGTAAATAAAGCATAATTTCAAATCTTGCCCGCATAGCTAATGATTGGTTTTTCTCTGTCAAAAAATCTGAATAGTCTTCCCATACTCTAGTTCCATCAGCTTCCTGAACCATACGAGATGTCAAATATTCAAGTCTTGAATCATCCGCCATTTGCTCACAAGTATTGGACATAGGGCCATTAAGTCGTTGGTTCCAATTGAATAGTTCTTCTCTAGTAGAAGCAACTTCAATAGCCGTTTGTTGTTTAGTATCTAAATTAGATGCGTTATGTAGAGATTCTACTTTTACAGACAATATATCTGTCAGTTCTTTTTGTCTTTGCTCAAATTCAGGGCCAATTACACCCCTACGCATCAAAATATCCATCATTTCAGCAGAAGTAGTAATTCCTTCTACTAAAGATCTGGTATATATTTTACTGTACTGCCAATCAGCACCCCTTACATCATCCGCAGTAGGAGCGCCTATATAATAAGTTTTCCCACTTACTGGATCCTTAAATTCTCTTCTCTCTTCTATACTTTTATTTTCCTTATCTGCCATTTTAAAATCCTCCATAAAGTTATTTATCCCTTGACCTTGAAAAGCTTAGTCTCTATAATTGTCTCTGCTGGTGGAATATATTTAACATCATATCTAACTTCTACTTCTTTTCTAATGTTTCTAATACAATTATTACCCACCCGCAAAATTTTTGATCTTAATTTCTTATATTGATCGTTGTTTGGTACTGCAACTTCAGCATAATCTAAAACTTTTTCAAATAATACAGTAATTTCATCTGAAATTGCCCTATTTAATTTTTCCTTGTGTTTATCTATTTTATCAATCATTTCCTTTTACTCCTTTCCATAAGTATATAGGCGGGGGTCAAAAGACCCCCACCTTATATATATTAATTATCCTCTTCTAATCTTACGACCATCTGTAATGTGATAAATATCAAGGTCTCCCTTGATCACATACAAATCATTGGTTGAACGGAAACCAAATGTCTGTGTAGCATTAGTTCCCATATCCAATGTGTAAGCTTCGTCCGTCATCTTAAGATGCTCAACAACAAGGGTCTTAAGAGCATATTCTCTCTGAGCAGCAGCTATAGCACTCACAACAGAACTAGTAGAACTAGCAGATACAAATTTATTCTGCCCAATAATACTAGCACCGGTAGCAACGGTTCTATTAGCACCGGTTCCACCAGCTTCTTCATCAGTCTGAGCGAATACTTTAACAACAAGCTTAAGATCTTCTGAAGACATAAGGTCAGCAAGATCTATATCAATCATAGTATCACCTGCAAACTCACTATATCTGTCAGCAAATCTTGACCAATGTTCTAAATCACCAGCAGCAGTGTCTACAGTAACAGTAATAGGCACTGGAAGAGTAAGTGGTCTATCATAAGGACCTAAATGCCCTAATTCTGCAAGAGCTTCACGAGTAAGGTCAGCAGTAATAGTACATCCAGACAATCTCCACGCATTAGCGTAAGAAGTATCACTATCAGATACTAGATAAATTTCTACTTGACCCTGTCTAATAGCACCGAGTGTATCCGGGCGGTCTGCACTATCTAATATAGTAAAATACTTATTAATAGTAGCAGCCACATAACCGTCAGCAGCATAAACAGCAAACAACCCATCACCGGTGGCCGGGGTAATATTAGTAGGTAAGTATAGAGTATCTGTAGCTTCATCATACACGAATGTACTAGCTACAGCAGATGTACCAGTGACTGTAGCCCAGTTAACCATTGTATCAGCAACAGCGTTGTAATAAGTTACACCTCGTGATCCATTAGTGTCTGTTCTTAGAAAACCAAGACTACCATCACTGAAAGTAGCAATAGTTACGCCAGCACCTAAAGTAATAGACCCACCACTAAAAGTAGTGTAATCGGTCTCGTCCTCATAGTTTATAAATCGACCATCATTCAATAACCACATCTTTTGATCAGTCTCAGCCCCGTAGTTCTCAGTAGCATTTGCACCAGTAGTATAACCAAATTCAAGACTATTTACATAGACTTCGTCCATGTATAGAGTCTGGTCAATATTATCGGCCAAAGTACCAAGATCACATTCGGACTGAACCGGTGCCCATAAAGAAACACCAGTTAAATTACCACATGTAACAGCGAAGTCAGCAACAGCAACACCGTGGTGATAGTACAACTCAGTATTATTTACTCCAGATACAGTAGATAAATTAGAATTATTATCAGTAGCGTTAGCAGTCATAGCTAACCTATTAGACGGTATCTGAGCCAAAACAGCTAAAGTACGTACATCACCCCAGTCGTTGGTGTTAATAGTAACTGCAACAGCAGGTACATCGTCTACCACATCCACTATATCCAAATGACCTAATTCAAATAGGTCCTCGGAGGTAAATGTAGTAGTGCTGCCAAGAGTCTGCACTCTGTACAGAATCTCGCCATTACACCATACTGATTGTGAACCATAAATTATTCGGTTTCTAGCCATAACAAATTATTCCTCCTTAAATATTTGTTTAGCTCGAGGTTGGTTCTAATTATTTCTAATACGATGTTTAGTACTTTAAGATTGAGGCATAATCTTGTTCCTAAACTCCTTTTCCTTTCCCAAGCGTTAAACGCTTGAAGTTTGAGGCATTTAATTTTCCTTCCAATAAAACATGTCAAAATCTATGCGAGCACGATACTTATTTAAATCACTTAGCATTGTCAAATCTGTTCTATTAATTCCGCCTATTAAAGGTGGATTAATATTTCTTGCCATCACGTTTTCTATATGTAAACAACTGCTATATTGAATAATTTCATATACATAAGCATCGTTGAATGTACTGTCCCAATCAAGCATGCTTCCTGTCGGCCAATTTTGGTTTGGACAACATTTTTCGTTTATACCGTCGTAGAGCAGTTCTACCAAATCATCTTTCTCTGCTCTATCATTTGCAAATATGTGTAAATGACCTTTTATTGGAACTCTTTTTCCCCCGCCAAGTTGAAAACCCACCTTCTCAAAGGACTCAAGGTTGACAACCACAACTGGCACACCCGCTGCTTCTACATCCCACCACTCATTAACCAAAGAAACATAGAAATATTTATAAGTTACAGTAACTGGGGTTACTGTGCCAGATGTAATCACGCGACCATCTACATAATCAATCATATACTCCGATCCACTAATTACTGCCCCTACCCCATCATAAACCGTAACAGCGGTTTGTTGCTCAATAGTATCACCGTAAGTATCTATGTAAGCCCATCCCCTGCCAAGGTCTGTTGGTAGAGGAATCATGTTTGACTGAGCTTGGTATACATAGGACGTAGCATCAGAAATATCTGGTAAATACTCTAAACTAACGCTAGACTCTGTTTCAATATATTCGTCTAGAATATTATACCTAACATAGTGATTTAAGGATAAGTCTTCTTTACGGAATCTTTTCATGCCTTATAGGCCCATTACAAATTTTTTTATTTTATTCTTCTTTCTCATAACAATTCTATAAAACGATTTGTGCCAGCTCCTATCAAAATTTGCCCTACCATTACAAGAATTACATAAAGTTATTAAATTTTCTGGCTGGCAATTTTTCTTATTATAATCTATATGATGAATTGTTAACTTCTCACTCGTTTGCCAGCAATCTGGGTTTTGGCATTGATAATTATCTCTTTCCTTTATACTTTCTTTAAATTCCTTATCCAACCAAACATCACAGTAAGGCTCACAGGAAATGCCGCCTTTCCAATTACAATTACCGGAACCGGATTTTTTTATACTATCACAAATAGAGCATCTATTACCATGTCGCCAACTCGGCCAAACAATAGAATGTTTATGCCCATTAGAACAAATGTAATCTAATTTTGTATAACTATTCACATACTTTTTGCTCAATAATTTACAACCCTCTTTCTCAAATTCAGAACGAATAAATTCTATAGTTGGTTTGCCCTGACCGGCACAAACCGGGCATCTTTGTCCACGTACCCAAGCGCCCCACACTATAAAATGATCGTGGCCTTTAGGACATCTATATTCCAACTTGATCCTACTATTTACATATTCTTCGCTCAACAACTCGTAGCCTTCGTTTTCAAAGGAATTCCTAATAAATTCTATGGTTGGTTTACCCTGCCCATCACAATAAGGGCATCTTTGACCTTGTTGCCACCTATTCCAAGTTATATTATGTTTATGTTCTTTAGGACAAATATAATCAAGTTTTGTATGAGCATTCGCATAATTTTTAGTTAAAAGTTTATACCCCTCTTTAGCAAACTCAGATTTGACAAAATCTATATTTATCGGCGGTCTATTAGCACAATAAGGACATCTACTACCTAAACTATACCATTCTGACCAACTAATTTGATGTTCATGATCTTTAGGACACTTATACTTTAGTTTAGTCCTATTATTCACATATACTCTACTCAACAATTCATACCCTTCTTTTTCAAATTGATCTTTGACAAATTCATACGTTAATTTTTTAGGCATAACATTAAATTCCTTTTAATTGCTCAGCAAATTTCTTTGTAATTCTACCAACTATTTCTTTCAAATCCAAATCTGAAAAAAAATCTGGAATTCCAGGAAACCCGGAAAAAGACCAAATTTTCTTATTTGGATTCCACCCTTTTTGAATAGCCTCAGCTCTATATTGTTTCTCTGGTAGCAAAAAACCACCACCAAACCTACCCTCACCTTCTACATCTACGAAAACGTACGGTCCTCCCGCTATGCCCTGCAAAATTGTTCCGATGATCTTTATGCAATCGGTAGTATCTTCATCTAATTCGTCATTAAAACCTAGTTTTCGATCGTCGCCAACCCCTATTTCTACAAAATTATTTACAACTTTTATGTTTTCTTCTAGATTATCCACCAAAAATTGTCTAAATTCTTCTTTACATAACGACGGTCTAGCAGGATCGTCCTCATCTTCATAAGGCACTATTTCTTTGTCAAACCTGTCCAGTAGCTTATCCACAATACTATCAATTTCTGATTTAACAATCTTTTCAAGTAGTTGCAATAATTTGAACCTGTCTAATTTACTATAACCGCCAGCCACTGCCATTCCTCGTAATATTTCTATAAATTAATGAGTCCAAATGTATAAAGCCCCCTATTATAAAGCGGTTAGATAATTAAAGACTCTTTACTCACGCACTTTCATTGTGTCCTCTGTAAAAAATATCGCTACTAAAATACTCTCAGTTCCTAATCCTCTTAATAAAGGTGGGGTTGCTAATTTACATGATACTCCATCTAAAATTACTTTTTTACAATCACGTATTAACTCTAAGTAACAAGGGTCTGTTTTTATTTGAACTTTTGTTACCCCCGTGCTTCCAGCTTCATTAAAACTTAGCGCATTCAAAGATTCTTGTGTTGGATTCCATGTTATATTGGCGTTGATGCATTTCTTTCTAGAAGTGATTATTACCCCCCTGCCTCCGCAAACAGGGCATCGACCTACAGTAAAATATGTTGGACTAGAAGGAGCTACTTTTGCTACACCACTACTGCGATCATTAAGCTTATCGTAATAGCAATTAGGGCATTCACTTTCTCTATCGGTTAAGTAGACAGTGATTTTTCTACTTAACCCTTTAACCACTCCTTTAATGTTCTTTTTAAACTTCTTTTTTGTCTTACTCCCTATCCATATATTTTTAGGCATAATTTATCACTCCAATCTTAGTCACATATAATTCTTTCAGGTATTGATGCGGGTTTTGATCTTTCTGATATTATATCAGGTTTAGACCTACCAGATATAGTATCTGGTTTAGTACGATCAGGTACACATTCATTAACACCAGTTATTATACATTCTGGAGTCAATTCAGGTGGTTTTGTAGAACTACTAGAACTACTCGATTCACTTGAACTACTTACACTACTTGAACTTGATTCACTAGAACTAGAGCTTGACTCACTAGATGATGAACTAGATGATTCAGAACTACTAGAACTTGAGCTCGATTCACTAGAACTTGAGCTTGAGCTTGATTCACTAGAACTTGACTCAGAACTAGAACTACTTGAACTAGATTCCGAACTAGAGCTTGATTCAGAACTCGAGCTACTAGAACTAGATTCAGAACTAGAGCTACTAGAACTTGATTCAGAACTACTAGAACTTGAGCTTGATTCACTAGACGATGAGCTTGAACTAGATTCAGATGAACTTGAACTAGATGATTCAGAACTTGAACTACTAGAACTAGACTCACTAGAACTACTAGAACTAGATGATTCAGAACTTGAGCTACTAGAACTTGACTCACTAGAACTTGAACTAGAGCTAGACTCACTAGAACTTGAACTAGAGCTTGACTCCGATGAGCTGGAACTAGATGATTCGGAACTTGATGAACTAGAGCTAGATTCACTAGATGATGAACTTGAGCTCGATTCGCTAGAACTTGAACTAGATGATGACTCACTAGATGATGAACTAGAGCTTGACTCCGATGAGCTTGAACTAGATGATTCAGAACTTGATGAACTAGAACTCGACTCACTTGAACTAGAACTAGATGATGACTCGCTAGATGAAGAACTAGAGCTTGATTCCGATGAGCTTGAACTAGATGATTCAGAACTTGAACTACTTGAACTAGATTCTGAACTACTTGAACTTGAGCTCGATTCACTTGAACTAGAGCTAGAGCTTGACTCCGATGAGCTTGAACTAGATGACTCAGAACTAGAACTACTTGAACTAGATTCTGAACTACTTGAACTTGAGCTAGATTCACTAGAACTTGAACTAGAGCTTGACTCCGATGAGCTTGAACTAGATGACTCAGAACTAGAACTACTTGAACTAGATTCTGAACTACTTGAACTTGAGCTAGATTCACTAGAACTTGAACTAGAGCTTGACTCCGATGAGCTTGAACTAGATGATTCAGAACTTGATGAACTAGAACTCGACTCACTTGAACTAGAACTAGATGATGACTCGCTAGATGAAGAACTAGAGCTTGATTCCGATGAGCTTGAACTAGATGATTCAGAACTAGAACTACTAGAACTCGACTCACTTGAACTAGAACTAGATGATGACTCACTGGATGATGAACTAGAGCTTGACTCGGATGAGCTAGAACTAGACGATTCAGAACTTGAACTACTTGAACTAGATTCTGAACTACTTGAACTTGAGCTCGATTCACTTGAACTAGAGCTAGAGCTTGACTCCGATGAGCTTGAACTAGATGACTCAGAACTAGAACTACTTGAACTAGATTCTGAACTACTTGAACTTGAGCTAGATTCACTAGAACTTGAACTAGAGCTTGACTCCGATGAGCTTGAACTAGATGATTCAGAACTTGATGAACTAGAACTCGACTCACTTGAACTAGAACTAGATGATGACTCTCTAGATG
>Ga0307380_10011710_pt1 | contig 10963 bp, 6 predicted proteins | sample UN3MG_FD_202239 | JGI IMG/M metagenome (GOLD analysis project Ga0307380, IMG submission 202239) | Soil microbial communities from Risofladan, Vaasa, Finland - UN-3 | ecosystem: Environmental > Terrestrial > Soil > Coastal area > Acid sulfate soil | place: Finland: Risofladan, Vaasa | collected... | reverse complement strand
CTCTCCCCCAGTGTTTTCAGCAGCTGGTGGTAGGAATCGGCGAAGGCTTTGACGCCGTCCTTCAGCAGCTGTTCGGTAATGGCATCTAAATCTATGCCGACTCTCTTCAGGTCAGCCAGCACCTGTTCGGCTTCGACCAGTCCCTCATCTACCGTCCGGCGCACCTTGCCGTGGTCGAGGAAGGCGTTTATCGTCTCCAGGGGTATGGTGTTGACCGTGTCCGCGCCGATAAGCCCGTCCACATACTTGGTATCGGGGTAGGCTGGATTCTTGGTGCTGGTGCTCCCCCAGAGGACGCGCTGGACGCGGGCGCCACGCTGGCGCTGGGCGGCGAATTCTTCTCCGTAGAATATTTCCCGGAAGCGGCGGTAAACCAGCTTGGAGTTGGCGATGGCGGCGGTGCCGCTCAGAGCCAGTGCCTCTTCGGTGCCGATTTTGTCCAGCTCTCTATCGGCATAGGTATCAATCCGGCTGACGAAGAAAGAAGCCACCGAGGTCACCCGCTCCGGGTTCGGGTTGCGGGCTATGCCCCGGATATAGGCACGGGAAATGGCTTCATAGTTCTTCAGCGAAAACAGGAGGGTGACATTGATGTTGATTCCCTCGCCGGTCATAGCCTCAATGACCGGTAAGCTGGCTGGTGTCGCCGGGACCTTTACCATTAGATTGGGGCGGTCCACCAGCTGCCAGAGGCGTTTTACCTCGGCGATGGTTGCTTCGGTGTCATCGGCAAGCTCCGGGGAGGGCTCCAGACTGACCATGCCGTCAATTCCGTTAGAGGCGTCATAAACGGGGCGCAGCATGTCGGTTGCCATCTGGATATCCTCTATGCTCAAGCGGTCGTAGATGGCGCTGGCATCGGCATCAGGCTTGGATTTTAGCATCGCCCGTATGGCCGCATCGTAGTCCTGGCTCTGGGCAATGGCTTTGTGAAAAATGGTCGGGTTGCTGGTTATGCCCCGCACCCCCTCTTCAATCAGTTGCCCGAGCTGACCGCTGGTAATCAATTGGCGCTGGATGAAGTCAAGCCATATTGACTGCCCCAGTTTCTGGATGTCTTTCAGATGGTGCATTTTCCCTCCCTCATACTATACTTCAATGATTACCCCCTCCGGGGACGCCTTCCCGTCCAGGGCGGCTCTCTCCCCGGCAGTGAGCAGTTTATCACGCGATACATCTAGAAAGCATGCGGCTTGCTCCACAATATGAGCCCAGGTGCAGCGGTTAACGAAGAACAGCCCCGGTGGTGTCAGTGTGCCTCCCTGGACGATGAAGCCGAGGGCAGCCGTATCGCGTCCGGTATTGAGCGGCTGGAGGACACCCAGCATTATCTCCGGTCTGGTGTGGGTGACGAATATGCGGGGCAGGACGGAATCAGGGTAGAGTCCCTGCCTGATTTCGCTGGCGGCAGCGTGAGCCTGCTCGCCGCGGCTGCGGGGGGCGCGGAAGCGCCCCGGCTCCAGCATATAGACCACCGAGTGGGGGATATTATGCTCACCAAGCCGGGCGGAGGCTTTTAACACCTCTTCCAGCTGGTAGGCACCGATGGCGGTCAGTATCAGCCGTGACTCTTTGATATTATGCCCGGCCCAGTCAAGGCGCAGGGCGCCCTGTGCCATGAGGCGGGTCGCCTCTTCCCCGGTGAACAGGTCGGGGATAGTCTCGTATTTTGGTATCACCAGCGTCCAGACCTGCCCGTGTGTCTGGTAGAGTTCCCGCATCACCACGGCGGCGGTGTTGTAGTCGGCAATAAACATTACCCGTGAGACATCGGATACTTCGCCCAGCATTGACTCCGCCATCGCCGGGTCCTGATGGGACTGCTCGTTCTTGGCGTTCTCCCAGGTATGGGAGGTGAGCACCAGCGGTATCGACAGCCACCCCGGCCGGCAGTTACCCAGTTCGTTGCAGTGGTTGGCGAAGATTATCTCCTGACGCACCACCCCCTGCATTTTGGTGCCGAATGCCTCATAGGTGGCGATTAGACTGATACCGCCCTTGTTGGCCAGGGCGGCGGCGGCGATGGCTTCCTCGTTGAGGGCGGTGATGACGGCACCGTGCACGTCCTCGGGAATACCGGCTTCGGGGGCGGTCACCCGGAACTTGAGCGCTTCCAGGGTGCGGGTAAGCCGGTTGGAGCGCATTTCATCCGGGTTGCCCACTCTGGGGCGGAGGTGGGGGTTAGCCTGGACGGTGGCTAAAAACACTTTATCCACGGCATACATCGGGGCCGTCCGCGTCCATTTTGCCCGGTCGCGCCGGTCTTTGGGCACGGGGCGGGCTTTGATTTCGGGCACTTTGCTCAGGCTCACCTCGCGTCTGGCCAGGGGGTGGTCTCGCTCCCTGGGGCGGCCGGAGTCGGGGTGGTGCTGGAATTTATCAATGGCTTCCTTAATCTCGGGCAGGGGCACCCAGAGACGGCGGGCACTCTCATTAAAGTTGTGGGCGGCTTCACTATCAAAGTGGGGATTGGCCTGAAGGGGCAGGTTGTGGGCCAGGTTGGTCCCCTCGCCGTAAAAGCCGGCTCCCTTGGGGGCAACGGCAATACCGTAGGGCAGGCGCACCGGGTATGCTTCCCCCCTGCTGCGCACTGCCTTGGCCGCCGCTTCAAGGCGCGATTCCATCTCAAAGATAGCCCAGGCGAAGGCAGCCGGGTCCCGGCCGTCAAAAACGATGGGGTCAAAGTTGTTGAGCTTCAGGTGCTCCACAAACCAGTTAACCCCGCCTTCCTGGGACATGGTAGTGCGCTGGTCAATACGGCGCCCGTTGTTAATCATTATCGGCGTGACCAGGCCGCAATCTTTAGCCCGCCACCAGCGGGGTGCCCAGTCACTTCCCCTCTGCTCCTCAAAGGCGCCGTCGCTCAAGAAAGCGACCAGCCTCTCCCCGGGCAGGGGCATATGGATATACTCCAGCTCAACGAAACCGAGATACCCCGCCTCCGCCATGCCGCCGGCGGTATGGGCGTTGACATGGCTGCCCAGCGGTGAGTCCTGCTTTCCCGCCGAGTTTAGCCGATAAGAATAGAAGTCGCCGACATAGCGGCTGAGCCCCTCGTCGGTGAGGGAGTAGCGCTCGGCATGGGCCGGTGTCATGTTGTCCAGCAGCAGATTTACCGTGTCAATGGCAGCGACACAGTGTCCCTGCCCCATTATCCAGGAGCGGGTGATACCGGTTAGGGCGTTAATCGCCATATAGCCAGCATAGGCAGGTATCATATTCAGGGTGCCCCCGGTATGCCCATCCGGTCTGGGCTTGAAGTCTTCCGTGCCCAGGTCGCGACCGTCAAGATAAACTTTCTGGGCATAGGTCTCATGCACGGTGAGCCACATGGCGGCGCTGGCTACCCGGTCAGCGGCATAGAGCAACTCAAACAGGGGAACGCCGTCACCCGCCACCCCTTCGGCAGTCAGAAACTCAGCCATGGCAAAGGCACGGGCCTGCGTTTCCAGGGAATGCCGGATGGGGCCATAACCAGCTGCCCACCGGTCGGCAGGGTGGTTGCGCTGGCGGTAGAGCCTTACCCGCTCTTCGGTGCGAATCTTATCCCGCTCACTGTCTCTGGTCATTTCGTCCCTCCTTATCCTCTATGCCAGCTTTGTTACTTAAGCTTTTTTAAAAGGGAAAAAGTATCCCGGGCAATTATAAGTGCCTCATCTACCGGGATGACATAGGCGTGAATTCGGGCATCATCGGTGCTGATGCGGCCTTCACTGCCTACCGTGGCTTTATTGCGCTCTTTATCCAGTTTCAGGCCCAGCCAGTCCATACCGGCCAGAACACGCTGGCGTACCTCGGGGGCGTTCTCACCGATACCGCCACCGAAGATAACGGCGTCAGCCCCATTGAGGGCAGTTAAGTAGGCGCCGATGTACTTCTTTAACCGGTAGCAGAACATATCTATGGCCAGGCGGGCCATTTTATCTCCCTTATCCTCGGCATCAAGCAGGTCCCGCATATCCCGGGAGCGCCCCGATACCCCCAGCAGTCCCGATTTGGTGTTGAGCCAGCCTTCAGCGGTTTCCACATCCACCCCCTCTCGCTGGGCCAGAAAGCTGGCCAGAGTGGGGTCAACATCACCGGAGCGGCTGCCCATCATCAGCCCTTCCAGGGGGGTGAAGCCCATTGAGGTATCCACCGAGCGTCCCCCGTCTATCGCCGTAGCCGAGCAGCCATTACCCAGCTGGAGGGTGATGAGCTTGGTTTGTTCTAGCGGGGTATCGGTGATAGCGGCGTAGCGCTCCATCATGTAGCGGTGGGCTAAGCCGTGAAAGCCGTAACGGCGGATGTGGTGCTTATCAGCCAGTGCCGGCGGGATAGCATAGCGACGGGCTGGTTCAGGCAGGGTGTGGTGAAAGGCGGTATCAAAGACGGCTACCATGGGTATCTTTGCCCCCAGTCGCTCCCGCACCGCCCGGATGGCGCTGAGCGAGGGCTGGTTGTGCAGGGGCGCCAGCTCGCTTGAGTCTTCAATAGCATTGATAACCTGCTCATCAATCAGTACCGGCTGGCTGAACTTGTCGCCGCCGTGTATTACCCGGTGACCAACGGCGTCAAGCCCCTTCTCTAAAAGCCGGCTGGAGGCGAGCCAGTCGAGCACCAGACGGCTGGCCTGACCGTGGTCAGGCACGGTTTTGGTTTCCCGTAATTCCTGTTTTGCCCTGAATTTGATATCGGCACGCCCGCCAATCTTATCAACGATACCACCGGCGAGCCGTTGTTCATTGACGGAAGAGCCCCCGGTCTCCAGCGCAAAGAGTTCGAACTTCAGCGTCGAGCTTCCGCAGTTAATCACCAGAATTTTCATTTGCCCTGTCTTTGCTCAATAGCCAGAAGCTTCTTTAGTCGGCGGCGATGCCTTGGCTCGTCGCTGAAGCGTGCTTTGAGAAAGGTGGTGGCCAGTTCGGTAGCCAGTTCCAGTCCGATGACCCTTGCCCCCAGGCAGAGGACATTCATGTCGTCGTGCTCCACTCCCTGGCGGGCGGAGTAGGTATCATGGCAGAGGCATGCCCGGATGGTGGGCACTTTGTTAGCCGCAATGCAGGCACCGACACCGCTGCCGCAGACCAGGATGCCCCGCTCGGCTCGCTCCGAAGCTACCTCGGTGGCAACCGCCTGGGCAAAATCGGGGTAGTCATCCGCCGGGTCAAGGGTGTGGGCACCGACATCCAGTATCTGGTATTGCTCCTGAAGACGCATCACCAGTTCATTCTTCAGGGAAAATCCACCGTGGTCAGCACCTACCGCCACGCGCATTCTCATGGCTCCCTCCTCTGGCTACTTGATATCGGCGTGATAGCTCTGCAGAGACCTGACCTCTGGGCTGCCCTGACGATACGCTTCAATTCCCCTTGCCGCCGCCGCGGCGGCCGCCAGCGTGGTGATATAGGGCACCTTATACTTAATCGCTGCCTTGCGGATGTAGGAGTCGTCATATTGACTCAACTTACCACTGGGGGTATTGATGACCAGCTGAATCTCGCCATTCATGATACCATCGACGATATTGGGGCGTCCCTCATGCATTTTCAGGATTAGTTCTGACTTGATACCCCGGCTGGCCAGAAACTGACCGGTGCCTTCGGTGGCGATGATTTTGAAGCCGAGCTCGGTAAGTTTTTGGGCTACTTCGCAGACGGCGGGCCGGTCTTTTATAGATACCGTTATCAGGACAGTACCGTCGGTGGGGAGTGATTGCTGGGCGGCAACCTGTGCCTTGAAATAGGCGGCGCCAAACGAATCGGCGATGCCGAGCACCTCACCGGTGGAACGCATTTCCGGTCCCAGCAGGGGGTCTACCTCAGGGAACATATTGAAGGGGAAAACGGCTTCTTTGATGCCGAAATGGGGGATGATTCGGGGCTTGAGGCCGATATCGGCCAGCTTCTTGCCCGTCATTATCTGGGTGGCTATCCGTGCCATGGGAATGTTGCAGACCTTGGAAACCAGGGGCACTGTTCTCGAGGCTCGTGGATTGGCTTCCAGTATATAGACCACATTATTGGCAATGGCATACTGGATATTCATCAGGCCGACCACATTGAGGTCGGCGGCAATCTTCTTGGTGTACTCATAGATAGTGTCAATGTGCGCCTCGGCCAGGCTTACCGGTGGAATCACGCAGGCGGAATCGCCGGAGTGGACACCAGCCAGTTCGATATGCTCCATCACTGCCGGGACAAAGGCACTGGTGCCATCGGCGATGGCGTCGGCTTCGGTCTCAATGGCGTTTTCCAGGAACCTGTCAATCAAGATGGGGCGGTCGGGGGTAACCCCCACCGCGGCGGCAACGTATTGACGGAGCATATCCTCGTCATAGACCACTTCCATCCCCCGCCCCCCCAGTACGTATGACGGCCGCACAATCAGGGGATAGCCAATTTGCCGGGCGATAGCCAGCGCCTCTTTCATGTTAATGGCCATCCCGGACTCCGGTATCGGTATGCCCAGCTTCCGCATCATCTGGCGGAAGCGGTCCCTGTCCTCGGCTAAGTCTATCGCCTCCGGTGTAGTGCCCAGTATGCTGACTCCAGCCTCAGCCAGTTCATTGGCAATATTGAGCGGAGTCTGCCCGCCGAACTGGACGATGACCCCTTCCGGCTTTTCTTTCTGGTAGATGCTCAGTACATCTTCCACGGTTAATGGTTCAAAGTAGAGCTTATCTGAAGTATCGTAGTCCGTAGAGACTGTTTCCGGGTTACAGTTGACCATGATGGTCTCGTAACCCTCGTCACGCAGGGCAAAGGCGGCGTGGACGCAGCAGTAATCAAACTCAATGCCCTGACCGATGCGGTTCGGCCCGCCGCCCAATACCATGACCTTCTTGCGTTGGCTGCTGGTGGTCTTGTCGGGGGCGTTATAGGTGGAGTAATAGTACGCCGCATTTTCGACGCCGCTTACCGGCACCGCATCCCAGCCTTCAACCACACCGAGGGAAATGCGTTTCTGCCGGATTTCCTTCTCGCGCACACCGAGAAGCTGTGACAGGTAGCGGTCGGCAAAGCCGTCTTTCTTGGCTTGAACCAGAAGCTCATCCGGTAGCTGGCGCCCGCGGCACTTTAAAATCCGCTCCTCCAGTTCAACCAGCTCTTTCATCTGGTTGATAAACCAGGGCTTGATGTAGGTTTTTTCGTAGAGCTCTTGAACGCTGACGCCCTTGCGCAGCGCCTCATACATGATGAACTGTCGCTCACTGGACGCTATACCGAGCAAATTCATAAGCTCTTTCAGTGATTTCTTATGAAAGTCCTTGGCGAAGCCGAGACCGTAGCGTCCGATTTCCAGAGAGCGGATCGCCTTCTGGAAGGCTTCTTTGTAGGTCTTGCCGATGCTCATTACCTCGCCCACCGCCCGCATCTGGGTGCCCAGTTTGTCCTCGGCATTCCGGAATTTCTCAAAAGCCCAGCGGGCAAACTTGACCACCACATAGTCACCGGACGGGGTGTATTTTTCCAGTGTCCCCTCTCTCCAGTAGGGGATTTCGTCCAGGGTAAGCCCGGCGGCCAGCTTGGCCGAAATAAAGGCGATGGGGAAGCCGGTTGCCTTGGATGCCAGGGCTGATGAGCGCGAGGTCCGGGGGTTTATTTCAATCACCACCACCCGGTCTGTCTTGGGGTCATGGGCGAACTGGATATTGGTGCCGCCAATCACCCGGATTGCTTCCACAATCCGGTAGGAATATTCTTGGAGGCGTTTCTGGAGCTCGGCATCTATGGTGAGCATGGGTGCGGTGCAGAAGGAGTCGCCGGTGTGCACCCCCATGGCGTCGACATTCTCAATAAAGCAGACTGTTATCATCTGGTTTTTGGCATCGCGTACCACTTCCAGCTCCAGTTCTTCCCAGCCCAGGACAGATTCTTCGATGAGCACCTGTCCGATGAGGCTGGCGGCGATACCCCGGCTGGCCACGATGCGCAGTTCCTCTACGTTGTAGACCAGCCCGCTCCCGGTTCCCCCCAGGCAATAGGCGGGGCGGACCACTACCGGATAGCCCAGTTCAGCGGCGACTTTTTCGGCATCCTCGACACTGTATACCGCCTCGCTTTGGGGCATTTCTATGCCCAGGCTGTTCATTGTCTCCTTGAAGGCGGTTCGGTCCTCGCCCCTCACGATGGCATCAACCTCAACCCCGATTACCTTGACGCCGTACTTGTCCAGGACTCCGGAGTGCGCCAGTTCGGCACTTAAATTAAGACCGGTCTGCCCGCCCATGTTGGGCAGCAGGGCATCGGGGCGCTCTTTCTCAATAATCTTGGCCACGGAGTCGTGAGTGAGGGGTTCAATATAGGTCACGTCAGCCATGCCGGGGTCAGTCATTATAGTCGCTGGATTGGAGTTGACCAGCACAATTTCATAGCCAAGTGAACGCAGGGCTTTACAGGCCTGGGTCCCCGAGTAGTCAAACTCACAGGCCTGCCCGATTATGATCGGACCCGAGCCGATAATCATCACCTTCTTGATATCGTTTCTTCTCGGCACGTGCTTAGCTCTCTTTCTGGCGGTTGGCCCATAACCGGCGCGCGGGTTCAATAAGATTATAGCACAGCGGGCGTAATTGCTAAAAACCCAGTATAGGGGAGGGTTAGTTAGCCCAATTACTGACAAAAAGTATAGACAGCCCGCCTCAAATGTGCTAGACTTTCAGCAAAATAAAAATAAGGAGGTAAGTATGAAGCGTCTTTTTTGGCTAGTCCTGGTTGGGCTGGTATTGTTCAGCCTGGTGTTAGGTGGCTGTGCCGCTAAGGCAGAGAAGGTTCGTATCGCCACCGATGCTACCTGGCCACCCTTCGAGTCGGTTAATGAGGAGACCAAGGCGATTGAGGGGTTTGATATTGACCTGATGACGGCCATTGCCGAAGAAGCCGGTCTCGAGATTGAGTTCGTCAACGTAGGCTGGGACCCGCTGTTAGCCGGGATAGCCCAGTGCCAGTATGATGCGGCTATTTCAGCGATGACCATCACCGAGGAGCGCGCCAAACAGTTCTTCTTCTCAGACCCCTATTTTGGGGCCGGGCAGATTGTCACCGTGCGCATTGATAACACCGAAATCGCCAGCAAAGATGACCTGGCGGGTAAGGTTGCCGGGGCTCAAATTGGGACCACTGGTTCCTTTGAGATAGAGAATATAGAGGGCGCCACGCTAAAGACGTATGATGATATCGGTCTGGCCATGCAGGACTTGATAAACGGGCAGATTGATGCCGTGGTCGCCGATAACCCCTTAGCTCTGGGCTATATCGGTAAGAATGCGGATAAGCTGAAGGCAGCCGGCGGCGTCTTTACCGAGGAAAATTACGGAATTGCCGTCTGCAAGACCAAGCCGGAGCTGGTTGCCAAAATCAATGAGGGCCTGGCAGCGGTTAAAGCCGCCGGGGTGATTGACCAGCTGGTTGATAAGTGGCTTGCCGCTGAATAATCAGCTTCATATTAGCCAAGCCTCTAAGATTGGGTCTAGCAAGGCCATTTAAGGAGTCCTGTGGAGGGGCAGCCAAAACCCAGACCCAGTGGTAGCAAAATATTCTATATCCCTGGGGGAGAAGCACTTTTGCGCATTGACCCCTGGTGGGGTCTAGTGGTTTTGGTGATTGGCTTAGTCATTCTTCTGATTACGGTAAGCCCTGACCCCTTTTGGAATATTTTCCGGTTTGTGCGTGATGGTATCGCCATCACCGTTTTTATTACCTTTATCGCTTTCCTTTTTACTTTGGTAGCTGGTATGTTGGGTGGCCTGGGCCGGCTTTCCCAAAACTGGTTTGTTCACGGCGTTGCCACCCTCTACGTGGAAGTAGTCCGGGGTGTCCCGCTTCTGGTACAGCTACTGGCCTGGTACTTTGCCTTCCCGGTGATTGTCCAGCAGATTGGACAGTGGCTTCATATCTCGGCACTGGCTGAGTATCAGGCTAACGCCATTGTTACCGCCATTATCGGTCTGGTAGTTTGCTATGGGGCCTATATGAGCGAGATTTACCGGGCTGGCATCCAGAGTATTCCCAAGGGTCAGACGGAAGCCGCCCGTAGCCTGGGCATGACCCATTTCCAGTCCCTGCGCCACGTAATTTTACCGCAGGCAGTCCGTGTGATTCTGCCACCGGTAGGCAACGAGTTCGTTGCCCTGCTCAAGGATTCCTCTCTGGTCAGTGTGGTGGCGGTAGCCGATTTGACCCGTCGCGGGCGTGAGTTTATGGCGGTGCACTTTAACCCCATTGAGGTGTGGGCGATGGTCGCCCTCTTGTATTTAGTACTGACCCTGTTCGCAGCCCGGCTGGTCGCCTGGATGGAGAGAAGAACTAACTTTGAAAGGTAGGCAAGTGGAACCGATAATACATATTGAGAATGTTCACAAGCACTTCGGTAAGATTCACGCCCTGTGCGGGGTGAGCCTGGATGTACAAAAGGGGGAGGTGGTGGTAATTATTGGCCCCTCCGGCTCAGGTAAGTCTACTTTACTGCGCTGTATCAATCGTCTTGAGGAATACGATTCGGGCAGAATTGTGGTTGACGGTATCCCTCTGGACACTGCCGAGAATATTAATGCCGTTCGCTGCGAGATTGGCATGGTGTTTCAGTCGTTTAATCTGTTTGCTCACCTCACCGTGATGGATAACCTGATGCTGGCGCAGCGGGTGGTGCGTAAAAGACCCCGGGATGAATCAGAGAAGGTTGCCCGCGAACTTCTGGAGAAAGTGGGCATTCCTGACAAAGCCCTGGCTTATCCCATTCAACTCTCCGGCGGGCAACAGCAGCGGGTAGCCATTGCCCGGGCGCTGGCCATGAATCCCAAAATTATGCTCTTCGATGAGCCGACCAGTGCCCTCGACCCGGAGATGATTAAAGAGGTACTGGATGTAATGCTCGCCCTGGCTCAGGAGGGGATGACCATGGTGGTCGTTTCCCATGAGATGGGGTTCGCCCGTGCCGCCGCCAACCGCATGCTTTTAGTGGATGAGGGTCTGATTGTTGAGGA
>Ga0307380_10011708_pt1 | contig 10964 bp, 8 predicted proteins | sample UN3MG_FD_202239 | JGI IMG/M metagenome (GOLD analysis project Ga0307380, IMG submission 202239) | Soil microbial communities from Risofladan, Vaasa, Finland - UN-3 | ecosystem: Environmental > Terrestrial > Soil > Coastal area > Acid sulfate soil | place: Finland: Risofladan, Vaasa | collected... | reverse complement strand
CGGATCCCCCAAGTCCATGGTTTCAGCTGGGCAGGTCCCGCGGCTCAGATGGACGCGATCTTCGATCTCGATCAAGTCGCGGCGGGGCGAGTACAGGACAACGGGAGACACCGTTGCGCTACCTGACAGGAAGCTCGAAAGACCTCTGTCCATGTTTGTCTCGCGGCTGCTAATTCAGCATACGCCGGCCTGGGACTATGCAGGCGGTACGAACAAGGTCGACCCCGCAACCCGTTCGTAAGGCACCAATGCAAGGTCGTGAAGCGGCGTCCACGTTACCAAATCGCGCTCGCCGAGCTTAGACGCGGAACGAATGAAAGCGCACCTATGTTCAGGGGCGTGGAACTCGCAAAGATAGTCACGCAAGGGCGACAGATCGGGGGCGGCGCTGTCAGCAGCGATGATGGCGACATTTACGTCGAACACAGCAGGCTGCAGCAACATCAAGGCAACCGACCGGACGACAGGGATGCGTCGCCGCACCAGGCCAGTGGCTTCGTGAATTAACATGCCATGTGCCGGATCGTAGCCTAGCTCAGCCAACATCGTATCGATGGAGGAGATGGCGGGAATTACGCGCACCTTCCATCCTCTGACCTTCCCTTCGCTCAGCAGCGATGCCGATACGCTATCGAATATGACCGGATGTCCGGGCGTCAACCATGCGATCGGACTATCGACTTCCGTCAGTTCGACGATGGCCTGAAAGACATCCGAATAATTCTCTGTCCGGATCCGCCCGTCCTGATAGAGCGACCACAGGCTCACACATTTGGACCGCAGGTCTTCCGGCAATCCATCCAAAATCGGTTCCGGGAGATTGGTGCCGATGCGTTTGCACAGCGCCAGAATTTCGACGGTCTCAATGGTCAGCTGCTCTGGGAAAATTATCCCGGCGCCGACCAAATAGACCTCGACGTTCGATCGCTGGGACCCGGCTTCGGGATCCAGAGTAACGCTGTCGTTTGTCAAGACGTTCTCCACTTCCCTTGGATGAGGCTCATTGTGGTCGGGCGTTAGCGAATGCCGATTTCGTGCTCAAGGTCTTCGATCAGAATGTCGGCAAAGGCTTGAACGTGTAAGCGACAATATTGCGTTTCCGCTCCAGCGAAGGTTCCCAATTCCCCAAGCTTGTTGCTCGGGTTGCCACCGCCGCAGACTGAAAAATAGGCGCACGACCCCCGACACTGCTCAATACCTGTCAATATGTCGCCGTAGGCTTGCAGGAAGCCGGAATGGGAAGCAACTGCCTGCCAATCCTCCGTGTGGACGTTGCCCCAATGGAATTTTCCATAGCGGTCGTCCTCGACACCGAGCAGCTCCGGCGAGAACGTCGTGACATTGCCGGTGACGTCAATATTGATAATTGCTCCGGGCCGGTTATCGGCGCGCATCACGTCGCTTCCGGGCGGGGCCGTCAGATGCCCGCGCATGCCATCGAATTCCCGCACCCGCATACCCGGATTTGCGGAGCGAAGCTTGTCGACCCGCTGAAGGAACACGCGAAACGATTCATCGGAGTTGTTCCCCGAAAGAGACGACGACGCATGTGTGCCCTCGGCCTCCTCCACGTTGAAGGCGACCTGGGTGGCGCCCAAAGTCTCGAAGAAGCGCCAGAACTCGTCAGGTGCCTGCAGCGCATCCCTCGTCAGAACACCAATGACCGTAAAGGGTATCTCGTGCTCCCGGAGTTTTGCCACCCCGCGCATCACGCGGTCGTGCGTGCCGCGATTTGACCGATCGACGCGATAGACATCGTGAATCTCTTTCGGACCGTCGAGGCTCACGCCTATGAGCACGGACCATCGCTTAAACAATTCGCACCAGTCATCGTTTATGAGCATACCATTCGTCTGAAAATGGTGCTGAAACAGCGTCGGCGCGGCATCCGATTGCAGAGCCCCAAACGCGATTTCATAAAATTCTATTGGGACGGTCAGGGGCTCGCCCGCGTGCCACACGACGGACAATTGTGGTTCACGAAGGGGCATGCCTCGCAAAAAGCGAGCGATCGCCTTTACGGTGGCGATATCCATTCGCGTCGTTTCCGAGCGGTGGCTCAGATAGCAGTAGGAGCAGTCAATGTTGCAAAACGGTGTGGGTTGGACAACCAGAAGTCCTAGCGGCGCCAATTCGACATTGACAGAAGCCTGCGTCGCAGCAGTGCCGCATGTGACGGACATATTAAAACGCGCTCACGCGTAATCAGCTGTTGCTGAAGTCGTTGAAATTGCTGAAGTCGTTGAAATTGCTGAAGTCGTTGAAGTTTGAAAATTGATTGAAATTTTGGAAAGGCAGCGCCTGATTGAAATTGTCGAAAGCAACCTCGGTATCACCGTCCGTAGAGGATGTGGCCGACCCTGGCCTACCTGATTGGGCGAGGCTTCGAGCCTTGGCAAACGTCACTCTAATGATGTTGATACGGTCTCTCGTGTCCGAAGTGTCTGATTTGTCTGGCTCGATAAGAGCCGGCGGCGGCGGCGGCGGCGGCAGATCGACCATTGTCTTGGCCTCTCGTTTAAGTGCAGCCCTCGGCAGGATCATTAGTGAGGGTTTCGGAGGCACCTGCCCGACCTATCCGACCCAACTCAGGATGGTCACAACATCCCTCTGGTGGCAACGGCTTTCTTCTCCCCTTAAACGAGTATTCCGGTGGCCAAACGCTCGACCCTCTGCTGGCGACCGGCTCCGGTCTTCGTCATGTCGTAGGCAACAGACATAGCCGTGTGGCGCGGCCGGCCCTGATCTCAGCATCCAGAGCTTCACTGGCTCCGGTTACGGCCCCGATCAAACAAACAGAGGCTCAGCTAACAAAGCCGTCCCAAAGACAATCTGTGGAGAAAAGGCAACAGCCAGCACTGATGCAGAACCTATGCGTCCCCGAAGAGACCAAGCCGCTATAGGCGCGCCAAAACACAGCGCAATCATAAGTATAAAAAGGATCGCGTCCGGCATCACGGGGCCGGTATTATTGACGCCCTGCAGAACAAACCCAGAGACGCTGGCCAACAGCAGTCTTAAGCCGAAATCTAAAACAGTCGCGATGATCAGAGCGGAAAGCACACACTATCTCCTGGCAAAGGCGCGGCTTTCAACTTGGGCGGCTCGGGACTCGCGTACTCTTTAGTACGATCTAATTCTTCTTGACTGCCGCCGATCCTGAATCGTGCGCGCGCGACGACTGCCCGGGCCCTTTCTGGTTGTATCGAGATGCCGAACAAAAGCCAGCGGACGTTTCAAACCGCGCGTCGTAAGAGGCTCATCTACCCTCTCGGGCGCACATGTCCGCTTAGGGTCATTAGCGGCCGTCGTACCGCGGCTAGGCCACGTCCGGTTTGCGCCGCTAAGCCGACATCCGCTGCCTCGTATCTGAGGTCCGCTAAGTGCCAGAAGCAGACAGGGAAGGCAGGGCGCCGGTTAGTAAGTTCTGAGTGTCTCGCTGGGCTTGCCGTAAAGAGACGGCATGGGCACTTTGTCGCCCCTCTTTACCGCGGCCTCCGCCTGGCCGCGAGTGAAGTCGTAGAGTTCCTTCGCGCTCACGGTGCCGTCGGCATCGCCGTCGCCGGTCGTGTCGGCGATACCGCGCAAGCCGGCAACCAGTGACTCGGTGAAGAGACTGCGCGGCCGGCTGGTATCGCCAACTTTTGAGGTATCGCTGGCAGCCGAGAGCGTCACCCAGTTGGACGGCGTGAACAGGCCAAAGAGACCGATCCGCGGCCCAGCGTCGACCGTAACCACGTCTTCGCCATTTGCGAACGATGCGTCGAGATACAGACGCAGCTTGGGAATTTCCATACCGGCGAGCGCATCGTAGAGAGCGGACAGACGAAGACCGCTATCTGGCTTTTTGGGATCGGCATCGGCCGGCAGCAGCAGCACGTCGTTCCCACCGTCCAGCGCCTTGGCGCGGCCGGCGAAGTAGACGATGACCTCGGACGCTTTGGCATCATTCAGGACATCGCGCAGCTCACTCTTCGTGTCACCGGGCTTGCCGAAGATGTCCTGGAAATCGGACAGCGTCGCGTTACGGCCGGTTACGATGCGCTCGCCATCCATGTCGAGATCGTCCTTGAGGAAGCGCACGACATGCGCGGCGCTGGAGATGGCCTGCGGTGCCCCCTTCACCTTCGCATCGTCGTAGTCGTCGATGGCGATGACCACCGCGACTGGCAGCGGCTTTGTGGCCTCGGTAGTCTTCTTCGCTTTGCCCGGTGCAGGCTTCTGCGTGTCTTGTTGCGGTGCAGGCGTCGGCGTTCCACCTGAAGGGGGCGACGGCGGCGCGGTGTCGTCGGGTGGCGCCGTTTCATCGGGCGGTGGAGCCGGCGCGCCATCATCCGCGTCTTGATCTTGGCACTGCGGAAACTGCGGATTCTGCTCGCAGATACTGCCGTAGTCGCCAGCATCGTCGGGCGGCGGTGGCACCGCCTCGTCGCCCGGAGGCGGCTGCTCCTCAGCGGGGGGAGTCGTCTCTTCTTCCGGCGGCGGAGCACCCTCATCCGGCGGCGTGGCTTCACCGTCCTCAGCTGGCGGTGGTGCCTCATCGTCAGCGGGCGGCGGCGCTTCGTCCGGGGCTGGTGGCGCCTCGTCGGCGGGCGGTGGTGTCTCATCGGCAGGCGGTGGCGCTCCCCCGTCGTCAGCCGGCGGCGCTGCTGTCTCATCTGGCGGCGGAGTCTCATCGTCGTCCGGAGGCGGCGCTTGTTCCTCGGCCGGCGGTGGCGCCTCCCCATCTGCAGGAGGCGGTGTGTCATCCTCTGCGGGCGGCGCGGCCTCTTCAGGCGGTGTTACCTCATCTGCTGGTGGAGTCGTTTCATCTTCTGCAGCCGGCGGCGCTTCGTCACCCTCAGGGGGCGGAGCAGTATCATCTGACGGCGGAGGTACTTGCTCGTCGGTGGGTGGTGTCTCCTCGGCAGGTGGCGGCGCTTCTCCGACCTCAGCTGGAGGTGTTGCCTCATCATCCGCGGGCGCTGGTGCTTCTCCGTCCTCGGCGGGTGGCGCAGCGTCGCAGGCGGCACTTCCGGCATAGTGCCCCTCGTCACAAGCCTCTTCGATCAGGACAGCGCACTGCTCTTCCGGAGACGCATTGTCCATGCCATCGGGCGGCAAATCCCCCCCGTCCAATGAATCGAGACACATCTCCATTACGTCATCTTGCGTGAGGTCCTCGTTTGCCGTGCATTCTCCCTCGAAACGCGTCTCGCCATCGGGACATGAGGGAAAGAAGAGGCAGGATCCATTTTCCTCGAACATCGTGTCGGGGCAGTTCGCCCGGCAATACTTGCCCGAGATGACAAACTGTCCCTCAGGACACTGCGTCACACACTCACTGCCGCTTTCATATTGCCCTGCCTCACATTGGAGGCTGCAAATACTGCCTACCTGCGTCGCACCATCGGGACACTGCTCAACACACTGCAGTGTGTTGGTCCACAAGCCGCCGGATTGCATACAAGGGCTGAGGCCGATGCACATGCCTTCGCGTTCGACTGCGAAGACGCTCTCTAAACATTCCTCGCGATCAACGCAGCCTCCACCACCCATTTTCTGTACCTCTCCCTCGGGACAATTGCCTTGCGGGATGCAGAATTTCGCAAACTCGACCTGACCCTCCGGGCATTGCGCTGCGCAGGTGTCGAAGCCCGTGTGCACCTCACCTTCGGAACACGGGGCGACACAGCGATGGTTCCTAACGAACCCACCTTGATCGGTGCAGTCCTGTGGTGCAACGCAAATGCCAAGGAGCGCAACCTCGCCTTCAGGGCAGGTCTGCGCACATTGGAGGTCAGACTGATCGTCGCCGGATTCGACCAGCCCGGGGCAGCTGCCTTGATCGACGCATTGCCCAGCAAACCAGCCCTGTCCGGAAGAGCACCTCGGAGCGCAAAGGCCGCTGGGCAATGTAATCTGGTCCTCTCGGCAATCGCCCACACACTGATTGCCGGACTGAACCTGCCCGTCGGGACAGGCCGAATAACACGCGCCGTCGACCACAATGTCGTATCCGGAGCTGCATTCGTCGACACACCGAGTATATTCAGCAAATTGCCCTTCCGGGCACTGCTGCTGACAATGCGGTTTGTTTCCAAAGCCGGGATGCGGCGTGCTGCCTTCAGGACATTCCGTTACGCAGTTGCCCGCGTTGTCCTTGTATTCACCCGGCTGGCAAGCTTGCGGTTTGCATGAGTCATCATCCCACGAATAGTACTCACCATCTGCACAGTCGAGGATGCAGTCGCTATCGAATTTTGTCCGGCCTTCGGGGCAGGACTCTAGGCACTGTCCCTCATACACTGCGGTTCCGTCAGGGCAGGAGTAAATGCACTGGATGCCAAGCGTGTAGTTGTAGCCCGGGGCGCATTCGTCGGCGCAGCTTTCTGATTGGAGGACCTGTCCCTCGGGACACGTCGTCGGCACACACGTGCCGGAATTGCTGCCAGTTCCGGGTGCTGTTCCCTCGGGGCACTGATCGACACAAAGATTGCCGTTCATATACGTGCTGTCAGGACACTGCTGCACGCACTTGCTTCCAGATCCGGCCCAGCCCTCCGGACACTCGGCAACGCATTGCTCATCTATGAGGTATCGCCCTGCCGGACATTCGCTCAGGCACTGACCTTCGAAGGTGATTGTGCCTTCCGGGCAATATTGCAGACATTGGCCGTCGACCTCGTAGTTGAAGCTGGGGCCGCACTGGTCAACGCAACGGGTGAATTCAACAAGCTGCCCTTCCGGACAGGATGGCTGACAAAAATCTCCTGATCCTGCCGCGGTCGTGGGCGTTGTGTCGTCCGGGCACTCTGCAACACAAGTGTAATCTGTGCTGCGGTACTCGCCTTCAGCACATTCATCGGGAATACAGGTGCCGCTGAACAAGCTTTGGCCCTCGGGACACTCCGTGACGGTTTGGATCTGTGGTCCTGAAGGCGGTGGCGCTTTACCCTCGTCCGACGGCGGCGGACCGGACGGTAGAGGCGGCGTGTCACCCGGAGGTGGGAAAGGAGGCTCGCGTTTCGTGTCGGGGCCTGGTGGCGGTGCGTCATCCTCGGGGCGCTGATCTTGGCATTGCTGCAGTTGAGGATTCTGCTCGCAGATGCTTACGACCCCCCCTGCATCCTCAGGCGCGAGCGGTAGCCCAGGTTTATTCTGCTCGTCGCTCGGACCGGGCTTCGGCGCGAGCGCAGGCGGCGCCTCTTTCTTGGGAGGTGGAGCCTCTTCCTTCTTTGGTGGCGGCGCTTTCTTGGGCGCTTCCTTTTTCGGCGGCGGCACCTTCTTCGGTGGCTCCTTCTTTTTGACGACCGGCGCCTTCTTCCTCGGTGGCGCCGCCTTCTTCTTCGGGGGCGCCTTCTTCTTCACCACCGGTGCTTTCTTTCGCGCGGGCGGCGCCGACTTCTTCTGAGTCGGTGCAGATTTGAGTTGGGTTCCGCCCGACGGCCCGCTCTTCTCGTCGTTGCGTTTGGTGCGCTGGGCGACACGGATGATGCGATTGATTTGCGGGCTTAGGCGGCGCGCGGGATCGGGACCGTAGTGTTGGCCGACCGACTGACGGGAATCGGGCACAGGGGATGGGGCGTCATCGCGCGCCGCAACACCACCCAGCGACAAAACCAGGGCAGCAAGTACTGCGGCAACTCCGAGACGGGGGAGCCACCACGCGGTGTTCCTTGCGTCGTCCAACAGCCCACCCAACAGCCCGTGAACGCCTCGGCGCGTCCTCGTGGCTCCGCTACGGCAAGCTTAACAGTCCCACCCTTATCAGACTATCCATGATTGCATCCGCCCCTTGCTCGCCTTGGTTTGCGCGCTGTTTCGGGGCTTAGGTGACCAGCCGAAAGGCGCCAGCGCAGTCAGCGCGGCCAGGATCTCCACCACGAGGAAGGCCGGCTCATCATTCGGCGTGACGCCGGAGCGTTTGTGGACTTCCGTTCGGCATTGGCGGCACCGGCTTTCCTATTTGAGTGGGTCGAGGGCGTGGTGCCTCACGGCGCTTCCGTTGGACATCTGCTTTGGGTCAGAAGCGGAAGTCGGGTGCGCCCCCTTCGGGACGTCCGCTTTGCCCCTAAGACCGGTCGACGCCGCACTCAAAGTCTTACCAGCTAACCTTAACTAGAGGCGACACTGGCTCCGGTCGATACGCGCGGTTAGCATCCAAGTCGTCCCCCGCCGCGGTGAGGTTCCCTCCCTCGCCACACGGTCTCACAAGAGACCAAAAGCCCCGGTGCCTCACCCGCGTCCGGGGCTTTTCCTATTCTGCTGATGGCAGCAATCCGCAGACATCCTCGGCGTCGAAACCGATGTCTGCTTGGTGCCAACACCGGACATACTGGGCTGATGTTCGAACGCTACCGGTCTCATCGGGTGAAGAGCAGCCAGTTCATCCACGACTCAATCAGGTCGGGCCTGTAAGTATAGATTAGCGTTAGAGCAATGATGATAACGACGACGAGACCTATAAAAGAGCCGCGCATGCCACAGTCCTGTGCGCCAGCACCTTAGGAGACCAAGCCGCCAGCTCCGTGGTTCAAACGAGCACGCCGCATGATAGCAAAGATCGTACGGCGCGTGAGAATGGTCAACCGCTCGCCTCTACTTTCGGATGTCCGCTTTAGAGCCGAAAACGCCCCCTTTTGGGCAGTCGGCGCCTCCGCTAAGTGCCAAAAGCCGAACAAAACGACGGATTTTTAGCTGTCCGTCTATGACATTACAGATGATCGCGACCGAGGCCCATGAACACGGTATGCTTCCTGCGGCAGGCTTCTTCCTTCGACGACGGGGAGTAACCATCCATGCGGATTCTTGGCATTGAGCACGCGGTGCCAGAGAAGATCCTCTCTAACGATGAAGTCATCGATCGCATCACGGTTGCGAGTAGAGACACACTGAGCGAGAAGGAACTCAAGAGGGTCTCATCTCACCTTTCAAAATTGTTCAGTTCAACAGGCCTAAAATCGCGCCATATTACCAACCGCGCCTGCAAACCAATTGATCTCGTCACCGACGCCGCGAAGCGCGCGTTGCAGTCTGCCGGGCTCACCGCTCGCGACCTCGACTTCATAGTCTATGGTGGTGTTGGCCGCGGTTATCTCGTCCCGTCATGCGCATCCGCCGTGCAGTATGCACTGGGCGCCTCAGGTGTGCAGAGTTTTGACGTCCTTGATGCCTGCGCAAGTTGGGCGCGGGCTATGCAAATCTCGCAGAAGTTTCTTGCGGGCAAATCAAATGGGGCCGGCCTAGTCGTCAACTGTGAGTGCGGCTTTTATGACGATTACGACGTCTGGTCGATCCGCTCACCCAAGGATATCGAGGTCGAGGGCGGCTTTTTCACGATCGGGGAAGCGGCGACGGCAACTGTCGTCGGTCCAGCTTCGAATGGCGCCGGCTTCGAATTCCATTCGCGAACCTATGGCGAGCATGGCGACCTGGCGACGCTGCCCATCGTTGAAAGCCACTCTTACATGAGCCACAAGCGGCAGCGGAGTGGTCCCTTACGCTTCTATACCCGCTCGAACGAACTCACCTTCAACGGCTTCAGGATCGGCCTCGAACTGATGAAGAAGATCGATCCGTTGAGAGGCAGAAAGGTCGACGCTTTCGTGCCGCATGCGGGGGCGGCGCCGAGCATAGACATGTTCATCAAGGCGACCAGGCTGGAAGCGCCGAAGCTCATCATGAGCTACCAGGACCACGGCAATACAGTCTCCGCATCGATACCACTTGGCCTGAGCCTCGCGATCGAAGACGGGCGCATCAAGCGCGGGGATAAGGTGTTCGCAGCGGTCATCGCGGCCGGGATCTCTGCCGTTTCTTTGCTTTTCGATTATTGATACCCTTTGCGCAGCTTGCGTTCTGATGCCATTCCAGGCCTGGAACCACGATGAGCGATGTCCAAACTGACCAGTTGCCGACCAGCGGCTCCGCGCGAGTAGTGTTTCCCAGAGCGCTTTGCGCCGAAGACGCCCGCGCGCTCAGCGCTATCCAGAACTGGCGCGGCGCTCTGGCGATCCTGTTTCAGTGGTCTGTGATCGCAGCCGCCGCCTTTGCCGCGATCTGGAGCGGGCATTGGCTGGCGTATGTGTTCGCCGTCGTCGTCATTGGGACGCGCCAGCACGCATTGGCAATCCTTGTTCATGACGCCGCCCACTACAGGCTCTTCACCGGACGCGGCTTTAATGACGTTGCCGCAAATCTGACCCTTTCCTATCCGCTCGGATTTTCGCTGACACGCTATCGGCCGTTCCATCTAGACCATCACCGATTCAGCTACAGCGACCGTCGGAAGGATCCGGAGTGGCGGCACATCCAGAACAATCCTGACTGGCAGTGGCCAAAGTCCCCTCGCGCCGCTGCGCGCATCATTCTGATGGACCTGCTAGGGCTCAATATCCTCACCCTTTGGCGATTGCTGCGGCAGTTCTCCCCATGGTTCATTTTTTTCCATACGCAGGCAGATGATGGCGAAAGTCTGCGGACGGGCGAGCGCGCCCTGCTTCTCGGCTTCGCGGGTACCGTCCTGGCCGCACTCGCCCTCACGAACGGCTGGGCGTATTTCGCGCTCCTGTGGTTACTGCCGATGGCGACGATTGCTACTGCGGTCTTCCGTCTACGCACCGTCGCAGAGCATGCAGGACTGACGGAGGAACACGAACTGCGAAGCACGCGTACCGTCCTGCCCGCCGTGTTCGAGCGGTTCCTTGTAGCGCCGTGCAATGTCAATTATCACCTCGAACATCACCTCTATCCCTCAGTGCCCTTCTACAACCTGCCGAAACTGCACCGCCGCCTGCTCGCCGAACCCGAGTTCCGACGGAATGCGCACATCTCGCGTATGTATACAGATCTCAAGGGCGGTGTGATCCGGGAGGTGACCCAGCGCGATTAGCCGGCTGAAGGGCTGTCCAGCTATTGGCTGCGCCGATACGAAGGTAAACGATTGAGGAACACAGCCGAGCATGGCCGGCAACCACACCATT
>Ga0307380_10011707_pt1 | contig 10964 bp, 8 predicted proteins | sample UN3MG_FD_202239 | JGI IMG/M metagenome (GOLD analysis project Ga0307380, IMG submission 202239) | Soil microbial communities from Risofladan, Vaasa, Finland - UN-3 | ecosystem: Environmental > Terrestrial > Soil > Coastal area > Acid sulfate soil | place: Finland: Risofladan, Vaasa | collected... | reverse complement strand
TCAGGGCGGGGGTGACTGGTGACAGAGTCTTGGCCAAAGGAAGAACGTAAGGAGATGATGGAGCAGTTGTCGGCTGTGGCCGAAAAGCAACTGAGCATTCTTATCGTGGATGATGATCCCGGCATGAGGGAGACTCTTGGCGACATTCTGGAAGACAAGGGCTTCCTGGTGGCCGTCGCTGAAAGTGGTGAGGCCGCTATCGAACGGATGAGACAGAGTTCCCATGACTTGGTGCTCATCGACATCATGATGCCCGGCATGAACGGCGTAGAGACCCTGCGTCAGATCAAGGCGATCAATCCCCAAGCTGCCACCGTGATCATGACCGGCCATAGCCAGTTGGAGGGGCTGGTCTCTGAGGCGCTGTGGGCAGGCGTGGATGGCGTGCTGTACAAGCCGTTCGATATTGACGCCGTGATCGAGATGATCGAGAGCAAGAGCAGGGATGTGGCCGCCCTGCCGGTCGTGGATTTGAAGCGCTATCAGGTCGATCCGGAGGCGCTCAAGTTGGTGCCCGAGGCCATGGCGCGCAAGTACGTTCTGATTCCGCTCAAAGTCGATCAGGGGCACCTGATCGTGGCCATGGCCGACCCAACCAACCTCAATGCGAACGAAGATCTCAGGTTGCGCACTGGGCTGCGCATCAAGCCGCTGAAAGCAACCCAGGCCGATATCGAGGGGGCCCTCGACGTTCATTACCAGGGTAGGGGGGAGATCGAGCGCCAGATCGAGCGCATAGCTCCTGCGGGACGCGAAGCGGAGGAGACCGCAGAGCGACTCTCGGCCGAGTTCATAGCCCAGGCCCCGGTCGTGCGCTCGGTGGACCTGATGCTCAGTCAAGCGGTGAAGGACCGGGCGTCTGACATCCATTTGGAGCCGCAGGAGGGGTGGCTGCGCGCGCGCTACCGCATCGATGGCGTACTGCACGAGGTGATGCGCCTTCCCTTGCACGTTCACGCTTCGCTACTGTCGCGCGTCAAGGTGCTGGCCAACTTGAACATCGCCGAGCGACGCCGCCCGCAGGATGGTCAGTTCTCCATGGAGGTGGACGGACATACGGTGGACTTTCGCGTGGCCACGATCGACACCATCCACGGCGAAATGGTTGCCCTACGAGTGCTCGACAAGGCGATCTCACTCCGCGAACTTGGCGAGCTTGGCTTCCAGCCCGACGTACAGCGACTGTATGAGCAGATGGCCCGCTCACCTTGGGGGATGCTTCTGATCTCGGGCCCGACTGGCTCTGGCAAGACGACTACCCTCTATGCCACGATCAATAAGCTCGACAGAGTGGGGCAAAAGATCGTGACCATCGAGGACCCCGTTGAGTACCGGTTTGAGGGGATCAGCCAGGTGCAGGTGAACCGCAGGGCAGGCATCACCTTCGCCAATGGACTTCGGGCCATCCTGCGGCTTGACCCAGACATCGTGCTGGTCGGAGAGATTCGCGATCAAGAGACCGCGAGCACCGCCGTACATGCCTCCCTTACCGGTCATCTAGTGCTCTCTTCGATCCACGCGAACGACGCAGTGGGCGCCCTTTTCAGGTTGGTGGACCTTGGCGTTGACCCATTCCTGATAACCTCATCGCTGTTGGGCGTGGTCTCGCAGAGGCTCTTGCGACGAGTCTGCAATCACTGCCGAATGCGACAAGAGGTGCCCTATCAAGAGAGGCTGGCCTATGAGCGGGAGATGGGCGAGGAACGCACCCACTTTGACGTTGGCCTGGGATGCAACTTTTGCGCTGACACGGGCTATCGTGGTCGCATGGGGGTGTTCGAGCTGCTCCAGATGAACGACACGTTGCGCCGCATGGTGCTTCAGGGCGCCACGTCGGATGAGCTTCGCTCGGCCACGCAGGAAGCTGGAATGGTGACCATGTTCCACGATGGCATGTTGAAGGTCAAGGCGGGGATAACCACTCCTGCCGAAGTCATGCGTGAAGTCTTTACCATGACCTGATCGGAGATGAGCTCGGCATATGGTCTACAGGTATGAAGCATACACGCCCAAGGGCGACAGAGTCCGGGGCCGTCTGGAGGCCCCCTCAGAGGAGACGGCCGAGGACCTTCTCTGGCGGCAAGAGTACACGGTTGTCTCGATACAGAAAGCACGAGACAGGACGGGTGGTCTCTTGCCATTTCTTGGCAAGGTCAAGCCCGCCGACGTGGCGGTGTTCTCGCGGCAACTGGCCACCCTCATCCAATCGGGCATCCCCATCCTGCGCTCGCTGCGACTCTTGGGAGAACAGGTGCCCAGCAGGCAACTGCGCCAGGTGTTGAGCGACATCGTGGCGGACGTGGAGCGAGGCAGCCTTCTCTCTGAAGCCATCCTGCGCAAATCAAACGCGTTTCCAACGTTCTACGGACGGCTCATCGAGATTGGCGAGCGGACGGGGAATCTGGAATCGGTGCTCAGAGAACTGGCGGCATACCTGGAAAAGGAGGAGGCTGTGAGTCGCCAGATCCGTGGCGCCTTGGCCTATCCCGGGTTCGTATTGGCCATGGCCTGCGGCGTGGTCTTTGTCCTGCTGACCGTCGCTCTGCCACCCTTGACCGACATGTTCCTGAACTTTGATGTACGGCTGCCCCTGCCAACTCGCATGCTCATCGCTCTCACCGGCTTCCTCTCCACTTACAAGTTCCACCTTCTGGGGGCGGTGGTCTTTTTCCTGATCGCGGCGTTTCGCTTTGCCCAGACTGAAGGCGGTCGCCTGTTGCTCGACCGGGCACTGCTCAGACTGCCAGTCGTTGGACGGCTCATCATTCGCGGTGCGCTCAGCCGGATGTGCCGCGCCATGTCGGCCTTGCTCCGGGCAGGAGTGCCGATGGCAGAGATTATGGCCCTGGTGATACGCACCCAGGGCAACCGGCTGATAGCCGGAGCATTGGTGCGTGTGCGAGATGAGCTCTTGCAGGGTCACGGGCTAGCCGACCCACTTGCGCACCAAGGGATGTTCCCGAGCCTGCTGATACAGATGGTACGCGTGGGCGAGGAGACCGGGTCCCTGGATGATAGTCTCGAGACTCTGGCCGACTTCTATGAGGAGGAGGTGGATAGAACCGTGTCTGCCCTTGCCCGGGCGGTCGAGCCAGCGCTGACTGTCCTTGTCGGGCTGGTGGTCGGGTTCGTCGCTCTCTCCATGATAATGCCCATGTACTCGCTGATGGGAGCGATCCGGTAGATAGGGGAAGGCGATCATCGCATGGCGGCACGGACCCGGGTCGCATCAGCCATCCTTCGAGAGGCCCAGACGGATACAATGAGCGTTCGCGGGCAGTGGGAGATGCGACAATCGCGAAGCAGACACGTGCACTTCACCTTGAAAGCGGTCATCATGCTATCCGGGGACAGCGGCAGCACGTTGGTCGGCGAGCTTGTGGCGGTGGCCATCCTGGGGCTGGCCCTGGTGGTCTTGGTGGGCGCCATCTCTACGGGCATGATGGGGATGGCGATCGTGGAGAAGCGGGTTGTGGGAGAGAACCTCGCCCGAAGGCAACTTGAGACGATCAAGGCCGCCGAATATCGAGAGGACCCCATAGGGCTGCCCTACCCCACGATACCAGTGGCCGACCCCTATTCCGTGACCGTGACCGTGACCCATTGGATGTCTCCCACTGGCCCCTTCACCACGGCCATGCAGTCACCGGATAGTGGGTTGCAGTGCATCACGGTCACGGTCAACCACGATGGGGAGCCGGCCACCAGGCTGGAAGGTTTCAAGGTGAGACGATGAGCTTCACCCACAATGCTCGGGCCAGGGCGGGGGAGGTAGGCATCAGCCTGGTCGAAATCCTGATCGTTGGAGCCATCTCTGCCGTGGTTATCGCCGTGGCGGGCACCGCGCTCTTTCAGTTCAACAGACTGACGCGTCTGCAGCAGGACGCGCTCACCCTCGACCATCAACTGCAAAAGGCCGCCGCTCTGCTTGGACATGACCTCATCGCTGTCGCCGAGGGTGTTGCAGCCACCGACGTCCTGACGCTCACCGTGCCCGTCCACACCTTTGGCCTGGCCGAGACTCCTACTCCGCTGACCATCACCTACTCTGTCGAGGGCGACACGTTGATCCGCGATGACGGGAGCGATCGGCTCGTCGTCGCCCGCTACCTGGACGACGTGGACTTTTCTCCCGGACCGATCTCTACCACGCTCACCTTGACCCTCACGGTTGCGCTCCGTGAAGAGAGCCGCACTGCGACGTGGGCCTTTTCGCGGCGCCCATCTGATTGACGGGCGGGAAACAGCCGATGAACCGCCCCGAGTGGCCGCTCCAAGCTGAGGCAGGGGACTCTCTTCCCTTTGCCCTCATCGTCCTCGCAATTGGTGCATTGCTGGTGGGCACGTTGTTGTTCCGCACCAGCAGTAGCCTGAAGCTCTTGGAGACGTTCGATACCACGCTTCGCGCTCAGTACAGCAGCGATGCTGGAGCAGAGCACGCTCTGTGGCAGATAGCCAACACGACTCTTCGCCAGACCCTCATCGCCGACCTGGGCTCGCCTCACAACGTCGATGTGCCTGTGGCCGTGAACGCCATCATCCCCACGGTGCAGGCCGTATGCGTCAGCACAGCAGCAGGAGGCTACGTGGGCATTCCCGAGTGCAGCGATGGCATTGCACCGACTATCTACGTGAGCAATGGCGTCATTGTGGGTGGTCCTGATGATGGAGACGACTACAAAGGGACACTCACTGGCACCGACGGAAATGACGTCATAATGGGCACTGACGGCGACGACAAGATCTATGGCGGCGACGGCGACGACATCATCTATGCTGGTGACGGCGACGACAAGCTGTACGGAGGACCCGGCAACGATGTCCTGTGCGGGGGCGATGGCAAGGACAAGCTCTATGGCGGCGAGGGTGACGATAGACTCGATGGCGGACTTGGCGACGACAAGCTCTACGGCGAAGACGGCACCGACAACTGCTGCAATGGCGATGACCCCGACTGTGAGAGTCAGAACTGCGAGGCTGGCGGCGGCGCGTACGGGGTCTTTGACATCCGGTCTATCGCCGGTGACATCACCACCACGGTGCGCATCAGCGAGACCGTGAGCGGCGAGATAAAGGTGAAGGCCTGGCACTCGGAGGCTAGTGATTGACGGTCGGGCCTGCTTGCGCCCTCAGTGCGCGCGCTCAGTGACAGTATCACAAGGATGTGCTACAATGGGAACGGAGTTGATTCTACTTTGGTCTTGCCTGAGGATAGTGTCCTTCTCTGCTGGGCCGCCGAGTTGAGTGGAGCCTACTCTACCTTGTCGAGGGGGTCATGCGTCCAGAATCGAAGCGCACTGAGCCGCTAGACATAAACATCCTCCCAGAAGAGTATCGACCGCGCATGGTCTCTCCGGCCATCAGGCTGGTTTGGCTCGTGGCCATCGTTCTGCTCGTGCCTTTGGTGCCGGCGTTCGTTCTCACCCTGCGCAACCGCGCCCAAGCCGAGCAGGCGAGCGACGCGCTGTCGCAAGGCCAACAGGCCCTGGCGGAGCTTGCAACTTCAGTCCCAGAGGTCGTCGCACTCACCGAGGAACTCTCGCGGACCCTACATGCACTTGAAGTCGTGCAAGCCGTTTATCCCACGATCGCGGCTGGAGAGCGAGACTGGGCGAGTGTTTTCGAGGCCATCCTGTCGCGCGATGCCGAGCGGATCCAAGTGGCCGATCTTTTCCAGGAAGAAGATGACCTGAGGCTCATCGGCTATGCCTTGACCCAGGAGGACGTGCTCGCCTACAAGGGCGACTTGGAGCGATCGGGGGTTTTTGGCCAGGTCATGGTCCAGTCTATGCAGAGCGCAGCGCTGCCCACGCCGGTGCCCACGGGGACGGCGACGCCCGTCATCACTCCGACGGCGATTCCAGGTACACCCACGGCGGCTCCCGGCCCATACGATGCCTACGAGATCGACGACTTTGACCCTGGCGCGATCTCTGTCGGCGAGATTCAGTGGCACAGCTTTAACCCAGTATATGACGTAGACCAGGTGACCTTCCTGGGGAAGGCCGGCAGACGCTATTGCATCCAGGCCCTGCCCCAGGCCAACGGCGTGGACACCTACCTGGAGGTCGTTGCCGGAGAATCGACCTATGCCAATGATGACTGCTATCCTGGCGAAACCGTGTTGCTGTCCTGCCAGTGTCCCACTGGCACGGTGACGGGGAGCCTGGCCTCTTTGGCCGAGGTGCAGGTCCCGGCCTCCCACGACGTTGAAGTGCGGATCAGGGTCAGCAACCGGGGCCAGTATGGCCCAGATCAGTGGTACACGCTGCTGGTGCATGAGCCGGCGGGAGATCCGTGGGAGAAGGATGATCAATCGCCCAAGCCCATTTTCGTGGGTGAGGCCCAGGCGCGTACCTTCTATCCCGACGGCGACGTCGATCGAGTGACCTTTACGGTCAAGGGAGGCAGCGCCTACGAGCTGCGCACGCTGAATCTGGCAATGGGGGTAGACACGGCTCTCTCGGTGCTGGTCGATGGCATAGTCCACTACAACGACGACGCTTCGCCGGGCGACCGCTCGTCTCGGGTCAGCTTTCAAGCCGCCCTCAATGGCGTGGCTGAGGCCGCCGTGACCAACAGAGGGCAGTTCGGCGCGGACATGAGCTATGTCTTGCAGTTGCTGGAAATGGGGGGCGATTCCTACGAGCCAGACGAATACTATCCGCGCCCTCTCTCTCCCTGGGAGCACCAGCGTCATACTTTCTACCCTGTAGGAGACATCGATCGTGTCGAGTTCAACGTGAAGGTCGGCCACATCTACGCGTTAAGGACCTACAGCCTGACCGTGGGCGTGGATACGGTATTGTCGGTGCTGGTGAGTGGTGTGAGGTACGAGAACGACGATGTGTACCATGGCGACCACTCGTCGCGCATCGTCTTTACCGCCAGCCATGATGGCACGGCCGGCGTCACCATCAGCAACCGCGAGCAATATGGGCCGAACAGGGAGTACTGGCTGACTCTGTCGGAGCTGGCTCCCACACCGACCCCTGGCCTCACCACAACTCCGGTTCCCACGCCTGATTGTGCCGATCAATACGAGCCCGACGACATAGTGCCCCGCTTCATGGTGGTCAACGAAGAACAGAAGCACAACTTCTGCCGGCCGGGCGACCGGGATCGCGTGGTATTCACGGCGAAGGATGGCTATGCCTACCAGGTCGAGACCAGGGACCTGGCCCCTGGCGTGGATACCTACATCACGGTGCAGATCGGGAGCACCACCTTCCCTAACGATGACCGCGGCCCCCAGGACCTGAGCTCTCTGGTGCGCATCCAGAACGTGACCGGCAGAGATGCGCCCGCCTTTGTCAATGTGGTGAACAAGGGTCTCTTTGGGTTGGGCACGACCTACACCCTGAAGGTTTCGGACGTGGGATCGGGTGATCCTTTCGAGCTGGACGACGTGGAGCCGGTGCCCATCGGCATGAGTGCACCTCAGAAGCGCACCTTCTATCCGCCGGGAGATGTGGACAGGGTCTATTTCGTGGCCAAGGCTGGCCACCGGTATCGCATCTTTACCGCTAACCTGGCTGATCTCGTGGATACCACCTTGTGTGCGGACATGGGCTCACTCCACGAGTGCAACGACGACAGGGCCAGTGGCGACCTCTCTTCCTACGTCGAGCTCCAGAACGATGGTTCAGCCGACACGCGAGTGGTGGTCACCATCTTCAACAACGGAGAGGACGGCCCAGCGAGGAGTTACTCCATCCAGGTGGATGACCTGGGCGCCGAAACCGGGGATGCCTACGAGCCCGACCTGACCACCAAACGCTACATATCGGTGCGCGAGACGCAGCTCCACACCTTTGACCCGTATCTGGACACCGACCGGGTGACGCTGATCGTCAAGGGCGGACGCCAGTACGTCGTTTCCACTTGCGGCAACGCGTACGATCCGGCGATCATTACCTCCACCTGTGAATCCCTGGTGCCAGGGGTGGACACTCTGCTGGTGGCGGTGGGGCCGATCCAGAGTTGCGACCCAGCCAGTTGCCAGAACGACGATGCTGACCCTGGGTCCGGTTCCCTCATCTCTCGGCTTGCGTTTACCGTAACGGTGGATGGTGAGGTGGATGTCACCATCTACAACCAGGGGCAGTTTGGGCCTACCATGCAATACTACCTTCGGGTGGATGAGGTTGCCGGCCCCACGCCCACCCCCGTACTCCATACCCCTACGCCCTACTACTCGCCGACGCCCATGCCCACCAGCACGCCGGTGCCTCCGCCATCGCCCACTCCGACGCTCACGCCTACTTGCACGCCCACCCTCACTCCAACCACCGGGACGGCGGGCGCCCTCTTCCCTGGAGGGCGACGGCACATCGGATTGGGGGCACCCTTGCCCGAGCACGCAGGGGGGCGCCGGCTCGTCGGGACAAGGAGCGACGGCACCGTGATCAGATTCGAGCTCCTGCTGGCAATGAAGAGCGTCGAGCCATGAACATGGACGTGAAAGATCTGCTTGGCCGGATCAACCTCAGGGATCCCGTCAGCATCGGGGGCGTTGTGAGTCTGGTGGTGGCCACGATTCTCTTTGGGGTGACGGCCAGGTCGCTTGTACTCAGCTTCAGACAGCGGGCTGAGCTGCAGGCCAGCTACGATGGTGTCCAGGATGCTATCGCGCGCGCCCAACAGGCCCGGACGATGAAGCCAGGCGAGTTGCGCGAGGAGATCGCCGAGGCGCAGGGACGGTTGCGGCAAGCGCTGTCTGACTTTCCGTCCACTGCCCAGGCGAACGAGGAGTTGTCGAGCTACTACCGCCATGCCGATGAACTGGGTGCGCAGCTCGTGCGCATGGAGGCGATAGCCGCCGACTGGGAGGAAGAGGGCGAGTCGATCTACAGTGTGCAGCGTTTCCTCTTGGAGGCAGAGGGCGAGGTGCCCAACTTGCTCCGTTTCCTCAGCCGTGTGGGCGGGGGACCCTACGTCACGTTCTTGGTCGAGGATGTCACCATCCGATCAGACGGCGTGCCCGTGGCCAGTGCTGATCTGACCGTCTTTGCCTCCGATCTGGGCGCGGGCGCCACGCCACGGCTGGTCAAGAGACTCTCTGCGCCCGTCCCTGCCACTACTCCTCTCGTCGCAGAGGGAGAGGACTTGCTCCGGCTGGAGAGCCAGATGATAATGGCCATGGCCGCCAGGGAGTGGCCGGCCGCCGTGGACCATGGGCGGCGCATCCTGGCAGAGAGTCCTGGCCGGCCGGGCATCGTGCAGGCTCTCTACCAATCGCACGTGAGCTGGGCGCATGATCTGGTCGCACAGGGAAGGGGCGTGGAGGCCAGGGAGCAGTTTGAGGCAGCACTGGAGTTCTTCCCTCAGGGGGAAGAGGCCCTGGAAGGATTGCGGCAGTTGGGCGCGGCAGCCGAGCCAGCTCACTGATAAGGAGAATGCTGTGCCATGAGTCAGCGACAACGCCTGCCTGAGGATTGGGTGCGCCGTGGACACCTGCGTCTGCCCAGGCTGGCGCTGCTTGCCCTCGCGCTGGTTGCCATCATGGTGACAACAGCCATGCCTGCCGCAAAGGCGATGAGCAGGGGGGAGCTGACGAGCCTGGCCGGCGCGTCCCAGCGGGGCCTCGGCCCAGGCCCCGAGATCGCCCAGCCGCCAGCACCCCTGTGGCAAGCGGCGGCTGGCACTCCCACGCCGACCAACGAAGAGACCTTGCAGCAACTGATGGAACAGTTGGATGCTGCCTGGATTCAGCATGACTGGCCCAGGGCGCTCGATCTGATCGACCAGATCATCGCCATCGATCCGGACTATGACAACATTCAAGAGCGGCACTACTATGCCCACGTGAACTATGGGTCGCAGCTAATGTTCGACCTTGAATGCACCCAATCTCTGGCCGAATTCCGCGAGGCGCTTGAGCTCCGGCCTGACGGAGAGGAGGCGTTGAGGGGGCTCGAGCTGATCGGTGTGTATTGCGGCACGCCCACGCCAGGCGCTGGCAGCCCCACCGTGACCTCGGTTCCCTCGCCGACCCCAGTGCCCAGCGCGTCGCCCACTCCCCAGATCATCTCCAGCCCGATAACCTATACCGTGCAGCCGGGCGATACTCTCTACAGGCTCTCCAAACGGTACGGCACCACCGTGCAAGCCATCATGCAGGCCAATGGAATGATGACCTACCTTCTGCGGGCGGGGTCTCTGATCTGGATCCCGGCCAGCGACACCCCGCCGCCCGGACCCATCGTCCACATCGTGCAGCCAGGCGAGACCCTATACTCTATCGCGCGCCAGTACAACACGACTGTCTGGGCTATCATGGCGGCCAATCGCCTGACCAGCCACACTATCTGGGCCTATCGCGCGCTGTTTGTGCCCACGGTCATGCAGCCAGGGCCAGTGATTCACATAGTGATGCCCGGAGAGACTCTTTACACGATAGCACTGCGCCACGGTACTAGCGTATCCCTCATCATGCTGGCCAACGGTTTGACTACCTACGACATCTATGTGTACCAACGCCTGATCATCCCGCCAGAGGGATGGACGGGGGGAATGCCGTGGCCCGGTGGTCCCCTGTGGCCTGGGAGAACCTATGTGGTGCAGCCCGGCGATACGCTGTTTAGCATTGCGCGACGATTCAACACCACGGTGGCCGCCATTCAGGACGCCAACGGACTGACTGGTTCGACCATCCTGGCAGGAACAACCCTGCGCATACCCTGAGAAGGATGACACCACTCATGGCTCTGTTTGGTGCTCGCCGAACGAGGGTGACCACCACCCTGGTGATAGAGACCACCGACCTGCGTTTCTTGACCACGCGCAACGGGCGGGTCGAGAAGTGGGGCAGCCTTCCCCTGCCCGAGGGGTTGGTGTCGCGGGGTCTGGTCACCGACGCTGCCGAGATGGCCAAGATCATCGAGGAGCTGTTCGCGGGTGAGGGTCTGGAGCGGGAGCAGGTGATCACCAGTGTGAGCGGGTTGGGCAGCATTCCACGAGTT
>Ga0307380_10011706_pt1 | contig 10965 bp, 24 predicted proteins | sample UN3MG_FD_202239 | JGI IMG/M metagenome (GOLD analysis project Ga0307380, IMG submission 202239) | Soil microbial communities from Risofladan, Vaasa, Finland - UN-3 | ecosystem: Environmental > Terrestrial > Soil > Coastal area > Acid sulfate soil | place: Finland: Risofladan, Vaasa | collected... | reverse complement strand
CTATAGCTTATTTTCTTGGTAAAATCGGTTATGAAACTATCCGCTTGTTCTAAAAACCCACCACCTTTATGGAATACGGCCATATCAGAATACTGATCAAGCGCCATAAGTCTATCAAGTTGTGCGTAATATGTTAGTCTACAAATAGTAACGTTTATACCATTTGCATAAAGAAATAATTCCATAGAGAATAGTTCACTGGTCGGTTGAACATCGATAACCGATAGTCTGAAACCAGTATCACTAACAGCGATTGGCTCAACCAATGATCCTGATACTGGTACTTTAATAGACCCAGCACCATTGAATACCAACTTCCCACCAACAATCTCGACATCACCATTTATGCTGTCGGCACCATGATATGCATTTCCTGATGTATCAACTGGATTCGTACTATTATCGGTTGGGATGGCTCCTGCATCGTCGAATCTGAAGATTGCCATGCCATCAAGAACAGTAATACCAGCTATAGTAAAGAAGGTGTTGACTGCTTCAAAATTGTTGTCGAAAATAGTAGTTATTGTGTCGGTAGACCCGCTTATAGTAGTCCAAGTGTTATTTTCATATCTTACTAAACATTGATCTTTATTATTGATTGCCGTGATTGAAAAGATCACACTATCTATTGTTTTCGATCCAGCATCAAATGCGAATGTGTATCCATTGATTGGGAACGTAGTAAAACAATTAGTAAGGTTGAGGTTTTTCATTGCCGCTACATTTTGGGAGCCGTCATTCACGGAAATAAGCCCAAATTCATCTCTTGTAGCAGCAATAGTATCAATACTATTATCGGTGTACGTAATAATAGCAGAAACATTTAATATGAATGCCATATATCATGTTTGAATGTAAACATACATTATGACAATCATAACCAGACACGGATCGGCTAGTCTTCACACTAGAAAGGATGGCAGTAAACGGTTATTCATAAATGGCAGATTATGGATGACGAACAAAGAACACGAATATCAAGAACACGAGCCAATTAAGCATATGTACGGACATTTGGTGTTGGGGGGATTGGGGATAGGACTGGCTATTGAGTTGGCGAAACAAAATCCGGCAATCACCAAAATAACTGTCATAGAAAAGAATGAAGATGTAATAGAATTAATCAATACTGATGTGAAAGTCGTACACGCCGACGTATACGATTGGGTTCCAAACGAGCCGGTTGATTGTGTGTGGCTGGACATATGGGTTGATCGAGCAGGTGGTACAAGATCATATCTCACCAAGAGATATGAAGAATGGGCTGGAGTGGTGTTGTGCTGGCCGAGTAAATGGTGGGCTAAGAATTAAGGTGGTGGGCCTGCCGAGATTCGAACTCGGAACCAAGGGATTATGAGTCCCACGCTCTAACCGTTGAGCTACAGGCCCACTCTTATCACCTTATCTTCCTATCGCTTCTTTCTTGTCTTTTGCTTCTTGCATTTCTTTGTACGTATTGAGTCGTGTGTTGTGTTTGTATTTATGCCCATTTTCGCATTGGGTGTTGCCATTCATCGACCGCTCCATCATGACACCCTTTGCAAAACAGATTGGGCAATAACCGTACGGCACTGGCTTGGATGGCTGCATCTTCCCTCTCCAGAATTTGGTACCCCCGGCGCGATTTGAACGCGCAACCCACGGCTTAAAAGGCCGTTACTCTACCATTGAGTTACGGAGGCTTGATTAGTGTTTTGTTATTCGTACGTCTGTGATGCCGAATTCCCCGTGCAGTTCGTCTTGTAGCTTATCTATCGCACGTTTTATCGTGTCTTTAGCACGTTTGAATTCAGCTGGGTGGCAGTCTATTTTGAATGTGGTGTTACTCATTGGCAATCTGTCGCCGTCGCGATCTTCTCGATTTACTTCAACATCAACCACAAACGATGCCATTTTATTCCCTTCTAGCACCATTATATCATTAGGAAGTCGGGACCGCAACTACTTCGTATAGATGAATGATTTAATTCTTCCTTGGCAGGCACCCCACCACTCGTATTCAAGTACAGCAACTCTTGTTGAAATTGCACAAACTTCCTCAATATAATCAGCTACTTTATGTAAAAGAAGCTTATCGAACCCGCATTCTTTAGCAAATTCCTCGTTTAAATGGAAATCTTGAACAACCTTGGTTACTAGTTCCGTTAATTTAACGCCACCAGAGTAGTTGTTTGTAAGAAGATTGTAAATATAAACTTCTGACTTCTTCTTATTCATGGCCTAACTTTCTTTTTGTGGAACTTTGGTGATGGTCAGTGTTATTACTACCTGATCACCCCATTCCAGTCCGAGGGCGGCAAGTGTAAATTCTATGCCGTCATTACTTGACAATAATCGACTTCTGACGGATGGTGTTGCTTAGGGGGTTATTCATATCGATCTGCGTTTTCGGCGTAAAGATGTTCACCGTAGGATAATTTGATGAGTTTGGTAATTAAGTCGGTGAATTCGTAATCATTCAGTTCGACTTCCCCTTCATCGACAATCGTTCTGCCATTATTCAGACTTTGATGTGGGTTGAATATGAAGCTATCAAACTGTTCTTCAGCTTTATATTTCCAATTGACTTCTTTAGTATCGTGTGTTGAGATTTCGATGTACAATCCCGGCTTGTCTCGCATGGAGAATTGAATGTACAGACAAGACTTACCACCAAGGTGGTTGATGGCTTCGGAGACTGAAAATGCCATACCAAATGGTACATTGTCGTCATAACTTACGTGTTGACCGTCTATAACTGTACCGCTGCCATTTTTTCTATCGGTAGGCATTGCGGTTTTACATAAATTATATAGCCTTGTCCGAAAAGCGGTCGCTAAAGCATCGGCCTTTTCAGTGAGCAAGTCAATTTCTTTACCGGTCGAGACGACCTTCTGTATCATGTCGAGCATATGGTCTTTCTAAAATGGTGGCCGAGGCGGGACTTGAACCCGCACGGGGTTGCCCCCAAGGGATTTTAAGTCCCCTGCGTCTGCCAATTCCGCCACTCGGCCATTTTACCATTATATCACGCCAAAAGGCATTCTAATATTATGCGGAATGTCTATGGTACCAGATCTTGCACTACGTTGGCGATGTTCGATAATTCTGGATCTCCGCAATTGTACGTTTTAACGCACGCAATCTTATTCGTGTCACTGCCATTACAAACCACAGTTATAAAGGCCGATCCGTTGGTTCTAAATAATACAGCGTTGTTTCTCAATATACATTCAACACCAACACAATCGGCATACACAATGCCTTGAACGTCTAGTTTTTGAATCCACCCATTAAATTTAGTTGTTTTTAATCCATCGATTTTAGATACCACATCGCCAATTAGCATGATCTCCATTAAATAGTCTAGTTTCTTAGCGTAGACTGCCTTATGGGATTGACCATCGATCACACACGTTATTGTGTAATGATCGTCTTCTTTTTCTATTTTGAAAATGTTATAGTCTTTTATTGTGGTCATATTGGTATTAGATCATAATATGAACTCGTTCTCAAGCATTGTGTCAAAAGTAATTAAAGACGAGGATCTGTCGTTATGCCATATAAAGTAAAAAAGGTTAAGGGTGGCTATAAGGTTGCTAAGAAAGGTGGTAAGAAAACCTTCTCTAAAAAACCACTAACCAAGAAGATGGCGCAAAAACAAATGGCAGCAATTTACGCCAACGAATCGTTTGAAGAAAGACTAGATAGACTAATGCTTGAGCATGAAAAAGGCGATTCGATACAGTTCTACGATGATGGTAGGGATGATTGGATAACAGCCAAAATCCACGACGTAAAAGATAATGAAATTGTAATTGATACTCTCGCGCCAGACAACGACCTTGGCGCTAAGCAATACAGGAATATTGAGAAAAAATACGCCAACAATGTCATTAAGAAGGCTAAATAATGTCCCACACAAAATTGGGTGTTAAAAGGTATCAAGACGATCATCTAATACCTGAATTAACGACTGCCATCACACAGGCTGGTAGAATTCCAGTAAGTGAAGATGACGTGGAATTGCTGTGGGCACAATTCCTTGGGTTGGCAAACAGAGAGATAAGAACAGATCGATCAGATCTTGTATTCACAAGCGGTACCACCCTAGACCCAAACACATTGGGCAAATATTGCGCAATCACCCTTACACCAGCAACAGATCCAACCACAATCAACTTAGCGCCCAGTGTCTTTGGTGATGAATTTCACCTTGAAGTGAATCACAACGGTCAAGAAGTTACGTTGGGAACCGGTATTAGTGCGACCAGTATTGCTAGTATTGCACATTTGTTGGATGTGGCTACCGATTTCACGCTTTATACATTCCTAACTACATCAAGCGACGGTACCTACGACGATTGGGTATTAGTTGCGGCGAAAGACTTTATCAAGTAATTTATCGCTATGTGCCACTGTCACCACTCTGTGGTGGTGAACTACAATAGAATAGAATATACCCAGCGATACCTTTTTCGGCACTTCTGAATACGGCGCTATTTCTAGCACACTAATTAACATGTTATCAGTCCAGTTACGTTCAGCCATACGTTGAACGGCATGCGACGTGATATACCAAGTTGTGCCCTTAACCTTAATTTCACGTGGCGGGTATAGGGGATTGATTTTCGAGTCTAACTTCTTCTTCTGTCTTTGCCACTTCCTCTTCGCCGTTCTTTTGTTTGCCATAATCAGCCCTTGATGATTGTGCTTGTTTTATTTCATCAATAATCATATCTAGGGAAAAACGGTCACTCTTGAGGGCAGTTACTGCCTCGTTTTCCATTTGGTTGATGCACTTATCAACACAGCGTGGGTTGGAAATATTGACTTCAACACATCCAGCCATTATTTCTTTCCCCTGTCCGGTGTAGTTGTTTCGACCCTTCTTCTCCTTAGAACAAACCCAAATATCATGAACAGTCCACGTTCCTTTCAATCGTAATTCATCATCACCGTGCAGTAGTTCGCAGCTAATCACGTGAATTTCGAAAGATAACGTGTGGTGAGGGGTGTAAACGTGGAAATAAACCCAATCACCCGATGTTTGAATATCTGAATATTGGGTTGATTCATCGAGATATTTTTCAATCTCTTCTGCATAAAGTATGCGGATTTTGCTGATTTCACTGGTTTCCATAATCGAGCCACTTTCTGGTCGCAAATTTTGAATACACGACCTTTTTCTTGGCTGCTTCAAGACATCGATTCATCAACCCAACGAACCCATCAACAAAGTGAGGGGAGGTGGGGTTGATGACATTCATCGTCCACTCTTTTTTCCAACCGTAATAATTTTCGATTTCGTGCACAACATGAATACTGCCATTGCGCATCATTTTTAATGTAACGTGACAATACTGAACTCTCCTATTGCCTATGCTTTTAGCCCTTACTACGTCTATCCTATGCGCGAAGGTAGCGTTGGTCGGAGCATTATATGAATAGATCCTATATTGAACATTACGGAGTTTGCGCAACAGGCAGAACATCAATTCAAGATCGAGCGGTATCGAAGATATGCATTCAACATACCTTTTGTTTATATAATCTGCAACTTCTTGAAGAGTGTCGTATGCTTCATTTTTAGATACCCAGTATTGACCATTATGTGATTCGACACCTTCGTGAAATTGTTGCTTGATGAATTGTTCTTTGGGTTTGCTGAAACCAGTCTTTTTAACTACGGCTTTATACCTATAAGGTGCCCTGCAACTTGAAGTGTCAACAAGTCGGATACCGTTATAGAGGAGTTTTGACAGTTCTAGCTTTATGCTCATATCGCTCAGCCATCCAACCAAGATGATCACTAGCGAGTGCTATTTTACTGGAAAGATCGTCAATCGTAACTTTAAAATCTTCAATAATAGCTGAGTAGATTTTTGCAACACAATTTGGGTTTGATATGTCTTGCCGTAAATGCAAGACTTCCCCAAGTCGGTGCGCCTTCCATTCTTCAAGCCCCACTCTTCGGTCGATGCTTGGGTATACCACCATTTCACTATCTTTAAGATCAAACAGGTAATGAATTACCGCATTCCCAACGCGTAGAGACAGAATGGGTGGATCACGCTCAAATTTTACCGCAAAGTGTTTACTTTTCTCAACAATGAGATCATAAACATCGGAGACTATCGACCTAATTATCGTGTCTTCCATTGCGTACCAGATCAAGAACTTTATTCAATTCTTCAAAGTCTAACTCAGCGGCGGTTGCCACGATGTTGTTTGCAACTGCTTCTTTTTGAGTCGGATCGCCTTGCACATATGCAAAGTACAACTTGTGGAGTTCTTCATTAGTCATGGTGTCTGTTCTCGTCTTCACATACCCATTATAGCATTAGCGAACCGCTATTGCGATTATGTAGGAGAGGTTAGTGGGAAAGTGGCACACCCGGTTGGAATCGAACCAACGACCGGTCGCTTAGAAGGCGACTGCTCTATCCCCTGAGCTACGGGTGCGTATTGTTTATTTTATCAGTGCGATAGCTGATTGTCTATAATTCCCCACTATCCCTTTTTATAATATGTTTATATACTTCGTTTTTCCAACATAGAGCTAAATCTATTACTTTTTCAACCGATCTAGGATCGGCTAGATTGTGCGTTTTGAAATCGGTGGTAGGACAAAATTTCCCATCAAGTGTTCCCACGAAAGACACATTGCATTCATTAAATTCAAACACAATCATGGCTTCTGCGCCAGTTCCAAGTGTTGGAACTGTAAAACGAATTATATTCTTTTCGGGAGTCTCTCGTTCTACGTTGGTGTGAATTACGAAACCTTTCAAGGCCAAGTCCTCTATCACATCGAATACGATTTCTTCTTCAACATTCATATCTTAACCGTTTGCTCTTTGAATTTCGTGTTGATTTGCCCTAGGTGAAGCTTCACGTAGGCGATAGCTTCTTTTACCATCGTTGCAACAGCGGTTGGGTTTTTGAGATCAATTTTGAAACACTATCGTTGTCCGGAAGCCTGTCCGGTGTCATCGTAAAATAAACTGGGACAGCTAAATATACGACGACCTCATTATCGTGAACTATGCATTTCACATCAAGTATCTTCGATACTTCTTCGACAATACTGGCCGTAGTGATATCAAACTTATTCAAGGCAACCCTCTGATCGCAGGAATTCCTCAGCATCGGCAGTAGTATTAAGGTCGAATACGTCGATCATCTCAAGAATGTAGGCATCAAGTTGTTCCATATTCATATTCTTGAAGCCAATTGTACCATCGGTGCGAAGTTCGACGATGGTTTGATGTAAGCTATCAACATCATCGTGTGCCGCTTCTGCTTCATACTTACAAAGCGCGACGCACAACCTAATCTTTTTATTCCTTAAACGAGTTTTGGTCGCTTTAGAGTTGGGCTTATTGATTTTGGCGTTCTTTTTAGTCATACCACCATACAAACACGACATAAACCCCCATACAACTATCGGCAATCCCTCAAATATAAAGAATGGGTATTGAAAAGAAAGCTTGGCCGACAGCAAGTGCCACTTACCTCTTAATGAAGCATGGTAAGGTTGATTTGCTGTCTGGAGAATCCACTATACCGGATTCCGCAATTGCAGCTATCGCTAAAGAAATGGACAAGCAAGCAGTGATGGATGGTGATTTCGAAATACCAGAAGAATATAGGACTTCCCTCTCCGATATGAAGCCACCGAGAGCCTCATCTATCGTGATTCAACCTACCGCCGAGAGCGAAACGCAAAAGATGATGGACGCCTACGTAAAACAGAATGGAAGCTATATAGTTCCCAAAGGCCAGTCTGCAGAAGGGCTCAAAAGGGAACTTAAGGGTGGCTCAAGCGACGAGTTGCTTCTCGGATAATTGACGTTTCAGCCATTACCTTCTCCTATTTTAACTTCGGTTTTGTACGAGTGTGGGTTCTGCGCACGTGTTCTTTCACCCATGCCTCATAATCTTCAACAATTGCTTCGATAGATCCCGGCTCCATCAAGTTATGAACAATAACGTCGTGTGCCTTGCTAGATTCTCTACAGGTATATGCGTTACCGTCCATTTCAATCAATAACGCCCAAGTTGCGGGTGGCTTATCACGTCTTGATGCTTTTAACAGATATCCAACTTTCGGGTTAATTTCGGCTGGCACTACGGTGTGAACTTGTTGTAATACTTTCCATGCCTTGCCAGATTTGAACAGGTAGTCTATTTCATATTGTCTAGCATATTTTGGGGAAGATATATTAGAAAATATAGCACGAAGCTGTCCGTGCAGCGCCCTAGCCAATCTGTAGGCTACTTTTCTGTCCACTCCCGGCTTATGCTTTCCCATTCTTTTCTCAATTCTTCAAGCAGATTCTTTTTATCCTTATTACTGTAGATATCTTGAAACATCTTATCGCAATTTCCGTCGTACCAAGGATTCTTAAGACGGCCATTCACAATGCTACCGGCCACCTTGAAAGTGCCATTTTCACAGCGCACCGAAAATGAAACCCTATCACCACTTCTGGTGAGCGAAACAATTTCATACTTCACGATTATCCCTTCTGCCCCGGTGCTATACTATTGCGTTTTCCTCTAACCATTCATCAAGTTCGGATTGATTTCTGAACGTGATGAAGTAATTAGCGTTGAGTTCGTCTTCTGCAATAGCCTTACCATCGACTATCGCAACCGACTCACCGTGATTGTCAACGGCTTCGATTTGCTCGATTTCGAAATTGCCAAGATTTGGCTCAAATCCGAGGCAGACACACTCGTATCGACCAGATTTAGCTTTATATGCTGTCGCCATCGCTTTTCTCCCCGGTATGATGTTTTGCTAATTGATCTATCTTCCAGATCGCAGCGCCGTGAGTCAAGCAAGATTCACACGTCCCACACGCCTTAAATTTTTTGTTCTTTACTCCCGGCGCTTCGCACCACCAACACACATGTAGGATTTTAAATTCTTTAGCTTTCAGAATTACGGCATGTTTACTAACGCTCTTGTAATCATATATGAGTTTGCCAGTTTTCCCAAGCATGGACTGGATTGAGTAGAATATCTTCTCCACCTTATCAAGTTCTGACCACACTTGATCATTGCCGATCCATCCTACATATACGTCTTCTTCTGGCTCAAGATAGAAGCTAGCATGAGTAACCCAAACAACCGGCTGTGGGAGAGAAGCGTCATCACCGACGACAAAATCATCGATATTTATCGCGATTTCTTTGTGCGTAATGCTTCGTTTCTTGAATCTACTTTTTAGTGTTTTGAGAATCTTCTGCCTAGCTTCAATATGAGCATCGTTCCCAGCGATGATTTTGCTAGATAACGATATTAATTTTAGATCCCAACCGGACTTTAGGTATTGATAAGCGAGTACAGTTGAATCAATCCCGCCAGACCATAGGATGGTCTTTGTCGTTCTAGCAAAATCGTCGTTCGATTTCTTTTCCACGGTACCATCATATCATTAGAAAGGTGGTGTCGCTACGATTCGCGAGACTTGATACCGCTAGCTGTTTTAACTATTTTCTGAACATCATATCTTATAAATTCTATGGCTTTCTCGATGACTTTAACGGCCACGTCTGGATCGCATAATTCGATGGCGTGTTGATAACTACTATTCAAGCTGCGAATGGTAACCGTGGCTTCCTTATCGTTAAAGAATACCTCGACACCAATTTTTGATTCATATAGAAGAATTTTCGATCCGGCCACCCCGATATTGGTATATTTCTCTTTAATTATCGGCGCAATTATCTCAGACATGAAATGGCCGCTCATGAATGCGCGTTCGTATTTTCTTGCCAGCGCCTTCTTCGTTTCTTCATTTTGATTCTTAATACATTCAATCACATCATCTGCAGAAATAGGTTTAGATTTTGCCATTACCAATGCCTCGGTCTACCGCCATCAGAGTCATATCTGAAATCTGCTTTGGTTTCTGGTGGGGCTAAATCCTCTGCACAGCCAACGCAGTATTCAACGTCTGGAATAGCTTCCAGACGAGCCTGTGGGATTTCACATCCACAACATGTGCATTTTTTAGGATTGACTTGCAACGTCGTTAGTTCCCTTGAGTTTTTCTGCATGTTTTGCGAATGCTCCAATCACATCTTTGGTGTATTCGTGGTTCGGAACCATAATACCAGCCAAATACATCGCTTTGCCAAAGTGATAACATACGGCGACGTGAATTCCGTCATCGGATATTAACATCACATCCTGTTCGCAGCTAAAGCTAAATAGACTACTACCGACATTGAGTTCACCATCGGGGAATTTTTTAATTTCTTCCCATTTTGCATTTTTAAGGAATTCATGCCGTTTAGCCGTTGTCTTAAAATACACCTTGGTGGAGGGATCGCAGTAAGTTTTATCATCGCTATTGCCAATATCGACAAACCCGTTGTTCTTGGCATAGCACATATTCACTTTAAAACTCATTTACGAACTCCCACGCTTTGTCATATTCGCCACGGCTTAAAGCCATTCGCATTGCGTATAGGCGATTAGCGATTTCGGTTTCATCACCAAAGAATCCCTCAAATTCGTCGCCTATACGCTTTTCGCAGGAAATCCTACGCGCAACCACCAACCAAGTATAGAGAGTGGGGTCAATATTGACTATTTTCTTGCATTCCTGTTTTATCTTATTGCTATACATGGTCTATGTTCCATAAAGCTTGTCGATGACCATTTGCATTCTGGCTCGCCCAACTGGGTTTGAAGTTATGAGCCTTATGCTTCTTGGTAAAAATCGCGGATTCTCTTCAAGCCAACACAAAATTGTGTACCCTGTGTATTCTTTTCCATCTTTGAAGCAACCCAGATCGTGGTCAAGCCACACAATATCCCATTTGTTTTCTTGGAGAGCTTGGATTCCTTCATCGTACGTCCGAACAATCTTATCGACCGGCATCGTACGAACATCATCAATCAGCAACTGCATTTACCTCTCCTTTATCACCCCCATTATATCATTAATTCAAAATCACCACCAG
>Ga0307380_10011705_pt1 | contig 10965 bp, 10 predicted proteins | sample UN3MG_FD_202239 | JGI IMG/M metagenome (GOLD analysis project Ga0307380, IMG submission 202239) | Soil microbial communities from Risofladan, Vaasa, Finland - UN-3 | ecosystem: Environmental > Terrestrial > Soil > Coastal area > Acid sulfate soil | place: Finland: Risofladan, Vaasa | collected... | reverse complement strand
TGGCAGAGGACAGGATAGCGTTTTGTTACTCATACTCTTTAACCAGCATTACCTCTATCTAATGTAATAGCTATACTACGCACACCGGGGAATTGTTATTACTCAGAAGTATTGACAAAACAGAAAAAGCATTTATAATTATAAAAGCTTGATATGAAGTAGCTTAATAAGATAATAAAGCTTGGGTTTGGGAAGGTGGTTGTAATGATTAAATGGGTACCGGAATCGCTTTTTAATAGTGATATTTGGTGCCCTTTTTGTATTTAAAGGAAATTATCATTATTTTGGAGACCGAATATTGGAGGTAGAGATAGAGTAACTAAAGCGATGAACGAAATACTTGACAGGCGGGCTCTGCCAGGGGAGAGTTCAGTACAGACCGGGGTTGGGGCCCCTCCCATGCGCAACCTGATGCGAAATTGGGCAAGTGGCATCCCACCTGCCAATCAAAGCAGATAAAAAGCGGCTCGGGAAAGCCGAGGAAATTGTGAAGAGTAAGCGAGGAAATCTTGAAGTCATTGGAAAAGGGGGTGATAGCTTTCAGCAGTAGAATAATTTTAGTCGACCAAAAATCTAAATGGAGGAATTTTTACCGATGAAAAAGAAAGTTTTTAGTGTTTTGATTGCTTTGGTGTTGGGGACTTCACTTGTTTTAGCTGCTTGTGCCGCCCCGGCACCAGCTCCAGTGCCAGCACCTGCCCCGGCTCCTGCCCCAGCACCTGCTCCTGCCCCAGCGCCAGCGCCGGCTCCGGCACCTGCTCCAGCACAACCCGCGGAGGTAATTAAGTGGAAGATGCAGGATTCTTTCGGGGTTAATGACCCCATCCATAGTGTAGCGGAACGCTTTGTTGAGAGGGTTAATACTTTTGCCGGCGGGCGCCTAAACATTGAGCTCTTTGTGACTGGCTCTATTGTGCCAGAAACAGAAGAGATTAACGGGCTACGTCAGGGCGTAATGGATATAACTTACTCTGGTCCTGACTATGCGAATATGTTGATTCCTTACTCTGGTATTTACGATTGCATGAGCGGTGGATTGACAAATGTACAGCTGTCGCTATACTATCAAGGCGGCGAGGGCTTGGAGTTAGTAAGAGAGGCGTTTGCGCCCTTTGGTGTATATTATGTGGGGCCCGCACTAGGGCCTACAGAGGACTGGGCGTATACCACAGTAAAGCTGGAAACTGTAGCCGACCTCAAGAAGTTGAAGATGCGTTCTGGCGGTGATAGCGGGGAAATCCTCGCTAGGATGGGCGCGGCAACAGTCTTCATGCCAGCTGGTGAGATCTACGAATCCATGCAGCGTGGCGTCATCAACTCTTTTGAATACGGGGATGCATCCTTGGCCTGGCCAATGGGCTTTCATGAAGTAATGGACTATTGTTATGAGTCGCTGAGCCGTGGAACCTCGTGGTGCAGTGCCTTTTTTTGCAGGACAGAATCCTATGAGGCGCTTCCCGAAGACCTCCAATTGCTAATACAAGTAAGCCAGGAGGCAGAGATATCCAGGTTTTACTCCGAGTGCCTAAATCTAGATGGCGAATACCTACAGAAGATGAGAGACTACGGTGTGCAAGTTCTACCGCTTCCGAAAGAGATAGAGGACGCGTTCCTGGCAGAAGCCGCTAAATTCTATGACGAGAGGGCTGCTAAGTACGGAGGCCTCTGTGCAAGGTCGATAGAGTCCATGCGTGCGTGGAAAGCGCTCTGTGAGATGCAAGGCGTCTATTAAGTCAGGACATCATAAGGACACCACGCACCCCATATGTATATCAGTCTTACCTACTCTCGGGAATTCCCGAGAGTAGGTAAGACTTGACAAGGTTAGTGTTGGGGCCGGTGGAGCCGCATCTAGAGTTGTACGATGAGGGACTATTTAAGGAGTGATTTCTTTATAGTCGACAGCGTAATTTTGGAGTTGGTTTTCCAAGCCTAGGATGACTTTAGAGAGCAGAGCCTTAGCACATTGCTAACTATACTTACGTCTGGGTCTGCTTCTACACCAGTGGAGGGCTTGGTTGGTACTTCAGGCAATTCCTTGCAAGAAGCGTCTAAAAAAGAAGGGAGAGAAAGATGCCTACCAAACGAACAGAAGAACTTCTTGATCTGGACCGCAAACATATCGTGCATGGGTTCGCGGTGGTTGGAGATGAAGATGTTTGGCCAATCATTGAAAGAGCAGAGGGAGTAAGATGCTGGGACACAGAGGGTAATAGCTATTTTGACGCTGCTTGCCAGCAGTCCAGCAATAGCCTGGGGCATGGGCAGAAAGAGATTATTGATGCCATCTGTGAACAGGCAAAAAAATTACAATTTGCCCACCTCTTGGGAAAGCAATCAAATGTCCCAATTATTGAGTACGTCCGGGACTTGGCTAAGGTAGTTCCTACGGGGTTAGATCACTTTTTCTTCACCTGTGGTGGCTCGGAAGCCGTTGAGACGGCGTTTAAACTAGCTCGCTTATACTGGTCAAGGCAAGATAAGGGCAAATATAAGATTATCAGTCTCACCGATTCCTACCATGGTGCCGGCATGGGTTCAGCAGCAGCAACCAGAGCTGGAAGTGGGGCGTTCTGGGCAGGTTATGCCCCACTAGCCTCCGGTTTCGTCCAGGCGCCGTACTTCTATTGCTACCGGTGTCCCTTTCGTCTGGAATATCCAGCTTGTAATATTCTGTGTGCCCGCTATCTCGAAGAGGTTATTAAAAACGAGGGAGCGGATAGCGTCGCCGCCTTTATTGTTGAACCAGTGCTAGGTGGGGCAGGTAATGTCGCACCGCCACCAGAGTATTTCCCCATAGTGAGGAAGATATGCACTGATTATGATGTGCTCTTAATTGGTGATGAGGTTCAGACCGGTTTCGGGAGAACGGGTAAAATGTGGGCTCAGGAACACTGGGATGTGAAATGCGATATGATGACAGTTGCCAAGGCAATTGATGGTTGCTACCTGCCTTTTGGTGCCACGCTAATTGGTGACAAGGTTTACGATGGTTTAAAAGGCACCATGCTCTGGCATGGTTGGACCCAGCATGGTAATCCCATCTGCGCCGCCGCTGCCAAAGCAGCCCTCAAGCTAATCATCCGAGATAAGTTAGTTGAGAATGCCGATATGGTAGGTAATTATGTTCTGGAGCGTCTGAATAGTGAATTTAAAGCCCTGCCTAGCGTTGGTGATGCCAGTGGCAAGGGTTTAATGCTTGGCATGGATTTAGTCAGAGACAAGGCTACCAAAACTCCGTTTGAGTCGGCTACCATCCGTAAATGGCAACGTGAGGTACTGCAAAAAGGCTTGTATGTTCGGCCAGCTTTAGCCAAGCATTACATCCGGGTACGCTTTCACCCGCCAATAACAACTACTAAGGAAGAAGCCGACGAGATGCTTGACATATTGTACAGTTCTATAGCTGAGCTTAAATCGAGATAATTCACTCGACGAGGTAGTGGACATACGTAGCTGGGTAGACACGATTGGAAGTGGCGAGATATGAGAAAAACGCTGTGTGCTTTGGAATACTTTAGCGAATGGTCAGGAAGAATAGTGGCTTGGCTTTTTTTTGCTCTGGTCTTAATACTTTGCTATGAGGTCTTCATGAGATATGTGCTATTTTCGCCAACGGTATTTGTGTATGAGACCGCAACTGAGATAGGCGTTACCGTCGCTGTTATAGGCTTAGCGTATACCCATCTGCATGACGGCCACGTGAGAGTAGATGTTTTCTGGAGGCTCCTGTCGCCCCGAGGAAGGGCAATCGCTGATATCATTGGCGCGTTACTATTCTTTTTCCCACTAATCATTGTGCTAACATATATTTCGATGTACGAGGCGCGGTTCGCTTGGTCAATAGCTGAAGTGATGCCTCAAACGTACTGGCGCCCGCCGGCTGGTCCGGTCAGAACAGTGATGGCTCTAGGATTTCTTATGTTTTTACCTCAGGGCGTGGCCAAATTGGTTCGTAATATATATGTCCTGAAGGGAATAGAATGAAGGAACCAGAAGAACCATGATTGAGATGACCCCAGAGATTGTCACTATACTGATGCTGGGCGGGCTCATAGCAGGCGTTTTGTCTGGTTTTCCCTTGGCTCTCCCGATCGGTACTATAGCTTTCGTAGTTGGGTACCTGCTATTTGGAAACAACGTATTGCCAATGATGTATGCGCAAGCGTTTTCTATCCTACACAGCTATGTCCTCCTAGCTTTGCCTCTTTTTATTCTTATGGGCGTCATACTGGAATATACGGGGATTGCCGACAGAATGTATGATGCATTATTCCTAATATTGAGCGGGTTTCGGGGTGGCCTGGCGATAATCACTGTGGTACTCGGCACCCTCCTTGCGGCCTGTGTTGGAGTAGTTAGCGCTTCCGTCACCATGCTCTCAAGCCTTGCGCTTCCCTCTATGATAAAGCGAGGTTACGACAAAAGCTTAGCGAGTGGCACAGTTTGTGCCGCCGGCAGCCTGGGTATTCTTATTCCACCTAGTATTATGCTGGTTATCTATGGGCCGCTGGCTATGATTTCGGTGGGGAAGCTATTCATGGGAGCCATGTTCCCTGGCCTTCTTCTTGGTTTTCTATATTGTAGTTACATTGCCGTTCGCTGTTTCCTTAAGCCCCATCTGGCACCGGCGATACCTAAAGAAGAAAGGAGAGTCCCCGTTCTTTATAAACTGAGACTGCTGTTGACCTCGGGGTTTCCTCTTCTTGCTATTATCCTGTCGGTACTGGGCACTATCTTTGCAGGAATAGCTCCTCCCACTGAAGCCGCCGCCGTAGGTGCCTTTGCCTGCTTACTTTTGGCTGTCGCCTATCGCAAGCTTAAGTGGTCAACCCTGAAAGATATAGGTCGCCGGACGCTGCAGATTAACTCTATGGCAGTGTTCATAGGAGCAATGTCTGTTGCATACACCTCCGTATTTCTCACTGCGGGGTGTGGGGGGGTAGTAGAAAGACTTGTTCTGGCTGCGCCAGGTGGACGCTGGGGGGCCTTTGCCGTAGTCATGTTCGTATACTTCATTCTAGGATTTTTCATCGATTTCATAGGCATCTTCTTCATCATGGTTCCTGTAATGGCACCTCTTGCTCCTATTTTGGGTTTTGACCCCCTCTGGTTTGGGATTATGATCTGCGTTAATCTTCAGATGTCCTTCCTGACACCCCCATATGCTTTTGCCATCTTCATTTTACGGGGTGTGGCTCCGCCAGAGTTAGGGGTGACTACGGCTGACATAATCCGGGGGGTAATCCCGTTTGTTGTCCTAATAATAGTCGGGCTTGCTATATGTATTGTATTTCCTGAGACCATAACCTGGTTACCGAGCCAGATGATAAAGTAGAAAAACATGATGCGAAAATGCAGAAGCAAGGCTATCAAGGGTGGGATGTAGCGTAAGTGTTTCCTCTTAATAGTTTCTCTTCATCTCCTTTGAAGGAGATGAAGATTTATGGGTGTGAGGCAGATTACCCCGTCATCTGAAATTGCGAGTAAATTACCAAAATGCTATAAAACACGAAAAGTTGATTCGCCAAGGATAGGAAGGAGGAATGATGCCACCCCATAGCCACACCCAATCCAGCATGAAAGCGAGGTATGATTGTTTCCATGTAGCTAGATAATTCTAGAACAGGAAAGTTTGCAAGGGAGGTAAATAATGGGAAAGTGTATGATGAGACTTTTATCAGATGAAGATGTCAGGAAAATAAGAGTAGAGGCTATAAAAACCTTAGAGGATGTCGGGGTCAAGGTTAGTCATGATGAAGCTAAAAAAATGCTAAAAAAATCTGGGGCAACAGTAGATCATCATACAGACTTAGTGCTTATCCCGCGTAAACTTACCGAAGAATGCCTAAAAAGAGTCCCCCAGAAGGTCATTTTAGGAGCGCGCGACCTAGATAAGGATATAATATTGGAGCCTGATAATGAAAGAGTTTACAACCGTTCCATAAGTGGCGGTGAATACTATATTGATCTGAATAACGGCAAATATAGAAAAGCTGTTTTCTCTGACGTAAAGGATTGGGCAAGACTAGTTGATGGCATGGAAGGTATAGATATCTGTACTATGCCTTATTACTCTGACGCTAGTTTAAATATGAGTGCAAGAGATGTACGGGGCCTCGAGATCCTATTAGAAAATACGAGTAAGCATATTGAGTTACAGCCTTATGGCAAGCAAAATGTAGAATATATGATTAAAATGGGCATAGTGGAGAGGGGAAGTGAAGAGGAGTTCAAAAGGAGACCAAGATTTACTCTCATGGTCTCGCCGGTTTCTCCTTTGCATTATCACGCAAATAGCATTGATATAATGCTTTTAGCAGGTGAATACGGAATTCCTATTGAGCTAACACCAATGCCAATTGCCGGAGCTGGTGGGCCTGTTACGCTTGCTGGTAACGCGCTATCGATGATCGCTGAATTTCTAGCGGGAGTTGTTATTTGTGAATCAGCCTATCCAGGTTCGCCACTAATTTTTGCAGCAAGGCCAGTGGTTATGAATATGTCCACAGGTGGGGTGATTGAGGCGTCTATTGAGGTCGCAATGTTGTCATCAGCCGCAACACAAGTGGCTAGGGAGGGTTTTGGATGGCGATCTGATATGTATTCACTGGTTGCAGACTCTCCTGTTGCTGACGGGCAGTCTATGATAGAGAGGAGTTTCAATTGCATATTTTGCGCTTTCACCGGAGCGGATATCTTATCTGGCTGGGGTTGTCTTGAGACTGCCAGGACACTAGACATTGTACAATTGGCTATAGATAGTGAGATTGCTGGTATGACATCCAGGGCTTTGAAAGGAATTGAGTTGAATGACGAAACATTAGGGTTAGATGCAATGCGAAGAGTCGGGGCCGGTGTTGGGAAGACTTACTTAACTGATAAGCATACTCTTAAATATTGCAGAACTGAATATTTTAAACCCAAGATTTTCATTTATTCTAAACGAAATACTTGGGAGTTAGAAGGAGGAAAGGATCTGTATGAAAGAGCTAAGGAGAGAGTAAAACTCATTTTAAGAGAGCATATACCCACACCTTTAGATGAAACTGTCGTAAAAGAATTGAGGCTGATTTCAGAAGAAGCGGAAAGAGAAATAAAGGAAATATCCACAGCCTAGAGGATTTGCGGTGGATAAGCGGAATTCATGAAAAAGGTAGAACAATGGGAAGGGAGGCAAAATGAAGACGTTTTCTGTGTTAGAAGAGATTTCAGAAGCTGTTGTTAAAGGCGAGTCAGAAACAAAAGTAAAAGAACTTACTCAAAGAGCAGTTGATGAGGGGTATCAAGTAAGAGAGATACTGGATAACGGATTCATAATGAGCCTAAACGTTATAGGGGAGCAGTGGAAAAAGGGTGAAGCTTTAATTTCCGAGGTCTTACGTGCGGCAGAGAGGATGCATGCTGGTATGGATGTAATCAGGAAGTTAATTATCAAGAGTGGCATCAAGCCAATCGGTAAAGTTGTTATTGGTACAGTGGAGGGGGACGTGCATAGTGTGGGAAAATCTTTAGTAGCTATGATTTTGGGAAGTTTTGGGTTTGAAGTGCATGATATTGGGGTTGATGTTAGTCCGGAGAAATTCCTTGAGATTGTTAAGTCTCAAAAACCTGACCTTCTTGCTATGTCGGCTTTGCTTACCATCACGATGCCGGCGATGGCGTAAACAATAAAAGCTATTAAGAAAGAGGGATTAAAAGTAAAGACAATAATAGGGGGTGCTCCAACGACCCAAGAATATGCAGGGAGTATCGAGGCTGATGGTTATGCACCGATGCTATTTCAGCAGTGGGTAAAGCTAAAGAACTGCTGAGGGTGTAAAAAGGAGAAAGGAGTCAGCCAAATCAGTGTTATGAAAAAATACAAGGTACTAATGCTAGACACTATTTCGGCAGATACTAAGGTGGAAGAAGAGACCCTCGGAGAGATAGACGCTGAACTTATAGTAAGCTCCAGCCCTGACGAAGACACAATTCTTCAATATGTCAGCACTTACCTTCGGGCCTAATGGCGAAAATCCCCATGGGGCCAATGAATATGTTGATTTAGACTCATTGATAGATTGCACCCAAGTCCTAGCTTCGTTCATCATAGAATGGTGTGGGGTATAAAGGCTTATCTGCAAAATGATGCGGACACATGAGCTAAAAGTACTTTGATAAAAAGGAAGGAAGGAGGGTTTTGAAATGAGATCGTATGCAAAGTCTTTGGAATTAAACGAAAGGGCTTTGAAGCTTATGCCGGGGCCTCAGAGCAATCTTGCAGCGGCGTGGAAAGGTGTTGAGCGATGTTTTGTGGTCAATGGGAAGGGAGCCCATCTGTGGGATGTTGACGGGAATGAGTATATCGATTATACAATCGGTCTTGGCCCAGGCATTCTAGGCCACGGTAATGAAGAATACATCCAAGCCTTGAAGGCTCAACTAGACAGCCTTGTCTATCTAGCTGGGTATCGCCAGTCGCCAATGGAAATAGAATTAGCTGAGAAGTTTGTGCAGCATGTTCCATGTGCCGAGAAGGTTCGATTCTTGTTATCGGGAACAGAGTCGGTTCAGCTTGCCATCAGGCTTGCCCGTGCCTATACTAAAAGGCCATATTTCATCCGCTTTGAGGGACATTACCATGGATGGTTAGATAATGTGTTGGGTGGGGTGATCAATGACCATCCTACTGGCAAGCCCTTTGCTCTGGACAGTCCTGACGACCCCGTCAGAACTGAGGGTAGAGATCCAGTGGCCTTCGAACAATCTTTCAAGCTACCATGGAATAATATAGAGGTCTTGGAAAGAGTGCTGGAGAAGTATGGAGATGAGGTGGCGCTCATCGAGATGGAACCCATTCTCTGCAATGCTGGTTGCTGCCTACCTCGCCCTGGATATCTGGAGAAGGTGAGGGAACTATGCACTAAGTATGGGATAGTTTTGGGTTTTGACGAAATAATCACCGGTTTCAGGGTAGCCCTGAGTTCTGCACAGGGATTGCTGGGGGTGACACCAGATATAGCTACCTTCGGCAAGGCACTGGCAGGGGGGATCCCTATGTCAGCAATTGCGGGGAGGAAAGAGATTCTTGACCTTCTTCTTGGGCAAAAAGTCCTTGGTGCTGGGACTTTCAATGGGTATCCCTTAGGTTTAGCCGCTGCTTTGGCGACCATAAAAATTCTCGAAAAAAATGACGGGGCTCTTTACCGGCATATTGACAAAGTGCAAAATCGATTGATGTGTGGCCTAAAGGAGATCAGTCAGAGGCATGGCATACCTATGCTCATTCAGGGACCCAGGGGAGTATTCTTCTGCGATTTTATAGAAAAGGAAGTCGCTTATAGCCCTAGGGATTTCAAGGAAGCAGATGCGGAAAAACGGATGAAGTTCAGCGCACTTCTGCTTGATGAAGGGATCTTTATTGCCCCCCGTGGAAGGTGGTACGTTTGTGGGGCTATTACTGAGGCGGATGTGGATAAGACGCTGGAATGTGCCGACCTCGTCATGGGCAGGTTGTAAATAGAGGCTGTTCGTTAAATTATTTAAGGGAGCGCTCTGCTAGGGGAAACCCGGGCGAACGGACAGGAACCTTGCCGGTGCTTGCGGTGAGAGTACCAAAAGACACCGTGTGACACACATTTCAGCAACTAGCGACGATATCAACCCCAGCATGAAAGGGGGTAATCGGGCAAGTGGCATCCGCCAGAAAGACAAAAGGGGGGAAATAGGGGTTATACTAAAGTGTTGATATTAAGTAGGCATGAAATTGAAGAATTATTGAGTATGGGTGACGTGTTAAAAGCAGTCGAACATGCTTTTAAACTAAAAGCTGAAGGTAAGATTATTATGCCCCCGAAGCTATATTTGAATCTGCCGGAGTACCAAGGTGATTTTAGAGCTATGCCAGCCTACATTGAAGGGAGTGCTGGGCTTAAATGGGTAAGTGTGTACCCTGATAACCATAGGTACAATCTACCAAGCGTGATGGCTACAATTATTTTATGTGACCCCAAGACCGGTTGCCCTCTGGCTATTATGGATGGCACATATATTACTGCTATGAGAACAGGAGCAGCCGGTGGAGTAGCCGTTAAGTACTTAGCTAGAAAGGGCTCATCCGTTATCGGGATGGTGGGGTCTGGCAGGCAGGCCGAAACACAGCTACTAGCCATAAGCGAAGTGCTTCCAAGGATTGACGAGGTAAAGGTACTCGACAAGCAAAAGGATGTTAGCTCGAGATATGTTCAGGAGATGGGGTCAAAATTGAATATAAATATTCGTCTTGCTGAAACCATCGGGGAGGCAGCAGAAGCCGATATTGTGGTTACTACTACTCCTTCAAGAAAGCCAGTTGTTAAGAAGGAACATATTAGGCCAGGAACTCATATAAATGCTATCGGGGCAGACGCTAAGGGGAAGCAGGAACTAGAAGTAGATTTATTAATGGCTGCGAAAGTCATCCCTGATGATATTGAGCAAGCTTCTCATTCCGGTGAAATCAATGTACCGCTGTCTAAGGGACTAATAGAAATTGATAATATCCATGGCACTTTAGGAGAGATTATAGCTAACATGGCGAAGGGTCGAGAAAGCGATGAAGATATCACCATTTTCGACTCAACTGGATTGGCTATTCTGGATATAATCTGCGCCAAGCTCACATATGAGAAGGCTAAGGAAAGAGGAATAAAAAATGGAGAGCTTACTCAGTAGTGAGGCGGCCTCTGCCAGGGGAAATTGAGGTTATGATAGTGCCTTTCCCCTCCTGTGAGGGAAGCCTCAGCCGTAATCAGGCAAGTGGCATCCTGCCTGCCAGTCTCGCCTTATTATAGAGTGGCTGTTTAGTTAGAGTGTAGAATTGAGATAACAATAGCTTATTCTGTCACCTCTTTGAACAGAAGTCCAGAATGCCACATACCACAGTGCTTGAATGTGACAGAATTGCATTTTGTTCAGTCGAGGTCATAAAGGTTGCTTTTTCAT
>Ga0307380_10011701_pt1 | contig 10966 bp, 9 predicted proteins | sample UN3MG_FD_202239 | JGI IMG/M metagenome (GOLD analysis project Ga0307380, IMG submission 202239) | Soil microbial communities from Risofladan, Vaasa, Finland - UN-3 | ecosystem: Environmental > Terrestrial > Soil > Coastal area > Acid sulfate soil | place: Finland: Risofladan, Vaasa | collected... | reverse complement strand
GGTCGAACTTCCCGTGTCAAGAGCGTCGAGGACGGCCGGCTTCTCAGGAGCGACAATCATCTGGCCGAGCACAGGCTCGTCATAAATGGCGGGAACTGAGTGTGGTTCCGCCTGAGCCACCACCACAGCCTGACCCTCAGCTGCCTGGCAGTAGATCAACAAATCAGCCCCCGAGATGTCGGCCAGGACGGGCAAGTCCGCTTCGATACGCCGGAGGATCTGTATGTCCTCGTCTGAGAGATCAGAGCACTGGTAGACCGCGTCGTCCATGTCTAGCTCTCAAGGGACCTTCACGTGCCGAAATGCCAAGAAAGGCCGACAGCATAGCGGGCTGCCAGCCATTCGTACGTAACATAGCGCCCGTCGCAAGGCGGAGGAGTTGACTCCCCGCTACGCCGGCCATCCAAGAGTCGGGGCGAGAGGATTTGAACCTCCGACCACTTGTACCCCATACAAGTGCGCTACCTGGCTGCGCTACGCCCCGACGAATCGCCACCGATTATGCACATTATAGCAGAAACCGGCCGCCTTGACAAGCCGTGCCGTCGTTCAGCGATGCCGTGCCTGACCGGTGACCCACGCCGGTGCTCCGCAATCACCCCGGGGTCGCAATCAGAGACAGAATGAGTTCCAGCGTGGTCGCCCTCGCGTGCAAGCCGAAGACCTTCGCGAAGTTGTACTCAATACGATGGCGAACCATTACCATGTCCACCGAGCGTCCCAGGACCCTCTCCATCGAGGTGACTTCCTTATCCGCGAGCCCGCATGGCACGATCAGTTCTGAGAGGGAGATGTCTTGAGCGACGTTGAGGGCGAACCCGTGGTAGGCAATCCAGCCTTCAATGCGCACGCCGAGGGCGGCGATCTTGGTTCGCTCATTGATCCACACGCCAATGTTGTCGGGCAGGCGGCTCGCACCAATGGCGAAATCGCGCAAGGTACGTATGAGTACTTCCTCGAGAGAGTGCATGTACCATCCCACATCGCTGCGGTGCTGCGCGAGATCCATGATAGGGTAACCCACCAGTTGGCCGGGACCGTGGTAGGTCACATCTCCCCCTCGCTCGACCCGATGCACCTGGATACCCTGCTCCGCCAGCCATTGGGGGGATACCAGGATGTTGCTCTCATTGCCGCGTCGCCCCAAGGTTATGACCGGCGGATGCTCCAGCAGGATCAACGTATCGTCGATCCTCTCCTCACGTCGGGCTGCCACCAACTGGCGCTGCAGATCCAGAGCATCGTCGTACACTTGCTGTCCGAGGTTCAGGATGTTGAGTGGTTTCATCGGCGCCTCAATGGATTCCATCATCTTTTCGCTACCAGCCCCATAAGCTGCCAGACTTGGCGTGCCCGCCACGACGGATGGTTGTCAACGGTATGTCAGCCTCTTCCCGTACCGTGTGGTCAGGAACATCGCGGACAGCACTCCGAGAGACGAGCCAGAAGGGTCAACAGTTGCAGAGGTGTCCAGTGTGCTAGCTCGCTTGGCCAACTGCTCTCCAGTCGACGAGCAACGATCTCAGTCGGTGAAGCGCAGTTTGAGCAATGTCCACAGAGTGGGTAACCCGTCCAGAGGTGTCAGTTTCTTCTCAATCCGAGGGAAGTACCAGATGGGCACCTGGTGGATGCGGTGACCTCTCCTAAGGATCTTGGCAGTGAGCTCGGCTTCGATGGCAAAACCATCCGCGTGGAGATCCATGCTGTCAATCACTTCTTTGCCGATCAGCTTGTAGCAGGTCTCCATGTCATGGAGATCTGATCCATAGAGAAGGTTGGTGAGCTTGGTGAGGAGGCGGTTGCCCAGGCGTAGGTGCCACTCTTGGTCTGCCAGAGACCTTACGCCGTAGACTACCCTTGCCTGCCCCTTGCTCAAGGGCTCGACGAGCTTGTGGAAATCGCGGGGGTCGTATTCCAGGTCAGCATCCTGGATGATGACTGCATCCCCTGTGGCTGCTGCCAAGGCTGTTCTGATGGCTGCTCCCTTTCCACGGTTCCTGTCATGGCTCAGGACCACAAGCCCCTCCTGGCTGAGGGAAGACAGTATCGCGGCGGTCCCGTCGGTGGAGCAGTCGTCTACGACGATGATCTCCTTCTCCAGCTCAACCTCCCCGACCCGCCTGATGACTTCTTCGAGCGTCTGTTCTTCGTTGTAAACGGGGATCAACACAGAAAGTCTCATCACGACTCCCTCAGCGCCACGTCTCCACGATGTGCCTAGCTCCAGAGTGCTATTATAGTGCAGGCCCAACGGCAAAGACAAAATGTAGGTGAGCCAAGACATCGTGACCATGTCTTGAGGGCCCTGAGCCAGGGGTCAGTGTGTGGACTGCCGATCCAGAACCTCCAGCAAACCTGCGTTAACCTTCCGTTCGAGACAAGACTTGCTGGGCACGGTTTCCAGGCCTTATAATAGCCGGTGCGTTGATTCGAATCGGATCAGCCCGGGACCAACCTGAGGAGCCTCAAGCCCTTGCATGACGAGGATGATGCAGCCCATGGAGAGTGGAACACTACTGAAAGAAGCCTATGCCCTGAAGGAGACGCTGGTGCAGCTGCGACGCAGGATCCACCAGCACCCAGAAAAGGGGTTCCAAGAGCTTAAAACGGCCCAGTTGGTCGCTGACACCTTGGCGCCTCTGGGGATCAAGGTTAAGAGGGGGGTTGGCAAGACGGGGGTCGTGGGCGATCTGGGCGCGGATGGTCCCATGGTGGCCATACGCGCCGACATGGATGCTTTGCCCATCCAAGAGGTGAATGACGTGCCGTACGCTTCGCGGACACCGGGAGTCATGCACGCCTGCGGTCACGATGCGCATACGGCCACGCTCCTGGGCTCGGCCATGCTTCTGTCCAGAATCGAGTTGCCTGGGCGGGTGCGGTTTCTCTTCCAGCCCTGCGAGGAGGGCAACGATCCCGAGGGCAAGAGCGGCGCGGCGCGCATGGTAGATGACGGAGCCATGACGGGCGTGGATGCGGTCATTGCTTTGCACGTGGATCCCAGGTTGGAGACGGGTCAGGTCACGGTGGGCGATGGGCCGATTTGTGCGGCTGCCGACGCTTTCAGGGCCACTGTGGTGGGTTCTGGATGCCACGGTGCGTTCCCGCATCTCGGCGTCGACCCCGTTTTCATCAGCGCGCAAGTCATCACCGCCATCCAAGGTATTGTGTCACGCCGCGTTGATCCCACGGAAGCGGCCGTGGTGACTGTGGGCTCCATCCACGGGGGCACTGCGGGCAATGTCATCCCTCCTGAAGTGCAACTCAGGGGCACCATTCGCAGTCTGGATCAGGGAGTGCGGCAGCAGTTGTGGGCTGACTTGCGGAAAGCCTTTGAGGTGACAAGAACCCTGGGTGGCGATTTCCAGCTTGAGATCGAGGAAGGCTTTCCGGTGCTGGCCAACGATCCGACCATAGCCAGCTTGGTCCGCCAGGTGGCCGCCGACTTGCTAGGAATGGACAACGTACATCCGGAGCGTCCTGAGATGGGGGCAGAGGACTTCAGCATCCTGGCAAGCCAGGCACCTGGGGCGATGTTCTCCCTCGGCGTGAAGCCCGTAGGCAGCGAGATGACACTCCAACTGCATAGCCCGAACTTCGATCTTGACGAGGAAGCGCTGCCCATCGGCGCTGCGATCTTCGCCGAGACGGCTCGGCGGTACCTGACCAAAATCGACCGATGAAGGCTACTCCCACATGCATCCCGTGCTACCTCAGGCAGGCTCTGTCGGCCTCGCGCGAGGTAACCGATGATGTGGAGAGACCCAACGGTACGTACTCAACGAGGTGTCCAAGATACTTCCCCAGCTAGCACTGGACGCCACACCCGCGTACAACTCCACGATCGTGCTGCAGCGGGCTCAAGAGCTGTTGGGATTCCCTGATCCCTTCTCCTCGATGAAGCAGCACTACAACCAACTGGCCCTGGAGATGTACACCGGCCTAGAAGCTCTCGTCGACAATTCGTCCCGCCGTTTGAGCACAGCGGTCAGAGTGGCGGCTGCCGGCAATGTGATCGATCTTGGCATCATGGATAGCGATCAGGTAGACGTCACGGTAGTCCTGGAGGAGCTTGTCAGTCGTGGCTTGACCGTTGACGAGTGCGAGATTGTCGAACGAAAGCTCGCCGGTTTGGATCAAGTCTTGTACCTTGTCGACAACGCAGGAGAGACAGTCTTCGATCGGGTGCTCATCGAAGAGCTGGGAGCCGGCGGTGTGCGGACTATCGTGGCGGTTAAGGGACAGGCTATCCTCAATGATGCCACCATGGAAGATGCCCTGATCGCAGGGCTGGAAGGGGCGGCTGACTTGATCAGCAATGGGTCCGCCGTGATTGGCACTCAACTGGGCACGTGCTCTCCAGAGTTCCTGCACTGCTTCGATGAAGCAGATCTCGTCATCAGCAAGGGCCAGGCCAACTTCGAGACGCTCAACGAGACGTCCGCTCCCGTGTTCTTCATCTTGAGGGCCAAGTGCCCTGAAGTTGGTAGAGAGCTTGGGGTGGCTGTGGGCGATGTCGTGGCCACCTTCAACAATAGGGCTGGATGCAAAGCACCATAGCGTGATGGTCCCGCGGTCTGGTCGGTGGACCGGCGGTTCGCGGGAGATTACCTTCACGGAGATCGGTCGAAATCTACCTTGGACGTGCGTCGCCAGGCCCATGCTGAGAGCATCCGGTTGGATCAACTCGACTCCCACCTGGACTGCGATCCAGAGTCCCGATGAGTCTCTGGCCTGGTTTGGCGAGGGTTGCGGCGCATCCCCCAACACCGGGCGACAAGATTCACCGTCTGCTGCCGACGGAGATCGATCATGCGCACGGACCTGTTCATAGATCACCTCAAGAGCCTTCCTGCCTACCAAGGGCAGATCTGCCACGTGGAACACGTTCGAGCCCGACAGGCCCGATACGGGGTCTTGGCGAGACCATTGCCCGATCCACTGATTCGGGCTCTTGAGGCCTCAGGCATCGTGGAGCTGTACACGCATCAAGCGGATGCTATCAGCGCCGTACGGGACGGTTATCATATCGTCGTGACCACGTCGACTGCCAGTGGCAAGACGCTGTGCTACAATCTTCCGGTGTTGGAAAGTCTGCAGAACGACTCTCGCGCTCGGGCTTTGTACCTGTTCCCCACCAAGGCCCTGGCCCAGGACCAGATGAGGGCCCTTCACGACATGGCACAGCATGCCCGGCCGGATCTGGTGTATGGCACCTACGACGGTGACACCCCGCGTTCGGCAAGGGGACGCATCCGCAATTCGGCGTCCATAGTCCTCACCAATCCGGACATGCTGCATGTTGGCATTCTTCCCAACCATCGCCTGTGGGCGCAGTTCCTGGCCAATCTGCGCTTTGTGGTCGTTGACGAATCCCACGCGTATCGCGGGGTCTTCGGCTCTCACGTGGCCTGCATCTTGCGGCGCCTGCGACGCCTTTGCGAACGCTACCGATCCCGACCCCAGTTCATATGCTGCTCAGCCACGGTGGCCAATCCGGCTGAACACGTAGAGGACCTGATCGGGCTGCCTGCTCTGGTCATCGCCGGGGACGGGTCCCCGCAGGGGCCGAGGGATTTCGCGCTCTGGAACCCGCCCTTCGTCGATGATGCCAGGACGTCGCGTCGCAGCGCCAACGTGGAGGCTTCCGGCCTCTTCACCGAGCTGGTGCGCCAGGGATTGCGGAACATCACCTTTGTGAAAGCTCGCAAGGTAGCAGAGCTCATCCTGCGCTACAGCCAGGAGGTCCTGGAGCGGGAGGAGCCCGGTCTGGTGTCCTTGGTCAGGTCGTACCGCGCAGGCTATCTGGCTCGGGAGCGCCGGGAGATCGAGCAGGAGTTGTTTCACGGGAAGCTGCTGGGGGTCACGGCGACGACTGCCCTCGAGCTGGGCGTCGACATCGGCGCTTTGGATGCCACAGTGCTGGTGGGCTATCCTGGCACCATCGCCAGTACCTGGCAACAGGCAGGCAGGTCCGGCCGCGGAGAGGGTCACTCGCTGTCCTTCCTCATTGGCCTGGACAATCCATTGGACCAGTACTTCATGCGCCATCCAGAGCAACTATTCGGCCGCAGTCATGAGAACGCCCTTCTGGACCCTCGCAACCTGTATGTGCTGCTTGGACACCTTCCTTGCGCTGCCTATGAGATACCACTGACCGCTGCGGATGAGGAGGTCTTTGGCAGCACGTTTCCGGAGGCGGTGGATCGCCTGTTGAAGGAAGGTAGGCTGAAGCGCCGCGTCAATCGATGGTACTACCCCGCCACAGACTACCCGGCCCAGCATGTCAGCATCCGCGCCTTGTCAGACAAGAGCTACCAAGTCCTCGATGAGTCCCAAGGCAACGCCTTGCTGGAAGAGGTCGAATCTGCGACGGCCTTCCGGCGCATCCATCCTGGGGCGGTTCACTTGCATCAAGGGGAAGGTTACCTGATCACCGACCTCGACTTGCGGACCCGAGTCGCTCGGGCTCGACCAGTAGAGGTGGGCTACTATACGCAGCCTCGAGAAGTCTCCGACCTGACCATCGTGAGGCCCTTGCACCAGGGGCGATTTGGAGAGACGCGCGCCTGGTACGGTCAGGTCGAGGTTACCGAACAGGTCATCGGGTATAGGCGAAAGCAACTGTTCACAGACACGGTGTTGGGCGAGGAGCTACTAGACCTTCCACCTCGGTCCTTTGTGACCGCGGCTCTGTGGTTCGATGTGCCTGCTGCGACTGAGGAGTCTGTGCGCCGTGCGGGTCTGGACTTCCAGGGCGGCCTTCACGCGGTGGAGCACGCAGCTATAGGCATCCTGCCGGTCTTCGCTATGTGCGACAGGCAGGATATAGGCGGCCTTTCTACGCCGGCACACCCAGATACCGGTAAGCCGCAAGTCTTCATCTACGACGCATTCCCAGGAGGAGTGGGCATCGCCGAGAAGGGTTTCCAACTACTGCCCGAGCTGTGGCAGGCTACACTGCGCACCATTAAGGAGTGCCCTTGCGAGGCGGGTTGCCCTTCCTGCATCTATAGCCCTAAGTGCGGCAACAACAATGAGCCTCTGGACAAGGCGGCTGCCGTGACTATCCTCAGGGCCCTGCTGGCACTCAACATGGATGGCGCTGCATCGGTTTGCGTCTGACCTGTTGTGGGAGGCCACTGGCCGCCACGGTGTCCCGGTTTCCAGTCCGCGGGGCGCCCCTTTCTCGGCGACAGACGGCACCTGGGTCGGAACTGCTGGATGTCGCGCAGGTGGTGCAGGCTCGATAGCTCTTGTCGGCTCTTGCGCTGCGTTGCCTGCCCGGTGAGTCAATGGGAGCTACCTTCTGAGCGCCAACCGCAGAGCGCGTAACTCAGCGGAGTGGGTGACCAGAGACACAGCCAGGAAAACGGCTGCCCCGAGGAGCACTGCACCCCCCGCCCGCCACACGATATGACTTGTCCGAGTCCACGCGGTGAACCAGAGTATAGCGCCCCCCATCACCGCCGTGGCAACCGCTGTTCTCCCGGCGGATCCAAGCAGCGCGCCACTCTCGAGACCGCCCAGTCTCCCACGGATGATGATCAGCAAGATGACAGTTTCGATGATAGTAGCGAGCGAGTTGGCGAGTGCCAGGCCCCCGTGTCGCAAAGGTCCTATGAACAGAAGGCTGAGCGTTATGTTGAGTATCACGGCCCCGGCGCCTATCGCCACGGGAGTGCGGGTATCGTGCAAGGAGTAGAAGCCGCGGGTGACGATCTCCAGTGCGGAGTGGGCGACGAGGCCCAAGGCATAGAATTGAAGCGCCCAGGCTACAGCCTGCGTGGACGAAGGGTCGAAGCGACCGCGCTCGAGAAGCAACTGGGTCAGCGGTTCGCGGAGGAGAATCAGAGCCAAACTGCATGGCACTGATATGAACAGCACCAGTCTGAGGGTCTTGGATAGCGTGACTCGGAGATCCCGGCTTTCTCCCCTTGCTGCCAGGTCAGAGAAAGTGGGGAACACTGCCGTCGCTATGCCCAGGGCGAAAATGCCCTGCGGCAGCAGCATCAGCAACCAGGCATAGTTCAGTGCTGCCAGACTTCCTTCAGCCAGCCGGGAGGCGAGGAAGGTGTTAACCAGGAAGTTGATCTGCACTGTGGCCAGCCCAAGCATCCGGGGTAACATCAAGCTTCCCACTTCCCGAACGCCCGGATGGGAAAGGTCGATCACGAGCCCGTAGGACATGCCCTGGCGTGCCAGCTGAGGTATCTGAATGCCGAGATGCATGAAAGAACCGGCAACGACGCCTAAGGCCAGTCCGTAGACTCCCATGGATGGTGCCAGCAGGACTGCGCCACCGATGATACATAGGTTGTACACAGCTGGAGCCAGGGCGGGCAGAAGGAAGTGTTGGAATGAATTCAGGATGCCCATCGCCACGCCGCTGAGACCGAAGACTATGGGCGAGAGCAGCATGATGCGCATCAAGCTCACAGTGATGGCCTGTTCCTGGGGCGTGAAACCAGGAACCACGACGTTGGCAACCAGCCATGGAGCGAGGATGGCAGCCAGAATGGCGCACATGGTGAGGACTGCGAGCACGATGTTCATGATGGAACTCGCGAGACGCCAGGCATCCCTCTTGCGGTCATGTGCCAGATAGCTGGTGAACGTGGGAATGAATGCGGATCCCAGGGCACCGCCTGCTATGAGCTGGAAGATGAGGTCCGGGACGCGAAAGGCGGCCAGATAGGCATCCAGCTCCCGTGTCGTTCCGAACTCCCTACCGATGATCATCTCCCTGCCCAACCCCAGAACACGGCTGAGGAGGAAAGCCGCTATCACTATCGTGGCTGCACGTGCCAGCTGGGTCTCACGTCTCTCATCCATCGTTTAATCTCGCCAAACCACGATCGAGAATTGGGCGGGAACCGTGAAGGAGATTCGTTCCTCGCACATTGCAGCCTTCACCCAAATGTGATAGAGTCCGGTGTGTGAGCAAAGCAACGAGAAGTGCAGCTGAACACTGGTCCAACGAAGCCGCCTCCCTTGACGCCGGGAGCCTGGTTCGAGACGGTGTTCTTACTGTTGACGCTCTTGAGTTTCTCCAGGCCTGCCTCGAGGCCAGACTGAATCTGGCCATCTCGGGTCCCTCCGGAACCGGCAAGCGAGCGCTGCTCCATTGCCTTGTCTCCTACATGGCTCACGACGGACGGATTATGGCCATTCAGAATCCCGACGAGCCTTCGCTGGAAGCGAGCGGGATTACTTCACTCAGAGCTCACCCTGATCGTGAGGACGGTGGTCCCAGCATCAGTCGCCACTATCTTCTCGCTCTTGTGCCCAAGATGCACCCCACGGGCCTGATTCTTGACCGAGTGGAAGGCGCAGAAGCCGCATCTCTGTTGCACCTCCTGCTTGCTATGGACGGTGTTGTGTTCTCCATCGTCGCCGAGTCTCCCCGAGATGCCCTTCTGACGCTGGAGAGGCTGGCGTGCGAGCACGGAGAGGGCACCCACCCTGGCATCGCCAAACGAATACTGTCTACCGGTCTCGACTTGATCATACAGTTGGGCAGTTCGCCAGAAGGTTGCTGCGAGGTTCTTGGGATAACGGAGGTCGCCGAAGCGGAAGAGGGGCGCCACGTCCTCGGCGACATCTTCGTGTGCCAGCGCGAGGGGCTGATCGGGCACGAACAGGGCCGGTCGGAGTGTCGTCTCCAACCTACTGGTGTGAGGCCGTCCTTCCTGAGCAGGATCGAAGCCTTAGGTATACACATACCAGAGCACCTCTTCGCCTAGCCACCACAAAAAAAGGAGCCGCTGCTCGACAATCAGTCAGTACGGTGCGGCTCCCTTTTGCGGGACCCTTCTCGCTACTCCAGGATAGGTCTTACACCATAGTGAGTCCGCATTTCTTGCCCTAGCAGGATTCGCAGGAGGGTCTTCGGATCACTCTTCCCGATTCTCTCTTGGATCTCCGCCGCCGACAAGCGGGTATCGCCATCGGCTACCAGGACACGAAAAACGGCCGTGGCCAAAGGGGTAGTTCGAGTCACGTAGTCTTCCTTGCGGCTGCAGCATTCACGCAAGCTGTATCTAAGCGCGTCCACGACTGTGATCTCGCCCGTGCTAGGATCTACCCAGTCGATGTGCTGGTTGTCCGTGTAGCCCTCGAACCTGGCACTGCAATCAGGGCACAGTTGCTCTCGAATGAGTACGCGTACATCGCGGCCTCGCTCAGCCCACCAACCGTAGTCCACGCGGAATCTGGTATTCTCGTCCGGACGCACCAACTTCGTCACCAGTGCCTCCTTTCTAGCCCTCCAGGCTGCGTGAGTCGAGGACGGCTTCGTCCCATGTCAGTCTGACCTTGTCGACCTGCACGTCACTCCTTCCAGGGGAATAGACGTAGTAGCCGTCTTCGTCGATGTAGAAGCAAGGGTATACACCCTGCTGGAAGATGGCTTCGAGGGTTGTTGCAGGCAAGGGCCTCTCGATATTGGCAGCGACATGCAGGTCAGTGAGAATCGCTCGGTATACTATGCCCAGGTCGCGCAAGAGCTTCTCACCGACGCGCTCGAAGGCATTCTTCAGCAGCGATGAGGTGACTCGCCGATCGTTATCGTTCAACAGCCTGAGTGCCTCGAGAGCGCTGAAGCGAGCTCTGGTCAGGCTCCGCTCTTCGTCTACTCTGCATTTGAGGCTCACCCTTCGGAAGACGGGCTGACCTCCCTCTTCGTAATCAAGCATCTCGATCTTCGTGGCGGGCCCTGGAAGGTAGTCAATCTCGTATAGACCATCGCTCTCGGACGAAGAGGTGGGAGTCACTCGTATCGTTGCGCCAGGTACCAGCCCCTGTGCGTCGAAGAAGTTTCTCAATTCAGTGCTTCCCCACCACCCCAACTGGCGTTCCGAGGGGTAGTGTACAACCACGGGCAGAACTTCGTCCCCGGTGACGGAGTGCAATTGCACTCGCGTGCAAGACTGATCTTCGAGGAGCGGTTCAATCAGGAGATCCC
>Ga0307380_10011699_pt1 | contig 10967 bp, 11 predicted proteins | sample UN3MG_FD_202239 | JGI IMG/M metagenome (GOLD analysis project Ga0307380, IMG submission 202239) | Soil microbial communities from Risofladan, Vaasa, Finland - UN-3 | ecosystem: Environmental > Terrestrial > Soil > Coastal area > Acid sulfate soil | place: Finland: Risofladan, Vaasa | collected... | reverse complement strand
ATGGTGAACCTGACCAAAGCCGGGCGCCTACTCGTCAAGGAGAAGCTCCCCCGGCACTTCGGCCAGGCGGCGACCGGCATCCTGTTCCGCAAGAACACCGATCTCGTGCTGGCGCACGCGCTCGCCTGGTGGCTCGACATGCAGTCGACGACCATGCGTGACCAGTGCACGTTCATGCTCAACGTCAAGAACCACGACGCTTACGTCGAGTGGCTGCCAGGGCTGCACACCAAGAACAAGTGGTTCGACTACAAGCGAGGGCACCTGAAGTGAGCCTACTGCGAATTATGGCGGTCACCTGCGCGACCGGCGGGGAAGAACTCATCGCGATGACGGAGCGGTGCATCAAGGGTATGAGGGACAGTGAGCCTGAAGACGATGTCGTTCAGATGTCCTGCGTGTGGCAGGGGACTGATCGGAAGGTCAAGGACTGGCAGGCACTCCACAGCTACAGGCCGAAGAACGTCGGGTTCGCCTACGGGATGAATTTGGCGATCGACCTTGGAGTGAAGTACTACGGAGAGCCCGACTGGGTTCTTTGTTTCAACTCAGACCTGGAGTATCCCCACGAGGGTTGGTTGGAGAACCTCATGGTCATCGCCAGAAAGTCATCCAACCGCATCCTCGTCCCAGCCACCGACAGCACCGCCATCCGCGTCCAACCACGCGCCATCGACAAGCCGTCCTTCCCGGTTGAGGAGATGTCAGCCTACTGCTGGCTGGTCCCGTTCAAGTGGTGTCAGTTCCTCAAGCAGCGATACGGGTTCTGGTTGTTCGATGAAGACTTCGCACCTGCCTACGGCGAGGACAACTGGACCGCCTACCTGTTCGCCAAGGAGTTCGGCGCCAAGCCGTTCCGCTACGTGCCACGGTCATTCGTGAAGCACCTACGCGCACGCACGTCGCGCACAGTGAAGCATGACCGCAAGGCTAGCTCCGCTCTCTTGGTGAAGAAGCTCAAGCACGAGCTGGAGACCTACACCTTGTCCGCGCACCTGAAGCTCCGAGCGAAGAACTTGATCAAGGTGCTGACGCCATGACCGCTCTCATCACGCTATCCATGGCTGTGTATTCGCAACCCAAGATGCTGGACGTCTGGTTCAACACCCTGCGAACCTACAACCCAGCCGTGCTCGAGCGAATGGAGCTACTGATAGTTGACGACTGCGGTGAGATCCCTACAGAGATCCCAGATGACATCCAAGCCCTACTGCCGTGTCAGTTGTTCCGGGTGACGGAGAACATCCATTGGAATCAAGGGGGAGCTAGGAACCTCGCCCTCGACCAATGCAAGACGCCGCTGATCCTGTTTGTCGACCCTGATATGGTCGTTCCCCCGGACATGATGGACCAGATGCTCGCAGCAGGCCAATCCCTCCCCAAAGGCGAGGTGATCCGCTTCATGCTCAAGCACAAGGGTAGCGGCGTGCTGGATGGGTCATCGCCGAACACGTGGTTCATGCACGTCTCCGACTTTCTCTGGGCAGGCGGTTACGACGAAGACTACGCGGGGAACAAGGGCTGGTCGGACGTACAGCTACTCGACATCGTGAAGAGCTTCTTCAAGGTCCACCATCGTGCCGACCTGTTCGTCGACTTCTACAGCGTCAACGAAGTTTCCGATTCCATGGTAACATCGCTCGACCGCAGCCATGCCGCCAATCGCAAGCTGCGATTGCGCAAGCTCAGCTGGGTGAGGCGCAAGGGCGGCTGGAAGGCGTTCCTCAAGGCAGACCGAACCAGGATCCGGTTCCCATGGACGAAAATTCTTTAGACATCGACGAGATTCGCAGCGAGCGCATCAGGCGCCGTCGAGAGTGGTACTTGTCTGACGATGGGTTCCTCGACTTCGTCCGTGACTCCGGCGCCGCACCAGACTCCGTCTACGAGCCGCACGGCCGTTACTGCAACAGGCTGATTACGTGGAACGGCACTGAGGACCCCGACACTGGGATGATGAACTACCTGGGCAAGCTGGTGCTCTGGCCTCGTGGTTCATTCAAGAGCCAAGTGTTCAACGTCGGCCAGGCCGCATGGCTGATTGCGCGCAACCCCAACATTCGAATCCTGGTCTGCTCCGAGACTGGTCGGCAGGCGAAGAAGTTCGTCAAGGAGACGATGAGGATCATCGCGTCCGACTGGTTCAAGGAGTTGTTCGGCGAGCACACCCTGAGTGAATGGAAGCCTGGCAGCGGCACCTTCACCTCCTCACAGCGAACCTTGACCAGCTCGCACTCGCCAACCATCGCCGCAACCGGCGTAGGTGAGGTCCAGACGGGGTCGCACTGGGATGTCATCTTCTACGACGACATCTGTAGCCAGGAGAACACCAAGACCCCGGACAGCATCGAGAACCTGTGGTCATGGTTCGGCGAGACCAAGGCGCAGCTCGACCCAGGCGGCAAGCTGTTCATGATCGGCACGCTGCACCACTACTCGGACATCTACATGCGCATCATGTCGGACCCCGAGCTAGCCAAAGACTTTGAGATCTCCCGGCACGCATGGTCTGATCCACTGGTCGACCCAGAGCGTGACCAGAAGGACACACCCACAACCCTGTTCTTCCCCTCGCGCCTCTCGCGCACCTACGTCGCGGCGCAGAAGAGGTCGATGCCTGGTCGGATGTTCGCCTGCTTCTACGAGAACCAACCGAGAACTGGCGACCAGCAGATCTTCCTTCCCGAGTACTTCCGCACCATCCCCGACGAGAACGTCCCATCGGCAGTGTGGACCTACATCCTCACCGACTTCGCCTTCATCGCCGACGAGAAGAAGAAAGACCGCGCCGACCGCACGGTGTTCTGGGTGGTCTCCCTCGACGTCAACCGGGTCGCCTACGTGATTGACTGCGTCATCGGTAGATGGAAGCCAAGTGACTCAGTCCGCATCGCCTGCGACCTATGGAACCGCTACCAGTGGGCCAACCTCAAAGGCATGACGGTTGAGAAGACCTGCTACAACGAACTCCTCTCATCCGTCTTCGAAGAGGTACGTCGGCAAACCCACGTCATGCCGAAGTTCATCAATATCGGTGGCCGCAGCCAGGAGATCAAAGACATGCGGATCGAGGCAGCGGAGCCACGGTGGCGTGGTGGCGACATCTATTTCGCGCAGAGCCTCCGGGACAACTGGCGTAAGTGGAAGCCGATGTTCGACGAGATGACGCAGTGGCCGTTCAGCACCCATGACGACGTGCCGGATGCCATCAGTGATCTCGACAAGAAGGATGAGAGCAATCCGCACCATCCAATCTTCCACTGCCCATCACCTCCGCAGGGTTGGGCGTCCCACCCGGTTCGGCGATTCCAACCATCCATGATCAACGGGCAGTTCAACCCGGACTTAGGTTACCCAGCGCGAGAGACAACCAAGGCCAACCAACAGAGGCACGACATATGGGGATCACAATCCACCAGCCAGGACGCCAACCGACCGCCAGGGCAAAGCAGCAGTTTCTTCCAGTCGCCCGCGAAGCCGCCAACGCAGTGGCCGTGATTCTCGCCCGTGACTACGGCAACCACCCATGGATCCTGCAGTGCATGGATGGCATCCAGCAGTGCGTGCAGAACAGCATCCAGATGCTGTCCGGTGCCCCAGTCTCAGGCAACAACGTCAGCCTCAGCCAAGGCGGCCAGTACACCCACAAGGCCCGCACCGCCGAAGAACTCAAAGCCTCCCAAGAGCAAGCGGCGGTCGGTGGCTCAACCTCAGCCGCAACCGTTCAACAGCAGCAGCAGATGGCGCAGGCCGACGCCGCGCTGAATGCCGGCAACGTAGACATGTTCGAGGTACTCCAGCGTCAAGCCGGAGTCGCCGACCCTGCATCACAACAACCGGAGGCGACCAATGCCAAGGGAAGCAACGAGTGGATTCTTTGATTGCCGGCACTGCGGCAAACGAACCAAGACACAGGTAGGCGGCCAGCGATGGTTCTGCTCTCGATCCTGCAACAAGAAATACCTCGTCAAGGAGTCAGCCAATGCTCGATATCGTGATCGTGGCCCACAAGCCAAACTACCAGAGGATGGCCCACAGGTCGATCGACCCGAAGGGTAGCCCTTCGATCCGTGGCAGCCTGCCATCGGCCATCAATCTCGTCCCAGTGGCAGGCAAGGTGATCCTCTCGCTCGAGGAGGGCAAGCATCAGGACTTCGAGGCAGCGGAGGCCTACCTCGCGACTCAGAACCTTCCCTGGCAGATCATCCACAACACCGAGATCACCAGTTACTACGAGACTCTGATGCGAGGCCTCGAGCACTGCTCGCAAGCCATGGTCGCCATCATCCCTGCGTGGTGTGAGATCACTGACCCGCTCTGGGTGCAGCGTCTCACCTGGCCGATGAGCAAGGACGCAGGCTCGCTGCTCTGCACCACGGGTGAACAGGAAGGCCCAGCCAAGGACCTTGCGCCATTCACAGCCAAGCCTCGCAAGTGGCCTGGTGGTGACATCATCGTGGCACGCCGGGCGGAACTCGAAGGGATCCTCCGCATGGTCAACCCGGACAACCTCTACTCCAACCTGGCGACCGCCATTGATGCAGCGAGTTGGCGGCTTTGGAGCCATCCAGGAATTCGTTTCCAGAATCACCCCCATGATAACCACGAAGCACGGAAGAAGACTGGGCGGCAAGCGCAGCAGCCAGCCCCTAGTAGTCATAGCTGACGACTCCCGCCTGCTCTTCAGTGACGACTACCGCGCCGGGTGGCAGTGGGGGTTCCATGCGATCGGCTGCGAGGTCAAGGTCCTTGACATAGCGGAACTCCGGAAGAGCCTGACGATGGGTGGGATGCCGTCGCCAATGTCGATGGGGCGCAACTCGGCAGCGAAGCCGATCGCCGACATGATCGCCAACATGGAGCCTGACTTGGTGTTCGCGCACCATGGTCGCGCCGCATCGAACCGGATGTTCCAGGACCGACTCAAGGCTCGCGGCGTCAAGACAGCCGCATACCTCTGCGACGAACCCTATGAGACCGGCGAGACGGCCACCTACAGCCCAAACTTCGACTACGTCTTCACGATGGACCCCTGCACCGTCGAAGTCCACAGGCGGTCACGTAAGGGACGCTCGAACGTCTTCTACCTCCCACCCGGCGTCCACACCGACAGCTTCCAACATCGCCCCTACTTCGATGAGAAAGACAACTCGATCCGGGAACTCAACGCGCTGTTCATCGGCAACGGGACCCTCACCCCCAGACTGAAATACTTCGAGCCCGTGGACCGCATCGTGCCGGGCGCTGTATTCCACTACCTGAAGCGGACGGTCAGCAAGGCCAACAAGAAGGATTGGATCCCCTACGACACGCATCCGAAGTGGTATGCGAACTGCAAGGTCGGCCTCAACGTCCACCGAGCCCCTTGGATCACCAAGGAGTGCTTCGAGCGCCGTGTCCTTGCTCGCCCCAAGTCCTTCGGCGTCCCGCCCGGCCTGACGCTGTGCACCAAGCCACCATCCCAGGGTTGGGGCACAGGCTTCTGGAATGACGGCAACGTCCCAGCCGCTCACATCAACCCGCGCTTCTTGGAGATGGCCGCCTGCGGCACCCTGGTCGTCTCGGACAACCACCGCAGCGAGCTGGCGCGGATGTTCCCAGGAGCGCCGCAAGCCAGCGACCCGGATCACTACCTCGAGTTGGTCATGCACTACCTCGAACACCCCGAAGAGGCTGAGGCCATAGGTCGCAAATGCTCGATGCTGATTTCGTCCCGGCACACCTATCGCCACCGCGCGGCCGAGGTTCTAACCCGAGTTGGCTTACAGGGGTCGCTGCCGGAAAAGATGTACACATCTTTGGGAGTGCCCCAGGATTGGCTCACTCCGCAGGACTTAGCGCCGCCCGAAATGAGATCAGCATCGGAACAAACTGGGTCCTCCGCACGTTGGAGCCCAGCCTTTGGTGCTGCGTGGACAAAGCGGTCTATCTGTCCGAACGACATGCAGTCGGTAGATGCTCCGACTCCATGGTTACTTTGATGAACGAAAGCATCTTCGGCGGCGGTGTCTTTTCGATGCGCGGCGGCAAAATGCTTAGGCAGGTAGGCTCAAGGCTTATCGAGCCGTATCTAATCAGGATCGCCAAGCCAAAAGGTACCGTCCTGTTCCCCGATGGCGTGCGTCGCAACGGCGTGTCGGAGCCATACATGCCGGAGACTCTCTCTGAACCGTTCCACCCCACAGGCAACTCGATCGGCTATACCATGCAGCTCGCCCACCTGATGGGGGCTGGGAGGATCCTCCTGCACGCCTTCACACTGCGGAATGGATCGCGCTACGACTTTGGGGACCTAAACCCGATAACCAAGCGCCCTCCCGTGTATGATCTTCGCAGGGCACTTGACTGGTTGACCTGGTTCGAGTCAAAGTGGACTGGCAAAGCGATGCTTGTCCCTGGATGGGATGGGCCAATTCAGGACGTCCTTCAAACCATCAGCCTAGATGAGCTACTTGGAACCAAACCGAAAGCCCAGGAGTGGCTCCTGTAATGGGTGATCGAGGTGGGCTAGACGGACTGACGATCTCGCAGAACCCAGGCACCGCTGGTGGCAATCGCGGGATGGGCACCTACAAGAAGCGGAAGGGCGTGGAGCCCAACTACGCTCCCTACACTCTCACTGAGCTTGGCGCAGGAGATTCCACACCAGAGAGGCAAGCGCGCCTCTATGAGGAATCGGTTGGTCACAAGAACCTCGCTGGGAACGCTGAGATCTCCGAGCGTGCCAAATACGCCGTGCTCGCAGGGCTCAAAGACGTGTTCAACGTCATGGAGTTCCTTCGGAACAAATGGCTCGTCCTCTATCGCCTCTATCGCGGCGAGACCGTCAACGAGTTCAGCTACGGCCGACTTCCCCTACACTCCCCCGAGCCGTTCAAGATCGTCGAGACGATCCAACCCCAGATCTTCCGCACCCTGTTCGGCAGCGAGCAGTGGTTCCGGCTCTACGCGCAGGCGATGGAGCACGACGACAACTCCAAGAGCCAGGAAGCCATATGCCGACAGCAACTCCGGGTCATGCAGCATGGCCAGAAGGCATCCCGTGGCATCCGCGACGGCCTGATCTACGGCACACAGATCCAGAAGCTGTGGTGGAAGCAGGAAGTCGATGAGATGACCTACCGGGTCGGCCGCCGCCGTCCCGACAAGTCGATCCCCGGCGGCAGCAAGGTTGAACTCGAAGAGGTCAAGTCCGAGGAGTTCACCTTTGACGGCAACTTCATGGAGAACGTCTCCATCTTCGACTTCCTCACCTCCCCGAACGCCAGCAGCATCGACGACGCCGAGTGGGCTGCCGACCGCTCCATGTGGCCGGACTACAAAGTCAAGGAGATGGGCGAGCTAGGGCATTGGGTTGGTCTTGAGGCGCTTCGAGACCACCCTGGCTCCAACGACGCATCCTTCGGTGACGAGTTCAAGGAGCGCAAGAGCTACGCATACGGCGTGTTCGACCCACGCGAGGCGTCTGCCGCCCCGCACGTCCCGCACTACGAGGTAATCGACTGGTGGGGACCTCTGGTCATCCAGAAGAACGACGGCTCCTACGTCACCAAGCAGTGCAACGTGGTTGTCATCGAACCATCCTCGCTAGCCCTGGTCGTCCGCATCACCGAGAACCCCTACTGGCACAAGAAGAAGCCCTACCAAGCATGGAAGCCGATCGACCTGGAAGACGAGTTCTACGGGATCGGGGCGATCGAGATGATCGCCAGACTCTCCCGCGAGAAGGACGTCAAGCGGCAACTCCTGATGGCGGCGACGCAGTTGGAAGCGAACCCGATGTTCGAGGTGAGCGACCAAGCGAACATTCCAGATGGTCAGTTGATCTTGCAGCCTGGGCTGTGCTTGCGCGTCCCTGTTGTGGGGCAGTCTATAGCCCCTATACACGTCCCGAAAGTCAGTGACTCCGCCCTCAAGGCTGAGAACCAACTCACGGTAGATATCCGTGAAACCGCCGGTACCAACTCACCCTCCATGGGCGCCCAGGACCCATTCGGTGGTGGCGGCAAGACGGCAACCCAGCACACCTCAGAGATCGACCAGGGCAAGCTACGTCTCAGCCCGATGATCGCCAACTACGAGATGCAGATCGTTGAGCCGATGCTCAACCAGATGACCTGGAACAACCAGCAGTTCCTCAGCTACGAGCAGGTCGTGCGTGAAGTCGGCTCTGCCGGGCTCAACTACACCGACCGCTACACCATAGGTCCAGAGCAGCTGATCGGCCGCTTTGTCGTGCAGCCGCTCGCCTCCTTCAAGCTCCTGACCAAGCAGACTCAGGTCCAGCAACTCGTCAACCTGCTTGACCGCATCCCGATCTTCGCGCAGACCTACGGCCCACAGTCCATCAACGGGCCAAAACTGCTCGCTCACGTCCTCGAGTTCGGCTTCGACATCCGCAATGCCGGTGAATACGTAAAGCAAGCACCGGACGAATCTGAGCTTCTCAGCGCTATGCAGGAGCAAGAGCTATGGTATCACGCGAACGTCCCCCCAGTGAGGGCGGACGACAACCACCTGCGCCATGCTCTTGTCCACTTGGAGGAGATCAAGGGGGAACGGTTCGAGGCCCTCTACAAGCACGATCCTGGCTCTGCAGCGAAAGCGCGTGCCCACGTTGCGGAGCACCTACAGATTCTTGCCATCACTCAGGAGCAACAGGAAAAGCAGATCATGGACATGCAGCAGGTCGCGACTGCGATGCAGATCCAACCACCCCAGTCGATTGGTGGCATGGGCGTCGATGGGGCGGCAGTGAATATCCCTGGCGCTGGCACCCCCGATCAGCAACCTACGTCACCGAAGGTCCGTCGCAACGAGATGGAGCGTGGTGAAGGCAACAGCGCCGCGACATCCGAGTCCCTATCTGCGTCCACCCAGAACGCACCCAACCCAGGTGCAACCTAATGATCTCCGAGAAGCTCAAATCATCTGACAACTTCTGGATCACGGCCGACCGTGAGAAGGCTGTCCGGATGCAGCTCGATGCGGACATCAACAACCTGAAGGGGACGATCAACCTCGCCAAGCGGATTATCGCTCTCAAAGGCAACGCTGGGTGGGACGACTTCGTCAAGGCTGTGCAGGACTGCCGGATTTACCGGCGCCAAGAACTCGAACTGTCCTCCGGCTCTAACTCAGAGCTACACATCCTGCAGGGCAGGTGCCGTGAACTCGGTGCCATCATGTCCCTGATGACTCAAACTGAAGATAACACCAGGACCCTCGTCGGTCGTCTCGAGAGCCTGGAGAAGGAGCGCGCGCTCTTCGTAAAACCAGACGGCAGAGTGAAACCACAAGGGATTCAATCATGAGCAACAACGCAACACCCGGCGCCATCAAGGCGAAGGAAGGCGACAACGCCTGCGTCCTGAACCGCGCCAGCGGTTACTCCAAGACCATGTCGGCCTGCGAGAGCAGCGTCAAATCGGGCCACAGCGCCACCGACATGAACAACAAGTGGACGAAGACTCCGGGCAGCGGGCTCGGTGGCAACGTCAATGGATACGGCAAGTAGCGGTTTGGGTGGGCGCCCAAAGTCCACCTACCATTGCTCTGTAGCCGACTCGGGCCGGCACTACCCCGCGCTGAATCAGTGGAAGTCGCGCACCGCAAAAACAGATGACCCAATTCGAAGGACAACAGCAACAGCAACAGTCCGCTTTCAATCAGCGGGCCGATAATGCGGCGTTGAATCTCAAAGACCAACTTGGTCGAGAGATCAGTGCGCGTACCGGGGAGCGAGTGGTCCTACCACCAACCCCTGTGCCAGTGAATGCTGATGGCAATCCTGCAGGACCGCTTCCACCAGAGGGGAGCTATGCACGCAATCAGATGGAGGCCGAACAACAGCAAGCCCAGTTCGCCCCTCATCCGCAAGCAGCACCTGCCATGGGACAGCCACAGCCTGAACCGCCGCATCAACCACAGGAACAGACATCGCAGAGAGCACAGGAACGCATTACGTCCCTCGTCTCCCAACTTCGATCGAAGGACCAGGAATACCAGCAACTGCAACAGGCACAGCAACAGCACGCCACGACAGCGGAGGAGTTGCGAGCGCAGCTCACCGCCCAAAAGGCGATGATGGAGCAAGTGCTAGAGCAGAACCTGGACAGCCTGGATCCGGAAGCCCGTGCGCAGGTAATGGCCGACGCACGGATCCGGCAAGCCCAGGCGCAATCTGAGCAGAGAATCATGCGGCAGATTGCGCCCCAGCTGGAGGCGCTACAGACGCGCAATCTCCAGCTTGAGAAGCAAGGCTTGAGTGACACCTATAGGGCGTATGACCCCATGGTGCACGACGTCCTGATCGACCAGTTTAGGACGAGGAACCCAAACACTTCGGTGGAGCAGGCGTTCCGGGCAGTAGCTACTCATGATGAATTGACTGTTGGCGAGTATCGGTCGGCACACGCACCACCGCCATCTATAGCGCCGGGAAGTGGTTCAGCCACGCCCCGCTACGTCCCCAACCCGACCAACCAGCCAGACCCGATTCAGCAGATCCGCGATGATGCCGCACGTGCGGCGGAACTCGCTCGGTCCACTGACCCGTACGACCAGAAGCAGGCAACTCGCCTCTGGAACAAGAATCTCGCTGATCGGGTGTTCGGACAGTAGCCGGGCATGTTGAGCTACCGGATGTAGTCAGTGGTTGGTGCGGGAACCTTCACCCAAACCAACAACAACATGACTTTCGTAGCCAACACCTCGGTGTTGAACTCGTTCGATGTAGGTACCGGCAACCGGGAAGACCTACTCGACATCATCACCAACATCTCCCCGATGGACACGCTGTTCCTCTCGAACTTCGAGAAGGTCCCAGCGAACAACATCACCCACGAATGGCTCGTCGACATCCTGGCGACATTCGGCGATCCGGACGTCGGCAACACCGACGTCCAAGCCGTGGCGGAAGGCAGCGATGCCGACTTCACCACGCTCGTGCCGCGTAAGCGGCTCTG
>Ga0307380_10011697_pt1 | contig 10968 bp, 16 predicted proteins | sample UN3MG_FD_202239 | JGI IMG/M metagenome (GOLD analysis project Ga0307380, IMG submission 202239) | Soil microbial communities from Risofladan, Vaasa, Finland - UN-3 | ecosystem: Environmental > Terrestrial > Soil > Coastal area > Acid sulfate soil | place: Finland: Risofladan, Vaasa | collected... | reverse complement strand
CAGCCGCGCCCGCGCTATGTCAGCCGTCACCGGGTTTATCTCGTAGCCGATACAGTCACGGCCAGTCTGTAAGCAGGCCAGCGCAGTCGTACCCCCACCTAGAAACGGGTCAAATACCAGGTTGCCAAGTCTGGAAAACGTCTCTACTAACTGCCTGCAAGGGCCCACATTCTGCCCCCACTTGTGGTACTCCTCGCTTGCCGCTTCACTCTCTAGCAAGTCTATAAACCACTTGTACGGTCTGTGCTTTGGCGGTCTGGCGTAGACTAACCACGGTTTCATGGCATTGGAATAGACGCCACGTCCTGGTATTGACTTCGTCGCGCCGTTATGATGCAAGCCACCCAGGTAGTAGTAGGCTAGGTGTTCGCCCAGTTGCTTCATAACCTCATCCAAGTACACTTGTCCGCTGTACGCCACCAAGAAACCACCAGGCTTTAGCACTCTGGCCGCGATACGCGCGAGGTCGCCCCACAATGGCAAATACTCGCGAGGGTACGGCGGATCGGTCAATACCAGGTCTACACTGTCATTTGCCAGTTCGTTACTCAGTTGTCTAAAGTCGCCCGTTACAATCTGTATCATTCCTACCTCGTTCGCTCAGAGCCATTTCTAGCGCGCCGGTCGGTCAACTTGCCTCGATATGCGATAGAAAGCGCCTAAAACTGTCAAAAACCACGCGCTTATATGTTCGTTTACAACACCTTGACTTATGATAATGTTCGTTACCACCAGTAAACCGCCTAGAGCCAATTGTAGCCGCTCACTTGCCCCCGCGCGCCTGGAGTAACCTTTTGCGGTACTTTGCAGGATATTTCTTGCCATCTTTGCCAATAGTTTCATCAGGTGCTTCAGCTTTCCGATTTTGGAAAGCTGACTGTATCTGTGCATGAACTGTCCCACGGCCAAGATTAGTTGTATCAGCAATCTCCTGATAACTCATGCCATCTAAACGCATGGCTACCAACTGTTCCTGTAGTTGCTCATTGGTCAAGTGCCGCCGGATGATATTAAGTGCTCGGATATGATTACGCTTTTGATCCTTAGTTTATGCCAAGTGTCGCTTTCTAAGGATTCTCTTGGCAGAAGTGAATGTATAGTACCATTTGCTACCCCGTTTGTACACAACCGGTCTTGTGCTATATAGTCAATTCAACAAATGGAACGCACAGAATGGCGTCAAACCGCTTGCAAATGCGTGGTCTTTCAAAAAGAGCCAAGATGGACACAAGTTATTTACGCTTCCCCTGCCATGACTGCCTGTACTTCTGGCGAGTCAGCAGCCTCAAGTAGTTGTGACCATAGTACGAACTTGCCGCTATAGGGATCATACCCAACTTCTTTGCGGCACTCAGGACATATCACTATGCCCTTTTTATTCCAGTCCCTTGCGGGGCTAGGTGCAGAGCCATCCACATTTTCAAAGTGCCAACCATCTCGCAAATTGTCCATGCGCTCTGCTTTCCCGCAGTTCCCACAAATAGCCATCATAACTACGCTCATCGCTTTACCTCCTATTGTCAATTTTACTAGTGTGTCCATCTTGGCTCTAACCCTATCTTGGCTTATCTAGGCAAACTACCCCGCTTACCCCGTCTACACCGTTACAACCCCTACAACACCTACAACAGGTTGTAACTGGTTGTAACGTTTGTGAACGGTTGTACGTGTTGTAACTGTTGTATATAATAATATGACTAATTATTATGAACCATAGCGACATCGCAGGCATCACCAGGCACATAGCGAACACGTCCGCCATCAGTAAGCGCATGCAGAATGCCAGCGTTCACCAAGTCTTGCAAGCGCCTGTAAGTATTGCCCTTGTCCTGTCCTGTTGCGTCTACAATGTCTTTGAGAGTAGGGTTTCCCAGTTTCTCGACAATGTTCAGAATTTCTTGGCGACGTTCTGTTAATTCCAGTTCGTGCGCGTCGCCATCATATTGCCAGCAACCGGTTACACCATCAAAAGTAAGTGCTAGTTCGCACTCGTCCACATCTCGGCCAGTGATAAACAGTTTGGCACCAGTCTTGCCGCGCTCACGGTAAAGCCCCCAAACGCAGTCAGTCACCGTGCCTTTGGCCGTGCTGCCAAGAATGTCTGTAACTGCGTCCACGCCAAACGCCATTTTGTTGTGATGGTCAATTAGCAATACTGCGCAGTTTTGCGTCTGTGCCATCTCCTGAATAGGCGAGAGTGCTTCTGTCATCTTGGCTACATCGTCCTGGTCACCTGCTACGGCTCTACTCAAAGTGTCTATAACCACAAGGCGATAACCGCGCCGCTCGATTTGTTGGGCCAGTTTGCGACCGCCGCCAGTTGTGTTTGGTCCTGCTGGAATTAGCTTGCCGATTTGTTTGGCAAACTCGCCCAGCACCATAAACTCAGCATCCAGGCCAAGAGGCCAGTGCATTTTCTTCATACGGTTCTCTAACCGTCTGGGGGGGTCCTCCAGTGCTAGGTATAACACCGGGCCACGTTCGACTTGTTCGTCAAGTGCCTTGCCACCGCTTGCTACAGCAAGGGCAATTTGTAGGGCCAGCCATGACTTGCCGATTTTGGCTTTACCGGCCAGGATGGTCATGCCAGTTGGCAGCATTTTGGGAATGGCCCAGACAGGTTCGGGCCAGGCAGTGGTAAGAATCTGGTCGGCGGTTAAGAGGTTCAAGGGGGAAGTGTTCACGCTGTCCCCTTCTCCATCTCGGGCCATGCCTCAAGATCGCGCAATGACAAATAGGACGCCGTACCCACTGCTTGCCAGGCCGCCGCGATTGCCGCGCGCAGATCGGGGCCATCGGTCACAAGGCCACGCTCTACAAGGATGTGCGCAAGGCCATGGATTGCGTCCATTGCGCTCCAGGCTACAGGAGTGCAGCCTACTAGGGTTGTATCAAGGCGGTTGACACCGGAGTTATCTTGTGGTACAATGGGACTGGCTAGTAAGACTCTCGGGTCTGTCCCATTGCCGCCGCCAGCCCCCTCAAAGTTGGCGGCTTTTTGTTGCCTATTTAGTACTGACATTCTTCTCTACCTCCATTCTAACGCGCTTTGTCACGTCTACCACACGATTAGTAAGCGTTTGTGCCTGTCTGTCGGGCAAACTAACCGCCCGCAGTCCAATATCAATCACAAGTCGAAGTGCTTGCGAAACGTTGGCTTTGCCGCTCGCTGTGACTAGGCCACGCCGATAGGCCAGCATTTCCAACTGCCGTACTGTTTCCGTTTCCACCCGTGCTGTAAGTGTGGTTTGGTCCATTTTTTTTAACCTCCGACAGGACAGTGTAACATAATCTGACTAAAAAAAACCGTCTAACTATTCTTATCATACCACATACCTATGACAGAATTTGATACTATTCTTGCCAATCTATGTCATAATTATAAACTGCTACAAACGAAAAGGGGCTACTGGGAAGTTGACACTTGGCAGTGTGCTCCCCAGAACCCCTTTTAGTGGTCTATTCTTTGTCTTGATTCTAGCGCAATCTCCTAGATTGTCAACTCGCATTGTTTACAACCTCAAAACGGGACAAAGTCGGATGCTGTCACATCCAGGTTCACATCCAGGCATAAATACTTTTGCGTAGTACTCATGCTCGAATGGCCCAACAGCCGCGATATTTGCACCAGTGATATACCCGCCTCATACCCCAGTTGTGCGAATGTGCGCCGGAGGTCGTGCGGGGCCAGGTTGGGCTTGTCTATCTTGGCACCGTGCGCGCGCACAATCTCAAATACTGCTGATGCGGATAGATTGCCACTAACCTCGCCCGTCTGATTAACACTGCGTAATATTGCGCCCTTGCCGCCTACGATAGCCGACCATCGGTCAAGCGCGTTTGCTAGCGCGTCAGAGACCGGGACGATGCGGTCCTTGCTGCCCTTGCCGCGTACCTGTAACACGGTTCGCATCTTCCCCTTGACAGGCTGTAGGATCACATCAGCAAACGTGAGGTCTACCGCCTCTTGCCTACGTAGGCCAGCCGCAACCAACAGCCCCAACGCCAAACGGTCACGTTGGCCGCGCAGATCGGGGCCGCAGGTGTCCAGAAGTGCCTTGACTTGCGCCTGAGATAACCAGGTATGCGCCTTTTCCCCTGCTGGCGTTTTCACTTCGATTGCAGATTGCAAAGCTTCCAAGCGGTACAATGCCGCTGTTACGCTTTCCACATTCTCAGGAGTTGCGCGTCCCTTGAGGTCAAGCGCCGTTTGCTCTGTGACTAACTTAACTGCTGCCTTGAGAAACGCCTTTGACGATGTAGGCAGATCACGGGCATAGTCAGCGAGTGCTACCGGATCGGCCAGGCTTGCGCCAGTATCGAGGTATCCGGCCAGCGCCTTGCGGTACTGCTGGCGCGTGCTGATTGCCAGCCTGTCGCACAAATCAATGGCCGTCAAAACATCTGGCGTGTATGTCGTTAATTGGGTTGTCATCTTATCGCCTCCAGGCTCATCACCCGCCCGCCGGTCAACGCCTCACACGATACATGCCGCCAGCCGTGCCCGTCGTGCGTCCAGGTCAAGCGCAGGCTGTCAAACGCGGTAACGTTGCTCACTTGCTGCTCCAGGCCACACACCCAACAGCGCAGGGCAAGCATAGCGCCACCGGGCCGGGCCAGGGGTTGCGCCCGCAGAAGGTAGTAGACTTGCCTTTGTGCCGCGTCCGCTGCATACGTCTCATTCGGAAACGTGCCGTCCGCCCAGAGTTCCAGGCCGCCCGTGTCCAGAACGTGAGCGTTGAAACGCAGGTCCGGAATCGGTACCCTGCTAATGCCCACAATGTAGCCACGATAGGCGTAGGTGTTCATTGTCACCTCAAGACAGGTCGGCCTCACACTGTAATGTCGCGCTCCCTATAGGCTGGGGTTACGTCTATCATACGGGGCAACACCGCAGGTGGCACTTGTGGCGCTCCCATCTCCCGAATTGTGCGAACCGTGCCCAGCCTCACGTCGGCCACGTCCGCCGCCGCCCCTAACACTGAGTTGACACCCAACCCCAACCCGGCCAGCACACCACGGGCCTCCAGGTGCCCCAGTTTCCAACCGACCGCCAGCGCCACAGGCAACAGCACCACTGCCCCCAGTGCCACCACTGCCAGCACGCCGTGTGGAATCTCCAGGAACGCGCGCCACAGACCATAACTGACACCGGTTAGCAGTGCTAGGCCAACAATGCCCATCCCGGCCAGCAATCCCACCCGCTGTCCCAACGTCGTGCCTTTTACCTCTTGCTTTGTCATCCCAACACCTCCAGATCGTTTCTTGCTGCCTGCCTGCCTAGTTCACTGTCTCTCTCTGCGGTTTTTCCCTAGATATCCAGGGAAAACAGGCATAGAGAGTGTGTACCGTAGGCAGGCAGGCAGGTCTACACCGTCGTCAACGCCCGCTCGACACAAAACGTATAGCCATTCTCGGCCAGCCATGCAAATGCGCCGCGTCCCAGTTCCAACAGCCGAGATGCCTTGACACTGCCAGGCCGCCCCATGCCAGCTTGCTCCAACCGCCTTATGAGTAGTGGCCGCCCTTCGTTTTCTACAGCAGCCGCCACCGATACGCCCAACTCTTCGCCCGTGTAGTGCCAGGATCGGCTACCATTGCCCGTCGTTGCTGGTAGGTCTTGCCCCAGGTCGGCAGTGTCCACTTCCGGCCACTGAGCGAAACGCCACTGATCAGCACGCCCGTTTGCCTTGTCCAGGGCCGCCTTGATGTCGCCCTTGTCCACGTATGCGCCTTGTGCCCTGTAGGCCGTCTTGCCAGGAGTTACCACGTAAGTGTCACCCGCAAACAGGAGTTTGTCTGCCCGTGGTTCGTTGCTGCCTACTGCTACTTTGGACGCCTCGGGATCAGTCACCCGCAAGGCCAACTTGCCCCCCAGGTTACGCCGCGTGCTAGGATCACCGAAACTGTTAATTGTGGGATGCTGAGTAGATAGAAGCAAACTAACGCCCGCGCTTCTGCCTTGTGCCGCCAGCCGTCGCAAGAGGTCAACCACAAGATCGTCTTGTGCCCCTTCCTGAAATTCATCATATACGACAAGCAACCGATGGGTAGACGCTTCCCCTTGTGCCAGCCGTTCATATCGCTCACGCATTTGTGCTACTGCCCAGGCCAGCGCCCGCCGCGCATCGTCAACCGTCACTGCCACCGGGGCCACAACACCGGGCAGTCGGTCAAGCGCCCGCAGGCTTTCGCCATACTTCCCATCAATCAGAATTGTCTCATTGCCAGCGTAGGCGGTCAACTGCAAGACTGCGTTTTGTGTTGCTACACTCTTGCCAGCACCGCTCATGCCCGCCGTCAGCCAGTGTGGCGTATCGTCGCGTAATTGTGCCCAGATGGTTTCGCCGCGCTCGCTCTTGCCAACCGCCCATTGATTAGCATGCTGTGGTCGCCGGTTAAGGCTAGACAGGGGAATGATAGACTCTGCAAGGTCATCGCTCCAACCCGCCTCAATGCGGATCCATCGGTTATCAAGGTAGCATTGTGGTTCACCTTGAAACTCCCACGGGCAAAGCATGCGAATCGCTGCCAGATCGTCACGGGTTAACGCTCTGAGTAAGCGCCCGGTCTCCAGGCCACCGACCAACAGTCGGATACCTCCAACACGTGGGCCTTGTAGCCGTTCCCACCGGGTGACCAAAACCGACTTGCCCGCGAGTACCCCACTGTGGGCATTAGCTGCTATCACTTGCGCCCACTCTGTGAGCATTCCTGCCCGTTGCGTTTCTAACCGTTCTGCTTTCATCATGTCAACCTCCCAACAGCCAACTTACCACTCATCGGCTCGCTGCTGCCCATCAGGGCCGAAAGCACGCCACCTAAAAACTACCCTGATGGGCAGTGCCAGCTGGTCAGTCGGTAGTCACCCCCTTGCGAAACCGTGCTTTCATAGACTCAAAGCCGCGCCGCGCCATTGCAGGCTCACTTCCTTCTGTTTGTACTGATGCACTCTCACCCGCCTTGACTACCTGGACGTTGCGCAGGGCCTCCAGAATGGTATCGAGTTTGACGTCAAGATCGGCATGGCTCGGTCGCTCAAAATAGGCTATAAGCGCCGCGCGTACCAGCGCCGACAAGTTAGGATGCATTCCCAACTGGCGTATGATGTGCGAATCGAGTACCGCGTCCAGGGTGAAAGAAAAGTGCACCGCAGGCATTACACCCTCCAGAAGTCCATGCCAAACTTGAGATAACCGCGCGCGTTGCCCCACTGCGCATCATGCGCCACGGTCACGTTAGGGTATACCCCATCCATGCGGGTTTTCAGTACCGTGCCCAGTACCACACTTGCCCCACCTGTCAGCAGTACCGCGGCAAATCGGCCAGGCTCACGCCACACTTCCGCCAGTCGGTCAAGGATGCGGTCAAGCAAGGGGTCCAGAAACGGCTTGGCGATTGGCATGACGTCGTGTTTCGTGCCCCTGTAGGGAAACTCACCCGCTGCCAACCAGGATGACACCTCACGCGCCTGTGGCGTAATGCCAGGGTATTTCTGATGCATCGCGCGCGCCACGTCGTCAAGGGTTTCCAACAGCCCCAGGCCGTCGCCGCGCGTCCACTGTGACCGCTCCTCTAGCGCATCACAGACAAGCAGGTTAAGCGTGTTCCCGCCCAAGTCACACACTCCCACCAGGCCAGTAGCAAACGGGTTGTTTAGGATATGCCCGCCGTTGTCCATTGCCTGGTCAAGCAGACTCCCATACGGTTGGGTCAGGCAGATTGCATCCTTGACGGTCACGGTCTGATGGTTGCCACCGTTGCGCTTGAAAGCAAACTGCTGCCCGACCAGTCGCGCAGTCAGCCGGGCCTCCAGGGCCGTGTAATCCTCCAAAGGCAACCCGACCACTACAGCCGTTTCCACGCTTGCCTTGTGAAGGTCTGAGAGTGCCGCGCAGAAAAGCGCCCGCCAGGTTTGGCCTAGTACCCAGTCAGCATTGAGCGCGCCGCCCGCGTGCTTGGATTGCTTCATGGCAGTATCCCCCACTGGGAACACCTGGCCGTCAACCGTCACCGTCAAGCGCGCAGTCTTTGCGCTCTGCATTGAGAATGTTTCTGCGAACGGCTCCCCCACGACTGAGGGAAAGAACGCGCGCCGGTCACTGGTGGACACCAGTCCCTTGACGTAATTAAAGCCGATGTCCATTGCTGTTACACTTATCATCGCAAAACCTCCATTTTAACATTGGTAACACTGTATGATACGGTTTCGTGTTATCCTGCCTGCTGGCCGTTGCCAGGGGGTACGGTTTCATCTTCCGCCCCTACTATCTCAAATCCCAGTGCCCAACAGAGAATGACTGCCAGGATGTCGAGCGCATCTAGGATGAGGTTTTCAACTTTCATCGCCCCACCTCCTGTTATCGAGGCTAAGGCTCCCCCTTCCCAGATCGTCGCCACGATGTATGCCACGATGGGTTACTAAACCACTACGCTGTGCAATGCCTTGGCTATTGCCTCGATTGCTGCCCCACCAGGGTTAAGGGCCTCGATTGGCAGATTGTGAAGTGCCACCGCCAGCGCCCGTATCTCTGGCGTAATTGGCGGAAAACCCAATGCCTGCTCAATCTTGGCTTTCGCCTCGGTATTGTGTGCCTTGATTGCCTTATCCCACATCACCCACAACCGCGCGCGCTCTATTGCAGCATCGTCAACGATTGTCTCAGGCAGATATTTTACGATGTAGGCCAGTTCTGCCAATACTTCCTCGTTCGTAACGTTCACGCTGCCCATCTTGCACCTCCGCAAAATTGTGCTAGAATAGGCACGGGCTAGGAAAAAGGCTACCACGCCAAACCCGTGCCCACTGCCCTGGCGTTACCGCGCCGGGGCTTTCCTATTCCACCCGTCCCCTACCACTGGCCGCGAGGTCTTCACGCCAGGGGTTGTGCTTATCGTTGCCCAATGTTTCCATCTGGTGTCTGTAGGCCAGTAGGCTTGACAGGTTCACCAACCAGTCACGACCAACCTTGTGGGCCTCGATACGTTCCCGCCTTATCATCTGGCGTATATAGGCGACTGAGTGCCCTGTCACGTCCGCCGCCTCACGGGTATTAACCCAGCCTTGCGCTATCAGTTCGCTCATAATCACTCTCCTGTCTGTGCTACGCTTGGGTAGCAACTTATGGCAAAAAAGAAACTCTGCTACTTGTACGTAGCAAGTATACCACAGAAAAAACACTTGTCAAGTGTTTGCTACCCCAAAAAGTGACCAGTTTGTATCTTAGGTATTGCCAGCACGTGCCCCAGTTCGCCAGGGATCATGCTTTGACGGGCCTAGTTGCTTCATCTTGGCAGCATAGGCCAGCACTTCCCCCTTACTCAAAAACCAGTCACGCCCGCGCTTTTGTACCTGGTGCAAGCGCCCTCGTTGGATGAGTTGCCGAAAGTAGGCCGTAGCATACCCCGTTAGTTCTGCTGCCTCTGCGGTTGTAATCCAATCGTTGGGGAAGTCAGCCATGACAAACACATCAGTCTAGGGGTTTGCCTTTTTAGACTATTAGAGCGCTTCCGTTACTGTCCTACTGGTTGGCCCAACAGTCTGATGTAATCTAGGCAAACTATATGGGTACCCGAAGCGAACAAACGCTTGAGAGTTTTCGAGACCGTCCCGTTCGTCCACTCCGGCACCCTTCCGAATATGACGTGTCTGCCTGAGAGGTTACGCTTATTCTAACACTTTTTGTGCATCTTGGCAAAACCAAACGCCTGGGACTATAAAGCCAACTGCCAAGATAGGCTCGCAATCCCTATAGTGTTTTGCCCTACATCACTCACACCTCGATAAACAGAGGATACCACTTTGCATGGTTGGCTTCACAGTCTGTGCAATGCTCAGCCGGGTTTAGTTCCCAGTAGCAGTTGTAACCTACCACATCACCCTTGCTGTCAAAAACAGCTTCAAAAACCCAACCGCATGCACAATTTGAAAGGCATTTGCATGTCCCATCCGCAGGCCAGGCCGGAATAGCATCATACGGGATACCCAGTCCTCGCACTCTGCCACGATAGTATGCCTCACGCGCCGAATTGATGTACATTGCTGAACGTGCCCTAATTTGCGCCTCGCTGAGTAAGCCTTGCTCTACCTGTTGGGCAAACGGTTTCAGAAAGCGAAGTTGATCAGAAATTACACCGCCACAGGTTCCCCAGTCTTGCCAAGTCATCACGTTACGCCCGCCACGACCTTGCATATATTGTGTGATAATCTGGCGCTTAACCTCTTCGGCCATCTGGTAGTACCACGTCGTTAGCTGGCGCACAATGTCACGTTCTGCCCCTACAGGCAGCAAGCCAGCTGCTACCAATGTGGCTAATGGACTTGTGCCAACACTAAACGTGCCATCTGACAAGCGCACTAATGATGCTGTACGGCCAGTGTCTAGTGATTGCTGCAAGTAGGTTAGTAACTCACCCGCCGTGATAATCGTACCATCCTCACGCCGATATTGTGCTGTTTTTGTGTTCCAATAAATTGTCATTTGCTTACCTCTCTACGCACCTCTAGGGTCAACGTGGGGTCATTCTGAGAAGTGCCATACATTGTACGCCTATCCCCAAAACTGCCGCTCAAAACATGTCCTGTGCCATCTAGGGGCAACGTGGGGCCATTTTTGAGGCCAAAAACGTGACCGCGAAATCGTTCGAGAAGAGGCCGCCCCACAAGCGCCTATGTGCCACCTTTCTAGAACTTCCGGGACATTTAGCCCAGTCGTGTTTTCTCAAGAATTCACCTTGTAACCCGCTATGTGTTTTAACTCTACCATGCAAGGTCAATCTAACTAACTTGCCACAAACAGGACATTTAATCATAATCGTTCCCTCAATTCCGTCAAAGGGTCAGGCATTCACACCCACCCTTGGCAACGCTACACAACCGGCATTTCCAAATTCTATGTTGGAACCGCCAACACTAGCCCCAGCCCAAGCGCCAATGGATACAAACCAATCACCCATCTTATTGAACCA
>Ga0307380_10011694_pt1 | contig 10969 bp, 12 predicted proteins | sample UN3MG_FD_202239 | JGI IMG/M metagenome (GOLD analysis project Ga0307380, IMG submission 202239) | Soil microbial communities from Risofladan, Vaasa, Finland - UN-3 | ecosystem: Environmental > Terrestrial > Soil > Coastal area > Acid sulfate soil | place: Finland: Risofladan, Vaasa | collected... | reverse complement strand
CTCCCGTGGACTACGGGGACAAGCCCCAACCACAAGGTGGTCCATTTTTACGCCGCCACGCCGGTCCCTTTTTGCTCCGCCGTTGACACAAGCGAGACAGGAACCGAAAAATGACCTTCAAATCAATCGCAATGACCGTCGTCATCCTTGCCGGCGCGGTCGCGGCCACCGAAGCGGCAGCCCAGACCTGCCAGACCATCACGCACACACGCTACGTCAGAGTGTGCAGACCCTATTATCCTGGTCACTGCTACCGCCAACCGGTGACGACCACGCAACGGATATGCGTGGCCAATCCGCCTACGATCCGCAGGACGCCGAGCTTGCCCCGGCGTGGCCTCACCATTCGGCGCCGTCGCTCGTAGCTCGCCGGCAGAATTGGCGAAACTCCACTAGCCGCGCCTACCTGCGAGCCGGTCAATACCAATCAGCTGAGTTCAGGCCAGCCATCATCTGCATACGCAGCCATCGCTAGAACCGATGTGGCTGTCCTGACAGGCACTGGCTCACACAGGAAGCATTCCGAACAGGAGGAAACCAAGATGACCACGAAGCTCATTGGTCCCAGATGGCCGATTGCCCTTGCCGCCGTGTTGCTTTGTTTTTCCGTTGCTGGTCCCCATCCGGCAGCGGCAATGGAACTCGGCTACGAGATCAAGTGCAAGACCAGCTGGCAAAAAGTCCCCAACGGAGGGTACTTACCCGACCGGCCGCGTTACGAGATCAAGGGCCGGAAGTGCGTTGGCGTACCCAAGCGCCCGTCCTATCTCGACAAGCCGCGCAACCCGGTCAGGATCGCGCCGCCGCGGCAGGTGCGCCCGGTCCCCGGTTATTTGAGAAAGCCGCGCTTTCCGGGACGCGTGACGATCAAGCGACAGTTTGAGCGTCGCAACCGGGGCCGGATGTAAAGTTATCGACCTCGATGTCAAACGAATTGGGCTCCCGCGCCAACCGGTCGGGAGCCCAAACGTTTCTGGGGAAGCCGACAATACGCAGCTGGCCGCTATTCTCCATCGCCACGTCCAGGCAGCCGCGCCGTTTGGCCGCGTAGCGGGCTGATTCGAAATTTCCCAAATTCTTCTAACCAAAGTGACGGCCCTCACTGCCAGATCCAAACCAATCCTCTACGGTCGCCTCAACATTGCCGCAAACGCGGCAACCAAAAAACCTAGGAGCGACTGATATGAATGTAGGACCGAGCATCAGAAAAGTCGGTGTTGCCGCATTGGCGGCAGCCGTTCTCACCTTCGGCACCATGTCCGGACAGGCCCACGCCGGCCCGAACGGCGTGAAGGCGCAGGGCGTCGAGACCCCCGGCTATGAGTTGGTGGCCCGTAACGTCAAGCGTCGCCGGATCATCGGTACGTGGCGGGTCAACCAGCAGAACGGCAAATGGATGATCATCAACTTCAACAGCAAGGGAACCTTTGCCATCATACGAAGCGACAGCCCGAAATTGATCTTCGCCGGCGATTGGCGGAAGAACGGCCAGTCGATCCGGCTGACCTTCATGGCGGTCTGTACGCGGGATAAAAAATGCAATTTTTTACCGGCAAGCAAGCGGACCAACGCTGTCATTGTCATCCGCGCCGTCAAAGGCAGGCGGTTGATCACGTCGGAAGGCACTTTGAACAAGGTCGCCTGACCGAACTTGTGTCGCCTCCGCGGAAATCACCCGGAGGGTACGTGCGGCCCTGATGGCGGCCGGATAACCGGCGTCATCGAAGGCCCGCGCTGACCGACTCCTACGACTATTAGACCGAGCGGGACCTTAATGACAGACGCTCAGGGACCTTCATTTGTCATGCTCTTGTCGCCCAATCAGGCGGGCGATAGTGGTCGTTTAGTCTTCAGCCTCACGTTCGGCCGAATCCGCCGCCAATTTGAGCTTGTCGGCTCCGGCATCAAACAAATCTAACAAAATGGAAGCCCGCTCTATGGCGGGCCCAATTACATCAACCTGTCGCGCAAAGGGTTTCCGAATGTCAACGGGTTCGGTCGCGCACCGAATATAAACTGATGGGTATCTGCTCGTTTTGCGCTCCACTATCTCGAAATCACTAGCCTTCGCTATTTCTTTGAACTCTGGAAGATCGGCCAGATCAGTCTCGATCCTGTGCCTAGTGTAAGCTAACCGATCTATCGAGACACCGATTGGACTGATTGTAGCTTTTCTCTGAGGGCCTCGTAAGGCGTCTTGCCGTTGTGTGCGCCGTGGGGCCTTGCCAGGTTGTAGAAGCGCTCCCACTCGGCGAGCTTTTCGGTCAAATCCACGTCGTCCTTGTAGCTGAGCAGCTGGTAGAACTCCTGCTCGTCGGATCTGTGCGACCGCTCGACCTTGCCATTCAGTTGCGGCGAGCTCGGCTTGATGTAGGCATGCCGGATGCCCTTGTCCTCGACATGCCAGTGGAACCTGGCCTGGAACTCGTGGCCGTTGTCGGTGCGGATCTCCCGGATCCGAAACGGGAAGGCTTCGATGACGTGGTCGACGAAGTCGATGGCATTTGCCTGGTTGTGTCGTTCGTAGATCCTGAGGGCGCGGATGCGTGTCGCGTCGTCGATGGCGGTGAACTGGAACCGCCGGACCTTCTTGCCGCCCTCTCCCACGAATGTCAGAAACTTGACGTCCATCTGGATATGGCGGCCGGGCAACCGTCTGACCTTGTGACAGGAGGACCTCGGCCTCGCGAAGGTGGTTGACGATCTGCTCGACGCTGAACCGCTTCCCGGACATCTGCTTACTCCCCTTCTCGCATGTCCCAGATGTCCGAGTTCTCTAACTCATCACCTGGGTCCGGTTAAGGGGGGCAGGTCACCTCGGCGAACTCGTGCATTAGCTCGCGCGTCGTCTTGTCATATATCGGCAACGTTTCGTCCTCAGTTGCTCGCTAACTGATTGCCCCGTCGAGATGCCACTTCAAATAGCATAGCACGCTGATTGCTCCTTCTTCAGCCAACGGCTCAAGGCTCTGATAACAGGTGCTACACATCAACACGTCGACGGCTACAAATTTGATAGCACGCGATATTTCACTGATTAGGTGCACGCTGCATTGACGGTGGCGATGCCAAGGGATCTGAAACGCCGTCCTCCCTCATCTGTTTTGAACGCGATCTCCAGAGCACATAGCGGTTGCCTGGAATGTCCCTCAATTGAGCCGAAGATGGCCCCCGCAACTCATTGTGCAGCAGGGGAGATACCCAGATCGATGACTGAATGAGCCGGGGATTATCTATCGCCGTCCATCTGACACGGATAGGCCGTTCAACAATCTTGTCCGTGTCGACGTAGCCACGCGCCATCCAGGCAATGGCCGCAGCATTTGGCGTCGCGAAGGTGGCTCACTTGCGCCTGGGCTATCGAGAGGGTCTCGTAGGGGCCCGACCATCCGGGCGACAATGTGTCTGGCTTCTCAATACCGACACCCTGTCCAGCACCATGGTTGCAGTCACTGCACGATCCCTCGTGCACCGTGCCCATGTCGTTGCCGTCTTCATACAGGTAATAGGTCATTGTCCACGCTTTCCGCGATCGAACTCATATTTGTCAAATAGGCTTTGCTCTTCTGCAAATTGCTCATCGGAGTATTTGAAACCGCAAAATCTACAGACCCTCGCTCTAAGTTTAATGGATTCAGCACATTCAGGACATTCCTTGGAGTAACTCGGGTCTAAAGATCGCCAAAGGCCACCGTCTCGCACGAATACAGTATCTTCGGATGAATCAGGTTCCTGTGGATCTGGGATTTTACGTTTTTCCGGCAAGTATAGCGTCTCCTGCATGAGCCGTTCACTGAGAACGCGGCGGGTGCTTTGCTGTCGCTCGCCCTTATGATTCACGCGCAACGAGGGCATAACGCCGATCATCTTTCAGCGTTTGGAGAAAACTCGCCATTTGTCGAGACAAGCTGACATCCTTGAAAAACCCCAGCGCCTGCGATTTATCCACAATCGCCACCCAGCAGCCCCCGTCCGTTTGTTTTCCCGGCAACTCCTCGTTCTTGACCATGCGATAGATGCGGTAAAAGCCGTCCCGGCCATACGACACGGGACTGAGCGCATCGGGACAGCCGATCTCATTCTGGTCGAGACAAGGGTCAAGCTCCCGCGTGTAGGCTGGGTCGTCCGCTCGAGCAACGTAGACTTCATAGAAAGTCATTTCTGTTTTTTTTGCCCTAACCGTTGGGGCGTCCGTACCGTGCGTCTTATTGTGAATCAGGTTTTGATGATATTTCGGCCCAACTCCACCAACGGTTCAAATAATCGCTTGCAACGCCTTCTCGCAGTTTGTTGGCCGCCGGGCTTGCTAAAGCACGAAGGCGAAGCTCATCCTCACTCAGAACGGGGAGATCGTCGACATAGCCGTTCTCACGCAGAAACCGTTCTAGGATCTCAATACTACTCCTTCGGAACCCCTTCAGGCGCGGATCTTTACCCGCCCCCATGACATCGAGAAGCCTCTCCGGATCGCCATCCAACTCATCGGCGATCGCCACAACGTCGTCAAAATAGCGTTCTCTCAAGGCGCCACTATTTTCCAGAGCTTCGCGATCGACTGGCCGGCCCCGACCCTGTTTCCATAACTCGCAGAAGAACTCGAGCAAGTTCAATCGGTACCCGATCTCCTGCGATGATATCGAGCGCGAACCCAATCGAACGGCCAACGCGGTACCCGAAACCGTTTTCCATTGGCCTACCCGCTCAATGCCGTTCTGCAGAAATTCATGCAGCAATTTCAGATCGTCTGACAGGACGTAGAAGACATGCTGCTCTGCATGTCCGAGCGCCGGCTCCAGCACGGGCACGCCGAGCGCGGCGCCATATTCTTCAGCTGACATTCCATTGGGCTTAACGACAGTCGGCCTCTGCTCAACATGGAGTGCCAGTGGCCCACTCACACTGGCTACTTGCCTACGGATCAAGCCGAGGTCGATGGCGGCAGTGATCTCACACTCCTCATTGGCAAGCGCATGCCGAATTCGATCAACATCGATAGGATCGCTGGTCAGATAAAAAATCTGTCGCCCTTGATCATTCGCAACTTGACCGAGGCTGCGTACGATCGCCACGAAACGTGCGGGATCGCTTTGATCCAGAGCCTCGTCGAGAAATAAAGGAAGCGTCCTCCCCTGCTCCACCTCCTCGGCGAAGGCGATACGTGCCGCCAATAGCAACTGGCCGCGCGTCCCGTCCGAAAGTTCATCCAGGCTCCGCCCCTCGCCGCTGCGCAGCTCGATCGCGAACAGCCTCGGCGCCTTAGCGTCTGTCCCCAAACGCAGTTCATAGTTGTGATGTGTAAACGCAGAGAAATGGCCGCGCGCGCGTTCGAACACGCGTGGCATCTGGGTCTGCTCATATTCCGCTTCGACAGCATCAATCAAAATCTTTGCAGCCTTCGCGAAGAGTACCTCGTCGCGGCGATTCTGCAGTTTCGCACGTGCTTCATCACGCACAGCGATCAAATCCTGAAGGTCGGTGCCGCGCTTGGCGTCGTTTACCAGAGCGTTGATGTCAGCAATCTCGTCCCGCAATTCAACCGCCTTGTCTGCCTCCTGAGAAAGGTCGTTCTGCAGCCGCTCCAGCGACGGCCTTTCCAATTTGGCGAGTTCGGCTTCGCCAGCATTTCCGAGCTCATCGCGATCAAGATCAATCTGGCCTTCCAGCCGTATTGCGGAATTTTTGAGGTCGAGATAATCCGGCAATGATTTCACCAGCGCTGTAAGGCCCTGCAAATCGCCATCATCCAGTACCGCCTGAGAGTAGATCTGCTTAATCGAATCAAGGGCGCGGCCGAGGTCTTTTGAAACCTGTTCCAAATGCCCTGCCGCCTGCTTTTCCTCGGAGTTTGCCCGGACGAGCTGCGAATTGCGATCCGCCAGTTTGTTGCGATAGGCCGCGGCCGATTTTGCGTCCTTTGGACGCGGTTCGTCATGGCGCTCGAGAACGTCGGCCAGATTAGAGAGGAGTTCTGTGTGACTTTTTTCAAGGTGTTCGACCTTACCCGCTGCCCTCTCGTTCTCGATGCGGGCGGAGCGGAATTGATCGAGCGATCGCGCAAAATCGACAAGCTCCGCATCGGGCGGAATCGCTTCGAGTTTCAAGCTTTCAACTAGCGTCTGCCGTGTGGCGTTGAGGGCAGGTTCTCCTTCCGATAGTCCGTCCAACTCATTTTTGAGGGACTGCCGCTCCACACCGCGATCGCGTGCGCGCTGCAATCGTGCATCGAGAATTGCGATTTCGCCCTCCAGGCTCTGCAACCGCGATTCGACCGACGGGATATCCCATGTGTCGGGTTCTTCGATACCAAGCTTTTCGAACGCATTCTGTGCAGTCTCTCGCGCGCCGGACGTTGCTCTCGGATTGCGCATTGTGAGTATCGGTAAAACAACCCCCACGCCTGCGGCCGCGAGCAAGGCAAACATCGGATCAACCAAGGCCGCCAAACCGATACCCGCGACAGCGATGGCTAGTGCAAAGAGTATCCAAAGCCATCTCGTTCGAACCCGATCCGAGAGTGTTTCCGGTACAGGCGCGCGCAGCCAGGAACGCAGTGCGTCTACTGCCCTTCTCAATTTCTGGGGGTCGCGCTCGCCGTCTTCAGGGTGACCGACTTGCGCAAGGAGACGCAATCTTTCCTCGATGGCTTTGACCCTGGCGTTGTGCGCTTCGACAGCCCGCAGGAATTCAAACACCTGGCCATGATCCGCGAGATCAAGGTCCACTCCATCGACATCGCCGCCGCCCAGCGCCGACAGCGCCGCGGCAAGCTCCCGCCTGCAAGCGCTATGTTCCGTCTTGGCCGACTGAAGCTCCAGTTCGACCCTGCCCAACTCGTCCGCGCTGTCCCGCCAGACCGTGAGTTCTGCTTGGTCCAAAGGGGTTGAGATGCGGGAATGGCCTTGATCGATACGGGCATCTTCAAGTTGCCCTTCCAGGGTATTGGCTCGCTTGCTCAACTCTTCAATCCGAGCCTGATGCCCTTCGATTTGTTCAATCTCCTTGCCAGTAAGGTCCGCCAGGCCGTCAGGCAGGATCGCCAATTCTTCTGCGACGCCATTAAATTTCGCTAGGCGCTCGGAAAGTCCGATAGCGCGATCGACAGCTGTGAGTCGGCGCGCGCTGGACTCTGCTGCCCCGAGTTGCGCCTTCATGGCATCCAGCTGGTCAGCGCGTCGCTGAAGGCCCGACTGCTTTCCTTCCGCTTCCTGGACGTTTTGCGACGCCTTATTGAAATCAGTCCGCTCGCGGCGGCCATGGCGTGCGCTCACGCCAGCAGACAGGTCAGACGCAATTTGGTCCAGATCGAACCCGCCCGACATCTGGCGTCGAATCTCGGAAGCGATGTCTTGCGTACCGTCAGGCGACGGGTCGATTAGATCCCGCAGGCGCAGAAAAAAGCAGCGGTGATTGTGCGACGCAGGCAGGATTGGCGGCATGCTGTCCTCGCCACCTCGTTGCCACCGCACGCGAGAGCCCTCACGTTCGGCCCACCATGTTTCCCCGTCCAACTCAAACTCGCCGTTTACCGAGGTTCGCTGCGCCGGCCCTCGGTCATCCCAGTACAGAGCTTCAACCGCTCGGCATATGCTCGATTTGCCAATCCCGTTCGGCCCGAAAACAACATGGAAACCTGGATCTCCCGATTCTATCTCAAATGGCTGATTGATCCCGGGCAGCCGGTTTATGGCAAGTCGTTTGAGTTTCACGACGGATCGTCCTGAGCACTGCGCGAGAGCATGGCATTCAAGGCTGCCTTTCCGGACCGAAAGAGAATGTCGCGCAAGGCATCGTCCGATAGCGGGTCCGTCGCGTTACGATGATCCTGAACAGGCGACCAAAGATTGTCCCAGGCGACATCGTCCAACTCAACACGCGCATTGTCCAGCAATGCCCTCGACCGATCATCGTCGTGCTGAAGTGTTAGGAGCCGTTGGGCCATCAGAGCTGCCGGGTCGTCTCCCTTAGCAATCTCCGCGAGGTCTAGCCGTAACTCCATTGAGTCGATGATCTTGTTGAAGAAGACGGCAGTACCATCGACGACACGCCCCAGACTGTTCCACTCGCCCGCAGCAATCCACTGACGGATTTCCTCGTACTGCGGACTTGTCCCTGTCAGGCGTATGCGCAGACCGAGCGCACGTGGTGCGGCGCCAGCTTCGCCGAGCTGGCGTACAAATTTCCCCGCTTCATCCAGCAATCGATCAGGCACATCCTCAATATGCTCGAGCCCATCGATGGAAACGGTCAGGTGCTCCCATCGCAGAGGTGCGAGCGGCACCTGCTCCATGTGCAGTGTGCCGTCATTGGGCACTCTCATTAGCCAGGGACCATGCGGTCCCACTTCCGACGGATCGAGCCCAATGAGCGAACCGAGATAGCCGGAGGGTCGGGAGTTGGTAGGCGCGGAGAGACTATCGTACGAGGGTTTGTGAATGTGGCCGAGAAGCCAGGCATCGTAGCCGGTATTATCGAGTTCGGCCTGCCGGATGGGCGCGTAGTGCCCCCCGGATGCATCGAGATCGGCATGCAGCAAGCCGATCCTCGGGATAGGCGTCGAAGGCATCTCCAGCGGTTGTGCCAGAAGCTGCGCAACTGGGCTTTGGCGAACAAACCGTTCACCAAAGGACCAACCGATTACTTCGGCAATTGGAGACTGGTCCTTTGTAATCGTTTGCGCTTCCCATCGGCCACCAGCGCCCAACAGCGTGAAACCGTCTATCAGGGCGGCCAACCTCGGCAATGCCTCGACATCATGGTTGCCCGCGACAGCAATGACCTGGATCCTTGCATTCAATAGCCGTCGAATGCCTTCCTCGAGCGGCAGCATTGCCTCAAACCTGGCATTAGTGCTTTCAACAACGTCGCCAGCGAAGAGCACTGCATCCAGCTTCCGTTCAATCGCAAAATCGACTGTAAGTTTGAGAGCGGCCGCAGGCGTAAGTTCTCCCGGATCAAGGCCCCAGGATGAAATCTCGTCAGGCACGCCCGAGCAAGCCGTCCCGAGGTGAACATCACCAATCGCAAGAATTGCAGCGCCTTCTACCATTCAAGCTGGCCCGAGCGAATCAACAAAAAGACAGTGAACCACAGATGGCAACAATCACCCAATACACGGTTAGGTACCCAGATTGCCGGGCCTAGTATCGGTTCAGGATCCACCGGTACACTTCCTTCAAGGACTAAAGAACCTTCATCCTTCAGGCGTGTGGACGTGCGAGTGACTTAAACTCACGAAATGCAGTCCGGTAATCGCCGCGCTCGTATGCGGCAACGCCCTCCTTGAACCCAGCCGAAGTCGGCAGGGCCACCACCATCAGCAATGCGGCGAGGGCTAGTGTCCTGAGCATCGCCCGACGCCTCCAAGGTTCGTCATGGGATACCGCAGACTACATGATTTCCGGTTGGCCGGAATAGCCGCGCCCGGATCGCTGGCGACAGATGCGCCGTTTGGCCGGTTCATGCCCGATCCAAATATTTTCCAACTTTTTTTTAACCATGGTGACCGCCGTCACTGCGGGGCGGGCGTGTTCAGGGCAGATTGGCGTCAACAACCAACCGACTATGAAAGGATCACACTATGAGAAAAGTTCTTACCTGCGCGTTAGCCGCGCTGAGCATATCAATCGTTACTTCGGGTGTTGTTCTCGCGGGTGACTCGGAAGGGTCTGACCCGACGCGTCGCAACGGCGCTGGGACAGAGCGCCAGATTGAGCCGAAGCGGACGGCTCCCCGACCCGCATGGAACCGCCGCATCGGCCCCAAGACTGGACGCATCGGGCCGCGAAAACGCTCAATTGGGCGCCGCACCCGCTAAGACCAGTCGTCGAGCGTATAAGCGGCGATGCAGGTGAGGACGTCGCAGAGGTAGGCCTCGGGGTCGAGGCCGCCCAGCTTTCCAGTCTCGATCAGGGAATAGATCGCTGCCACCCGCTCGCCGCCCTTGTCTGAGCCGGCGAAAAGCCAGTTCTTGCAGCCCAAGGCGACGCCGTGCTGGACCCGTTCTGCGGCGTTGTTGTCGATCTCAGGGCGGCCGTCGTCGAGATAGCGGGTCATCGTCGACCAACCCAAACTCATGACGGTGCTGACATATAGGTCATTAATTGGTAGCGGGCATTCTGGTTTTCGGCGATCGCTTTACTGGACACAAACGGGCTTGACGCAGATCGGCTCGAATCCCCTCTGCGGCAAGTTTGTATGAGTCGGCAGCGGTGAAACTTTCGTCGGTGATCGTGAGCTCGCGTGCGCGGCCATCTTGTGCTTGTCGATCCCGACCGCCGAGCGGAAGATTGAGCAGCCGGTGATCAAGATGCTGCTTGAGCCGGTCTACAAGCGGGACTTCTTGAGACCGCTCCTATGGCTTCCGGCTCTATTGATCGGTCGATCAAGCCCTCCAGGAAATCCGGAGCGCCATGATGGCTTGGGTTTGCGCTTGGTCAATGCGATCGGCATCACCAAGTACAATAATACAATTAACCTCCGTTTCACATTGAGCTACCGCGACGTGGAGGAGTTGCTCGCGCAGCGTGGTCCTGACGTTTCGTACGAAACCATCTGGCGTTGGGTGCTGAAGTTCGGGCCCGCATTCGCACGACGGCTTCGACGGCGGCGCCCTCGACCAAGTTCACGGTGGCATCTGGACGAGATGGTCGTCCGCATCGGCGGCAAACGGATGTATCTGTGGCGCGCAGTCGATGACGAGGGCGAAGTTCTGGACGTTCTGGTGCAGCGGAGGCAGAACAAGGCTGCGGCCAGGAAGCTCACGCGCAAGCTGCTCAAGAAGCAGGGCTTCGCGCCGAGCGTCGTCGTCACCGACAAACTCAGATCATATTCATCGGCATTCAACTGGGATTTCCCATGTGGCGCCCTCCCAGGCCGTTGAGCTTGACTCCGAACGTATTGTTGCGCAACCCAATTGGCATCTGCAGGTCGGCTCCGTGCCGATCCGGTCGAAAAAGCGACAAAACGCACT
>Ga0307380_10011693_pt1 | contig 10971 bp, 9 predicted proteins | sample UN3MG_FD_202239 | JGI IMG/M metagenome (GOLD analysis project Ga0307380, IMG submission 202239) | Soil microbial communities from Risofladan, Vaasa, Finland - UN-3 | ecosystem: Environmental > Terrestrial > Soil > Coastal area > Acid sulfate soil | place: Finland: Risofladan, Vaasa | collected... | reverse complement strand
AATCAAGACTGAAGGTTACGCCACTCTTGATGAAGGCCAGAAGGTGGAGTTCGAGGTCGGACAGGGCCAAAAAGGGCCTTGTGCGACCAACGTCATCCCTGGCTAATTCAAAAGCAGAGCACCGGAACAACCAGCGGGCTCCGCTCAAGCCGGAGCCCGTTTCAATCTGGTATTTAGCCAATCGGACTCTCTTAAATTATATTCTAATTATTTTTTATATTTTTATTGAACTCCCATTGGTTTATGTAGTATAATTGTTTCTTATGAAGTATATTCTCACGTCTCTCAAGAATATCCTCAGTTAAAAAGACGAGAGACAAAATTTATGGCCATTAAATGGCCAAAGGAGCACAGCAGTGAGTACAGGTACAGTAAAATGGTTTAACGGAAGCAAAGGTTTTGGATTCATCACTCCCGACGACGCCGGCGAGGATTTGTTCGTTCATCATTCGGAAGTCAAGATGAGCGGTTACGCCTCTCTTGACGAAGGCCAGAAGGTGGAGTTTGAGATCGGACAAGGCAAAAAAGGTCCTTGTGCGACCAACGTCATCCCCGGCTAATTCAAAGCAAAACACCGGAAAACTAACGGGCTCCTCGAAAACGGAGCCCGTTTTTAATTTAATTTTTAATCCCTGTAAAACCAGCCATAACCCCTGATTTATCCGGTTTGGTTGAGTTCTGCCAATATTTTCCGGAACCGTAAACAGGCGGATACTGGGTCGTAGCGATTTTTCTTTGTTGGACTCATAGAAAAAGTATATAAAAGGGCAAGTGGCCGGCGAGTATGGCACAAACAATAAAGGCGCAAAATTCCCCGGCAATAAACTGGTATTTACTGGTTAATCTTCTTAAATATATTCGGGTTCTGGTGACTTTCGAAAACATACGAGATGAGTACGGAACATATACGAAATTTTTCAATAATAGCACATATTGATCACGGCAAGAGCACCCTGGCCGACCGAATGCTCGAACTGACCGGCACGATTACCGACCGTCAAAAGGTCGATCAGTATCTTGATAACATGGATCTCGAGCGCGAGCGGGGAATAACCATAAAGGCCTCGGCGGTAACGATGAATTACCGGCACCAGGGCAAAACATATATGCTGAATTTGATCGACACCCCGGGACATGTCGATTTTCATTATGAGGTTTCCCGGGCACTGGCCGCTTGCGAGGGTGCTTTGCTCGTAGTCGACGCCAGCCAGGGAGTCGAGGCGCAGACAGTGGCTAACGCCTACCTGGCGATTGAAAACAACGTCGAACTTTTGAGTGTAATCAACAAGATTGACTTGCCCGCGGCAGATCCCGACCGGGTGGCAGAAGAGATCGAACATGTTTTCGGGATCCGTGCCAAAGAGTCTTTCAAGATAAGCGCAAAGAGCGGATTGGGAATCGACGAGCTTCTTGAAGCGATAGTGACGTTCCTGCCGGCGCCCCAGGATAAAAGCAACGAACCAACGGCGGCATTAATTTTTGACAGTCACTGCGACCAGTACAAGGGCGTGATATGTTACGTCAGGGTTTTCGCCGGGTCCCTGAATATGAAGCAAAAGGTCAGCTTTATGCGCGGCGGCAGAACTCATATCATCACCGAGCTGGGAAAATTTATCCCTGAGATGACTGCCGTTGACAAGCTCGGCACCGGAGAGGTCGGTTATGTTATCGCAAATATTCGCGAGCTGGCCGATGTAACAATAGGGGACACAATTACAGACCTGGCCGAACCCGCTCTTAAAGCTTTGCCCGGCTATAAAAAACCGATGCAGATGGTATTTTCAGATTTTTATCCCGGCACGAATACGGATTATTCGAAACTGAGGGAAGCCTTTGACAAGCTTACCCTTAACGACGCAAGTTTCTCATTCAGTCCTCAGAACTCGCCGGCGCTGGGATTTGGTTTCCGGTGCGGTTTTCTTGGCCTGCTGCACATGGAGATAATCCAGGAACGGCTGGAACGCGAGAATGATATAGAGGTTGTTCAAACCGCCCCGACGGTAAGTTATGAGATCCTGACGAAGGACGGTTCCGTCAAAAGAATAGAGTCGCCCGGCCAGTTGCCTTCTCCGAATCATATCGAAGAGCTTCGCGAACCTTTCGTTCGCCTTGAGATAATAACCGGTACTGAAACGATCGGGGCGATTATGAAACTCACGGAATCCAGGCGGTGCAAGCTCATAAAGACCGATTACCTGAGCGCCACCAGGGTAATACTTGAATACAAAGCCCCGCTTGCCGAGATCGTATATGATTTTTACGATATCCTTAAAGGCATCAGCCGGGGGTATGCAACGATGGATTACGAGTTTATAGGTTTCGAGACCAGCGACCTTGTCAAAATTGACATACTTGTAAATTCGGTTGCGGTCGACGCGTTGAGCTTGATTGTCCATCGCAGCAAAGCAGAGAATCGAGGCCGTAAGCTGATTATAAGGCTTCGAAGAGCGATTCCCCGGCACCAGTTTGAAATTCCCCTGCAGGTTACCATAGGCGGCAAAATAATCGCAAGAGAAACCATCAAAGGCTTCCGCAAGGACGTGACACAGAAGCTTTACGGCGGAGATGTGACGCGAAAGATGAAGCTGCTCAAGAAACAAAAAGAAGGCAAGAAACGCATGAAAAGCGTTGGTAACGTCCAGATACCGCAGGAAGCATTCATGACGATCCTCGACAACAGCGAATAGCAAAAATCCTTCCGGCGTAGTACCAGCCACCCAATCAATACCGGATAACCCGGGCAGCCGTTGACAATTGGATTGAAATTCGATAGAGTGGACCGTTTATTGCGGCCATTCAATCTATTTTAACCATATCAGGGTTAAACTGCGTCACAAAGCAATTTGATGTTTTCCAACAGTTCCAATAGCCCTGATTATTCGCTTTTGACGCTTAAAATTTCCAAACGAGTTGGCCGCCCATGCCGTAGCTGCCGCTCGTGGCCTGTACTTCGAAAGCAAGACTCGCTTTGGAGCCCAATTCCAGTCCTGCGCCTATATAACCTCCCAAGATCGACTCCTGGTCAAGGTCGGCACTGACTATTGCCGGCGAACCATCGATGATACCGTCAAAATCTGCTTCCCCGTTGATAAAATACAGAAAAGGACCGCCAAATATTGTTAAGTCATCATTGAGCTGGAAAGTTGGTCCTGTAGCTATCTGAACTTCAACCATCTCAAACTCCGGGGACAATGTTACGCTATGACCATTAACAGGATAACTTCTGCCGTCAAAGTCATATTCAGCCCAGCTCACCTGGGTTAACAAGCCCCATGCGAAGTCCTCGCCGTCATAAAGAGTCCATTTTGCTCCGCCGCCGAGAACAAGAACTTCGTCACTGCTTCCCATGTTGTCGGGAATACCACCCCAGTCGTTGTTATTGTCCGGGCCCGCGTCGGCTACTCCGAAACGAAAAAATATCTCGGCACCTCGTCCCATACCCAGAGCCAGATTTGCAGTAATCTTATCTGTCTCGAAATCATCTATCGTGTCGGAGGTCAGGTCAAGAGCGGAAATGCCGTCGGCATCGATCTCCATATTGCTCCAGAAGTATTCTACGCCGACACTGGTTTTGCCGCTGTCTTTCAGCCTGGATGTCGTGGGTCCCATAAGATCAAAAGCAAAAACCTGCGTGCTCATCAGCATGACCCCGATCGCGACAATAATTAGTTGTTTCATTTCTTTCTCCTTTCCATCAAAATATATCGTTTTGAATTTTCCGACCTGTAAATAACTATTTACGAATGACTAAATTATATTTTTATTATCGTCATCTGTCTTGGCTGCCATTGAGTAATTCTGGTCCTGTCGAGTATGATTAACTTGCAGCTTCTGCTCGTATAACCTGACAACATCGTCAGCATCCAGACCAACGCATTGGGCCAGGCTCATCCAGAAGAACAGCATATCGATGACTTCGACTCTCGCATTTTGCAGATCGTTCACCATGTATCGTTTGCCTTCTTTAGCTTCCTTGCACCAGTGCTTCCAGAAGGTGCAGTCTCGCAGCTCCTCTAATTCATTGCTCATTGCCGCGATATAGTTGTTCAGCCAGATTCCAGCCGTCTGCGGGTCAATGTCCGCTCGAAGTGCATCAGGATCGAAGCCGGTCCGCTTATTCAGCTCCGCCTGCTTTTGAAATAATTCTTTCAGCATGATTCGTATCTTTCGGTTTATGTCCGCTCCATTACTGTCTCGGTTTTACTAATTCCTATACGCTATTTGTTTTTTTGTTCGGTATGATGAAATGCTCCGGCACGGGAAACTGCGAGCACAGCAGCAAGACTTCTTTACTGACCTTTTCGATGACCGATTCATTGTCGATGTTTTCAGCGACTGTATTAATGAAATCGGCGATTTGCTTCGCCTGCTCCTGTTTGAAACCGCGAGTAGAAATAGCCGGCGTGCCTATACGCAATCCGTTCGGATTCATCGGCGGCGCCGGGTCGCCGGGTATTGTGTTGTAATTTGTGACAATTCGGGCCCTGTCCAGGGCCTTTGCGAGTTTCTTGCCGGGTATGTTTTTGTTTCTCAAATCGATTAAGATAAGATGATTGTCCGTCCCGCCGGTTACGAGATCGAAGCCATATTCCAGCAGCTTTTCCGCCATAGCTTTTGCGTTTTTGACTATTTGCGAAGCGTAGGCCACGAACTCCGGGGTATCTGCTTCGGCCATAGCCACGGCGATAGCGGTCATTGTATGCATGTGCGGGCCTCCCTGCAGGCCGGGGAAAACCGCCTTGTCCACCTTTTTTGCGTGCTCTTCCTTACACAGCAGCATACCGCCGCGAGGGCCCCGAAGCGTTTTATGGGTCGTAGTCGAGACAACATCAGCATAGGGAACCGGACTTTTGTGTAAACCGGCAACGACAAGGCCCGCAATGTGGGCTATATCGCTGACCATGTACGCATCGACTTTTTTGGCAATTTGACTGAAGATTTCAAAGTCAATTTCCCTCGGATACGCGGTGGCGCCGGATATGATTATTTTCGGACGGTGTTTCTTCGCAAGCTCCTCAATCTGGTCGAAATCCAGCATGCCGGTATCGATATTAACGGGGTACGGCACGGAATTGTAGAATTTGCTGGTTAGCGAGACTTTCCAGCCATGTGTCAGATGCCCGCCGTGAGAAAGAGACATTCCCATAATCGTATCGCCGGGATTTATCAGGGCGGCATAGGCCGCCAGGTTCGCTACCGAGCCCGAATATGGCTGAACATTCGCGTGGTCGGCTTTGAATAATTTCTTTGCCCGCTCCTGGGCCGCTCTTTCGATAAGATCAGTCACCTGCTGGCCTTCGTAGTATCGTCTGCCGGGGTAGCCCTCGGCGTATTTGTTGGTCAGGCAGCTCCCACTGGCCAGCATAACTGCTTTGGATACATAGTTTTCCGACGGAATCAGGCGGATTGAGCCGCTCTGACGCGCCGCTTCCTGTCGTATAAGCTCACAAATCTGCGGATCATACTGTTCAAGAGCATTTATCATATCAATTTCTCCATAGTCGGACTTTGCTCAGGTTCTTTCAGGATTCCCAACACAGAATAATGCATTTGGAATTTTTATAACACAGCTTTACTTTTTAGACAAGTATTTATTTGTTGACAAATTTTAGCCGAAGACTACTATATGCCGGTCGAGTAATATACGAAACACTCATTTGGTCAGAACTTATGCCAGAAGAAGATAGCCAGGCGGCCGCCAAAGCCAGAGCTTTTTTTGATAAAGCCGGCAAGGTAGCTGAAACGAAAAATTTCGATTACGCCATCGATATGTACCTCCAGGGTCTGCATTATGCCCCCGATGCGCTCGTAGAGGGACATCTTCCGCTGGCCGAATTAGCTCTCCAACGCCAGAAGTCCGATAATAAAAAGCCCACGATGATGGAGCGGGTTAAGCGTTTGCGGGGCAAAAATCCGCTGGAGCAGATGCTTAATGCCGAATACCTTTTCGCGAAGGATCCCGACCACATTCCGTACGCCGAGGCGATGCTGAAGGCTGCGCTGGCCGGCGGCTATGACAAAACAGCCGGTTGGATTGCCAACCTGATCTTTCAGGCCCTCAACGCTTCCAAAAATCCATCCGCTCAAGCATATCTTCTTTTGAAAGATGTCTATAGCAAACTTGACCAATTCGACAAGGCCATCGCCGCGCTTCAGCGGGCCGTCAGACTTCGACCTGATGACGGGGAATTGGCGGATGAGTATAAGAATCTCTCGGCAGAACTGACCATGGCCAGGGGCAAATATAACACCAATGGTGATTTCAGGGATTCCATCAAGGATCGCGAGGGCCAGGAAAAACTTCAGGCCCAGGCAGGCGTTATCAAAACCGAGGATTACCGCGTCAAAGCGGTAGAAGATGCGAGAAAAAAAATAGCTCAGAATCCGGAACTTCCGGCGAATATATTCGAATTGGCCGACGCTCTTTCGGGTCTGGAAACCGACCAGGCCGAGAACGATGCGATCTCACTGCTGGAGAACACGTACAAAACAAGAAGTGATTTTAGTTTCATGCGGCGGGCGGGCCTGCTCAGGATTAAACAGCTCAAAAGAAAGTTAAAAGAAGCAAAAGCCGCTGTTAATACTAATCCCGGCGGTGCGCAGACCAAGGCCCTGACCGAGCAGCTATCGGCACAATTAAACAGTTTGGAATTGGAACATTACAGGCTTTGTGTGCAGAACTACCCGACCGAGATTGGCGCTAAATACGATTACGCTATTCGCCTGGTCAGGAATGAACAATATAACGAAGCGATACCTTTGTTCCAGGAAGCACAGAAAGACCCGAGACGTAAAATCGCGGCGCTAAACAAAATCGGCTTCTGCTTTTCCAAGAAGGGCTGGCTGGCCGACGCAATCGATGTATATACACAGGCGATAGAATCCCATGAAATAAAAAATGATGCAATTGGTAAAGAATTGCGGTATAATCTGGGACTCGCTCACGAACAACAGGGTGATTTGGATAAGGCGCTGGAGATATATCGCAAGATAGCCCAGAGCGATTTCGGATATAAGGACGTCAGCCAGAGGGTAGATAAACTAAGAAGTGAAAAAAAGAAACCAGACTCTCAATAAAAATTGCTAAATAGAATAACAACAGTTATTAGGAGATTACAGTGGCAGATTCGTTACAGGCTAAAAAAAGAGCAAAACAGAACATCAAAAGAAGGACGATCAATCGCGCGCGCAAAAGCCAGGTGAAGACACAAATTAAGCATCTTGAGGCGATCATGGACAAAGGCGACGTCGAGGCGGCAAGCGAGCAGCTCAGGCTCGTCACAAAGAAGCTGGACCAGACAGCCTCGACAAGCACAATGCACAAGAAAACCGCCTCCCGAAAGAAATCACGCTTAACCAAACGTCTGAACGCCCTCAAGGCAAAAAAGGGCTAATCATCTCGGATCTCGTGAAACGCCAAGTGTCAAGCATCATGGAAGGTACGAAGCGGAAATTTCTGCTCCTGTTTGGCGGATAAGCTTCACAAAATATGCCGGAAATATTCAAAAATCAAATAATCAAGCTGCTGAAGCACACCGATTACGAGCCGCTCAAACTGGCGCAATTAGCCAAAACATTAGACGTCAGCTCAGAAGATTATCCAGAGTTCAAAGATGCCTTCGACCAGTTGCGACACGCCGGACATGTGGTGGTCGGTGCGCGCAATCTGGTTAGCCTGCCCGCTCTGGCCGGTCAGATTGTAGGAACGTTTAGAGCCAATCCGAGAGGATTCGGCTTTATCGTGCCTCTCGAACCGAATTCGCACGGCGATTTATTCATACCGCCAACCGCCAAAGCCGACGCAATGACCGGCGACATCGTTATCGCCAAAGTCAAACACCAGGGCAAACGCGGCGGCGAAATGCGGTACAGCGGGGAAATCATTGAAGTGCTCGAACGAGCACAGAACCGATACGTCGGAACCCTGGTGAAACATCCGGAAGCATGGCTCGTTCAGCCTGACGGCAAGAGCTTTTTCGACCCTATTTCAGTTGACGATGTCGGCGCAAAAGGGGCGAAGGAAAAAGATAAAGTTGTCGTCGAGATACTTTCCTATCCGACGGAGAAATATCTGGCCCGCGGCGTAATCGTCGAGGTCCTCGGCAAAGCCGGACGTTACGATACCGAGATTAAATCGATAATTTACCAGTACCACCTGCCAGGAGAGTTTGATGCCGATTGTATCGAGCAGACACGCCGGGCCGCCGCCAGCTTCAATCCCGAAAAACGAGGCACCCGGCAGGACATCACGGATAAAGTCATTATCACGATCGATCCGCCGGATGCGAAAGATTTCGACGATGCGATAAGCATCGAGAAAGATTCCCACGGCAACCGGGTGCTGGGTGTTCACATCGCCGATGTCAGTGCCTTCGTAACGCAGGATTCGCCGCTGGATGCCGAAGCAAAGACCCGCGGAAACAGCGCCTATCTGCCGGGCAAAACAATTCCCATGCTGCCGGAGATTTTGAGCAATGGAATTTGCAGCCTCCAGCCCGACCAGAAACGCTTCGCCAAAAGTGCATATATCACTTACGACCAGCAGGGCAATATTTTGTCCCGCAGCTTCTCAAACTCGGTTATATGCTCAAAGCAGCGATTGACCTACCTGCAAGCCGACGGGATTTTAAAAGGCCACACAAAAGACACCAGTCCTGAGGTAATTGAGCTTCTAAAAGAAATGGAAGCACTCAGCCGGGTAATCGAGCAGCGGCGAAGAAAAAATGGAATGTTACACCTGGACCTGCCGGAGACCGAACTGGTGTTCGATAAATCAGGCCAGGTCGTAGATGCTCATCCCGCCGATGACAGCTATCCGCACACAATCATCGAGATGTTTATGGTCGAGGCCAACGACGCGGTCGCCTCGCACCTGGACAGGCTCAATGTGGCCTTTATGCGGCGGATTCATCCGGAGCCGGACGCCATGAGCACGAAAAATCTCACAAGGCTCGTCAGGGCATTCGGATTTTCTCTGCCGCGGAATCCGGACCGCAAGGTTATTCAGGATTTATTGGCCGCCGTAAAAGGCACCGATCGTTCTTTCGCCGTGAATATGGCGGTGCTGCGAAGCTTCGAGAAGGCCCAGTATGCCCCGCTGCATATAGGCCATTATGCGCTGGCTTCGACAAACTATTGCCACTTTACAAGCCCGATTCGACGGTATGCAGACCTGATGGTGCATCGCACTTTGGAATTTTATCTGCAAAATAAGCCGGTCCCTAAGGAACAAGAGCAGAACCTGGTGGAGACCGGCAAACACATAACCTTCACCGAGCAGCGGGCCGAGAATGCCGAAAGAGAGCTGACAACAGTACTGACACTGCAAATGCTCAGCAAAAAAATCGGCGAGCAGCTCGACTGTATCGTAACAGGCCTGACCGGCTTCGGCGTATTCGCACAATGCAGGAAGTTCGGCATCGAGGGTCTTATCCGAATGGACGCTTTGGGGCCCGACCAGTGGAAATACAACGAAAAGAACCAATGCATCGTCGGCGAGCGTTCGGGGTGCAGCATACGCATGGGTCAGGCCATGAAAGTGCGCATCGTCTCAGTGAACGTCCCGGCCCGCCAGCTCGACGTCAGCCCGGTCGATCTTCTGGTAAAAGAGCCGAAGCAGCAAAGCAAAAACAAGCCCCGGAAAAAATTGAAAAAAAAGAAACGAAAAAACGAAAATAAATCCACAGGTTCATAGCACATATTTCAAAGACCTGATTTTAAGAAAACAGGAAAAACAGTCATGGCCGTAAAAGTTGTTGGAATTGTCGGCAGTTATCGAAAAGGCAAAACGATCGACAGCGCCGTTTCAGCAATCCTCGAAGGTGCCAAAGACAAGGGGGCGCAAACAAAGAAGATTAACCTGCTCGATAAGCATATTGAATTTTGCACAAACTGCAGAAGCTGTGCACAGGCAAAAGTCGAGGGCAGCAGAGGCAAATGTGTCCACAACGACGATATGAACAATATTCTGACCGAGATTGACGATGCCGACGCTGTGGTGCTGGGATCCCCGGTCAACTTCGGTACTGTTACAGCACTTATGAAAAGATTTATTGAGAGGCTGATTCCGTACGGGTACTGGCCGTGGGGCGAGGCTTTAGCACCCGTTAATCGAATAGTAAAAGCGGACAAAAAAGCAGTAATCGTAACATCAAGCGCATGCCCCGCATTTATCGGCAGGATTTTGATGCCGGGCGCACTGGGCACTTTGAAAAAGGCAGCGAAGGTCATGGGGGCAAAGGTAATAAAATCGCTTTACTTCGGGCCGGTTGCCGGCAGAGAAGATTCACAGTTATCCGAGAAAGCGTTGCGCAAAGCGTGCAAGACAGGTGAAGAACTCGTCCGCCATGTCCAGGCGAACAGATGAACAGATTCGTAACCAATGCATGCAAATTCATTTATTGACATTCGTTGTCAATTTTGTCATACTGACCCGTTCTTAGTATAAATTAATGAATGATTGATTCCTGGTTATTTGGAGTTACAAATGAGAGCATCTGAGATGTCAAAAGGTCAGACCGTTAAGATTGACGATAAATTGTACGCAATTGTGGATTATCAGCACGTAAAATTGGGCAAGGGCGGAGCGGTTTATCAGACAAAACTAAAAAGCCTGGCCGACGGCACAATTCAAAATATCCGCCTGCGCGCAGAGGAAATAGTCGAAGAGGCATATCTGGACAAAAGAACATACGAATACCTTTATTCCTCCGGAAGCGAGCACGTCCTGATGGATACGACAAACTACGATCAGATCACCCTCGATGACGATGCGTTCGGCGACAGCGCTAAATATCTTAAGCCCAACAGCCAGTTGCAGGTCAGTATGTACGAAGGCAAGCCGCTGATTGTGACCCTGCCCAATACGGTGGATCTGGAGATAACCGATACGCCGCCGGAGATAAAGGGCGCCACGGCGACAAATCAAAACAAGCCGGCAACGCTCGAAACCGGCCTGATCGTCCAGGTGCC
>Ga0307380_10011689_pt1 | contig 10973 bp, 10 predicted proteins | sample UN3MG_FD_202239 | JGI IMG/M metagenome (GOLD analysis project Ga0307380, IMG submission 202239) | Soil microbial communities from Risofladan, Vaasa, Finland - UN-3 | ecosystem: Environmental > Terrestrial > Soil > Coastal area > Acid sulfate soil | place: Finland: Risofladan, Vaasa | collected... | reverse complement strand
AATTGTTTGGACATAATTTAGAACCTCTTTTCTCTTTAGGATTTAGTTCTAGATTACATCTTTTTTGTCATTTTTGGTTAGTCCACTTTTATCTTTTAAATGACACACCAAAAAAAGTTGTTGACACTAAATAGCGATACATAGTATTATTAATGAGAAAAACGTATTGCGTATTAAGGAAACCATGTCATTAAAATTACAAAAAATAAAATCAATAGAAAAAGTCTTAAATTTGTTAGAACTACTTTCAGATAGCAATGAACTTAGATTAACAGACATAAGTAAAAATTTGAATATTGGAATTACGACTGTATATCGAATGTTAGTGACTCTCAAATACCATGGCTATATTATTCAGAACCAAAAAACATCAAAATATCGCCTAGGGCATAAGCTGTTTATAATCGGCAATAAAGTTCAAAACACCTTCGATTTATTAAATATCGTAACGCCTTTTCTGCAAGATTTATCTAAAAAAACTAATGAAGGTATTAATTTCTCAATTTTAGAACACAGAGAAACTGTGTGTCTTAGCAAGATTGAAAGCCCCGAAACATTAAGAACAGATATCAAAATAGGCACAAAAATACCAGCCCATTGCACTGCAGTAGGTAAGGCTATTTTGGCTTTTTTACCAGAGGAGCAATTCACAATACTTTATAGAAATGAAAATGATAGATTAAATACCCCTACTATAAATTCAATTTCTTCTGTAATAGAATTAAAAGAATGCTTAAAGAAAATTAGAAAAAATAGGTATGCGATTGATAAAGAAGAATATCAAATTGGCATTAATTGCTTAGGGGTGCCTATATTGAATGCAAAAGGTATACCAGTTGCAGGTATTAGTGTTACAGGGCCTTCGTCACGTTTTAATCTTTCTAACATCAATAAACTTAAAAATACTTTAATGATTATATCGAAAGAGATTTCTGACCAGTTAAATAGATAAATTGTATTATAAGTTGATTATTTTAATATTTATTATTTTAACTACGGTTTTTTTTAACCCTTTATATGTGGAACATTTGGATGATTAACCTATAATAAAAAAATTTAATAATGATATTATAAATACTAATGGAGGGTAAAGAGAAATGGCTATTTATACCGAAGAGGTTGCGGATTATATCTGGAGAAACGGGGATATTATTCCCTGGAAAGAAGCTACGGTACATGTAAATTCTGTGGGCCATGCGTCGGTGGCGGGAGTCTTTGAAGGAATTAAGGCATACTGGAATGAAAAAAAAGAACAACTTTATGTTTTCCGCCTTCAGGACCACATGAAGCGTTTTATTCAATCAATACGAATGGTTCGATTTGCTTTTGATTACAGTGTCACCGATCTTTCTAATGCGGTGCTGGAGCTTCTAAAGGCCAACCAGTATAAAAGAAGTGTGTATGTCAGGCCTTATATATTTCAAAAGGGAATGGTCCGCGAGCTGCTGCAGGCAGTTCCCGGTAAACCGGTAGACACTATTATCGATTCTTGGCCCTTTCAGGCCTATCAGGACCCTTCACTGTCTTTGAATGTGGGAGTTTCCTCCTGGGTACGAATTGCCGATAATGTGATGCCTCCACGGTTGAAAGCCTTTTCAAACTATCACAACGGACGTTTGGCTGCTATGGAATCACAGGCCGGCGGATATGATTGGCCGATCCTTCTGGATTCTACCGGTAAAGTGACCGAGGGTCCGGGAGCATGTTTGCTTCTGGTACGGGATGGAAAGGTCATAGCGCCACCTATAACCAGCGGCATTCTGGAAAGCGTTACCCGGGATACGGTAAAAGTATTGGTTGAAGAAGTGCTCAAAATACCTTTTATCGAACGGGTGGTAGATAGGACGGAATTGTATCTAGCCGATGAAGTGTTTTTTGTAGGAACCGGTTGGGAGATTAAACCGGTTGCCTCGGTGGATCGTATTATTGTCAATGATGGAAAGGTGGGGAAAATAACTTCCCAGATTCAGGATCTGTATAAGCAAGTCGTCCTGGGCGAAGATTCCCGATATATGAAATGGTTGACCCCGGCATACTAGAGGTTCGGTTTAACAGAAATAAAGGAGAAAGCAGATATGAAACCATCGAGATTATCAACTCTTTTAAAACCACGCGTTATTGCTGTAGTAGGTGCTTCCGAAAAACCGGGACCTGGATTGCAAGTTATTGAAAACTTGCGAGCTTTGGGATTTGAAGGAGACATAATTCCCGTAAACCCTAAGTATGAAAATGTTTTGGGATTAAAATGTTTTCCTTCGCTTACCGCGGTCAAGGAAGCCAGTTTACCCGTTGACATGGTGGCCATCTTGTTGGGAAAAAACAATGTACTGCCGGTTATGAAAGAGGCGGTGGCTACAGGTGTAAAAGCTGCTTGGGCCTTTGCTGCCGGTTTTGGCGAGACAGGTGCGGATGGGAAAGAACTGGAGAACAGACTGCGCAACTTGTGTACGGATAACGATATGCTCTTTCTGGGCCCAAATTGTGTAGGATACCTAAATCCTAACGATAAAATCGGAGCCTACAGTGCTCCTGCTCCCAGGGAAATTAAGGGGGGTAACATCGGGATGGTTACACAGAGCGGATACCTGGGACTTGCGGTTGCCAACAACAGCAGGGGTCTCGGATTTGGTCTGATTTGCACCACTGGGAATGAAGTGGTGATTGATGCGATTGACTGTATAGACTATATGGTAAATGATAAAAGAATTGATGTCATATTAGCCTTTATCGAACAGTTTCGTAGGCCCAAAGAACTAATTAAGGTAGCCTGGAAAGCGAAAGAGAAAAGAAAACCCATTGTTCTGCTAAAGGTTGGAAAATCTGCTATAGCACAGAGAGCTACCATAACCCACACTGGTGCTCTGGCTGGTTCGGATGATGTTCAGGATGCCTTATTTGAGAAGTTGGGGATTATTCGGGTATACGACTTTAATGAAATGTTTGAAACCGCAGAGCTGTTATCCAGGGTAAAATCTAAAATGCCGAAAGGAGAAAAGGTTTTCGCCCTGACACTTTCAGGCGGGATTATCAGCCTAATAGGAGACTTGAGTGAATCATTAAATTTCAACTTTCCTCAATGGAGTAAAGAGGGTAAGACCAAGCTTCGGGAGATCCTGCCGGATTTTAGCACCATAGCGAATCCCCTTGATGCCTGGGGTAGCGGACGAATAGAAAAAACCTACCTGCCCTGTCTTCAAGCTGCAGTAGATCAACAGCAAGCCGATATGATTTTAGTTGTTCAGGACGTTCCCGGCGGAATGTCGGAACGTCAAGTGGACCAGTACAAAGTGGTAGCAAATGCATCGGTAGAAGTGGCGAAAAAAACGCAAAAGCCTGTGATCATGTTAAATAACCAATCCAGTGGTTTTAATGAAGAAATTCGTGATATCATGGAGACAGGTAATGTACCTCTATTACAAGGTACCCGGGAAGGACTTCTTGCCCTGAATCACCTTACAAACTTCGCTAATTTTTTGCGGAAACCAGCATTCCCTTTATCAGTAAAACGTAATAATTTTTCCCATAAATCATTACCGAAGGGTAATGTGGTTTTATCTGAATTTGAAAGCAAAAAGTTTCTTGCCAAATACGGCATTCCTGTAACCAAGGAATATCTGTGCCGTTCACGAGATGAAGCATTGAAAAAAGCCGAAGAATTTGGTTACCCATTGGTTATGAAGATTATATCAAAAGAAATCCAACATAAAACGGAAGCAGGCGTAGTTAAGCTTAATCTAAAAAATAAAGTGGAAGCCGGGCAGTCTTATGACGAATTGTTGCGTAATGCCGCTGCCTATAATCCGAACGCAATAGTGCAGGGTATTCTGTGTTACAGGATGATCGAGGAACCAGTTGCCGAAGCCATTGTGGGAGTGTTATCTGACCCCTATTTTGGACCCGCGGTAATTTTTGGTTTAGGAGGAATTCTGGTGGAAATTTTTAAAGACCGTGCCCTATTAATTCCTCCTTTCGAAAGAGAAGAGGTATACAAAGCGATTGATTCGACCAAAGGGAGTAAACTTCTGCATGGTTTTCGGGGGAAACCCGAAGGTGATATCGAGGCTCTGATTGATGTTATTGTGAAAGTGGGAGAGATGACCATGGACTTAGCAGGGCGAATTGACGCACTGGATATAAATCCGTTGTTAATTCTTCGGGAGGGAAAAGGTGTTGTTGCGGTAGACGCATTAGTTTCTATAAAACAAAACTCATAGATAAATTGATAGGAGGTAATTGTGTGAAAGAAATTTTATCAGGAAACGAGGCATTTGCACGAGGTGCCTATGAATCTGGTATTCAGGTGGTTACCGGTTATCCTGGAACACCAAGCTCTGAAATAATTAAGACTATTGGAGAGCTATACAATGAAGATATTTATTGTGAATGGTCTACCAATGAAAAGGTAGCCATGGATGCTGCGGCAGGTGCTGCCTATTCTGGTCGTCGATCCATGGTGACTACAAAACAAGTTGGAATGAATGTTTTATCGGATTCACTGTTATATACCGTTTATACCGGAGTCGAAGCGGGATTGGTGGTGGTTACGGCTGATGATCCTGGTCTATTCAGTTCCCAGAACGAACAGGATAACCGCTGGTATTCCAGACTAGCAAAGATACCAACTTTGGAACCCCAGGATAGCCAGGAAGCCAAAGATTTTGTTATCAAGGGAATCGAGATTTCAGAAAAATTCGATACCCCGGTACTTATCAGAACAGTCATGCGCGTTTCTCACTCTAAGACTATAGTGGAATTGGGAAAACGGCCGGAGGTCCCGAAAGAGGTCGGAAAATTCCCTCGTAACATAACAAAATATAACTGTACTGCTATGTATGCGAAAGAAATGCATGCAAAGGTGGAAAAAAGGATCTTAGATATCCAGAAATGGCTGGAAAATTCAGATCTCAACAAAATAGATTGGAAAGATACCAAAATAGGTATCATTACTGCCGGTGTAGTTCATACCTATGTTCGGGATGTTTTTCCCAATGCTTCTATTTTGAAGCTGGGTATGATCAATCCCATTCCTAAAAAACTAATCAAAGATTTTGCTTCCAAAGTTGACCAGCTGATCATTATTGAAGAACTCGACCCTGTTTTGGAAGAGCAGGTCAAAGCGTTAGGTATAGGCGCCAAGGGTAAAGATATTTTTCCTCCCTGCTATGAACTACTTCCTGACAGGATGAAAGAGTTTTCCCTAAAGGCAGGGCTGATAAAAGCCGAGAAAGTACCTGAAAGCAAATATCGGAAACTACTTGATAGTCTTCCCACACGTTCTCCTGTATTTTGTCCTGGCTGTCCTCACCGTTCAAGTTTTTACGTGATGAACAAACTGAAAGTGCCTGTAGCCGGTGATATTGGTTGCTACAATCTTGGCAGCATGCCTCCGTTTAACGCACAGCATACCATGGGAGCTATGGGAGCCAGTATCGGTGTTTTACACGGGATCTCTCTGGCGAAGATTCCGGAAAATGCCGTATGCACCATCGGAGACTCCACCTTCTTCCATTCCGGAATGCCTCCCCTGGTGAATATGGTGCATAATGGCGGCCGCGGGGTCGTAGTTATTATGGATAACAGTAGTACCGCGATGACCGGCCATCAAGATAACCCGGGTATTGGCTGGAGTGTGACCAAGGATAGAAAGGCAAAAAAAATTGAGATTGAACCTTTGGTACGGGCTATGGGGGTAGAAAAGGTGGTTACCGTCAATGCTTTTAAGGTAAAAGAAGTAAAAGAGGGTTTTGAAGAATGTCTTAAATTTGATGGTGTGGCGGTTCTTATTACAAAAGGTGAATGTATCTTTGTTTCCAGAAATCCAAAACCAGCATTTACCGTGAATACAGAGAAATGTATTGCCTGTCATACATGTTTTAAGGTGGGATGTCCGGCGGTGGCTATGGATATAGTAAAAAACGAGAAAAATGGCAAGTTTAAAGCCAAAATAGATCCAACCCTTTGTAATGGGTGTAGTGTCTGTTCTCAAGTATGTCCTACCGGAGCCATTGAGACAACCCAGCATGGAAAGGAGAGTTCTGCAGAATGAAAAATGTCAATTTTCTTATAGCTGGCGTAGGAGGCCAGGGAACGATTCTCGCAAGTGATATCATGGCGGAGGTTGGAATGATGGTCGGTTATGATGTTAAAAAGACTGATGTTTTGGGATTGGCAATCCGTGGAGGTAGTGTAATAAGTCATATCCGGTGGGGAGAAAAGGTGGATGCCCCTATGTCTATGAGAGGTAAAGCAGATTATCTTCTAGCATTCGAACCAATTGAAGCTCTACGGCAAATAGAATTTCTAAACGAGGAAAGCACTATCGTTTTTAATGAGTACAAGATTTCTCCGGTTACAGTATCGAGTGGCCTTGCAACCTATCCTTCAGATGATGTGATTGAAAAAACGTTGAAAGATAGTGCTAAGAAAATATGTAGTCTAAATGCTACTAGCAAAGCAGTGGAAATTGGAAGCGTGAAAGCCATGAATGTTATGATGTTAGGAGCACTTAGTCCTTTTTTGGATATTAGTACAACAATATGGGAAAAAGCAATTAAGAAATTTGTGCCAGAGCGATTTAAGGAATTAAATTTAAAGGCTTTTCACGTTGGTCGGGAGATTATGAAAAAAAAGGAGAATTTTTATGAAAATAATGGTCATCAATCCTAATAGTTCTGTGGATATGACGAATCATATTCGTAAAACTTTGGAGAATATTAAGCGGCCTGAAACACAGCTGGTTGTCACTTGCCCTGACAAGGGACCTTCAGCCATAGAATCTGCTTATGATGAGATCCTGGCAGCTTTTTACTGTATGGATCTGGTAAAAAGGGCAAATATGGAGAACTATGACGCAGTTATTATCGCCTGCTTTTCTGATCCTGGATTGGTAGCAATGAAAGAGATCTCGGATATTTTAATTGTAGGAATACAGGAATCCTCTCTTCACGTTGCTTCTATGCTGGGGAATAAGTTTACTATTTTAACGCCGATGAGAAAAAGGATTCCTAGTAAATATAATGATGTTTGGCGCAATAAACTTTCCAATAACCTGGCTTCGGTTCGAGAATTAGGAATGACGGTAACCGAAACCGACGAAAAACCGGATCTTGCCCAGAAGCGGATCATGGAAGTGGCCAGGCAGGCTGTGGAAGAGGACGGGGCAGAAGTGATTATTCTCGGGTGTGCGGGAATGGCCGGATACGCTGAAAAAGCAGCAAAAGAGCTCAATATTGTGGTTATCGACCCGACTTCGGTAACGTTTAAATATGTAGAGGCAATGGTAGAAGTTGGTATTAAACAATCAAAACGAGCCTTATATGCCCATCCTTCACCGAAAGAGTATAAAATATAGCATAATTTTATTTAATTGTTAATTAATCAATAAGATTTTTTATCTTTGAACAGAAAAAAATCTGTTTAAACCACATAATAAGGAGAAATGTAGAATGGAAAAGAAAAAGGATTGGCAGCTGGATGCAAGTCATCCCGCTGAATATCATGTTTGTGAGACAAGGCGGGGAAGAGAATTTATAGTGAGAATGACAACAAATGCAGATCCTGTGTTAGCTATCGAAAAATTTGCCAAAGAACATAACATACGATTTGGTAAAGTGCATGCCACCTTTATGGGAGCCTTTAAACCTTGTAAATATACTGTTTGGACTCCAAATGATGAAAATCCTGAGCAGTTACATCATGAAACAACAGCAGTAAATCATAATCTTAGCATGCTTTGTTCAATTGGAGGCATGATAGGACAAAGACCGAATGGAAAAGGAGGAGAAGAACCTTTTGTTGCTATGCATTTTGTTGCAGGTGGTGCTTGGGATACAGCGATTTTTGGTGGTCATATGATGAAAGGGACAAGAGTATTTGGCTGCATGCAGGTGTTTGTTACTGAACTTCTTGATATTGATGTACTTGTTCCAATTGATGAATTTGGAATTGCGGATACTTTTCCTGAAAACTGGTATAAAAATATTGCTAAAAATAATTAAAAAAAGGGTATCAGGGGACCTTAAAATTAAGAAATTAATATAATAGTTCCCGATAATTTCTAATTTTTAATAAATACGAAAAGGAGAACAAGCAATAGTGAAAATATTTATAATTAATCCCAATGCTGATAAAAAATTTACAGAAATGATAAATATAGAGGCTACCAAGGTTGCTTCTAAGGGGACTACGATTGTATGTAAAAACGCTCCCAATGCTCCCATGTTTATTGGCAACCATATAGACGAAATTCTTTGTGCTCCAGGCATGTTGCAACTCCTTCGAGAGAATGAGAAAGATTTTGATGCCTTTGTATTGGGTTGCACCTGTGATGTAAATATAGATATTATGCGGGAAACTACTGAGAAACCTATAGTAGGAATTGGGGAATCTTCGATGCTTGCAGCGATGATGTTGGGTGGAAAATTTTCAGTTATTCAAATGGGTCCAAGAGGGGTTTCTATGAAAAAGCGTTTTATTAAAAATCTCGGCTTTGATGCCCGTTGTGCTTCGGTTCGCTCTATTGATGTAGATGGTCCCGGAGATATGGCTGATAAGATTATTGTAGCAGCCCGTAAGGCAGTAGAAGAAGATGCAGCAGAGGTTATCACTCTTGGGTGTGCTGGCCTTGCAGGATTAGCCGAAAAAGTAAGTCAAGAAATTGGAATTCCTGTTATTGATGGGATTCCTTATGGAGTACGTTTTGCCGAAGCACTAGTTGCATGCGGAGGAAAAACAAGCAAAAAAGGACTTTATGGCCCTTCTGTATAAAGATATAAATAGGGAAAATTAGAAAAAGGAGAGCCAATGAGAAAATTAAAATTAAATTCCCAAATAACTTTTCTTTATTATAAAGATTTTACTGAAGCTAAAGATTTTTTTGAAAATATATTAAACCTTGAAATTATAGATGATCAAGGTGATGCCCTCATTTACCGTATTGCAAAAGGAGCTTTTATTGGAATTGTGGATGAGAAAAAAGGGCATTGTAAGGCTCAGGATATAAGTGCAGTGCTTATTACTCTTGTGACTGATAATGTTAAGGATTGGTACGAGTATCTTCTTTCTCGTGGAGTAAAAATGGAAACTCCTATTCAAAAACCGGAAAATTTTCCGGTTGAATGTTTTTTCTTTAAAGGGCCTGGTGGTTATGAATTCGAGGTTCAGAAATTTTTAATATCAGAGACTTTAAAAAAGTTCAAATAATGCAATAACATAAAATTGTATTTATTTTAAATGGATAATAACCGTAAAATATTTGATGTGGCAATAAATAACTCTTTCATTTTTTATATCTAAAGTTTAGTTCATAGAAAATCAGGTAATATATAAAATGTAAATTTATTTTTTAAAAATAATGCTATTTATAGAGGAGTAAGCAATGAAAAAGATAGGACTGATTGGTGGATTAACCTGGGAATCAACAGCAGAATATTACCGATTGATAAATGAGATGGTACATGAAAGGCTTGGAAAAAGACATTCAGCGGAAATGATAGTAGGAAGTTTTGATTTTAATCCTATAGATCGTATGATGACTAAAAATAATTGGGATGGAATTGCTGAATTGCTTTTTGAAATGGCAAGAAACCTTGAAAAAGCGGGAGCTGAGTGTCTTCTTATTTGTTGCAATACATTACATAAATTAGCAGATAAAGTAGATCAACCCGGAGGTGCAAAACTTATTCATATTGTAGATGTAATAGTCAAGGAAATAATTTCACGGGGAATGAAGAAAGTAGGTCTTATGGGGTCCATATATACTATGAAACAAGATTTTTATCGTGATAGACTTGCTCGGCAAGGAATAGAAATTGTCATACCCGAAAAGAATGATATGGAAGTAATAATGGAAGTCATTGAAACAGAACTAGGAATTGGAAAAATAAAAGAAAGTTCCCGGAAATATTTTTTAGAAATAATTAATAAATTAAAAGCAGAAGGCGCTGAGGGAGTAATATTAGGATGTACTGAAATTCCACTTCTTATCAGAAAAGAAGATACGTCAGTTGTTCTTTTTGATAGTACCTGGCTTCACTCAGCGGCAGCTGTGAATTTTGCTCTAGAGAAATAATTTTTACCCAAAAGACATTATTATTAAATTTTAGGTGTTAAAAAATGAGCAAAATTTAAGGGATTAAAAAAATAGGAGAATACAATAAATTAAAAAATAGAATCTATAATTTAAGGAGAATTTAATGGAACCAGTAACCGTAGGTGTTATTAGCATAATCTTTTTATTGGGTCTTCTGGGATTAGGCGTTTCTATTGGACTTAGCTTTATTATTGTAAGTTTTTTAGGAATTTCTATAATTTTAGGATTTAATCATGCAATTTCCTTTCTAGGAATTACCATGTATCATTCTATAGCTAGTCCCAGTTGGTGTTCTATACCGGTTTTTGTACTTATGGGTGCTTTTGCGGTAATTGCCGGGTTTGGAAATGATATATATGATAGTGTCGATAAGTTAACTAAGCGTTTGCCTGGATCTCTGGGTGTGGCCACGTGTTTAGGATCCGCCCTTTTCGGTGCCATTTCAGGATCTTCTCTTGCCAATACTGCCATTTTCGGCAAGATTGCTCTCCCTGAAATGGATAGATACAAATATGATCGTGCCTTTTCTGTGGCCATTGTGGCTTCAGCTGGAACATTTGCCAATATGATTCCACCCAGCGTAAACATGATTATCTTTTGTCTTTTTGCAGAACAGTCCATAGGCAGATTATTTGCTGCCGGTGTTATTCCCGGTCTTATGACTGCCATTATGTACGTCATTTCTATCTTATGGAGAGTCAAAAAAAATCCCAAACTTGCGCCCCATGAAGTAATTGTTACCAAACAACTTTCAATAGGAGAAAAGATGCGTTGTTTTCAGAAAATGGTGCCATCCGGTCTTACCATAGCAATTGTTTTTAGTGGTATTTATAGCGGTTTGTTTACTCCTACAGAGGCAGCTGCTGCAGGATGCCTTATTATT
>Ga0307380_10011688_pt1 | contig 10974 bp, 9 predicted proteins | sample UN3MG_FD_202239 | JGI IMG/M metagenome (GOLD analysis project Ga0307380, IMG submission 202239) | Soil microbial communities from Risofladan, Vaasa, Finland - UN-3 | ecosystem: Environmental > Terrestrial > Soil > Coastal area > Acid sulfate soil | place: Finland: Risofladan, Vaasa | collected... | reverse complement strand
GCGTGTGCATGCCGTGGCGCCAACTGATTGGGCTCGTAGCCCAAGGGGCTTGCGCCGCTTACTTACGTGCGCGGCTAGTTTTCTCACGTGGCTGGTCGGGCGTGAGTGTAACTAGCCACGAGCGTAAGCGAGCGGGTGCCGTTCTCGCCACAGCAAGAGACTTACGTAAAACCGCTTAGCCCGGCCGGCGTTCGCTGAACTCGTCCCCGCGGAAGGTCGAACCCAGGTACACCCGCTTGACCTCGGGGTCCTGAATGAGTTCGGCGCTCGTGCCGTGCCGGAAGACCTTGCCCTCGTTGATGATGTAGGCGCGGTCCACGATGCCGAGTGTGGCGTGCACGTTGTGGTCGGTCACCAGGACGCCGATGCCGCGGCTCTTGAGGTTCCGGATGAACCCCTGGATGTCGAAGATGGCGATGGGATCCACGCCCGTGAAGGGCTCGTCCAGCAGCATGAGGCTCGGCCGGGTGGCCAGGGCCCGCGCGATTTCCAGGCGCCGCCGCTCGCCCCCCGACAGGGTCCGAGCGTGCTGCCTTGCCAGATGCGTCAGACCGAAATCGCGGAGCAGTTCGGCCGCAATCGCCTGCCGCTCCGTCTTCGACAGGTGCATCATCTCCAGAATCGCCAGCAGGTTTTCCTCGACCGTCAGCCGCTGGAAAACGCTGGGCTCCTGGGCCAGGTACCCCAGGCCGCGGCGGGCACGCTGGTACATCGGCAGGGCGCTGATGTCCTCGCCCTCGAAGATGACTCGGCCCGCGTTGGCCGGGATCATCCCGATCGTCATCTTGAAACTGGTCGTCTTGCCGGCGCCGTTCTTGCCGAGCAGACCGACGATCTCGGCCTCGTTGACGCTGAACCCCACGTCGTCAACGACCTTGCGGCCGTCGTAGATCTTTGTCAGTCCAATGACGTTAAGGAGTTCCACGTGGGTCGGTCCCCGGCTCCGGCAACGGCCTCGGCCCTGCGTCCGTTCCCTGTTTCCCAGTCCCCGTTCCCTGCCGTCAGTGCACCAGCCGCCACCCGGTGGGGTCGGGCAGCAGCGGAAGCGGTATGTGCCACCGCGCTCCGGCGGCGGGCCAGTAGACGAAGAACGCCTTGCCGACGAGGTTTCGCCTCGGCACGACCGGCCGGTCCACGCTCTCGAGCCACAACCGCGAGTCGAACGACTTCGGGCTGTTGTCGCCGCACACGAAGAACTCGTCCGCCTTCAGTTTGAACGGGTTTCCCTCGGTGGCATGGCCGGGCTCGCCGTTGCGGAGATGTTCGTTGATGTAATACACGTCGCGGTCGATCCTGAGATACGCACTCGAGAGGGGGCCGCCAGTTGCGCCGAGGCGGACCTCGGCCGCCATGGCCCGCGGATCGTCGCTCTCAGGCCGGTCGAACCGGTCGCGCTCGGCCGCCGAGAGCGGCTTCGGTTTGTAGGTAACGTCGCCCTCCGGCGTCACGTTGTCCGAGACGGCCTTCGCGACTCGGTCGCCGTCCACCAGGAGCATCAGTTTGTGGTCCACGTTGGCCACCTGCACCTCGACCGGCCGTCCCACCGGCAGGACGGGCGCTGCGGCCGTCGCCACCACTTCGCCGTTCAGGAGGACCTGCGTCGGCTCCTTGCTTCCGTCGGCCGTCAGTTCGAAGCGGAACCGGTCTTTGTACGCTCGCATCTCGATGATGCAGACCGACTCGGCCCCGCCGGCCGTCACCTCGGTCGCCAGGCCGAGGTCCGTGCACACGTTGTCGCCCAGCCATTCTTCATTCCGCCTGTTCCCGCCGTTGTAGGCGTAACTGTCCACGATGTTCGAGGGCCGGTCGCGCAGGTCGCGGTGCACGTAGGTGAGCCAGGCCGTCCGGTCGCGGGGCGGGGCCTCGGCGAGCACGTACCCCGACTCCTGCGCCTTCCATCCTTCGGCCGTCTGCCATCGCGGTTCCCCGCCGCGCCGCGTCGCCCGGCGGCGCGTGTCGTGGACGCGCATCCAGAGCGCTTCCTGGGCGGTGTCGGTCTTGTGGGCGATCACCCCGTTGATGGTCACGTTGCCGCCTACCAGTTCGACCGTTTCTCGGGGCAGACCGATCAGCCGCTTGATGTAGTTCTGTGCCGGGTCGTTCGGGTTTCGGAAGACGATCACATCCCATCGCCGGGGGTCGTCGAAATCGTAGAGGAACTTCAGAACCAGGATCCGGTCGCCGCTATACAGGGGCACGCGCGGCGGCACGCGTTGCGGCAAGAGGCAGTTCGGACACACCGGTGCGGTCGAGAGCGACGGCCCACCCCCGCGGTCGCTCTCGGCCCCGATCGAGAACTCCCACCCGCAGTCCGTGCACTCCAGTTCGGCGTGTTGCCCGTACAGCGTCGGGCCCATCGAGCCCGTGGGAATGACGAACGCCTCCACGATGAACGCGCGGAAGATAAACGCCAGCACGAACGCCACAATGATCGATTCGAGCGTCTCGAGCAGCGACTCGCGGTTCTTGCGGTGCCGGTGGACCTTCTGAAGGTCTTCTTTGGGTTTCGCTGCCATGCTGAGTGTCGCCCTTCGGCGCGCCCTCGCCCCGCCTGCCCCTCGCGCCGACGCGTGCGTCCAGGTACCGGAATGGCGAATCTTAGGCCGCCGGCTCCGCTACGGCAAGACATTTCCGCTTTGCGCCAAGCCCTCACGGGGCCGCGGGGCGGCAGCGTGTACCCGTTTTTGACTTTGGACTTCGCCCTTTGGACCTTAGACTCTCCGTTCATGCGAATCCTCGTCATCGGCAGCGTCAACATGGACGTCGTCGCCCGCGTGGACCACGTGCCCGCCGCGGGCCGGAACGTGCGGGGCTCCGGTCTTCGGACCATTCCCGGCGGCAAGGGCGCCAACCAGGCCGTCGCGGCGGCCCGCCTGGGGGCCGAGACCGCGTTCCTCGGCCGCGTCGGCGACGACGAGTTCGGCGCACGCCTGCGCGCCAGCCTCGAGGCCGAGGGCGTTGGCGTCGATGCCCTTGAAACCGTCCGCGACTGCGCCAGCGGCGTCGCCCTCATCCTCGTGGACGCCGCAGGAGAGAACACCATCGTCGTGACGCCCGGCGCCAACGGCCGCCTGACGCCCGACGACGTGGACGCGGCCCGTGCCCTCCTCGCCGCAGCCGACGCCGTGGTCCTGCAACTGGAGATCCCCCCCGAGACGGTCGCCCGGGCCGTGGCGCTGGCCCGCGAGGTCGGCACCCCGACGGTCGTGGACGCCGGCCCCCCGCGCCGGCCGGTTGACGAAGCCGTCTTCGAGTCCACGATCCTGACGCCGAACGAGGCCGAGGCCGCGTCGCTCCTGGCCGTCGAGCCCGGCAGCATGGGGCTCGAAGAGATGGCCGGGGCGCTGCTGGCGCGCGGCCCGCAGGCCGTCGTCCTGAAAGCCGGCCCGCGGGGGGCGGTCGTCGCCCGGGGCACCGAGTGCCTCACCGTCCCGGCCTTCGCGATCGACCCCGTGGACACCACCGCCGCCGGCGACGCCTTCACCGCCAAACTCGCCGTCGAGACGGTCAAGGGAACGGACCTGGTGGCGGCCGCGAGGGTCGCCAACGCGGCAGGGGCACTGGCCTGCCTGAAACTCGGCGCCCAACCCAGCATGCCCACCGACGATGAGATCGCCGAGTTCCTCGAAGACCAGCCGAAAGCAAGTTAGCCGCCGCGCTTGCGCGGCGCGCCGTCCTTCGGACATCACGCATGCGCTATCTTACCGAAGACCTGCCTGGAACCGGCGGCCGCATCAAGGTCCGCCCGGCCGACTTCCGCGTCGAGGAGGTCCCGCTGTACCGGCCGTCGGGAACCGGCGACCACGTGTACCTGTACGTCGAGAAGGAGGGGATCGGCTCGCTGGAGGCGGCGGCCTGCATCGCGCGGGCCTTCGGACAGCCGCGCCGTATCGTCGGCCTGGCCGGTCTCAAGGACGCCCACGCCGTCACGCGCCAGTGGATGAGCCTGGAACGCATCGACGCCGACAAGGCCGCTCGCCTGGACCTGCCGCATATCCGCGTCCTCGAGGTCTCGCGCCACCGCAACAAACTCAAGATCGGTCACCTGGCGGGGAACGCCTTCGAGGTCCGCATCCGCGGCTGCGGCCCGGGCGCCAAGGAGAAGGCGGAGCGGGTCCTCACCGTGCTGGCGCAGCGCGGCATGGCCAACGGATTCGACCGCCAGCGTTTCGGACGCCGCGGCGACAACCATCTGCTCGGCCGCGCGCTCGTTCTCGGTGAGGCGAAGGCGTTCTGCGACCGGTTCCTCGGCAGCCCGTCGAAGGTGGACTCGTCGCGCTTCGTGCGGGCTCGCCGATCCTATGACGCCGGAAACCTTCCTGGCGCCAGAAAACTTTTCGGCGGGCAATCCGACCACCTGCGCGTGCTGAGCACCCTCATCCGGACCGGCGACCCCAAGCGCGCCATGCGGGCCCTGCCGAAACAACTGGCGCGGCTGCTCGTGAGCGCGTTCCAGTCGTCGCTCTTCAACGCCGTTCTGGAACGGCGTCTGGAAAGCATCGACCGCGTCGAGGCGGGCGACCTCGCGTACATCCACCCGCAAGCCGGGCGCGGCGGGGCCGTCTTTCTCGTCGAGTGCGCGGAAGACGAGGCCCCGCGCGCGGCGCGCCTCGAGATCAGCCCCTCCGGGCCCATCGTCGGGCACCGCGTCGTCCTGGCCTCCGGCAGGCCGGGCGAGATCGAACGCGACGTCCTCGAAGAGGCCGGCGTGGCGCCGGCGCAGTTCGAAAGGGTCAAAGGCCTGCGCCTGCGCGGCGACCGGCGGCCGCTGCGCGTCCCGGTGGCCGACGCCGAGGTCCATGCCGTCAGTGAGAGTTCGGAAGGACCCCGGCAAGGCGAGGATCTCCTCGTCCGATTCAACCTCCCGCCCGGCGTCTACGCGACGATCCTGCTGGAGGAAATCACGAAATCCGGAGAATAAGCCGCCGCCCGACCGTCCAATCCTACAACGCTACTTCACCTTTTTGTCCGCCTGGTGGCCTTCCCAGGCCACCAGGAACAGGCATAAACGGCGTTCGCGGCGGCCTGGGAAGGCCGCCGCGCGGAACGTAGCGTAGTAGTGCTGAGCACGGGGGACGCTTGCCGGACGGGGACCTGGACGGTAGGATACGCCCATGCTGAAAGCGGGATGGACATCGCTCGTGTACCTCGCGCTTGTGGCCGCCGCGGCCGCCGCGCCGCCGCCCGCACGCGCCGCCGCCGATCGGGACGACCGCAAGACCCCCGTCGTCCGGGCCGTGGAGCGGGTGGCCCCGAGCGTGGTCAACATCTCGACGAAGCAGGTGCGCCTGGTGCGGCCGTACTTCTGGATGGACGTGCCCGACATCTTCCGCCGCGAATTCGGCGACCTCTTCCGGCCACGGCGGCACGTCTCGGGGAGTCTCGGATCGGGCGCCGTCATCAACGCCAAGGGGTACATCGTCACGAACGCCCACGTCGTCCAGGAGGCCGACGAGATCATCGTGACCCTGGCCGACGAATCGCAGCACAAGGCCCAACTCGTCAGCGCCGACCCCGAGGCCGACCTCGCCATTATCAAGATCGAGCCTCCGCGCGCCCTCACCGCCATCCCCATCGGCACCTCCTCCGACCTCATGATCGGCGAGACCGTTATCGCCGTCGGCAACCCCTTCGGGTACCAGCACACCGTGACGACGGGCGTGGTTTCGGCGCTGGACCGCACGCTGGAGCCGACGCGCGGCCACGAGTACGAGGGACTGATTCAGACCGATGCCCCCATCAACCCGGGCAACTCCGGCGGGCCGCTCCTCAATATCCGCGGCGAACTCATCGGCATCAACACGGCCATCCGCGCGGGGGCCCAGGGCCTTGGGTTTGCCATCCCCGTGGACAAGGTCCGCGAGATCATGATCGGCCTCTTGAACCTGCGGCGGCCCGGCAGCGCGTGGCTGGGTCTGAAGTTCCGGACCGACGCCTCCACGGCCATCGTCGTTGAAGAGGTCGAGGAAAACTCGCCGGCCGCCGGGGCGGGCCTCAAGCCCGGAGACCGCATCGAAACGGTCGGCGGCAAACCCGCACCCGACGTCATCGAACTCGAAACCATGATCCTCGACCGCAACGTCGGCGACGCCGTCCGCCTCGGCGTCCGCCGCGGAGGACGCCTCATCGAAGAGACGGTGACGCTCGCCAAGGCGCCCAAGCCCGACGGGGCGGAACTTGCCCGGCGCCTGTTCGGCCTGCATCTCCAGACGCTCGACCCCGACCTGGCGCCGGCCATGCACCTGGCAGTGGACCGCGGCCTGTTGGTCGCAGGCGTGGACCAGGGCAGCCCCGCCGAGAAGGCCGGTCTGCGGACCGGCGACGTTGTCGTCCAGGTCGATCGCTACCGCGTGGACGATCTCGACACGCTCGGCAACCTCCTCGCGAAGGTCACGTCCGGCGACGGCATTCTGTTCTACGTCGTTCGCCACCGGGCCGTCGCCCGGGCCGTCCTGAAGGCGCGGTGAGGTTCGTCACGCACCCGTTGGCCCGGATCTTCTGCGATGCGCGTTCTCGTTGCCCCGGCGTCGTTCAAAGAAAGCCTGTCGGCTGCCGAGGCTGCCCGCGCGATGGCTGAGGGCGTCCGCCGCGCGGGTGCCGAGGCCGTCGAACTCCCCCTGGCCGATGGCGGGCGCGGTACGGCGGAGTGCCTGGCCGGACCGCTCGGCCTCCAGATGCGTTCGGTCGCCGTCACCGGCCCGTTGGGCGAGCCCGTGACGGCCGCCTTCGGCATCAATGTCGAAACCGGGACGGCCGTCCTCGAGATGGCTTCGGCCAGTGGTCTGGCGCTGGTCCCGCCCCAGCGGCGAGACGTGATGCGCGCCACGACGCGCGGCAGCGGCGAACTCGTGCGGGCGGCGCTGGAGGCCGGCGCGCGGCACGTCATCATCGGCGTGGGCGACTCGGCCACGGCAGACGGCGGCTGCGGGGCCGCCCAGGCGCTGGGCGTCCGGCTTCTCGATGCCGGCGGCAGGGCCATCGGCCCGGGTGCGGGGGCGCTCGCGAACCTTGCACGCGTCGATGTCTCCGGCCGGTACGCCCCTGTCGCCGAGACGCAGTTGTGCGTGGCGTGCGACGTGGACAACCCGCTGCTGGGCCCGCGCGGCGCCGCCCGCGTGTTCGCGCCGCAGAAGGGCGCGTCGCCCGCTCAGGTCGAGACGATCGAGGCGAACCTCGCGCACCTGGCCGACGTGATCGAGCACGATCTCGGCGTGGACGTCCGCGCGGTGACGGGGGGCGGCGCGGCAGGCGGCCTTGGCGCGGGGGCGGTTGCGTTCTTCGGAGCGAGTCTCGAACCCGGCGCCGAATGGATTCTACGCGCGGTGCACGCCGAAGAGCACGTCGCCCACGCCGACCTCGTCCTGACGGGCGAAGGGCGCCTCGACGCCCAGAGCCTCGGCGGCAAGGCGCCGATGGTCCTGGCACGTCTGGCACGGGCCGCCGGCGCGCCGTGCGTCGTGATTCCGGGCAGCGTCGGCCCGGGTCACGAGGCGGCGCTGGCGGAAGGCGCGAGTGCCGTCTTTCCTCTCGTCGGCGGGGATGTTACACTCTCGGATGCCCTGGCGCGCCCCGCCGCCCTCCTCGCCCGGCGGGCCGAAGAAAGCGTCCGACGCTTTGCCGCCGGCAACCTGAGCACCGGATAAGGACCGCACTCGCCGTGAGACTTGCCTTCAGCACGAACGCCTTCAAGCAGGTCAGCCTGGAAGAGAGCCTGCGGCAGATTGCGGGGTGCGGGTACGCCGGCGTCGAGATCATGGCCGACGTGCCGCACGCCTACCCGCCGCACATGGACCGCCGCCGTCGCAGCCGCGTCGTCGAACTCCTGAACGACCTCCGCCTTACGGTCACCAACCTGAACGCCTTCACGCTGTTCGCCCAGGGCGACACGTGGCACCCCTCGTGGATCGAGCCGGAGGCCGAGGCCCGCGAGCGGCGCATCGAGCACACCCTCGGGGCCGTCCGTCTGGCCCGCGACCTGGGCGCCCCCGGCATCAGCCTGGAGCCGGGCGGCCCGCTGCCCGAAGGCATGAGCCGCGCGGAGGCCATGCAACTGTACCGCGACGGTCTGGCGCGCGTTCTCCCGACGGCGGCCGAATGCGGCGTGGATCTGCTGGTCGAGCCGGAACCGCATCTTCTGATCGAGCGGCCGGAGGAGTTCGAGGAGTTGCTCGAAGGCCTTTCGCACGAGCATCTGGCGCTGAACTTCGACGTCGGGCACTTCTACTGTGTGGGCGTCGATCCGGCCGAGGCCGTCCGGCGGCTGGCCGCTCACATCCGCCACGTCCATCTTGAGGACATCGCCCCGTCGCGCGAACACAAGCACCTGGTCCCCGGACACGGGGCCATCGACTTCGACGCCGTCTTCGCGGCCCTGCGCGACATCGGCTACAACGGGTGGGTCACCGTTGAACTCTATCCGTACGAGGCCCAGGCCCGCGAAGTCGCCGACGAGGCGTTTCGATACCTCGCGACATGGTTCTGAAAGCGACGCCGGTCAGGCCGGCCGAAAAACAAACCAGCCGAAAAACGAACCAGCCCGCGATGGCAATCGCGGGTCACAACACTCACCGGCAACACCTGCAAAATGACCGAACCCAAAGGCGAGTGGCAACTCATCGACTGGATCCGCGGCCGCACGCGGCTCGACCCGGCGACCGTCCCCATCGGTCCGGGCGATGACATGGCCCTCGTGGACCTCGGCGAGAGCGGGTGCCTTGTCACGACCGACACGCTCCTGGAGGGCACACACTTCCGTCTGGCGACGGCCACGCCGCGGCAGGTCGGCTACAAGGCCCTGGCCGTCAGCCTGTCGGACGCGGCGGCGATGGCGGCCGAACCGGTCTGCGCCGTGGCGTGGGTCGGTCTGCCCGAGACGCGCGACATGGCGTTCGCCGAGCAACTGTGCCTGGGCCTGTCGGATGCAGCGGCGCGGTTCGGCTGCCCGATCGTCGGCGGCGACGTGACCAGTTGGCCGCACCCCTTGGCGATCGGAACGTCGTTGGTGGCGCGCCCGGCGGGGGTGGCACCCGTCCGCCGCAGCGGCGCCCGGCCGGGCGACGTGCTGCTTGTGACCGGCGACCTGGGCGGCTCGGTCCTCGGCCGACACCTCGCGTTCGTGCCGCGCGTCAAGGAGGCCCGCCTGCTCGCCCGCGCCGCGACGCTCCACGCCATGATCGACCTGTCGGACGGTCTCTCGACCGACCTCGGGCACGTGGCCCGCGAGAGCGGTGTGGCGGCGGAGGTCGAGGCGGCGGCGATCCCCGTCTCGGCCGACGCCGAGCGGCTCGCCCGAACCGACGGGCGGTCCCCCCTGGACCACGCCCTGAACGACGGCGAAGACTTCGAACTTCTCCTGGCGGTGTCGCCGGAGGACGGCCGGCGACTCGTCGAGGACAATCCGCTCGGCGACCTGCGCCTCACAGCCATCGGCCGTATCATCGAAGGCAGCGGCGTGACGATCATCGGTGCCGACGGCGAGCGCCGCTCCCTCGAGCCCTGCGGCTACGAACATTTCCGGTCCGACGGCGGAGCGTCCTCATGACCGCCGCTGCCTGGACCACCGAGTCGCACAGCGCCCGGGAGACGGTCGCCCTCGGCCGCCGCATCGGTCTCGCCGCCCGCCCGGGCGACGTGGTGGCGCTGGTGGGCGACCTCGGCAGCGGCAAGACGCGCCTGGCGAAGGGCATGGCCGAAGGGTTGGGCGCCGCCTCGGCCCGCGAGGTCACCAGTCCCACGTTTGTCATTTGCCGCGAGTATCTGGGCGGCCGCATCCCCTTCTACCATCTGGACGCCTATCGGCTGAAGGGTGCGGCCGACCTGGAGGCCGTCGGGTCGGACGAGATCCTGTCGGGCGACGGCCTGAGCGCGGTCGAATGGGCCGACCGGGCCGCCGGCGCCCTGCCGGCGGACCATCTGGAGATTTGTCTCGACGTGACCGGCGAGACGGCCCGCCGGCTGACGTTCACCGCGCGCGGCCCGCAGGCGGCGCGGCTGCTTGCAGCGGTCTAAGACGATTGCTCCTGCCGGCGGCGGCGGAGGGCGTCGAGATCGAACCGGGCGACGGCCAGTTTGATGTCGTCGGCGGTGCGCCGGGCGCGGAGTTCGGCCTTGTGGCCGGTCTCGTGGGCCCATTGTCGTGTCACCTCGACGAAGCCGTCCATCCGCTTCATGAACCGGCGGGCGTGGTACCGGCCCCACAACTTGATGGCCAGGGTGAACCAGTCGAACCGGGCCAGCCTCCGCAGTGCCGCCGAGAGCGAATAAAACGCGCCGAAGGCCCGCAGGGTCTCCACCTGGAGTTCCAGCGTGCTCATCCGCTTGGGCCGAAAGACCACGTGGTGGCCGTCGTACCGGCTCCAGTCTCGCGTCAGGAGCCGCCCCTCCCGCTTCAGCGTCTCGAAGACCGGCGTGCCGGGCAGCGGAACCAGGATCGCGAACTGGGCGCTGGCCAGGTGATGTTTGCGTGCGAACCGGGCGGTCTCACGGACCGTCTCGGTGGTGTCCTCGTCGGCGCCGAAGATGAACATCCCGTGAATTCGGATGCCTCGCCGGTCGAACTCACGCACCACCCGCTTGATCTCGTCAACCGACTGCCGCTTGTGGTAGGACTCCAGGACCGCCGGACTGACCGATTCCAGGCCGATATACACGTAATAGCAGCCGGAGCGGACCATCAGGTCGAGCAGTTCGGGGTCTCGTCCGGCGTCGCAGCGGACCTGGGCGCTCCATTTCAGGTTCAGCCCCTCGCGGATCATCGCCCGCATCAGGTCTTTGGCCCGTTTCAGATTGGCCGTGAAGTTGTCGTCGTAGAAGAACACGTACCGTCCGCGCAGCGCCCTGAGCTCGGTCATCACGTTCTCGGTGCTGCGGAACCGGTAGGCCCGTCCGAACATCTTCGTCACCGAGCAGAACGTGCAGTCGAACGGGCACCCGCGAGACGTCTGGACGGGCACCACGGCTTTGCTGCCCGGGCTG
>Ga0307380_10011686_pt1 | contig 10975 bp, 5 predicted proteins | sample UN3MG_FD_202239 | JGI IMG/M metagenome (GOLD analysis project Ga0307380, IMG submission 202239) | Soil microbial communities from Risofladan, Vaasa, Finland - UN-3 | ecosystem: Environmental > Terrestrial > Soil > Coastal area > Acid sulfate soil | place: Finland: Risofladan, Vaasa | collected... | reverse complement strand
CCTCTTCCTGCTGATGCGCCTGGCGTTCGCGCACCTCGAGGCCAGGCAGTTCGATGAAGCCGCTTCGCATCTGAACCAGGTGATCAAGCTCCAGCCCGACTACCTGCCTGCGTTCATCAGCCTCGCAAATGTCTATGAGGTTCAGAATAAACTCACCGAAGCCATCCACACTTACCAACTGGCCTTCGAAAGGGAGCCTGAAAACGTAGAACTCGCAATGCAACTGGCGCTCATCCATCACAGGGTGGGCAAGCTGCCCGAGGCGCAGAACTACTACAGGAAGGCCATCGCCCTCGACCCCGAGCGCAGCAGCCTGCATTACAATCTCGGTCGGACTCTCGAGGCGCAGGGCCTTATTGAACCGGCCCTCGAGCAGTATGACCGGGCCATCGAACTGGCCCCCAAGGACCGCGAAACGTTCGGCGCCTACAACAACGCCGCATGGCACTATGCAACGAAGAAAAACCCCGACCTCAAACGTGCGCTTTTCTATGCGCTCAAAGCGTTCGATATGATGCCCCAAATGCCCGAGGTAAGGGATACGCTCGGCTGGATACACTTCCTGCGCGAAAACTACCAGGAAGCCGAGAACCAGTTGAAGGTCGCCGCAAGGGACTTGCCCGCCAACGGTTCCGTTCAGTACCATTACGCCGCAGCGCTCGCGAAAAACGGCAAGATTCAAGAGGCGATCTTCACGCTGGAGTCGGCCGTCGACCTCACATTCCCCGAGGAATACGACAAGAAGCGAGCGCAGGAACTGCTCAGCGAGCTTAAGACCGGCAGATAATGACAGGTGAACGAGCCGGCCCGCACCGGCGATCGGCAGAATGACCACCAACGGGGCGCACCAAAGCCGTGCGCCCCATCCCCCGAGAAGCGGCAGTCGGCGCCGCCCCGCCTGAAACCCGCCGGATCGGCAGAATTGAGCCGGCAAGCTGCGCTGGAACCGAGACGTTGTTTTCGCCTCCTGCCGGGCTTGTTTCTAAGGATTGTTGACTTTCGTCCACATATCTGATAGTATGTGAAATCGAAGGTTTTCGTTGCCGGAGCCACTCCCATCCCGCCTGCAAGCGGAGGAGCCTATGGCCGCTGACTCAAAATCCCTGTTCGGCCGGATCGCCGTGGCGAAGGGCTGGATCGACCAGGAGGCCGTCGACCGGTGCCTGAGCATTCAACAGGCTCAGCAGGACGATAGCCCGGCGCTCGGCGAGATAATGGTCCGCGAAGGGCTTCTCACCGGCGAGCAGGTGGTCGAGATTCTTGCCACCCAGCGGCGCATGCGCCAGGCCAGCACCATAACCGGCTACGAATTGATCGCCAAGCTCGGCTCCGGCGGCATGAGCACGGTCTACCGGGCGCGCAAAGAAAGCCTCGGCAAGATCGTCGCCCTCAAGATACTGTCGCCCATGCTCGCCCGCAACCAGGACTACATCGCGCGTTTCTTCCGCGAAGCACGCGCGGCCGCCCAGCTCAACCACCCCAACATCGTGGCCGGGTACGACGTCGGCGAATGCAACGGCTACTACTATTTCGCGATGGAATACGTGCCTGGCGAAACGCTCAAGCAGATTCTCAAGAACGAGGGCAAGCTGGCGGCCGAGCGCGCGTTGAATATCACGGCGCAGGTGGCGGAAGCCCTCAGGCACGCTCGAGAAAAGGGCCTCGTGCACCGCGATGTCAAGCCGGGCAACATCATCATAACTTCTGCCGGCCTGGTGAAACTGGCAGACCTCGGCCTCGCGAAAGCCTTTCACACCGATTCATCGGTCACGCAGGAAGGCCGCACCATCGGCACGCCCGACTACGCATCGCCCGAGCAGGCACGCGGCGAACTTGACGTCGATATCCGCACCGACATTTACTCGCTGGGCGCCACGCTTTTCCACATGATAACCGGCCGAGTGCCGTTCACCGGATCCACGCCCGCCGCAATCTTCGCCAGGCACATCACCGAAGAGCTTCCGCCGCTGCACGTGCTCAGGCAGGAAATGCCCGAGCCGTTGGCTCGGCTCATACGCAAGATGATGGCGAAAGACCGCAACCGCCGCCAAGCCGATCCCGCCGAACTGATCGGCGACATCCAGCAGACCATCCGCGAGCTTCAGGCACCACAACCGCCAGCCCGCACCCAGCGCGTCCGCCAGCCGCAGACCGCGTCGAAGTCAAAAGCACCGCTGATCGCCGGAACGCTCATAGCATTGGCCGCACTCGCGGGCGGCGCTTTTCTGCTCACTCGAAACGGCGATACCCGGCAGATTCAGCGGCCGCCCTCCGATAACGGCGATACCGCCGTCGCACCACCCGAGGAAACGCCGGAGCAAAAGGCCGAGAAGGAAGCCGCAGCAGCATACGACAGCATCAAGAAAGCCATTGCCGGGCATCCCGATGCTCATGACAGGATTCTCGCCGTGTGCAACGCATTCCTCGACAAGTTCGGCGACACCGACACCGCCGGCCTCGTGCGCGAGCTGCGCTCACAGACGCTGCAGCACCGCCAGGCTGAAGCACAACAGGCAATTGCCGACACCTCGGCCGCCACAGGCCAGCTTCTCGCGGAGCATCGCTACGGCGATGCCTTCGCCAGGTGGCAGCAGCTCCGGCCGGATGCCGACCGCCTGGATATCGGCGGGCAGGTGGATGCCGAGATCGACGCACTGAACCGAAGGGCGGAAAATGAATTCGATCAAATATGCGCACAAGCAGCCGAACGGGCCAAACAGGGCGAATTTGATGCCGCCATCGCCATGCTCGATGCCGCCGCAGCCAGATATGGCATTGAAGAGATCGCCCAACAGGCCAGGGCCGCTTCGGCGCAGCTCGAAGACCAGCGAAAATCGGCCGAGGCCGCCGGTGCCGCCGCACGCCGGCAGGTCGAGCAGATAAGGAAGGAAACATACGGCACCGTCGATGGAATTGTGGGCGAGTTTCGGTTCGGCGAGGCGGAGGAAAACTACCGCCGCCTCGAGGAAAACGCCGATCCGGCCCTGCGCGAAGCGCTCCAGCCGTTCCTGAGCCAACGCCGCGAGGATATCCAGGCGCTCGCCGCGCTCAAGCAGAATATCATCGAAAATATCAACACCCAACCCGCAATTGAACGCACAATTCAGCTTCGCACCGGCCGGCCGGTCAAGGCAACCAGGTGCTCCGCATCGGGCAACAGCCTCACCATCACCTTCACGCACGGGTCGAACGAAGCCGAAACATCGGTCGCGTGGGAAAAAATAGCACCGCAGACGCTCTCCGAGCTTGCCGCAGCCGCCGCGCCCGACGATCTCCTCGTGCAATCGCTGCTCGCATACTACACCGGCCAATACCCGCTCGCCCGGCGCCTGCTGGACGACGCCCGGCAGCAGGAAGACGCTGCCGAGCGTGCGGCCCGATTGCTCGAGCTATACGACGAAGCGGCGGCCGTCCGCCTCAGCGCAAACCTTCACCTCGCGCTCGAGCGGGCCGCGCAGGCACTCGAGGCCGGCCGGCTCGACGACTGCCTCGCGATCCTGAACGAAGCAGCGGCCGGCATCGCCGAAGCACCTGGAATGCGCGGGCAATTCAAAGCACGCATCGATCAGCTCAAAAGCCAGGCCACCGAAAAGCTGGCACGGCGGAAGATCGACATGGCCCTGCAAGCCGCCGAGCAGCAAGACTGGCCGGCCGTCGTCAAGCTTCTGGCGGAGATAGATAAGGAATTTTCAAAAGTCAAGGTTGTGCAGGTCGATCGCCGGCCGGAAATCGAGAACCTCCGCCTGCGCAGCGAACGCCTGCTCGCCGACCCGATGATGATCGAGGCGATCAAGGCATTCATCCGGCTCGACGACCAGCGCGCGGTCGGGCTGTTCACCCGCATCAGCCGCGAACGCGAAGGCAGCCTCGCCGCCGACGCCCGCCAATTCCTCGAGGCGTTCAGGATCACGGTGAATCTTCCCGACGACTGCGCTACCGCCATCAAGAACGTCCGCCGCGACCCGGACAAGTGGTTCAGGATAATGATCTATCGCTCCATACGCAGAAAATGCCCCGGGTCGCGCGAGGAGGCCGACGCCCGCCTCAGGATGGGCGAGATATTCCTCCTGCCGCCCCCGGGCGGCATAGCTCGGCCGGCGTGGGCGCGGGAGCTGTTTAAGGATTACGTGCGCGATTTCCGCAAATACGACAACTGGAGCGCCTCCGGCTACACCAAGCTCGGCGAAGCAGAAAGCGCCTGCGAAAACTGGCCCGAGGCCGAGAAAATATTCGATACCGTGGTGCAGAAATACCCGGGTGAACAACCCTACTGCATGCACGTCATGCGGCTCAAGGCCGAGCATTACGCACCCGACGACCCCAACAAGGCCTTGGCGGTCCTCGAGAAAGCCCTGCAGGATTACCGTGCCGGCGGAGGCAGGGCCTGGGGCGAAGGCTGCATCAGTCTCGGCAGATTGTACCGCGACAGCCTCGGCAAGAAGGACGAGGCCATCGAGGCTTTCGTAACCGCTTTCGAACGCTTCCTCGGCACCGACGACTACATGAGCGGTCGCGGAGCACTGTATTCGGCCGATCTGCTCGTGGAACGAAACCGGAAGCCGGAGGCTGTCCGCGTGCTGGCTCGATTCGCGAGCGGCTGTGCGGACAAGGAAGGCTCGTACTGCGTTGCCGCACGCGAAAAGCTTCGGCAGTTGCAGGGAAATTGAAACGCCGCGGCATCGACGCCGGTTAGGCCGATCCCGGCCGCAGGGCCGGCCCGGCGGGTGGAATTTTCCGCGTTTCATTCACCGCAATCCCGCATGAGCCGATAATCAGCACATGCCCGCAGTTGAGGAAAGCGCGGGCCGCCGGCGTACTGATTCGGAAGGAGAAACGCGCGACGCTGCACAGCCGCAGCCGGCGCGACAATCGGCGGAGGGCGCCATGGAAAGCCAAACAGGCTTCACGGTCTGGCTGACGGGCCTTCATTGCTCCGGCAAGAAGACCCTCGCAAAGTTGCTCGCAGACGCACTGCACGAACGCGGCCTGACACACGTCGAATTTCTCGATGCCGTGGACGTGCGCCGGCAGATAGCCGCCGGCCACGAGTTCGGCGCCGGCCATCTCGACGCCGAAACCGAATACCTCGCGTATATCTGCAGCGTGCTGATGCGCAACGGCGTGATACCGCTGGTCACGGCGGTCTCACCCAACCGGGAGCGTCGCGAATTCGCGCGCCGCATGACCGGCCGGTTCGTTGAAGTGTTTGTAGATTGCCCGATACGCATCTGCATCGAGCGCGATACTCAGGGCCTTTACGAGAAGGCTCTCAACGGCACGCTGAAGAAAGTGGTAGGCGTTTCAAAGCCATACGAGCCGCCCACCGCGCCCGATGTAGTCTGCAAGACCTCGGAAGAACCTGCCGAAGTGTCTGTGCAGAGAATTGTCAACAGCCTCGAACGGCTGCAATTCATTCCTCCGCCGGCCGAAGCCTACTCCGCCGAGGAGGAAGCTCTCGTTCGCGATAGGTTGGAAGGTCTGGGATATCTGTGAGTGAACAATCGGAATCATCTCGCCGACGCCGACGCAAACGCCCGGAGCGATTTGTAGACCTCCAGGTGCATACTTCATTTTCGGACGGGCTGTTCAGCCCGACCGATCTGGTGAAGCTGGCCGCCGAGGCGAAGCTCAAGGCGGTGGCCATCACCGACCATGACACCATCGACGGCATTCCCGAGGCGCTGGCGCAAGGCACACGCTCGCGGATGGAAGTGCTGCCCGGCGTGGAGCTGGGCGCCGCCTGCCCCACCGGCACAATGCACTTTTTGGGCTATCTGATCGACATTGCCTCGCCAACGCTCGAAAGCAAGCTGCGCCTGATCCGTGAAACGCGCGAAGAACGCAACCCGAAGATCGTCGCAAAACTCCACGACCTCGGCGTGCACATTGAATACGAGGAGGTCATGGATGAAGCGGTCGGAGCGACGATCGGCCGGCCCCACATTGCCCGAGTGCTCGTGAAAAAGGGCTACGCGCACAACGTCGGCGAGGCATTCGACCGCTACCTGGGGCGCCAGGCCCCGGCATACGTGCCCCGGCCGAGGTTCTCGAGCGCCCAGGTGATCGAGCTGATCCGCGACGCCGGCGGCGTGCCCGTGCTCGCACATCCGACCACCCTCGGAGTGGGCCTGGGCAGCAATCTCGACACGCTGATCGCGCGGTTGGTCGGCGAAGGCCTGCTGGGCATCGAGGCGATGTACAGCGGTTACGACGCCAGGACAACCAACATGCTTGTACGCCTGGCCGAACGCCACAACATCCTGCTCTCGGGCGGCTCCGACTTCCATGGGGATCCCGACTCCGGGATTCAGATCGGCACCGGCCGAGGCGACCTGCGCGTGCCATATCGCTATGCAGAAAGCCTTCGCGAAGCGGCAACAGCATTGCGCCGCAGATCCGTGGCGCCGGCGATAAGCTGACACACAGCCCGCCTCACCACGCACGCGGGGCCGTTGCCGGCGTTGCCCGTGCAACACTTCGCAACCGACGCAGCCAATGGAATGCGCTGAGAAACCCGTTGCCGCATTGATATAATAAGACCATCAGCCGGGAAGCTTCCCTGATCCGGCGAAGCCGGAAGGCTTGCGGCTTGAGGCGGAAGAGGCAAGACGTATTGTCAACTTCTGCGCGCGAAGCATGGAAGTTGAGGATAAAGAGTCTAAAGCCGGAAAAACGGCGGAAGCAACCCGAAGTTCCAGGCGGGCGCCCTCGCCTGCAAATGCCGGGCCCTTGCATCATATGAGTTGAGCCGATGCCAGAACTCCCCATCACCTTCAGGCCGGCGCGAATTCTCCAGCTATACAAACGCCTCGATCCTTCTTTCAAATCGAAGGCCGCAGCCATCCCAACCGGCATCGTGGAAGAAGACCCGACGCCGAAGCTCGCATTCGTTTTCCTGCTGCTTTTCATCTTCTTCAGCTTCGCGCAGCTCGCATCGTGGATGCCAGGCGCGCCCGACCTGCGCGCCAAGATCCCCACAGGACCCACGGGCATTTCCGCCGTCCTCCACGCAATGCGGCTTGCGCTCACGCCTGCAATCCTATCTTTCATAGCCGCCGTTGCATACAAGCAAAGCCGGAGCGAACGCTTCCTCTTCACCGGCCCGCAGACCTACCTCCTGATGGCGTTCGTCGGCTGCGGGCTGATCTCGGTGCCGTATTCGTATTATCCCCGCGCCTCCCTGGCATTCGTTACCGGCGATCTGCTCAAGGTGCTGTTCCTTTTCATTCTGATGATCAACCTGCTGCGCAACACACGCAGCATCAAGACTCTGATGTGGACGGTGGCCATCTGCGGCCTTTTCCCGGCGATCGGCTGCGTGCTTGCCAACTGGCGGCCCGAGACGTTCGCGTTTGTCGACGACCCCAGCGGCCGCTACGGCTGGGTCGGCTATTTCCTGAACCCCAACACGGTCGCCCGCACGATGTGCTTCCTGGTGCCCGTGGGGCTTTCGCTGATCGGATTCACAAACTCCCGCGCAAAGAAGGGGCTTGCCTTCGGCCTGATCATCGTGTACGTCTATGTCATGTTCACCACGCTCTCGCGCGGTTCGATCGTCTCGCTCGGGCTTATCGGGGTGATCTACATCATCACCAGCCGCAAGAAGATGCTGACGATGGTGCTGGCGATGGTCGTGATTATTGCTTCGCTGGCCGCCGTGCCCGCTGTAATGGAACGCGTTCAGACCGTCCCCCGATTCCGTCGCGATGCCTCCGCGATGAGCCGCGTGAAACTGTGGACGGCGGGCGTGCATTTCGCGGCCCAGCGGCCACTGTGGGGTGTGGGGGTTTCGTGCTTCAATCTGGCCACCGCGGAACACTTCTGGATGCTCAGCCAGGACCGCGGCCTGCGCTGGAAAACGCCCCACAGCTCATACGTTCAGGTGATGGCCGAAATGGGTTTCCCTGCTCTCTTCATCTATGTTCTTCTTGTCGGCGTTTCGCTTTCCGAAGCGCGGAAGGTGCATAAGCGAATGAGGCATATCGACGCACCCGGAGCACAGGACCTGGCGCGTGTCAGCCACGGTGTTTTCCTCGCGCTCCTGTCCGTCATGACGGTCGGCCTCACCCACAGCGATGCCTACGACTGGACGCTCTACATGCTCGTGGCGCTGTGCGTATGCGTCAAGCAGATCGCCAGGCGCTACGACGTCTATGTCTGACCGTCCCCTGATAGACCTCGAGAACCCTCATGTGCGGAATATGCGGAATAGTGAACCTCGATGGCTCCCCGGCCGACGCTCATCTCCTGGCCGAAATGGCCGAAATGATGCGGCATCGCGGCCCGGATGACATGGGCACCTTCACCGACGGACCCGCCGGCATCGCAATGGTGAGGCTCAGCATCATCGACATCGCAGGCGGGCACCAGCCCATGCACAACGAAGATCAGTCCGCCTGGACGGTCTGTAACGGAGAAATCTACAACTTCAAAGAACTTCGCAACGCGCTGACGACACAAAGCCACAACTTCTACAACCGTTCCGACGTAGAAGTGATACCGCATCTGTACGAAGAGCATCGCGACGGCCTGGTCGACAAACTCCGCGGCGAATTCGCCCTGGCCGTATACGACCGTCCACAGCGCCGACTGCTGCTCGCCCGCGACCGCCTCGGAATCAAACCGCTGCACTATTTCACAGACGGCTCAGTCTTCCTGTTCGCATCCGAAATCAAGGCCCTCCTGCGGCATCCCGCCGTCAGACGCGAAATAAACCCCGATGCGCTCAACGAATACCTCACGTGGAACTACGTCCCCGAGCCTCTCAGCATCTACAAGAACATAGCCAAGGTGCCGCCCGGCCATCGGCTTGTGCTGGAAAACGGCAAAATCCGCATAGAGCGATACTGGGAGCTACGCTACGACATCGACACCACCAGCTCGCCCGAACAACTCGCCGAGCGGCTTCTCGCCGAGCTGTCTGAAGCCGTGCGAATCCGCCTCGTGAGCGATACGCCTATCGGCGCATTTCTCAGCGGAGGAATCGACTCCAGCGCCGTGGTGGCACTAATGGCAAAACACGCCGGCCGCATCAAGACCTTCTCCATCGACTTCGAAGACGCCCAGTACAGCGAAACCGAATACGCACGCCTCGTCGCACAGAAATACGACACCGACCACGAGGAATTCACCGTCAAGGCCGACGCCTCGGCAATAATAGACGACGTGCTCTCATACTTCGACGAACCGTTCGGCGACTCCTCAGCACTGCCCACGTTCGTAGTCTCCAAAATGGCACGCTCGCGCGTGAAGGTGGTGCAATCGGGCGACGGCGGCGACGAAACCTTCGCCGGATACGAACGATACGTGTGGGAAACAAATCGCTCGCGCTACGCGCGCATACCCGCCTTCATACGCGCCGGAATCTTCCGACCCGTCAGCCGTATGCTGCCCGAGTGGATGTATGGCAAGAACTATCTCAATCACATCTCGCTGGACAACGACGCACGATACGTCAACACAATGTGCGCATTCACAAACACCGCCAAACCGCACCTCTACACGCCTGAATTCGCCGCCAAGCTGACCTCCGTCGACTGCTCCGGCCGATTCATGGACCTGTTCCGAGCACGCAGCAGCAGCGACTACCTCACCAGGCTGCAATACGTGGATACAAACACCTACCTCCCCGGCGATTGCCTCGTGAAGACCGACCGAATGGCCAACGCCAACTCGCTTGAGGTGCGCGTGCCTTTCCTCGACGACAAGGTAGTGGAGCTTGCCGCCACCATCCCCGCCGACCTCAAGCTCCGCAACGGGATAACAAAATATATCCTCAAGCAATCGATGAAAGACCTTCTGCCCGAAAAAATCCTCACGCGCGGCAAAATGGGCTTCGCAGTGCCCATTCCCAAATGGTTCTCCGGCGACTGGGCCGACGACGTGCGCCAGATGCTGTTTGAACCGCGCACGCTCCAGCGAGGCTACTTCAACGAAGCCCACGTCCGGCGCATCTGGAACGAACACCAGCGCGGCCGCCGAAACCATAGAACGGCGCTATGGGTGCTCTGGGTGCTCGAAAAATGGCATCGGCAATACATAGACACCGACCCGACCCGGAAGAAGTGAAAACGCAATGAGCTTTCCTGATATATTCTACTATAAATATGAATCAGGCGGCGCCAGCAACCAGCGCTTCTGGCAGCGCCTCGGCGGAATGCCGCCGCGCCTGCATGCTCCAGAAACAATCATTCGCGCGGCCACTGCCGAACGCCCTTGGCAATAACAGCACATGCTCGATAGACCCATCAAAATCCTGCATGTTGTCGGCCGATTCGGAGTAGGCGGATCCGAGCGCCAGCAGACCGAACTCATCAAGCGCCTGCCGCCCGACCGATTCAGCCAGGTCGTCGCGACAATGCAGATAACAGGCCCGTTCTTCGAAGAAATCAACGAGCGCGGAATCGAAGTCATCGAATACCCCTTCACCGCCTTCTACAACCGCACGGCCCTCCGCCGCTACCGCGCCCTCGCGGGGCTTATCCGCGAGCGCGGCATCGAACTCGTCCACTGCCACGATTTCTACTCCAACATCTTCGGCACCATCTCCGCCCGGCTCGCCGGCACGCGGCGCATCATCACCAGCCGCCGCGACATCGGCACAATGTTCAGCACCGCACAGCGGCTCGTCCAGCGCATAGCATACGGCCTCGCCGCCGCAGTCGTGGCCAACTCACAGGCCGCACGCGACGTCCTCATCCGCAGCGAACACCTGCCCGCGCGGAAAATCCACTGCATCTACAACTGCGTCGATACCGACCGCTTCCAGCCCGCGCCGCCCCCCGACGGGCTGGCGCAATCCCTCGGGATACCACCCGGCGCACCCGTCGCAGGCATCATCGCCAGCCTCAGACCAGTCAAGGGCCACGAAATATTCCTCCGCGCCGCCGCCGAAATCCACGCAAGCCGCCCCGAGGCACGATTCCTGATCGTAGGCGACGGCGAACTCCGCGAAAACCTCCAGCAGCTCGCAGCA
>Ga0307380_10011684_pt1 | contig 10975 bp, 5 predicted proteins | sample UN3MG_FD_202239 | JGI IMG/M metagenome (GOLD analysis project Ga0307380, IMG submission 202239) | Soil microbial communities from Risofladan, Vaasa, Finland - UN-3 | ecosystem: Environmental > Terrestrial > Soil > Coastal area > Acid sulfate soil | place: Finland: Risofladan, Vaasa | collected... | reverse complement strand
GCAATTACCTTTGATTCTGGTGGTATTAGTATCAAACCTAGTGAAAATATGGGCTCTATGAAAACTGATATGACAGGTGGAGCTGTTGTTTTAGCTACGATGGAAGCAATTGCTCAATTAAAACCAAATGTGAGAGTTATAGGTCTAGTACCAGCTACAGATAACATGCCTTCGGGTAAGGCTTATCATCCAGGAGATATAGTCAATAGCTATAGTGGTCAGACCATTGAGGTTATAAGTACTGATGCTGAAGGTCGAATGATCATCAATGATGCTTTAACTTATGCAGCACGAAACTTTAAACCAAAAGCGATGTTTGATTTTGCTACATTGACGGGATCTATGTGGGTCGCTTTAGGTAATCATACATTGGGATATTTTTCAAATGATGATCAATTAGCAAAAACACTTGAAGCTGCTTCTGAGATCTCTGGGGAACCAATTTGGCGAATGCCTCTTTGGGAAATTTATGACCAACAATTAAAGAGTGATATTGCAGACTTTAAACACACAGGTGGACGACCAGGTGGAGCTATTACTGCTGCAAGATTTCTTAGTAAATTCGTTGAAGAAGTTCCTTGGATTCACATGGATATAGCTGGTTACGCTAGTCAAGAAGGTGATGATGGCTATAATCCCAGTGGTAACAAAGGACCAGCTGTCCGTTTAATGGTTGACCTAATCAGAAATTGGAAAAAGTAAATGCTTGAGTTATAATTTTTTATAAGCATTTTTTTTTCTTTTCTTTTTCATAAAATTTAGACTAATAAATATAGCAAAAAATAATTCACATGAGATAATTTTATTACCTATACTAATATTTGTTCCTGTTCCTGGCAAATAGAATCCAGGTATATCATAGCCAGCTTTTTCCATCATTTCATAAGCTTTGAGTAAATTATAATCATAATGAATAATACTAGGATTACACCATATACCTAATCTTTCAGGTATTGGCCAGTAAATGATTCTATAATCATCGTGATGTATTTGCTCGTTTATTTTCACTCTATCAATTGCATAACATATTGCTTTCCTTATAGCTAATCCTTTAGTCATATTTTTATCATTTGGACATAATTCTCGACTTCCTAATGGGTTCCTATTTTCTCTCATATTAAATCCTATAAAATTCATTGAGAATTGAGGAATACTTTGTATACTAAAATTAGTGTCATTGTAAAGTTGTTCGCGAGTTTCAGGTAAATTGTTCAAAGATAAAATATCCAAATAACCATTTAGAAATTCATTTTTAGCTGTTTGAATATCAGTGATGATTCTTATTCTTAATTGATTAATTACTTCAGAAAAATCACCAAATCTTGTAGACCAATTTAAGGAAGGATCGTTTGTTATTGAATTATTCAATATCCAAGAATCAGGTCTAACTGTTAATATTGTTTCTAAACCAGTTGTATAATTCTTAAATTTAAATAAACTTGTACCAAATGGATGAGTTTCAAAAATAGACCATGCAATATGAGTTATATCTGGAGTTTTCCCATCTGGTAACTGTGTTTGATTTAAATAGTGCTCTGGTAATATTAACAACGATAAACTTGCAAGGGATGGTGCATAAGGCTCATTTTCAGTAGTAGTGTTATTTTCATCTACATAAAGAATCATCGTTTGATCATCAGTTATTTTCATATCTTTGATCCAATCGTACATATAAGGATCATTAGAAACTTCTTTCCAACAATATAATGTAAAGTATACATCCCTTACATCAAAATGTTCATTGGTAAAATTCCCTTCAGAATCAGTATCCCATTTAAGACCTTCTCGTGTTTTTATTTCTATAGTGGTATCATTAAGATAGGTGTATGTCTTTGCTAAATGTGGCCAAATACTCATATCAGAATCAATCCAAACTAATGGATCCAAGATTGCTTTACTAATAAATGATGAAGCACTATCCTCTCGAAATATTGGATTTAAATTAGACCATGAAGCATCTTGAATTACTATTTCTTCAGTATTATTTTGTCCTAAATGTAAATTATCCCATACTATATCTCCCCATGATTGAATTATCCCTTTGCTTTGATTATACCCCTCTAAATTAGACCAGTAAGCAATATAATTATTGTAATTAAGCAATGGTAATAGTGGACAAATTTTATCCATAAGATATTGCTCCCACGCCCAATAATGTTGGATGCGTTCTTGCGAATTTGGAGGCATCATAAGTCTACCTTGTTGCATGTACCATTCATTAAGACCAGTACCTAAGCTTTCATTATAATCCATACTGATATCATACCCAAACAAATTAAGAGGACCGTTTTCATCATAGATTCCGGTAAAATCTGGGTCTATCCAATCTCCACTTAGACCTAAAAAAACTAAATCAAAATTATGTGCAGTTATAAGCTGATTTACAAAATTTGACCAATCCAATACTACATTATCAAGACTGATACCTATTTTATCCAATTGCTGAGATATTTCGTAAAAATAATCTATTGCATAACCACCATTGTTAATGGTTCTTAAAGTAAAGAATGCTTGAAATGGAGTATTTACAACTGGTTCCTGTGAAATATAACATATCAAAATAATGGTGAAAAAAATTATGGCATTTATTTTATTTCTTTTTTTTTCTCTCACGTGTATCCCTAAAGATAATATAGTAATTTACAAATAAATAATTTATGAATATTGAATTAGTTTTATAAGAAAAAAAAGGCTTATTTGATTACCAGATTTGCTTTCTTTTCAGCAACACTTATTCTAGCAATTGTTCCAGAATTGAACTCGAGATAATCCTTCTCTATTCCATCACTAAAGATTACACCATTTTCCGGCATATTTGATTCTATTATCAATTCTTCCCCAGAATATAATGTATCAAATACTAAATTTGCTTGTGAGGTTTTACTTATGAAAGGTTCTCGAACTGCAAATTTTAGGTAGCTAGCATTCCATGGAAATCGATATTCATCTTCTCTTGCTTGTTCTATATAAGCTGAATATCCTCTAAATTTATTGACTATACCAATTGCACCTGTGATAATCGATCTAAGCCAAGCACTAGATCCCGCTCCAGTTGAAACGATTATGCCACTTGAGCTTTGTTTCTCTGTCAATTTTTTACAAGTTATAGTATATCTAGCAGAACCATGTGATTTATGTCCGATGAAAAGATCATTAACAGCGAATAATTGTTGATTGTTATTTAGTTTAGCAATAGCCATAGTAACTTGTATTAATTTATTTGAATCATTAACTACTTCCTTGACTGTTTTTGGGAAATCCTCTACAGAAAAAGGCAACATAACTCCATCGAACCTTCTGGGATCAGGATTAATTGCTATTATTTTCTGATTTTCAAGATACTTTGATGTATTAATTACTAATCCATCTTGACCAATAACAACAATTAGATCATTTGGACCGAAAAGAAAATTTGGGAGAAATTCTTTTTCAATTATTTGATACTTGATTTCCTTTGGCATTAATTGTTTCAATTTCTCTAATGAATTATAATATTGTTCATGTGCAGTTTCGTAATCAGTAAAAGAACCACCCATGTGTTCTATGTAAAATTTAGCTTGTGATTTTGTATTGAATCGTTCAATTAATTCTTCTAACCAAGTTTTCTTGGTTACTACGACTATCTTATCAACTCGAGCCATATGAACGACCTTGCTTATTTTTTAGTGTCCTTTAAGATTGAAGCCAAAATTTCTGAAGTGATAGTTAAATTACCAATCTTGTTAGCGTTTTCACCCATATCTTTTAGCGCTAAAGCAAGGAGTGTATTTGGTGATATTTTCTTATAAGCATCTAACTCTGTTTCATTTGCTTTTGCTCTAAATTCAGCTTCTTTGATTATATTTTCGCCCTCTAAAGCAATCAATTCTTTGCGCTTCTTCTCAAGAGCAATTTGTGAATTTAACTCATTTTCTTTAATCTTACTTTCTTGCTCAACTGCTGCTGCTCGTCTTTCATAGATTGCTCTATCAGCAGTCATTTGTAAGTTTTCACGATATTCAGCTTCAAGTGCTCGAGCGATTTCTGGTGTAGGTCTTATAGATAGAAAAGTAATTGATAAAATATCTATACCCATTTCTTTTATGATACTTTGATCTTCTACAGATTCCATTACTGTACCAGCCAATTTTTCAGATGAAATGATTGCTTCCTCAAGAACCATTTTCTCTATTACACTTCGAGTTCTTACTTGAACGATATTTTTAATTCTCATATCAAGCTTTTCAGGATCAACTGATTGATATTGTCCTGTCCTAGGATTTATTTGAAAATTAAGTATTGAAGCCATTTTTTTAGGATCTTTAATTTTATAAGTAAAATGTCCCTGTAGAGTTATTGCTTGATTATTTTTTGTAATTTCATTAAATACAAAATTTGAATCAATAGTCATTGCTGGTATTGCAGCAATTGTTGTATTTATCTTGAAGAATAAGAAACTTATACCAGGTCCTGATTTCTTGCTCTTTCCATTTACATATTTTATAATATATTTAGACGGGTCACCTTTAAAATAAGCCATAGCTGAATCATCCGTAGTATTTTATACTTTTTCTATTTAATAATATTCCTTGTAAAAATTAGCATCTTTAGCAAATAAAAAAAATTTATTTTTTTTTGTCAACATTTGCTAAAAACTATAGATATTTAAATGATAAACTGAAAAAGTATAAAATAACTAATATTAACTAAATCTTGGGTTAGATTGATATTTAGTTTTCAAAAGAAACAGGTTAAACGATACTATATTAAAAACGGGAAGTATTACTTATGACTACTAATAAAACTAACATTGCCAGTTTAATCTATTTTACTGAAAGTAAAATAGTTTGCACAGGAGGTGTTGTTTTTGTTGGTGATGGTAATACCGGAAAAACTCATACAGCAATTAATATTACTAGTTATAAAAGTAGATCGTTTTTTAATGCTGAAGATGATTCTATAAAGAAATCAGTAAATCTTGAATTGGATTATTTCATTTTTCAATCAAATATTGAAGAATATCTCATTAAAACTACTTCACAGATTTTTATTATGCCTGGACAAAAAGGTCGAGCCAAAATGGGTGAAGGACTAGCTTTTGAAGATGCTGTTGATCTTTACTTTCACATATCCCCCATTAAAGTAGTTTTAGCACTTATTTTAACTTTCGATTTAACTGATATGAATACTTTTCAGGAATTAGAATATTGGTTGAATAGAGCTATTGAACGTGATATAGTTCAAGATTATACAAGCATAATTATTTTAGGCACTCATCTTGATAGTGATGAGAATATCGTTACTGATGAAGATATGGACGTAGCAAGAATTTTCGTTCATGAGACAATTATCGATAAAATCGGTTTAGATGTTGGTTTAGAAAATATTCATACAATTAAGGTATCAAACGTTACCAATGATGGTATAGATGATCTTAAAGAAGCCATAAATAATAGCTTTTTAACAGCTTTCAATATTTTTGGATTTCTTGATTATAAGAAAAATAATGATCTATAATTAACAAAGAATTTTTTTTCAAAAATAGATTTATTTATCAACAATTACCTAATTACTAAAACTTAAATTGTTGAAAAACAACAATAGATTATAATTTAAAGCAAAATATATTTTATTAAATTCATTCGCTTTTGAATAAGTAATTTCATAAATAGTAGATTAAAAATAAAAACAGTAATTGGTGCTAAAAATGTTAAAGAAAATAGATAAAATCTATTGTTTGCTGTTAATCGTTTTATGCTTAAATTCAATCTTATATCTTCATAATGTAGAGGGAAATCCAGTAAATCCCAAGATAGAAAATAGTCCTTTATTAGAGGATGAAGCTCTTCTACCTACTATTGAGGAAGGTATTGGTGATATTGAAACTAATGCTATTATTAATGACACTATCATTACAACAGGTAATTATAAATTACAAGGGTTTTTCACTCATGATAGTTTTGTAGATTTAGATTCAAATGGCTATGTTTTTGAATGGGAAAATTATGATGTGATGAGATATAGTGGTACTAGCTCTGTGGAAGCTAGATTTAGACAATATACCACATCAGGAACAATAGGAACTTTTTGGCACACAATAGGTACTTTTGGTCAATTAAGAAGTGAACAACATATAAACAGTGAACATATTTACTCAACCATTTTTAGCCCTGAATTTACTTATGAAACAAAAATACAAGGTAGGGTATTCTTTTATGTTAAAGGTGATGTTTGGCCTAGTGCTTATAATCATTGGGATTTAAGAATTACCTTAGAATCATTCAATCCAGTTACTGAAGCAACAACTCCTATTACTTCAACAACCAATTACTTTAATGATGGTGAATGGACGTATTGGGCAAATATACCTGATGTGGTAACTATTCCCGCTGGGTATCGTTTGCGAACTACTTATGAAGTTAGATTACAAACAGGAACATTTAGAACTGGCACTGAGAATAACGTTGAGCTCAGAACAGGCACTAAAGATGTTGCTAGTCAAGTTACTTGGCAAATAGATTCCGGTGATACAACAAATTCTACTTATTATAACACGTATATAATTGAAGATATTGTAGATGTTTTTGGTATGCAAGTATTGATGTACCAAGATAAATATCCAACAATTGATATTACTGGTTTTCAGAATAATACTATTTATTATAATCCAACTAATGCTACAGTATCAATTAGTGATTCAGTTTCAAATAGCTATAAATGGGATAGTGAATCATATACCTCTTTTTCATCTCCTTTAACTGTTTCTTTACCAGAAGAATTAGGTTGGCATACTTTAAGCATTAAAGCTCAAGATTTTTATGATAATACTGCTGAGGCGGTTATTCGAGTAGGTTATGATCCGTATGAATTTAATATTATTCTGAATTCACCAGCAAATAATTCAATTGTAACCGATGGCATGTATCTGAATTTTAGTGCTTATGATTCTACACAGATAACATACGAATGGGACAAGAATACGGAGAAAATTATATTACCCATTCCTTATGATTTGCCTCTATCAAGAGGATTTAATGGGATTCATCAATTAACTATTGAGATAACACACACTTTTGGTATTCAAAGTTTCGAATATTTTTTCTTTTTTGACAATTTTGCTCCAGTGATTACTTTAACAAATGTTGTTAATCAATCTACTTATGCACAAGGAAAAAATATTGATATACAAATAACTGATAGTTCAACTCCAATTGATGTATCTTATAAATGGGATAATGATAGTTATGCATCCTGGAGTCCAATAGATGGAAGTTTATATCGTACATATTTACCTATTACTGAAGGACTGCATAATTTAACTGTTCTAGCAAATGATACATTTGGTCTAGTGAATACTAAAGTATATTCTTTTACAACTAGTCTCTCTATTCTTTTAGTTGAATTAAAAAATATGTTAAACAATACCTATTATATGGGTGGTAATACTGTAGAAATCACTATTGCAAATGATAATGATACAATTAAATATTTCTGGAATGATGATTCACCTACTATAGGTATTATTGTTGATAATGTTCTTACTCTAAGTGGTCCTGAAGGACTGTCAACTATAGCTGGAACGTACAAATTAACTATTCTAGTAGGGGATATTCTTAATGTCGAATTTGACTTTCAATTTATCTTCATAGTAGATACCTTAGCACCTACAGTAGTCCAAGTAATTCCATTTCCAAGTTATAATCAATCAAGATTTCTAACTTCACAAATATTATCATATACTATCCAAGACAATGCCACTAGTTCTGAAAATCTTATTGTACTATATTCTTTTGACAATCTCGACAATAAATCATTTACAACTCAATTTGACTTATCTCTGAGCACATTAATTGATGGTAGTCATAATTTGACCATTTATGTTAGGGATATTGCTGGAAATTATTATCTTTATTATATTGAATTTATTATTGATACAACAATTCCTTCATCTACGGTAACTATTGTAGGCCAGGCTATTACACCAGATAACAAACGTTATGTTCCTGCATCTACAACGATATTGGTATCAATTTCAGACGCCGATCCAATAATTAATAGTTATTATAGTTGGAACGAGTCAAGCTATATTTTATTTGTAGATTCCTTTGTTCTACCTTCTGTAGAAGGATATGCTAGATTAATAGTTCTAGCTAATGATTCTCTAGGTAATACAAGAACTAGAATATATTGGTTAACTGTTGATACTTCTGCACCTACTGTTACTCTTGATTATATTTTAAATAATTCTAAAATCAATATTGATACTCCTTTACAGTTTCTGGTTGAGGATATCAATGACGATACAATAGATATTATTGAAACACAATGGGATGTAGAATCAAGTCCAACATCTCGTAATCCATCCTTTGATGCTGGTCTTTTAGCAGATTATATTAGTTTATCAGAAGCTGAATTTTCCATTTATACTAAAGATATTGTTGGTAATGAATACTATTGTGTTTATCATTTTGAATTGGATTTTACAGCACCGGAGTTTTCTCTTATAGGAACAGCAAATAATTCTTACGTGAGAGGGTATTCTTTATTAGATTTCGATGTAAGCTCACTTGATATTTTTAACTTCCTTTTTAGCTGGGACACAGAACTAGATTATGCGCCAGTTTTAGCTCCTTGGGATATTCATGTACCAATAGTAGATGGTGTTCATACATTATATTTAAGATTAGAAGATGATACTGGTATGGGAACATACCCAAATTATGTAACAGCTGTCTATGTTTTTATAGTAGATGATTTAGAAATGAATTATATTCTCCCCAATGATTTTGATGATGGATACCAGTATTCTATGTTTTATGGTGAATCCTTCCAATTTGTTATTGATATAAAAGATCGTATTAACGAGACAATTATCGCTGATCTTCAAGCAGCTATAATTACTGGTGATTTGAAAATCAATCTTTTAACAGATTGGTATAATATTTCTACTACTTATTACTTTACTATCTCTGGAACAAATATAACTAATGACCTATTTACAGACTTTCAAGTACAATTTTGGCAATTTGAAGGTAATATACAAATAATTGATGTTTATGTAAAAGTAGATAGACAATTAGGTCAAATTGAGATAGCTAGCTTATCAAGTACTATAACTTATGAAGAAAACATTACTTTTACATTCCAATTATTCGATGATACTCATACATTCCCGTTAATTGTTAACTTTGTAAGTATCAATAATAATTATCAAGATATTACTTATACTTTGATCGATGCAGGGCAATATATTTATCAAATAACTTTTGCATCTGATGAGTTTACAAATCAGAAAGGAACATTCGAATTTGAGATTTATTTGGAGTCAAATTTCTATTATGGTATTAAAAGTGACACCCAAAGCATCACTGTAACAATTCAACCAGTTCCAATCATGCTTTCTGTCAATGTTTCAAGTGTGGAAATTATTTATGACAATAATTTGGTTGTTTTTGCTTCTCTTACTCGAGCTGACGGTACTCCAATACAATTCGCAAGAATCACTTTTTGTTTTTATATTTATTACAAAGGTAGTTCACATGCTTCAGCTAGTACTGGTAATGTATTATTAGCTGTAGGTTATGATCTCAATTTTAATGATACTGCTTTTACTGATGATATTGGTGAAGCTGAAATTTCTTTCAAAATGACTGATGATATAGATTATGTTATTGTTAAAGTAGTGTATGAAGGTAGTTTAATTTATGATCCAACAGAAGCTGAATACAGTGCAAATATTTTCGCTATTAGTGGTGGGTTATCACGTAATATGATTATTATCATCGCAGCTTCAACACTTATATTTATTATAGCATTATCTTTTGTTATTTATCGTGTCGTTCGAGCACGTCCTTTTGAAGAATTAATGGAAAAAGTTTCTGATGAAGAAATTGAAGCTAAAACTGCTAAAGTCTCTCCAGGGGTCATCCTATCAATATTTGACCAAAGTAAAGGACCGATTCCATTAATTGGTAAACACTCACTAGAAACAGACCTTTATAGAACTCGTATGCGTATTGGTGTTGAGAATTTTCTTCTAAAGATTTGTGATCAAGCTTATTCCTCCCTAGGATTTGAAGAACATGATGATCGTCGTAGAATAGGTTCAATTAATCTACCAAATGAAGATATGGTTGGCTTCATTCATGGTGTGCAATTGCCTAATAAAACAATGCGTGGCGGATTTGAAAACTTATCATTGATAGTATTAGCAGACGCAGAAGCAGGTGGATTATTACTAGCAAATCAAGAATTCATGTTTCCAGAAATTGATGAATTAATTGAGTCTCTTAAGGAGAAAAGACCACTTATGGAAATTGAAATAATCCTTGAAAAGATCCGTAGACGCTCAGTAATAATAATGCTCGCTGCAATCAAAAATGCTAAAAAAGACAAAACTGATTTGAAAAAATATGCTTAATCAAATCATTGCACTCATAGGAATATTGATATAAAAAAAATTAGCAATAACCACTAAAGTTAACTGATAATTTATGTCGACGAACTGTGATCATTATGTCCTACCTATTTGACGAACTAAAATCAAAAGACAAAGGAACAACTGTAGAAGATAAAATTCTACTTATGGGTCTTCAGCAAGCTGGTAAAACAGCTATTAAAGATGTAGTGTTTTTTGGCAAATCAGCTGATGCTGTCGAAGATTATATGGCTACAATTCACTATGAACGTCAATTTATCGATGAAGAGAAAAAAAGCTTGATTATTGATTCTGGAGGGCAAGAATCTTATTGGAACGAAGCTGTAACTCACTTTCGTCATTTAGTTTTTTCCAATGTCAAATTACTCCTTTGGATTATTGATATGACACGGGCTGATCTTTTTGAAGAATCAGAAAGACGGTTCAGCTTTACTATTAGACAATATAAAAAAGAAAATCCCGATGGTAGGATAGCAATCCTTTGTCATAAAGTAGATAAAATATCACCTGAAGAATTAGTTCCAATGTTGGATCATATAAAGGATTCATTTACAGATC